>TARA_R110002020_G_scaffold147641_1_pt1 | contig 18386 bp, 8 predicted proteins | sample TARA_R110002020 | Tara Oceans TARA_R110002020 (sample SAMEA4396489) | marine metagenome | biome: Westerlies Biome; feature: [MES] marine water layer (ENVO:01000295) within the mesopelagic zone...; material: water (ENVO:00002006), including particulate matter (ENVO:01000060) such... | reverse complement strand
GGTATTAATTCAGATGCAGACCCTAGAGATATACAAGAAATAGAAACTCCAAATATTGTTGATGCTAATATAGATTCTGTAGGTAGAGTAAAAACTATTGGTAGAGCTGGTGGAGTTTCAGCTAGTTTTGCTAATGCTCCAGTTGCTAATAGTGGTTTATTTGTTATGGGAAGCGATAAACAATTAGATGGTGGTGATGGAGATGAAACATTAATTTTTAATTATGATTCTGGTGGAACAAATATAGACGCTAATGATAGTGAGGGTTGGGATGCTGGTGTAATTAATTTTTCCGATGCTGCCACTCCTGTATATTATTCTGCTGATGGTGTATTAAGAGTCGGGGATTCTGCATTTAATAGAAACAATCAATGGTTTGGATACATAAAAGATGAAAGATTTAATGGATTAACAGCAGATTCAGATGCAATTGGATGGTATAACGCAGACCAAAATTTAGCAAAACCTACTTCTGGTAAATGTTTAATATCTACTCCTTCAGCTAATCACCTTGATAGTTCTGGAGTTAATGGGCCAAATCAAGAATATAAAGTAGTAAGTGCAACTGGTTCTGCAATTCATCATGTAATAGAAGCTTCTTCTGTTAATTTAAGAGTTGGGTTGCAATTAAAAGGAATGATTCGAGGAATGGGAGGTAAGGTTGATTGGAATGTTCAAAGAGGATTAAATGTAAACCAAGAATTAAAAACTCATAAACCATACCCTTTTTGTGGTTTTAATCTTTTATGTTTAGCAAATGGCACAGATGAAGTATTTAATTATATGCATTGTACTATGAATATTAATAATAATTATACTATAATAAGTGATGAATCCTATATAGTGCATCCATTTTTTATTTCATCTGGAAGAGATTATGATGATTTTAGAAAAATAGAAATAAAATGGGGAACAAATGATAGTACAAGCGATGAAGAATATATTTATTATACTTGGAAATTTAGAAAAGAAGACATACAACCAGATTGTTGGAATTTATTAGTTTTAACTCCATCTAATTTTGATGATGTTTTAGACCCAGAGGTAGAATTAAATTTTGGAGATTCGTATGATTTTTGTGAAATGAAAGTTTTTAGATTAGAATCCAATGCTTCTTCTAATGAATCATTAGATTGGAGAATGTCAGCTCCTTTGCGAATAGAAAATCCCGGTATAGTAGGTTATCCTCCCGGTACTTACACATTTCATTATAGTTGGTTGTACGATAAAGAAAAACAAGAATCTTTACCATTTAAATTTAATGATGTTGATTCTGTTGAAAATTTTTCTAATCATGCTGGTGGGGATAATTCGGCAACTAGATACACTCAAACTGGTTCTGATGCTGATTATATAGCAGATGATTTTATAGGTAGAAAATTACAAAATAAAACAGATTCTTCTGAAGGTTATATATCTGATAATACAACTACAACTATTGATGTACATGATTTATTACATGGGACTGATAATGATTTTGACAATAATGATGATGTCAGAATAAAACAATCCACTACTAATAAAATTAATGTTGTAGGGGGATATGTATTATTTAATTTTGATATTTATAATTCTGTCAATACACATGATTCATATTCTATTAATAAAAGAATAACTGGTTCTAGATTATATTGGAAATTAGAAGATAAAGAAGATTATTTTTTAATAGGAGAGCAGGATTATATTGAAAATGGCTTTAAATGGTTTCCATCTGAGGATAAACTTTCTTATGATATGCAAAATCCATTAGATACAAGTGACCATTATGTCCAATATTCTGCTTTAATTAAAGGGGTATCTCCAGAATCTGCTAATATGATAGATACATATAGAAATATAAATGGTTACCCTGTTTCGGTAGGTTCCATAAATGCTCAATATAAAACAGCTGTTATACAAGGAAGAAGAGCTTATATAGGCAATATTAAACAAGATGGAGATACTCATCCAGATAGAATAATAAAAAGTCAAATAAATAAATTTGATACTTTTCCTAAAGATAGAAACTCTATTGATGTCGCAATACGAGATGGAGATAGTATTGTTAAATTAGAAGCATTTGCGGATAGAATATTAGAATTTAAAAAGAATAGTTTATATATTATAAATGTTGCAGCTAATGTTGATTTCTTAGAAGATGTTTATAGAAATAAAGGATGTTCTTTTGATTACCACGTTACCAAAACAGATTATGGAATATCTTGGTTTAATGTTCATGGTGTTTATTTTTATGATGGTAAAAATGTTTCTAATCTTTTAGAAAAAAATGGAATGAGATTAATTAGCGAATCTAGTTGGAAAGCATTTATTACGGATGGAGAAGATGGAAGCTCCGATGATGTAGATATGTCATCCGCTCATATAGGATACATACCTAAGAAAAGACAAATATTAATTAATAATGAAAATACAGATGTATTTATATATGATTTTATTTTAAGAGCTTGGATGAAAGGAGCAGGTAAAGTTCCAGTTACTACTGCTAGAACAAATTTTGCATTAAATGCTAATCAAGATTTATTTTATATAGATAATACAAATACTACTGTTCAAACTTTTGACCCCGAACCAAATGCAACTTCAAATTCAGCTTTTGTTTTTCAAACAAGAGATATTGATTTTGGAGAACCTGCTATAAGAAAAAAGATTTATAAAGTATATGTTACTTATAAAACTGGTGGCACTACTAATGTGCAAGTTAAATACGATACAAATGGTACAACTACTTTTGATAAAGTATTTCAAGATGGAGATAATCTCACAAGCAATGAATTAGATAACGCAGGAAGTAATCAATGGGTGCAAGCTACATTAAAACCAAATACATCAACTGAAGCAAATAGTATTTATTCATTTGCATTAAAGTTTGAATCAGATGGCACAGTCCCATCTACTTTTGAAATCAATGATATATGTGTTGTATATAGGATGAAAAATATTAAATAATGTCAATGTCTCCAGAAGAACGAAGGTTGATACATCAAAAAGGGCAACAACCAACATATGGTATTGGTAAACCTGAATCTGCTTTTGGTAAAGAAGGTGATATATCATACAGAAAAATTGACAAACAAACTGTTCAGTTTTTAAAACAAGATGGAGAATGGGTAGAAATTTCTTCTTCTGACAATGCTGGAAATATTTCTTCTGAACTTTTTGGAGACCAATATCTTGATAGCGATACAGCTTTTTTAAATAAACTTAGGCAATATAGAAGTACTATAGCAAGCTGGTCTAGAGATTATTGTGTACATCATAATTTTCATTCTAATTTTGGAGCTAATGATGATGAGGGAAACCCAGCTTTTTTACAAATATATTTACATTATAATATAGGCTATACAGAAAATAATAATGAAGAAAGAAGTTTTATATTAAGTAAATCTACTTTTTATAAATCAGTTTGTTTTTATTTTACAACTGCACAAAATAACACAGCTACAGATGAATCAACTGGAATGAGATTAACATTATTGCAATCAAAAGAATCAACATTAGAAGCTCAAGGAGATTATGAAATTGCTAAAGAAGTAAATTTTGGAATAACAGTTTTACCCGGTACATCTCATTGTTATAGTAAAGTTATTTTAAATACTCCATTAATTTCTACTAAATCATATGCGGCTTATGTTTCACAAGTAAATTTTAATTCTAATAAATATGTTTTAAAATATGGCAATGCAGTTTCATTATTCTCTGCTACATAACAACTTGAATAAAATTTTTATTATCAGTAAATTAAAGAATAAAGGTATATAAACAATTATGGCCGATGCAGCTACAATAAAATTAGAAGCTAAAATACTTCCAGATGCTTTTAAGAAAACATTAACTAATTTAACTTTTTCAGTTACTCCCGATAGTACAGAAGGATGGGTTATAAAAGTTATTAATGTAACAAATTCTAGCGCTGATTTACTTTCTACAGATGCAGTTATACAATCTGCTGGTAAAGCTTCTGCTACTGAAATGGCTACAGCGGCTACTGGAGATTCAGTAAAGTTTTTATTTATACATAATACCGCAACAACTGATGGAAGCACTGGCACAGCTAGAAGTGTTTATATTTGTTTTGATGGAGGTACAGCTGCTTATAATTTAGCAACTGCTTTAGAGATACCTGCTGGAATGTCTTGGTATGGTAAACCAAATGCTACAATAGCTAATATTCATGTATGCACTGGAGATGCAAATGGTAGTGCTGATGGTTCTGGTGATATTCAATGTAATGTAGCAGCTATTATAGATGAGAGTTAATTATGGCTAAGTCTTTAAAATCAGCAATTAGAAGTAAGGGAACTTTAGATAGACAAATGGGTTCTCAATTATTTGATGCTACAAGTTCTTTAATGGCATCAGATTTATCTGCAAAAGAATTTGAATTTGAACAAAAAGAAAAAAATGCATTTTATAATACTTTATATTCTGGATTAGAAGTTGCTGATACAATATCTCAAAGTTTTCAAGATAAAAAAGAATTACAAAGCAATATAAAATCTTTTGAAGATTCTTTACCAAGAGACCCAGAATCACCTAGTGGTAAAAAACTTGGATTAAGAAAAGAAGAAAAAACATCTTTAATGGATGTATTTAAAAGGGAAGGTAAAATTAGTGATTTTTTATATGGACAAGATGAATACTTTGTAGGGGAAAAAAGTTATGGAAGTAAATACGATGTAGCGGCTAGGGGTAAGCAAATAAAAGCCCTTGATGCAGCGGATGAATTATTAAATAAATTATCTGGTGATAAATATATTTCTAAATCTCCAACAAAATTAGGAGATTTTAATACTCAATTAAACTTTGATTTATCTAAATATAATAAAAATTCTAATAACGATGTAAATTTAAATTTTGAAATGCCATTTGATTATAGTGCTTCTAGTTCTACGCAAGACCTTAGAGGTCAAAAAGAAAAATTAGGATTTGGTTAATAATGTATAAAAACTTATCAAAACATGGACGATTTGGAGATACTGAGATGGTTAAAACATCTAGTGGTAGTCTCTGGCATGTTAATAAACTTGAAAAAAAATTAATAGAAAAACATGGAAAATTAGGTGAAAAATTACTTGATAATATATCTCCATCTACAATTAATCCTAAAACTGGTAAAGAAGAAAAATGGTTAGCGGCTGCTGCTATGTTTGGATTAGGGTTAATACAACAATATGGTACTACTAGAGATGCTAGAGCTCAAGGAAGAGAACAAATGGGATTCTTAGATGATTCTTTAAGTTCTTTAAATCAAGCTGGAAATACATTGCAAGAAAGTTTAGCTCCTAGTTTAGCAGTTGTTTCAGAAAAAGCAAAAAGAACTTATGGTTCAGCCTCTGAAACATTTCAAGAAAATATAGGAAAAATTAAACAAAGTAAAGATTTAATGACTAAAAAAATGGGATTTGCTAGAGGTCCCGATGACAATGATGAAGATATAAAATTATATAGACAAAAAGCTAAAAAAAGTCTAGAAGATGTAGATATAAAACTTACTGAAACTTTAAGTGGAGTTCTTTCTCAATTTGAAAAACAAAAGTTTGATTTAGATACTCAAAGATTGCAATTAGAAAATCAAAGAAAAATGGCTGAAAGGCAATCTAATCAAAAATATTTTGGAATAATTTAATTATGTCACAAGCTTTAGAAAGTTTAAATAGTATATTAAAATATAGGCAAGAAAGAGAACGTCAGAAAATTAATGAATCTATGGCTATGCTTGAAATGGGTTCTAGATTGAAACAACAACAATACGATAGAGAAGTGCAAGAACAATCTATTATATTGAGAGATGCTCAAGAAAAAAGAACTGCTTCAAAAAATTTAAGAGATATTGCATTATATGATAAAGAAGTAGAAGCTGCTAATCTTGAATTAAAAAAATTAAGAAGGTCAGAATCTCCAAAAAATATAGCTTTAGAGGAACAAAAAAAAGAAAATGAATTAAGACAACAACAATTAAGCTTACAATATACTGAACAACAATTAAAAACATCTATAGAGGAAAAATCTGATAAAAATTTTAATGAAGTAATTGTTGCTTTAGATGTAATGAAAAATAACAAAAATGAAGATATATTAAATTCATTAAAAACTTCTGGAATAATTCCACAACCTGTATTTAATGTAATTCAAAATGATTTAATAGATGGTGATTTTGCAAATAATGATATAAAAGACATAAAAAGAAGTATTAAAGATTCAATTAAAAAAACTGGATTAATGAGAAAAACTGATGCTCAAGGAAAATATTTAACAGCATTAATGGACTCCCCTTATGCAGATAGTATTATTGCTGGAATAGCACAAGTAGACCTTTCTTCTAAAAAAGGAACTCCTCAATATGAAATATTAATGGAATCTTTAAATGATTTATATGTACCAATGATGAGGGATAGAGAATTTTTAATTACTATGCAAAATTCTGGAGTAGATATTAATAAATTTAATAACACTTTATATGCAAATGCGGCAAATATAACATATTCTAATTATATAGAAGATGCAACAAATAGTGGAGAATTAAAAAAAGCTATAAATAGATTGACAAGTCGACAAATAGATAAAGATATTAAAAATGTAACAGACCTAATAACAGAACAATATTTTAAAGAAATGGATGGCAATATTACAGATGAAGAAAGAATGCAATTACTTAATGAAGGTTTTACAGAAGACCAAATAGATTAATATGCCAACTGAAAAAGTTCTAAAAAGATTACAAGAAATAAGAAAAAATAAACCTTCACTGCCAGAAGTAAATTTTTCTAATTATAATTTAGATAAAAATAATCCTACAGTAGATAATCTATTAGCAAATCAAACTGGCCAACCTTCTTTCCCTCAAATTCAATCTCAACCTTCTTCAAGTGATAAAGGATTAATTGAATATGTTGGAGAAGCTTTATTTTCTGGAGCATATGAATTTGGTCAATCAGCAGGATTTGGACTTCCCGGTTTAGTAGAAGCTGGTATTGAAAAAGGACTTGATACTGAAATAGGTTTTCAAGAATATATGAGAAAAGGGCAAGAAGATAATGCTCTTGCTAAAGTATTAGGTGGAGTTGGAACTGGAGCTGGTTTTTTAGTAGGATTACCAGTTAAAGGTACTGCTTTTGTTCTTGGGCAAACAGTTGTAAGACCAGCAGCTTGGATGATGGGTAGAAAAAGTTTAAAAACAGCAGTTGGTCAAGCATCTAAAATAGGAAAAAGTGGAAAATTAAATAAAGAAGTTATAAAAGACTTTACTAAAAAAGTAGAAAATCAATCTAAAATTTCTATTGGTAAAGGAAAATTAGCAGACGAAGTATTTGAATCTTCGTTTAATAATGAAATAAATAGATATATAGCAAAAGGCATAAGAACTGGTAATTTAAATAAAAAACAATCAGATGTATTAAGAAATATGGCGACTGCAGTTAATTCTAAAGGAATACCAATTCAAAGTCTTCATGGTTTAGCATTAGCTAAATATGGTAATACTAAAATGGGTAGATTTACAAGCGAAGCTTTGCACGATGCTTTTATTTTTTCAGTAGCTGACGGAGTTATGGAAAGTACTTTAATTGGTGAAGAAGCTTTTAAAGGCGAGTTAAATGAAGAAGGGTTAGGGATAGCAGGCAGAGTTGGAAAAGCTATGTTTACTGGTCTCGTTATGGGAACTGCAGTAAATGCGGCAGCCGCTCCATTTAAAGATTTAGGTAAGATGACTCTTTCAAGAAGGGATTTTAAAAATGGAATATCAGCTTATTTTAGTAAAAATAATTACAAAGGAAAAGATTTAGCTTATTTGTCTGGTCAAATGGCTGAAATGGCTAGATTTAATAAAAAGAATTTAAGAGAGACGAGATTAAATTATACAAAAGATGGTAAAAAAGAATATATTGATTTAAATCCTTTTGCTCTTGGTAATCGTGATTTATCAACAAGAGCAATTGAAAGAAGATTAAGAACAAAATTAGGAGACGATGCAGAATCAGAGTCTATTAAATGGTTAATGTCTTCAAGAAGAAAATATGGAAAAGATTTATTAGCTCATTCTACAAAAGAAGGATTAGAGAATTATAGAAAATTATTACCTCGTATGCTTTTTGTTGGTGGGGCGATGGCTGGTACTAATGGCATGATGACTTATATACAAAATGGTGAAATTCAATATGAGGATTTAATTAGTAGTATGCTTATTGGAGCATGGACTCAAAGAAGAGGAGCAGGAGTCCAATCTACAAAAATAGATTTTAATGGAGAAATAAATAGAATAAGACAATCTCTAGAAACTCTTGGTGTAAAAGTAGATAATACATTTTATAGCTCTTCTATGTCTGCAAATAATGAAAGATTTGGAGTTGGCATAGTAAGGGATAATCCAGAACTAACAGAGTATCTTAAAGAACAAAGAATCGTTAGTGACGATGATGAAACAATTACTCAATCTGAATTAACTCCAGATGAAAAAACATTTTTTGATACTTCTTCTGGATTCCCAATAGACCCTTATGATGGTAAGATGAATGTTTTATATCAATTAATGGAAGAAGATTTTCAATACGCTAGAACATTAGACCAAATATCTGATACTCAAGCTAAAGAAATAATAAACATACTAGACAAGCAAGGATTTAAAACTTCTGATGATTTAAATAAAGCATTTGAAGATAGAATTATTGAATCAACTAAAGGTATGGAAGAGAATCTTAAAAGTATATTGAATCAAATTGTTTCAAAAGATTTTGATGATATAAATATCATATCTAATTCAAATGGAATAATAACTCCTTCTACTTTTGCAGCAACTGATGATTTATTAAAACAAGCTAAAAATGGAGACTTTGAATCATGGTTAGATGGTAAAAGTGGACAAGATGCTGAAGAAGCATTATTAGATATGTTTAGAAGCCTTGAAATGGTTGTTGAGGTAAACAAAGGATTAAACAATGCTAAAGCACATAAAGAAGATAAAAATACAATTACTTCTGAAGAAGCTTTAAAAGACTTATATAATATTGTAATAGATTCAGAAAAAGCAATAGATGCGACAACTAAATCTTTTGATGGTAGAAGAGAATTTAAATATACAGATGTAGAATCTTATTTAATACCTATGATGCAAAATAAAGGCAATACTGTTACAAAGCAAATAATCAATGCTTTAAATCCAAAAGATTCAAAACTTAAAGATGCTTTAGAAAGCAAATTAAGAGACGCTGGTATTTTACAAAAAATAGAAGGGAAAGGTTATCAAATAATAGATGATTATAGTCAAATAAATTCTAAATCAGATTTAAAAATACAATTAGGTAAGATACATGGATTATTAAAAGCAATGGGTAGATATGAAGTTACTAAAGACCCAGTGCAATCAGAAGTTAATGAAACTCAAATCAATGCATTAAAAAATAATTTAGGCAAATGGGTTAATGATTTAAATAATCCTAATCTTAATTTTATGTATTCTATGGTATTGCAAGACATTAATAGAGTAAAATTAAATAATGCAGTTGCTTCTCCATCCGATGTTGATTTTATTGTACAACAATCTGCTCTTGCTTCTTTTGGTGAATCTGGTTTAATAAAAGATAAAAATATTCAAGGTTTTTTATTAAGAAGATTATCAATTCCTTCAAATAGAGCTTTAGAAGAAAGATATAATTCTATATTAGCAAGATTAAAGAAAGATGGAGCAATTGGAATAATAGATGATAATTTTCATATAACAGATGAATCTTCTGTGGTTATATTAGAACAACGATTAGATGATATTTATATTGGAAGAGATAAATCTAATGAAAATTTAGTATTATCAAAATTATTTGATGCTATGAGCAATAGTAAACTTGATGGAGCTAAATCGGGTATGTTGGAATACATTAGAACTTTTGGTGAAGCAGCACAAGTTGAAATATTAAGCATGTTAAAACAACAGGGAGTTATAAAAAGAAATGTTAATGACAAATTTGAATTAGTTGAAGAAAATTTATTAATTGAAAAATTTGAAGATATAAGAAAAACAATTTCTAAAAAAGGATTTACTCCAGAATATGTACAAAATGAAATAGATAAAAGAAAAGAAATAAGTAGGAAATATATTAGCGATGCTAGTGATGTTATTAAAAATCCATCATTAAGTATAGATGGGTTCTTTTCAAGGTATAAATTAATAAGTAAAAATAAAGATAATGATATTATTTATGATGATTATAGTGGAGAAGAAACTAGCATCCAAACAATTAGATTTGAAGATGAGGTATTTGATAATGAAGGGAATATTACTAAAAAATCTATAAGTAATTTTGCTAATAGAATAGTTAGTAAAAAAGGAGAATTTAAAAATTTAAATCCAAGTCAAAAAGATAAAATTATACAAGATATTAGTCAAATTGTATTTGGTTCAAAAGATAAAATAACTGTAAGAAAAATAAGCATGGTAAATGGTTCAATTGAGTTTGATAAAAATCATCAAGTTATGCAAGATAATCCTGTTTTTAAATACTTACGAAATATTGGTTTAGATTTTTCTATTTTTGATAATAATATTATTAAAACTGAAGTAGATAGAAGTGGTAATTATGTAGAAAAAACTTATAATATATTAGCGACTGAAGATATTCCAGAAAAATCAAAAATATTAGAAATAAGAAATCAAGTATCGGAACAATTAAAAAGTAAAGAGGTTAATGCATTTACTGAATATAGTGGAGATACAAATACAAATATGGACAATTTTGGAGTGGCTGAAAATGAAACTGGTGTAAAAAAATTAGACATTTACGATGGAATGGAAAGTATAATTATTCCAACAACTGATATGGGAAAAATAGTAAATGAATTTAATAGGTTTTATGAAGACCATTCTGGTAAAGTAGACGCTAGTACAAAAAAAGCCCTTGATAATATTAAAAACGATTTTGACAAAACAGAAACAGATTGGAAGTACGATGAGGAAAGAATTGAATTAGCAATGAGGTATTTAGTATTAGAAGTTGGATATAAAAGTAAAACTAATGAATTATTTTATGATGTTTTAAATTCAACAGACCCTGCATTTGTTGATAAATATATTAAAAGGGTAAAATTATTTACTACAAAAAACTTTGTTAGACCTGATGAAAAATATTTAAATAGTTTATTGCAAGCTAGAACCATTTTAACAAATAAAGGTGTTAAGGATAAACCATCAGAATTATTAAAATCTAGATTAAAACAAAAATCATATAATGTTGCTATTTGGAATGATGAAGGAACTGAAACTATTGCTACAATAATTAGAGATTTAGAGGATGATGGATTACTTCCTTCTGGTGTAAATTATGATAACATTATAGGAGAAGCTCATTCTAAAGTTTCTGGATTTGATAGTATTTCTTTTATATCTAAAAAAGCAATGATGGAATATCATACCTTATTAGGGCATGATCCAAATTCAATGAATCCTATTAAACCTGTTATATCTTCGCAAGGAGAAAATAATACATTATTGTATGGTAAAACATTATTTGTTTATTCACCATCAATAGAAGGATTCTTTAAGAATAATCCAAAAGTTGATATACTTCTTACTAATTCTGGAGCAAAGGCATATGACGGTGATGATAATACGACTATAGAAAATGTAGGGTATGATGAATTAAATAAATATTCTATAACAAATCCAAATGATTTAATAAGAGAATTACCTTTAAAAGGTATTGGTCTTAGACCTGAAAAAGATTCTGATTTATTATCTGCAAGTAATTCTGACCAAGATTATAATTATATGGATAACAACGAACATCGAAGAGCTTTTAATGAAGTTGTAGAAGAATTAACTGCTAATCTAGATGCTATGGAAAACGTAATGCTTGACCCATACAAGATAAATAGTTTTATGAGGTCTGCAATGCATAAAGGAAATATTCCAGATGATGCTCAAGAAGGTTCTTTAGGTAATTTAAGTAGTATGTTGCATTATTTAAAATTAAGTGAAGCGGCTGACCCAAATGATTATAGTGTAAATCAAGTACAAAAATATTTAGCAAAAGAATATATAGATAATGTATTTAGTAAAAGAAGAGCGATAACAAATAGAATACATTCAGATACTCAAGAAGTTTCTGGTCGTTACGGGGGACAAGCATATATTATTTCTTCACCAACAAGGTATCAAGGTTCTAAAAAAAGAACTAGATTACTACCTACTTTGTTTAATAATGAGAATGAACAAATTCTTCGTGGTCAAATAATGTTAGCAGATAAAGAAAGAGGAACAGATATATCTGAATTGTCTAAATCTGGAAAAAACATTAGGATTGTTCAAAATGAAAAACAATTAACTGTTGATGAATTTGTAGAAGAAGTTTCTAAATATATTGGATTGAGTGAAGAAAGTTTAAATTCTATAAAAGATTTTAAAGAAAATATTTCTCAAAGCGGGACATTAGGTGGAGTGCATGATTTAGTGCAATCTATTGCAAAAGAAACTAATACAAGATATGAATTAGGCATTATATCAAGAAGAAACCCTAGAACAAGACCTAATGATATTACATTGCTTGGATTAAAGGGATTTTTACCACCTGAAAGTGGATTAGCAGTTGAGATTAATTCTTATGATATTGCTAATGTATATGAAGGTGATTACGATGCAGATAAAGTAGATTATTTCTTTGCTCATAGTAATTATATGTTTGATTATATAAAAAGAAATCAGGCTTATTTTGTACAAGGTATAGACCCTAGTGATACTCAAACTGACCCAAGTTTCACATTTCAATTAGACCATAAAGCTTCAAGAAGTAATATGTTATCTAAAATTGGAAGTGGAATTGCTTATAAGAGAGGAATAGGTGTAGTCGCAAAAACATCTAGAAAAATAAATTATCTTCAAAATTTAGGAAATAACAATCATTTATTAGATGATAATCAAAGAAAACAATGGTCCGATGAAGTGAGATTAAATAAAGCCACTGGGGAATTTGATGGGCCATCTATATTATACAACAGTGGATTTGGGCAAGATGGAAAAGCAAATGAAGTTGTTACAATAGATACAAAAATGTTAGCATTTTATCAAAGGTATGCTTTAGAATCTCAATATATACTTGATGGTCAAAATAAATTAAATAAAAATATTGCATCTAATATATACGAATGGGCTAACAGTTTTTTATTTCCAAATTATTCTGAATCTATATCTGCAAGAGATGTTAAATCTAAAGATATAAAAGAAATTATAAAAAATGGACAAACTGTAAATGGTAAAAGAGTAAGGATATTTCAAAAATATAAATTAGATGAAGAAACTAAGAAATATACTACAGTAACAGGTACCGATATAAATGAAGCTGATAAACTTATTATAAGAGAATTTTTAAATCAACAAAATAAATTACTTACTGCTTTCGGAGATGAATCTTATGTTGATGGAGCCTCTAGAAAATCAAGTTTTTATAATAAGTATATAGGTTCTAAAATTTTTAAAGAATTTCATAGAGATATTTATAAATCTTTACAAAGACAATTATTTTATAAAAAAAATAATAATAATTTATCTAAAGCAGAAAAAAATACATTAGAAGAATTAATTAAAGACGGAAGTAATGCTTTTGAACCTATTCAGAAAAATTTAACTGATATATACAATGGAGAAGGCGGAGGTTATTTAGATAGAATAGCTGTAAATATTGCTAGTAGGGAATTTTTAGATACTAAAAAAGAATATAATTTAGATTTATCTACATATTCTGAAATAGAATTATGGTTTGAAGAACTAATGTCTATTGGGAATAATGATAAAACTGGTGAAAACGAATCTTTTGTAAACATGGAAGGTGATAAATTAGATAAAAATGGAAATTTTGAAAAAGAAAGTTCTATATATAAATTTGCTGAAAGAGTAAAAGCTGATACACAAGACTTTAATAAAAGAATATCTGCTATTAAAAGACTAGATAAAAAGAAAAAATTTATTAATAATAGCAGTTATCATCCTAAATGGAAACAAAGAAAAGTAAAAAATATTGAATGGGTAATAAACAAACTTCAATCAGAAATATCTAGTAAGTTTAAAAAAGATATATCTAAAATAAATCCTAATAAATTAAAATATAAAGAATATATATCCATAGAAGATAGCGACCTTAAAAGGTCTATTATACATGCCAATACATTACATTCATTTTTAAGAAATACTCAAAAGGGTATGCGATATGATAATTGGTACGAAACATTAAGTGAAAAAGCAAGATTAGATTTAAAAGATATAAAAGACTTTAATAGACAGACTTATGGAGGTGGAACTTTAATAGACGATATTCTTCCGTTTAATAATAAAAGCATCGTTACTAATGAAAATATGAAAGATTACCTTGTCAATCATCGAGCTAATTCATTAAATGTATTTGAATTAAGACAAAAGTTTTTATTAGAAAAATTTAATGAACATGGAATTAATTTTCTTTATGCTTACATGGAACCTACAAGAAATAGAGATGCTATTGGAGTTTTTAATAATAAACCAATTGCTATACCATACAAAGAATCAAAACGATATTCGCATGGAATACAAATATTAGCTGGAATTTCCAATGGTTCTAAAGAATTAAGTATAGATGCTACTGAAAATACAAACAACCAAAAAATGGCTAAATTTGTTTTAACTTCAATGATTAGTAGCAACGAACATTATAGAAAGTTTTTTAATAAAGATGTTAATTTAAAAATAGCTGATTTGCAAACTGCTAATTTAGATGCATTTGGATTAATGCCATTTGATAAAAATATGCAATATAGATTAAAAAATAATAATAATTTTGATTGGACAAATGAAATGTTGCCAAGTAATCCATTATCAACAATAAATAAATCTGTTATATCTTTCTATCGTGATTATGTGCGTTTGATGGAAAATAAAGAAACCCAAGAATATGAAGATTTTTTAATAAAATTAAATGATTTAGAAGAAAAAGCATCTAGAAAAAACTTTATTAATCCTATAAGATATATGGATTTAAGATTAAGATTGGATGAAGATTTTATAAAATTAACAAAACAAGATTTATATAATCAAGAAGGAGATGACGGGACTCCTCAAGATATGAGAAATCATCCTATGTTTATACATAATGAATATCTTAAATTTAAACCAAAGCAAGTTAAATCATCTAAGAAAATAATAAGCATGATGAAATCAATAAACGATATGCAAAATAATTTAACATTAGCTGCAAAACAAAATCCTATGAAAGGTTCTGATTTTGAAAGATTTAAATCAATAGGTGAAATGGTAAAATGTTAATATGCAAGTAGACTGCAATAAAGTAAAAAATAAAAAAGTAATAAGACTTTGGGATTCTATTGAAAAATGGGCGCAAAGTGATATAGTTAATCAAAATATACAATCTCCTTATTCGGCTGCTATGTCTATGTTTGAATCAAGATTTCAAATACCTATGGAATTTGCAGCTTTATTAAGCCCAGAACAAGGAGGTCCATTTTTAACTCAAGGCAATATAACTACTTTTTTAAGAGATTTAAATTCATATACACAAAGAGTATCTAAAGATAAATTTACTTCTTTTAATGCTATGGAAGGATTTATGACTGGGACTATGTTGGGTAAACAAGACCCTTTATTGCAAGAGTCTATAAAAGATATAAGAGGTATAGTTGAAAGTGATAGCAAAAGAACTAATGAATTAAATCTTTTATTTAATGGAATAATAGACCAATTAAAAGCTTCTGGTGGATTAGGTAAAGGAAAGATTAGTAAAATTAAATTAAATAGAGCTTTAAAAAAACATAGAGAATTAGAAGGGAATCATATTAAAGCTTTAGATTCTGGTAATCAAAAATCAATTGATGAAACAAGATTACAATTAGAAGATTTTGAAAACAAGGGAAGTGTTAAAACATTTACTGAATTTGTAAAAATTATAGAAAATGTAATGCCAGATGCAATTAAGTTAAAATACAATCAAGAAGTTGAATTAGCTGACTCTGGTAACAAAGAAGCGAAATCAAGAGTAGCAAGGTATGATGATGGAACATTGCTTGTTAGATTGACAGATGAAGAGTATAGTTCTATTCTTCCTCAAGTTGGAGTTCCTCAAGATTTAATATTTGCTACTAGAGATTACAATAAATTAATGACGGAATCTTATGCTCAATTAAGAAATGGAATAAATAAAGTAATTGATTCTCAATTAAAAAGAATAGAAAATAAACCAGATTTTGTAAACACTAAAGATAAATTAACTAATATAAAAGAAAAATTACTATCTGAATTAATGCCTAAATATAAAGAGGATGGGTATTTTCCTCATTTTGTAAGAGATTTAAATGCAACTATGATGCAAGGATTAATGAAACCAATAGACGATTTAACAAAATCTAATATTGACATGTTGCATGAAAGAAAAAGCATTGATGAAATAATAGACAATATGGATTTATGGATAACAAATCATGCTAAAGCTAGAAGTCAAAATTCAGACTCTGAATACAGTAAAAATTTCATAGATGTTGTTAATACATATATACACAATGTAAGTCAATTTAATACCACAGCATTTTTAAATGATTCTTTTATGAATAATTTATTAAATGCAAAAAATATGTATAATGAAAAATCTGAATATTCTCAAAAAATTGTAGATGTAATGAATGGATTATACGGTTCTGTTAATGGAGATGTAAGAAATACAGGTTCTATACATGAAATTAAAAAAGCATTATTAGCTTATCAATTCATTAATAAATTAGGATTAAGTCCAAGAGCTGCTCTTAGAAATTCAACTCAATTTTTAATGAATTTTGCAACTATGACATCTTCTGGAGTAAGAGAATCCATGAAGTATTTAGATGAAAAAGCTCCTTTAGGAAAAATAAATGTAAATGATTTTTTACAAGAAGCTAATTTATTAATGGATACATCTGAAGCTGGATTAGAATCTGGTATAACTAAATCTTCTCCATATAAAATAAGAAGAATAGATGAAAATGGTAAAATACAATATGTTGAAGAAGGAAATTTTGCATACAATGGTATAAAAATATTTGGAAAAGCTGTTGGTAGTATTGCTCAAAAAACTTCTGGTATGCATAGGTGGGCTGAAAATAAAAATAGAATATTTACAGCAAAATTAGCATTTGGACAAATGTATAAAGTTATGAATGAAAGCGTTCCTTTTGCAGATTATTTAACAAAATTAAAAAGTGAAGGAAAAATTTCAAGTTTTGAAGGTGAAAAAAATAGATTAGCAAGAAATTATGCAAAAAATATGGTTATAGTTAATCATTTTGATTATAATTCATATGCTAAAGCAAGAAACATGAGGGAAGGGGTTGGTCAATTTGCATTTCAATTTCAACATTATGGTATGGAATTTTTAGAAAGAAATTGGTCTATTTTAAAAGAAGCAAAAGGTGATTTGTCTGAATTACCAAATGACAGTTTTTCTAATTGGGTTAAGGATGCTAGAGGTGTTCATAAAACAATGAATATGGGAGTAGCATATTTTCTAGCACCAGCTCTTTTAAGTTATATGTCTGGATATAATCAAACATTAATAGAACATGTTGGTGTTGAGATGCTTGAAGATATGAAATTATTATTATTTTCTGATTGGGACGATGAAGAAGATTTAGAAAAAATAAATAGAGAATTTTATGGTAAAGGTATTATAGGTTCAAAACTCGGACCTACTTTTGGCACATTATTAGATGTGGGTGTAGCAACAGAATTAATAAACGCTGATGAAGAATACCTTAGTAATATATTAATAAGTACTGGCGATTTTACAAATGATGATACTATGGGAGCATCTGCTCAAAACATAAGATTATTAAATCAATTTCTTGGAAGAGCTGTTGATAGGCATTTACCAATGTCAGTTAGAACTGGGTATGGGCCATTTAGTGCAGTTGCTCAAGAACTTACTCTTTATCCTAAAAAACAAGATGAACCAACTTTATGGAAAGATGCAGCTCCTATGTTAAAAACAGCATTTCCAGAATATTATTTTGATAAATTAGAAAAAAAATCTAAAAATAAGAAAAATAAATATGCTGGTTTGCCTTTAAGAATACAAGGAGCTTTGTTAAAATTAGACGAACAAGCAGGTAAAAGATAATTACCCACTTGTCGCCTTCAGTCAGCAAGGAGATTATGCTGTAAATCTTTCTTCTTTATTTACTTCAAGCAATTTTTCTAATTGTTGTGTTGCTTCTCTGAACTTACCTAATAAGTTTATTATAGTTTTAGTATCATACATATTCATTGCTACTTCAACAGTCTTGTTTACGTTCTTTGATGTTCTAATCCATAATTCTATACTTTCTTTATTCTCCATTTTCCATCTCCCGCTCTGCGTACACTCCGTACATTGTTATTAAAATTGAATCTGCGTTCCATA
>TARA_R110002020_G_scaffold212120_2_pt1 | contig 18392 bp, 20 predicted proteins | sample TARA_R110002020 | Tara Oceans TARA_R110002020 (sample SAMEA4396489) | marine metagenome | biome: Westerlies Biome; feature: [MES] marine water layer (ENVO:01000295) within the mesopelagic zone...; material: water (ENVO:00002006), including particulate matter (ENVO:01000060) such... | reverse complement strand
CTTTGTATTGACCAGCAGGAATACAAGAAATACTTCTTTCATTATCACGCCACGGTAATTCTAAGGTATCACAAAATCTCTCTCCATTCAAAAACAATTCGCCTAAAATAGACTCGTCAGTGAAGGTGTCACGAATCAGTAACAGATTAACGCCCCTGTCCTCTATATTCTTGTTTGTAGGCATTTTGTCCTCTTGAAGCGTTTTTGGAATGGATTCCTTTGCGTTTTTTTCTAGTACGCTTATAAACCCTTGAAACAACTTTAGCAGCCATTTACTTAGTTTTCTCAAATTGAATAAATTTATATATAGTAAAAACTATCGCAAGTACAAGCGAAACAAAAGTTAACACTTCGTTGCAATTTGTGATGCTGAAACCAATAGCGGAGCCGTTAGCTATCCCTACTTGTATTGTGTCTTTTATCCCTGTCATTTGTTTTTATTTTGGGCTTTTTATCCAAGTAGGATTTGAGCCTCGTTATGTTCTTCGTTTTTGGTTTATAAAGTTTATTCATTTTATATATTTGAATCTAAAAAATTTCTAAGAGTTAGTTTTGTTCCCTGCGGACTAGGTCTTTCAAGATTCATTCCATTATAATAGGCATTTCTGTCTGGGCTGATGTCAGCACCCGAATTCGTTGAGTATTCGGGAAAACTAGAAGTATTATTTGTTACATATTCAATCATTCGTTCAGTGTAATACTCTGCCGTATTTCTGACCTCTTCTCTAAGATGTTGAGCTTCTTCTGTAGATAAGGCAGTACCCGTTTCGGAGGTTTTAGAATATATGTTCCCATTCTCGATCTTAAAACGAAGAAATGGAATGGCGTGGTAAAACGCCCAATTTGGAAGCATATCTCCAATGAAATCGTCTACTAGAGTTTTATAAGCACCAGCCAAAGTCCCAGCTTGTATTTCAGCTTTTAATTTTTCAACTAAGTCTGTGCCAAGTTTAGGCTCAACAAACAATTTTTGAGCCTGTCGTACATAAGGGAGGAGTAAATTTACATCTACCGAAAGATTGACTGCTGTGCTGTCTTTTAATTTTTCCTCAGAAATAAAGAGTGTGTAAGTTGCCATAGTTAATTATAGTATCCGTGATTTTTCATTCGTCTTGGAGGTATTGCTACCAATTTGTCGTTTCTTTTAGCTGTAAATCCTTCGCTTTTTGCTTTTGTGTATCCTATATTTTTTTCATCTTGTACATTGTCGGGATAGTACACATAGTTGTCGTCTGTTTTAGGAGCTTTGTAAATCTGCCTTAGCCAAAAATGAAAACATTGTGGCCCCCCTTTGTAGAGAAAAATATCATAATTATTTGCACCATCTATTCCGAAGCCAGGATTTGCACCCCCTTTTAGTTTGCTCATCCGATCAATATCTTCTTTTCTGTAAATCTTTTTGGCTTCCATCATTTTAGTGCAAAATTCTCTATGTGTTTTGCTTTTATTTTCTAAAAAGTTGTCATTCGCATATACATACCTAACTTTGTAAAAAGCTGTCTTTTTTTTGTTTAAACCATCTTGAGAGCTTCTTGCATTTGGATTTGCCCTACCCGTGCTAACATCTAAGTTCAAAGTTTCGTCAACAGTAGCGTTTAATTCAGTTTCGTAATCAAAATCTCTATGCTCTCCATCTACAACTTCTTCATTTATTAATTCCCAATCTTTCGGAATATCTTCCATAGTTGAAAGGAAAGTATCTAAAACAGTTACTTCTTTATGGTCTTTACAAGCCATATAACCTATTTTACCGTCAATTGAATGCTCGTGATACCCTTCACACCCTAAAGTTTTAGCGTGAGCTTCTGCCTCTTCTATGGTGCTAAAAACAGGCTTTCCGTCTACCACTCCAACTTTGCTGAAATCTTCCCTTACTTCTACATCTGTATCTAACGGCTCTAATCCCAATTCTTCTCTAATTTCGTCTTGGGTCATAACCGCCATTAAATCTTGATTTGTAAATCTTGTTGTAATTGGTTTTAATTGAACAAATTGAACGGGCATATCCATTTGATTCACTTTGAATATTTTTCTTAGCTGTTTTACAATTATATCCTGAAATCCCTTAACGACAGTATTGAGGTAAAAATTTGCTGCGGAATTCAGCTCGTCAGCATTATTAGAGAAGCCATTAGCACTATCCAATCCCATAAGGGTTTTGCTTGTAATTCTGTGGCCGGAACAAATGTTTGCTGTGAGTAGTTCTTGTAATGCGAGGTACTGCTTGTCTAAATCACTTGGAGTTATAGCGTTTATTTCAGGGGTTCTTGTTTTGTCATCTGAAAAAGTTAAAATAAATTTCCCTGAGTTAGTACCTGTAAATTTTTCTGTTAAGCTTTGCTCTATTTGTAGGCGTTCCTCCTGTGTTGGAATACCATTCGAAAAATTCAACATAAAGCTCCCCGAGAAGCCATTTGAGATATTGTTGAGATGAAATTCCGAGACTTTGGAATCTATGAGGCTCCAATTATTGCAACTCACATAATCTGGGGTATAATACGAATTCATATTCGGACTATACACACCAGCGTATAAAATTTGATTTGGAGAAGTTCTGTCATTAACATTAAAAGCGGGTACATAATAAGGTTTATTTTGTCTAGTATTTGACCAGTCAGCACAAATAAAATAGCCGTTAGTTTTTCCCATTTCATCTGGCCTTTCACACCTTAGCTTTTCCACCCCCAAATGATAGATTTCTGCGATTTGTGTACGGTCTTTACTCCATACAACATTAAGTGCAAACGCGCCCTGAAGCTTAAAATCAAAAGCTACCTTTTTTAAAACTTCGTGTAAGCTTTCATTTGAATTTGCTCTATCCATAAAGTTCTGAAGCTTAACTCTAGCCTCCATATCTCTGTCGTCTTCATCTTCTATTATAAGGTCTTCAGCTGAAATGTATTCGGCAGTGGCGTTTATGATCGCAGCGGTTATGGAGCTTGAATAATAAAGGTCTATCATAAACTGCGGAAATAAATTGCGCCAATCTTCAGTCCCAAATTCTATCCAGTCTTTTCCGCGAACTTCCTGCACTATTGGAGAAGTGGTTGTTTGTAAATTTATGTTAATAATTGAATCTTTCATATTTTATAAATTCTTTATACTGTTTATTACATCTGCTGTTAATTCAGCGCTGCTTGAATCATATAATTGTATTTCTCTTACCCATCCAGCAAATGGATTTGTGTCGGTTAATCTAACTCCAAAATTATCAATTTCTACTGTTCCCGAAAGTGTTTCTGTATCAGTTTGTAAAACTCCATTCCACCAAGTAGAAATTACATTACTTGAACGGGTAAAAACTACATAGTCATCGCCCCATACATCTGACCCCCCCAAGCTAAGATTAACAACACTTCCACCAATTTTAAATCTCATAGTAGTGGTGCTAACGGTTTTCATCCATTCATTTGCAATAGAATTGTCAGCAAATAAAGTTCTCCCTGTTGTAGTTATATTCATTCTGAAAGCCATTGTAAAGTCATCAGAAATACTAATTTGAGAAGTAAAATCTAAATTATCGTCTGTTCCGTCAAAAGTAATGGTTCCTTTAGTAATACCTGGGGTAGAGGTGTAAGTCGGCTGATGCCCGAGGGTAGCTTGTATTAGATGATTTGCGTTTGTTGACTGGTCATTCCATTGTGAAACCCCATAAGGAGCACTTCCTGAAGCGGTTACTCCTACCGCTTTTTGAAACCAGCAGACCAAAGAGCTTTCCCTAGCTGGAGTCCATCCGCCCAATGGCTTAACGGTTGGTAAACTTAAAGCTAATCCTAATTTTTGTGCCATAATCTTATGTGGTTGCTCCTTCGTGATATCCTATTCCAACACCACTCGTGAGCGTAATCGCGGTGACATTCATAAACAAAGTCGTTCCGGCCACCATAGTCGTGTGTAAAGCCGCTTCACCTGTCGCATCAGCAACTGTAATTGAAGCTATTACACTCTCAACAGGAAAGTGAACACAATACCAGTCTTTGCTAGTTTGTGCGGCTGTTGTGAAGATTTCTGTGCTTCCGTTTTTTCCTAGTTGCTCAGTTAAAAGCTGTTGTACATTTTCTATCATAATTTTTATTTTTTATTATCCTGTGTATATATAATTTGATTCGTTTATATTTGCTATAATTTGCGCTCCTTCCGTAGCCCCAGGGAGCGGGTTGCTTACTGAAACAGTTGGATTTTGAGTATATCCACTCCCTCCATTTAAAAGAGTGACTGAATTTACAACCCCACCCGATATTGTACAAGTAGCTGTGGCTTGTGTTATAAAGCCGCCGCCTGTTATTGTTAAAGTTGGTGCTGACGGATATCCTGAGCCGCCGTCTACAATAGTTAAAGTAAGAACGCTTTTTGCCTTTTGAATATATGAAACTTCTTCTGTTCCTCTTAATTCTCCTACATACATTTTACCTTTAGTAACTGCTCCTTGTACTACTCCAAATTTCACGCCCGCGGGATTAAATACAAAATCTTCAGTAGATGGAGCAAAACTTCCGTTCATCGTAATAGTAAAATCCCAAGTCACCTCAAATACTTCATATTTCCAATATCCAGCGGGTGAAAGGTTAACCCTTCCTAAAAACACATCTGGAGTCGCATTATAAGTAAAAGAAAATTTTGAATATCTGTTTTCAACTATCTGATCGGGATATGCGTATTGCACTGAGCCATCCATATCATTTGTAAATTTGAATAAATATCTAGTTCCTCCTGCTGCTGCTGGGGTTTGAATTCTATTATCCTCGGTCTGAATAAAAGCGTCAAAATTAGATTGTGTGAATGTTTGTATCATACAACTATATAATATAAAAAGTCTATTTTTATTGTACTATCAAAAGAAAAGAGGGCTAAAAAGCCCTCTAATCAATAATATATAAAAACTAAGTATTAAGAAACAGTTGGGAAAGTTCCCGCTTTGTTTGTAAATCCAGCATTATCAAATGGCGCTGTTGTATAATCTTCTAGCATCGCCATAGGTCTTTGCTCCATTCCGTCAAAGGTCAGAGTGTACCCGTTTTTGTCCCCCCAGGCCGCACCGGTATCAATAGTTCCCGCGTTGAGTTCCAGGCCGTTAACCATACCTAACGCAAGTATTACATCATTCCCACTCGCTAAAACTGTTTGATTAAGTTGGGCAAAAATAATTACCTTTGTGGCTCCCAATAAACGGATTTCTTCCTGGTCTTGCATTGTTAATCTGTTATACAAAACTTGAGCTGTGGGCGTATAGTAAATTGTTCCGTTTTCACGACTGCCCACAATCGTGTCGGTCACAGAAGAAACTCCCATTGGCATCGTATACCTATAAATTGTATTTCCGCCAAAGTCAATAGTATCAATTGAAGATTTGTCTACTGCATCGTAAGCGAAGGAGGTTATCTGATCCAAAACCGCGAAGTATATGTACTTCACACCCCCGGAAATCCGATTGCAGTCGACCCCTCTACCCTTTGTTAAACTTGTACAAGCCATTTTTTTATGTTTTAAAAGTTATAAAAAGCAGGGGTTTTTACACCCCCGCTTATTGAATTAATTTATTACGATACTCTTACGATATCTGCTCCAACTCCAGTTTGAACAGCAGCAGAATAACGACATACGACTCTCAAATTGTCACTCCCGTCGAGGTCGGACATATCTAGTAAAGCTATACGCGTACTGTCACTTAGCAGGTCGGTCCCGAAGAACATATTTGATTTCTGAGCAATTACTAACTCATCGTTACCCATCCCATTACACATTGCTACATTAAACCCTTGGAATAAAGGCTTGTAATCTCCGTTCATATTATAAGCATTTATGTATCCTAAAGTAGATACTGCAGCTATGTACATTTGGTAAGAAGTTGGCGACATATAGATATATAAATCTTCTTTTCCATATAAAGCATCTGATACAGTGTCGCATCCAGCTTGTAAGTTAGCTATAATGTTTGCTGCCGTAAACGGTGAAGCGGACGCTGCAGTTTGAACAACTGTAGCATCTACACCCGGAAGTAGTAATCCTACTGCACCTGTAACCATTCCTGTGAACTCTCCTGAGTTAGCAGTGTTTCCCGTCCAGATACATTTTTCAGTATTAGAAGCTATAATCTCGCCAATGTAAGATAATACATAATCCGTAAAAGTAGATGAAGGGCCACCTCCTGCTCCTGCTCTCATTTCTAAGGCTTCCCAAGATGTAAGTAAGTTTTTCTTACAAATGTCAAGGTTCACTTGAACCAATTTTGGCTCAATAGTTTTTTCAGTGAGCGCAAGAGTTGTTCCCGCATTTTCTGTGAAATCGCAAGTAGCGTCGTGAACCATTGAAGTTCCTTCGATCCTAGTGATATTAGATTTATACTTCACATTTTCCATCATTGTAAAGTAATCTAACGAATTAACTTGTTGAAGCGCTGCGGATATATAAAACCCCGCGCTTTTCCCGTTAAAATTTGGTTGTGTTACTGTTGGTAAAGGCATAATTTGTTTTTTTTATGTTTGTTTTTTTATTTATTTGATAGTGTATAAAGTATTCTTTCTCTTTTAGATAATTTATTTATTTCTACCTTGCTTAATTCTTCTCTTTCTGAGCTAAATTTATTTGTGTTTATCGGAGCTTCAGCTGGTTGTTCTGCTAATTCCGTTTTAAGTTTTTCGTTTTCAGCTTTTAGTTTTTCAATTTCTTCTTCTGCTGAAAATTCTTTTACTTCTTTTGTTGTGATAGTCTTAGGATTGGTTCCTGGCTCTGTAACTTCTTCTGCCATTTCTTCAACCTCTTCATCGTCGCTTCCTACTTTATCTTCTTTCAATTTTTCCACGGCGATTTCAAGATTTTCAATTCTTTTTTCCATTCCTTTCCAGTCGCCCACATCAGCTTCTTCTTCATAATCTTCTTTTTCTTCATCTTCTTTTTTAGCTTCAACTTCCTCTTTTGGAGTATCTTCTTCCTCCGTTTCTGATTCTAGCAATTCAGCCACAATTCCGTCGTCTTCCACTCTAAAGGAAACGCCAGTATCTAACTTATAAGTCCCTGGTGGAACAGGGATAGTCGTTCCGTCTTCCGTAAGCACTGACACATCTACCCCAGCCTCTAATTCTTCCGCTGTACTTACAAAGATGGTTCCATCTTCGCTTTTGGCTTGAAAGCCTAGCTTCACCGCTTCGTCTTTATTAAGACCGAGTGCTACTAAAATTTGTTCTTTGATATCCATAGTTTCTTTTTTTATATAATATAATTAGTTTGACTTTATTTGATTTTCATTTATTATTTCGTTCAAAGCAGATAAAATTTGGTGGTCTGTTGGCTCTTGCTTTTGCATAGCTTCATACTTTGAAGTAAAATATCCTTCTATTGATAGCCCTTTAATTTCGCCGTTTTTTACCTTTTCCCATAACTCTGAATTTTCAATTTTCATTTTTACCATCCAAGTACCTTTTTTTAGGTCAAATCCATAAAGCCTAGACTTGTCAATTTTAGGGTCTTCTATTATCCAGCTTTCAACCGTCAAAACACCTGCTACTCTATCTTGGTGTTCTAGGGTTGCTTTGTGGTGATTATTGTTTTTAAGAAAACTGTAAGCGCATTGTTTTACTGTTTCTTTACTAAAATAAACATAGTAGTCAGAATCAGAAGAAGCGTCGTAGCGGTAGATATTTTTGTCGGGGATTAAGGCGGGGCTAATTAATTCCTGTTTGTCTTCATCCACTTTCGCTAAAGTCAAGTTATTTTTGGCTTTGCTCATATAAACCATATTTTCTTCTATCGCTGGAGCCGAAACAAGACTAATACAATCTATTGCAAGTTCCTCGGTATTGTCATCTATAACCAGCTCAACAATAGAAGTTGTTCTCATTTCTTCGTAATGGTGGTCAGGATGTGCTTCTTCACACTCAGCAATAGAGTCGTATTTGCAATCTCCATTTTCTCCCCATTTTACTTTTCCATCTTCACATTTTTTACAAGGCATAGTATATAATATAATTAGTTAATATTTATTTGATTTTTAAATTGTGGCTCTTCGTCTTATGTTTGCTAACTGATCTTGAGAATTAGTCATTTCGTCGGTCAATACATACGCCCTCGTAGGCTCTGGCTCAACTCCTCCCGCTAAATCAAAAGCTCCTGACATCATTTGAGGCGCAGGGGCTTCGGCGACTGCACCGCCACCGCCACCGCCACCGCCACCAGCCGTCGGGGGTTTTGCCGACATTATATTCTTAATCTGCATTCCAGCAAAAGTTGCGGCGATTGCTGCTTGAATAATTCCATAAGTCCCGAAAGTAGCGGTCATCATTGGTATATTTGCATTCCCAGATTTATAGGCTTCAATAACAGCGTTAGTTCCTGAGATAGTAGCTTGAGTAAGAGCAGCCGCTTTATGTAATGCTGTTCCTTCTCCAGCCACCATTTTGATTGCTTCTAAACCATCAAGTGCAAATTGAATTTTCATATCTTTTAAAGCCTTAGCTCTTTTTTCTTCGTCATTATTAGCTTTTATATTAGCTTGAGCTCTCAGTCTTGTATATTTTTTTCGTATCTGCTCTTTCATCTTTTCGGCATTATCCATCCCTTCAACTGCAAGCAAATCCGCTTCCTCTTGAATTCTGAGTTCCTCCATAAGCTTTTCTCTTAAAGTATCTAGTGAAGCCAAAGCATTTTCTTGTTCTAATTCTAGCAGCGCTACCGCCTCCTCTTGCTGTTTTATATTCCAAGCCTCATTATCTGCCATCCTTTTCTCCCAAGCTGCATTCTCTTCATCTATTACTGCCTGTTTCTCATCAGCTATTTTTTTGTCAAAAGTGTTCATTTCAGATTTTAACCGTCTTTGTTGTAATAAAGAAGAAGCCTCTTTGTTGTAAACATCTGCTTTCAGTTGAGCAAGTTTTTCTTCATCTTCAGCCATATTGGTTGAAGTAGCCATTTGCTGCTGTTGTATAGCCACTTTTTGTTTAGCTAGTGCTATTTCTTTGTCTGTGGTTGCTTGTTGCATATCCAAAGCTTTTTGTAAAGCAGCTCTTCTTTCTTCTATGGTTTTGGTTTCATCTTTTGAATCCATCTTAGCCTCTGCTACTGCTTTTCTCGTTTTAGCTTTTTCTACTAAAAACTCATTTTCAGCATCTCGTACTCTATGCAACCCTTTTTCTAACTCAGTCATTATTTTTACTTCTTCCTTAATCTCAGTTACAACCCCTCTAATTCCTTCTGCAAACTTTTTTTGCTGCTCAACATCAAAACCAGTTCCAACTTGTACTAAAGCTCTACCATAATCTTCCGCTCCTTCTTTTACACCTTCCCAGTCTAATTTAATTGCTGACTCTATTATTTTCATAGCCCCCTTAAACCCGTCTACCATTCCCGTTAATCTATTCATTAAGTTATCCTTAATAAAATCCCATAAGTCTGAAACAGCTTTTTTAGGATTTGTAAAAGTATTTACAATTGTTTCTCCGACCTTTGCAAATAAATCTGTCACTACTCTTACAGCTGCTCCAATTCCAGCCAAAGCAACTTTTAAAATATCAGCTCCTTTTTTACTGCTTGTGAAGTACGAATAAAGTGATCCAACTAAAACCGCAAAAGCCCCTATTCCTGTTGAAATAAGTCCAGCTTTTATACTACTGAACATTAATTTTGCCGTTGGTATTATTTGTCCGAAGGCTTTTTTAACACCTTTTAAAGTAAGTCCAAAAATTCTAAAGCTTCCAAAAGTTTCTTCCAATTGTTTTTTCTGGTCGGCTTGAGCCTTGTTAAACTCTTTTACTTTTTCTGCGGCTGCTTTTTGTTCTAGTTTTAAACCTTTTAAAGCATTTTTTTCTAATTTTAGCTCTGCTGTTGTGGATTTTATTTTGTCATTTAGCTTGTCCATACCAGCAACCCACGCTCCTTTTGGAATTGCATCTTGTTTTGCTTTTAGCTTAATAAGTTCTTTTTCCTGGTCTAAAATGTATCTATTTTGTAATGCTATTTCTTCATTTACTTGCTCAATACTTTTAGCCCAATCGTCAGTAGATTTTACTTGTTTACCGATATTGGATTTTACTTCTGCCTCTAATACTATTTTGTCTGCCATTTCTTTTTATGTTTTAGTAATTTTACGGAAAGCTTATTGAAGTTCGTATTTCTGTAATTCTTATTGTAGATACCCATTCTATTATCATCCCCGTAGCTCCTGAAAGCACTAATTTAAAATAACTTCCCGATACTTGATTTTCAGGAGTCCAGCCAGTAACCGTTCCAGATGACACAACAGCCGTTAGCGTTCTACTTATGCTTATTCCAGCTACTCTACCATACTTAACAACTCCTCTTTCCACCCAACTTGCATAATCTCCTACGGCTCCCCCGACTTCAGTCCCTCCGACTCTTAGAGCTAAAGTTTCCGCTTGATAATAAAATGCACTCTCTAATTGAGGTTCAAAATAACTATCTGTGGTATTGTTTAAATAGGCATCGGTTGCTGATGCGTCGGTTGTTTGTCCTCCATACATTAATGTGGTATTTTGTCTTTCTCCCAAAATATCGGCTCCGTGATTTCCGCCTAAAATAATGGAATTACTTGCTGTCGCATCTCCTAAAGTTCCGAATACATTAGCATTGTTTACTCCCGAAGATATTTCATTATTACTTCCTATTATAATGTTGTTACGAGACAACCCGTTCACAGCATTCTTTTCTCCCATAATATAGGTATTATTCGTACCCTCTTGTATTATGTTTCCTGTTCCTTGTATATTATTTTTTTCCTTATTTGTAAGCGAATTTAAAGTCGTAGTAAAATTAAACGCTTTACACATTCCGCTAGATTTGTCATAAGTATATCCATAAGCTTTGCACTGGTCTTCATTTGGGATCAGGTCTTCATTAGTGCCATCCGTAAAAACAACTTCGCCTAGCGCTGAAACCGAAAAGGGTTTTATATTGTAATTTGGTAAATAAGGTATGCTCATAATTAAGGTACTAAAATAAATTCTACGGTTGCTAAATCGTTCGGTTTGTAATCAATTTTATTGACTCTAAATTGCCTGTTAATCAGCATCACGGTGTCGTACATATTGAATTTGGATATATCTCCCGGCTTGAGATTTACTTTTAATTTCATACTTCGGGTGTCGGGATGATACAGCTCTGCAAAATAAGGCAGCCAGTAAGTATTAAATAAATTGTCAGATACAGAGTCCCCTATTGGCGGGATTAATTGACAAGCCCCAAAATGAAAATCAACAGTAGTCCCAGCAACAGGCGGTATTGCCGACAAGTGACTAAATTGCAAAAACTGAGTTGCGTTTTCTCCCGTCGTATTGTTTTGACTGGGAATAAAATAGGTCATAGCGGTTAAATCTATTTTCCCATTGTTATACATAATTCTAGGGCTATTCTCAAAACCTGCTGAAGTTCCGTCATCTGGATTGTAAGAATAAAGAGCTGGAGTTATAAGTTCGGGAAATTGAGCAATATAAGGCTTAATGACTGTCGCGGCAAAAGGCTCTGCAACTATTTCTTCGTCACCCTGTAAAATTGTAAATCCTGAAGCGTCCCAAACTTTACTTCCATACAAATGACCCCCAACCAAGTTTTTATAATTTTGAAAAGGATAATCGTCGTCATCTTCAACAAATTTAAAAACGGTCTTTTTATCTAACTCTGTTAAAGGCTTCAGCTTCATTTCTGTAATATCTATTTTATCCGTCCAGTCGTGAGCAATACCTCTTGACGCAAGATTTGTTCCAGCTGGGTGATTTATAAATATATCGGAATAAGGTTCAATTATTATATTCGTTGGATTTGATTTGTCAGGCAAAGAAACTAAATTGAACATTGTCATAATTCCTTTTAGAAAATCCCATTGGCCGAGCTCTCCTCTAACTGTCTGTAATAAAGTTTCGTTAGTAGTTTGTGTAACTCCTGTTGCAATTGTTAAAGGTGTTGGGGATGTTAGTTGTGTATTTACTTTAATAGGGTTCGCTCCAGTTACATTGAGCCTCATATTTAAAGTATCATTTTGATTCAAAGCGTTAACTCCAGTCAAGGCAAAACTTGAAAAATAAGTAAATATATCTAGATCGGCCATTGCTCCGCTGGATTGTGGATTATAAATTGTTTCTACTCCCGCGGCTGTTGTGTGTACCCATTCAGCATTCATCGCGGTTGCTCCTAAAAATGCTTCATATTCAACCGTCACATTAACTTGGTAATATTGATTATCATAAGAAGATGTAAATTTTCCTGTTGAATTATCATAACCCAGAGAGGTTTGTGTTATCCCTGGAAATTTCTGCGGAGCATTAGCTGAACCTGAAACATAAACAGCTAATGACACCCCTGAGGTATCCGTATTATCAAATACCACTGGGGCTTCTTCATCTCCCCAATTAAAATCCATATAAAGTTTTTTAAAATCGTCAGTATTAAATAAGTCGCTTGTATATGTAAAAGGGAAAGGAGCGGGGGGAACACCGCCTGAAAGTGGCTGTGTAAAAATTCTATCAATTAAATACTTAACATTTATAAAAGGTCTAAAGGCTTGTTCAAAAGCAGTTAATTCGGGAAGGCCTAAAGTTGCAGAAGGATGTCCCGAACCGTTTGCAATTGTCATTTGATGGTCCCAGTCCACAAAGGGATATTTTACAGTTGTATTGTCATCTCTGAAGCCCGAAGTATTTGCAGCTAGATAGGTTATTCCTGCCGCTGGAAAGTCGTTCCAACTTCTTTTAATTTCTGTTTTATTATAATTATGTTCAAGTTCTGTAAAATCTAAGTCACTAAGAGTTAAATCTTTTAAAACATCTGCTAAAGCAACTACTTCGGAATAAAGGTTTACATTATAGCTCACCTCTCCATTTTTTTCTGTTACATCAATAAGTCTTAAATATCCTTCAAATAAAGTAAATCCATCCTGTTTTAATAGGGATTGCGTTCTAACATAAGGGTTGAAAATAACACCATCGTCTGCTCTATTTATTGAAAAAGCATTGTCAAAAATTTTATTATTTCTTTTAGTTCCTGGCACTTTAAAACTCTTGGAATAGGATTGTACTTTTTCTGCTGCATTTTTAAAATCGTCAATACTTAAAGTAAGCGGGATATTTTCATCTTCATACAAATCTAAAATTACCTGACCGTCGTTCAGTTCGTTAGTTGTAAAAGTTGGAATTACTGCCTGTAGAGTTAAGGTAATAGTATCTATCACACAAGTAGTTGTGCTGGATGCCCCGAATGTAATTATCATATTCATTTGGGTGTTTGTAGCTGTAAAGTGTAAAGTGTGAGTTAAATTCGCCGCCGAATCAGATAGCGTTCCTACTACTGCAAACCCGTCTAAAGCATCTAGCCCGACCATCCCAACTCCGACAGCACTTTGCGTTACAATTAACTTATAATTAGTCCCAACAGAGAGCCCAGTAACTTTTTGAAACACTCCTGAGCCGCCATTTATTGCTGTATTAAGGCTAGACAATACTAAATCTCCTCCTGCCATTACGGGTCCTGTAACCGCTCCTCCGTTATTGGTTCTAAACGGTTCCCATTGGTTTGTTGGTGAAGCAATAAAGGTAGCAACTATTGGTGCCCAAGTAAAATCAGCAAAGGTTCCTGTAGGGGCGCTATTTATAGTTGTAAAAGTTTGACCATCCGCGATCAGATTATTTGTAGTGCCGACCGAAACAACATTGTATTGACCGTTATAAGATTGCGGAAATATGATTAATTGAATGCTCATTAGATACTTTGGGTTCTTAGTGTTTTAGTTTTTTCTACTGTAAAACTGTATTGTATTAAATTATCATTTACAAGCGTTTTTCTAGTAAAAGCGCTGCTTGTTAATCGTACGGGTTGTACATAATTATTTAAAGAAGAAAAGCTCTTGTCAGTTTGGAAGCCTTCCAATAAATAAACTTCAGGGCTGTTTGTTAGCTCTTCAAATATCACATTAAAATCTTCGGAAACAAAATCGGTATTCATTTTTATTCTTTCTATTGCATTTACTCTGAATGTTTTTTTGCCTCCCTTAAAATTATGAGGAATATAAACAGCCTCGTTCCAAGTACCCCCAAGCTGCTGGTAGGTTGTCTGTTTTGTTTTGAGAGTTTTACTTGATTTTTTAGTAAAAGTATAGTAATCCCAAGCGCCCCATTGATTAAGCCAAGCAAGTCTTATAGGCTCGTAATTCTTTTGCTCAGGACAATTTACATTTATTTTTAAAGTCTGTAAGCTGTCAGCTCCAGGAATATCTAAGGCTTGAATTATAATATGCCCTCCTTCTAATTGAGCGGCGGTAGGAAAAGCGGTGTCCCAATTTTGTAAGTTGCCAGGAAAACATCCTAAAAATATAATTTGATTTGACGCTAATTCTTGCCAAGCAACATACGCCCCCGTGGTGCTTCCTTTTCCTATTGTAGTTGCTACCCCAATTTGAGAACCATCACTACCATAATACGAAGCTTCAAACCTATTAACTGCAACTGACGCTTGATTAGACGGCTGGTAAAATGCTACGGTTCCGTAATCATTGTAATTTGCATATTGCTCCATCGGGGCATTTGTTAAAAATCTTGCGGTAATGGTTCCTGGAACAAATTTTGTAGTTTCGTATCCAAAGTTATTTTGAAATTCTCTTATTATATCTGTGTATTTTACATATCCATTAAAAATAGTAAATTCGTCAGAAGAAACTTCTGTTCCAGCGGCTTGTCTCACGATGTTATCATCTTGCTCACCCGCTTCATTCATCGCTCCTAGATATTCAACATAAAAATTCAATACCATAAAACTGACACATTTAGTTGATAATGAGAATTTATCTACTATGTGCATCGGCCAAGTATTTTCATTAACAAAAGTCCCTTTATATTGAGGTCCCGCCAAGCCCGGATTTGTTCCTAAGTCTGTTCTATTATCAGCCGCTACATAGTTTTCAATTATATTTCTCAGATCAAAAATACCTACACCAGCATTATTCGGAGTAGCCTTAAAGGTTCCTACTAAGTGTGTTCCCGTTCCTACCACTGGCATTGTATCATTGCTAATATAAACCTCTACGCAAAATTTTACTTTTTGTTGATTTGCTACCGCATCTGAATTTGAAACGGTAAAAATTATTTCTTGCCCAACTGGAAGTTGGTTGTATATGGGTGCCTGTTCTATTACTGAAGCTGCCATTTAATTATTTTTTTGGTTTGTGTTTTGTGAATGTAGTTATGTAAGTGGTAATATCTAATTTTAACGCCTTTAAGATTCCTTCTCCTAAATTAGAGTATTCAGTTCCAAACGGCTTAGAAAAGAAGCTAAGACTTGGAATTCCTTTTTCTTTGATTTTGTGACTTATATAAATAGCTAGTCCTGAAACATATCTTCCTGACTTTTTATCTCTACCTTTTCCCCAGCCTTTAGGTTTTAATCCTTTTTTCTTAACCCACTTTGAAAGAATGTCAATAGGCGGTCCTTTAGATTTATAACTATAAGGCGATGTTTCTCCCGCCAATTTATAATTAGTAAAATTTCTTTTTACTTTATTTCCTGAAACTCCTTTGTCTAAAAAAGTACCATAGTCAAGCATATAGAATTTTACTGACCAGCCATTCGGGTCTTGCTCAACTTTGAAGTCAATTGAATCTCCCAAAGCGGTAGAACCTTTTTGCGATTGCAACATAGACTTAGACTGCGATACAACTTTTCCAGCCCAACTCTTTAAATAGTTTTCTAGACTTTTACTTTCCATTATACAAGCGCTACAAATATTTCAACTTGTATATCAGTTGAAGCGGATGGTCGTACTTGTATATTTGTGATATCTTCTAAAGTAGGGAAAGCTGGAGTTGTATCTTCTTCTGCTATTGCTCCTTCTTCTGCTTGGAACAGGATATGAGAACCGAGTGCTCTCACGGTAACTTGATAATTAGTATTTGTAGTTACAAACGCTAATTTCATATCTTGGCTATCACTTAAATTTGTTACTCTAATATATTTACAATTCTCAACATCTAAAGCACCCGCTGAAGTATGAGGGGTTGCTGCAAAAGTTGCTATAGTAGTTGTATTACTATGAGCGCAAGTTAATACCCTTTCAAAAGTATCTACTATACTGGCTGTGGTTATTGTATTTGTAGAGCCTCTTTGTGCTCCGTTTATTGTAATTGCTTCTGTAATTGTTGTAGTTAATGTTGGCATTTTTTAAATTTTTATTTTTAGTTTTGGTGGTATTAATTGTATCTCTATTTTACCTATTTTTATCTTATTTAATTTCTTTAATATTTCAACCATTAATATCCTGCGCCTTTATTTGCCGATAACGGAACCGCACAAGCATCAAAGTCATTCATTACTTTAACTCCTATTTGAAAAACATAACCGCATAAAAGGTTGTCAAATCTTTCCTGAAACGGCTCTAAATTAAACTGGTCTTGCGTAAAATAAATAGGAACATTTATGTCATTTACTCCTACTAAGGATTGTTGTACACTATGCCTAAGCATTGAAATAATATCAGTAGCAATTCCTAAAGTCTGATTAAACACCTCTTGCTCATTATTTTTAGGATCAAGTAATTTAGTAAGTTGTTGCGCTTGATATATTTGCCAATTATCCTTTTCTGAAACTAAGTCAGCAATAAAGATTTGAAAATTAAAAATAAGTTCAGAATCTCCCGTCTGTACGGAAGTTGGATTTATATGCAGTAAAGGAAATAAAGTTTCCTTGCTCATATCAATTTCCCAAATGTCGCCCACAGATACGGTAGAAATTTGTTCGTGATATTCTCCTAAGCGGCAGAGAGTGTTTACTATATTATTATAACTCTTATTCGGTATTGGCATTGTTTACTTTATTTTGTGAGTTTAAATCTGTTTCATAAGTTAGCCAAGTCAAACATTCTAACAGGCTTAATTTTGTTATTGTTTCTAATTTTGAAATATCAGCATTTGTAAGCCGATACATCACCCCGAACCACGACCACTTATCAGCGAATCCGTTTGAGGCAATTGCGTCTTCATTGCCTTCAGCCTCTCGGTCAAAGATAACGCCAAAGTCATTACAAATAACTTCCCGAAATTGTAAAAAAAAACCAGTGCGTTTTGCACTTGCTGAGATGACATCTTCTTCATTTGGTCGGCTCGTATTTTTATCTCCCCATCGTAAGCTTCAATAGTATAAACGCCGCTCCCTGTTTCTTCTAATACAGGTCTGTATAAGACTGCCATTACTTCGGGCAAATGATTCTCAATTCCATTTTTAATAAAGGTCTCAATATCAGCGTACTCGCCGAGGGTGATTGAATCCAAGTCAGGATGGAAGCCGTATCTTTTTTTATCTATTTCAATAATCCGAGCTAAAGAGGTGTCAACATCGCTTTGCATTTTTCCTACTCTTGCCATTATGATTGCAATATCTGAAAGCTCTAATTTACTAATTATGCTTTCTGGGATATTAGATAATTCGGATATTACTTTTATAGCTTCCTCGCTTTTTGTTTTTGTTTTAGCTGTTACTAATCTCGTCCAACTTTCCAGGCTAACATCTTCCCAGCTTTCAATTAGTTTAAATTCCTCTGTCTTTCCTTTGTTTTTAATTTTGACTTTCATACAAGTATATAATATAAAAATTAGTAATTTAGTTTATCATTCATTTTTTTTTGTATATTTGCTGCTCATTATTTCATTTTAGAAGCCCCCTACCAATCCCCTCTTTTGATTTGTCGTAAACTTTTGGTGGGGGGTCTTTTAATAAACAGGTGTTTCAAGGTAATGCTAGTTTTTCATATATTTGGTTTCCCTTATCGTGAAATTATTAAAAACACCTGCTTATTGTACAAAATACTTCCCTGCATTCGGATTGTCTAAGTGGTAAATAATATTATATCTAATGCCGTCAATACTATGATTCCAGCTATCAATATATAATTTAGAACCCTTGTCTGCGTAGGCATAATTGTTCAGCTCTTTCGCTATATTGGTTGACTCAGGGGTGACTATCAATTCGTAATCTTGCATTCTAGTAATACCGCTCTCAATAGTTCCTTTTTTAACTGGTTTTATATTAACTCCCAAATGCTTTAAATCTGCGATCAGTCTTGGCTCAGAGCTGTCAGCTATAATAAGTTTCTCGCCTACTTTATCTAAAACTATCTGAGCGAGTTCGTGGCTCTTTAATCCATTTTTATAAATATGTTCTTTTAAATAAATCTTCTTATGCTTTTTATCAATAGCAACTTCTGTAAGGCTATCGGGGTCAACACTAAAACCAAAGTCCATTCCGCAAGATGTTTGTAATTCATTGGGATTAAATTCTCCTATTGACCAATTCTCAAACACAACGCCCTCTGCCTTATCAAGCCACCCCCCCATAATCTTGTGAGTGTATTTCTTAAAGTTAGTTAGTTTTATGCTCTTAATACGCTCTAAGAAGCTCGTAGAGAGATTCTT
>TARA_R110002020_G_scaffold176274_2_pt1 | contig 18400 bp, 7 predicted proteins | sample TARA_R110002020 | Tara Oceans TARA_R110002020 (sample SAMEA4396489) | marine metagenome | biome: Westerlies Biome; feature: [MES] marine water layer (ENVO:01000295) within the mesopelagic zone...; material: water (ENVO:00002006), including particulate matter (ENVO:01000060) such... | reverse complement strand
ATAATTAGTATATCTATATTCTAAATTTGTCCATAATCTCTCTTCAGGTGTAGTTAATTTTGTTATATTATAGTTATTTGTTGATTCTGTATTACACTTTCCATCTGGATATATTGTTTCAGTGACCACACCCTGATCGGTATATACCCAAGATTTCTTATTATCAATAACACAACTTAACTGTGGTACTAAACAATCATTTAATGTAATTAATCTATTAGTTTTACAATCAGTAACATTTACCCTTATATTATCAACTAATAAACAAAGAGAACATTCATAATTTTCAATTTCTATAGAGAAAAAATATTCTTTATTAGGGTATAATCTCCTTAAATCGTCACAAACACATTCAGGTATAGTATAATTTAATGTTTGCCAATTAGGTTGGAACATTTCGGTAGAAAAATCTATACTTTGTGTGGATAAACTATTAAATATTGCGTCTTCAATTAGTGCAACATTCATTTCACTACCAGACAATATTATACCACTATATTGTTGTGTTGGGTCCCATTCCCATATAGGATTAATAGATTGTGTATATGGTAAATAAGTTAAATCAGTATCAATATTTGTATTTGTGTCTACATTTGTGTTATTAACAAATAATTTAAAATTTATTTTTAAATCATCTAAATATTTTAAATAATTCTGTTGTTCTTCTACTAAAAAGTTTTGGTAGTTCTCATTTAAAGTATTTAACCAGTTATCATAACAATTTTGAGTAGACTCTTCAATGGTAGATAATTCAGATTGTAAATTATTTAATATATTAGTTAAGGTATTTATAATTATTTCATCACAACAATCCTCATCTTTTATGGTACCAGTATCACCATCATCCATAATACGGAAACAACCAGTACCATCCCAATCAAAATTAGTACCTAACTCTTTACAACAATCTTCTATTATATTATTTCCATTGATGTCGATTACATACCCAGTATTTAAATCAAAATCTAAAGTCTCTAATGGGTCACATCTATCACTTCCACCTGTATTGTTTCCACCTGTATTGTTTCCACCTGTATTGTTTGTTCTATCGACCTCACATCTACCCCTAACACTATTCCATATAACTGAAAAATTAGTATATATTTCGTCACAACATGTTTCATTTGTTAAAATTGCCCCACTTTGATCTATTACAAGACCATTTACATTTACATAATATGGTCCCTTACAAATAATTCCCTCATCACGTATATTCTCAACTGTAAACCCACCAGTACCACTTGATTCAGAATATTCACTTCTATTAGCCCTACAACAACCTTTTCTATACTCCCCACCAGCACCACCCGGATCAAATGTCCAAGACTCCGTATACCAATCAGTACACAAATAATTATCACTGGTTTTAGCCACATTATTTGTAATAACATATTTATATTCACCAGTAGAACTACTAGGATCAGTTTCTATAAATGAAAGTGATGTATGAGTACAAACAGGTTCAGGTAGTTTACCACCCCCTCCACCAATAGTCGCCGCACCAATTGCACCTAAAATAACACCAGTAGATTCGGGATCTAAATACCCTTCAAGAAATAACGCGCTACCTATTAAACCAGCACCCCAACCTAAAAGAGTTTTTCCTATATTACCTTTATTGTTATTTATATTATTATATTTGGAAATGTTTGAATTTATTAACGATTCCAGTTCACCCTTTTCTATTAATAATGATGATATTTGGGAATCATTCTTAGTTGCAATAATTTCCAATTGTACTTTTTGTGAATTTGTTAAAGATAAATTACCGTCCTTATCAGTAATATTTTTTACGTTTGTATCTAATAATACCGCTGTTCTATTTATAGTGTCTTGTATATTATTAGCTTGTAATTTAGACATCTCTAATGAAGAATCAGATTCAATAAATTTACTACCTTCAATTGTTAAATTATTAATCTTAGTTTGTGTTTTATAAATTTCACTTTCTATTTCATTTATTAAGTTACTATTTTTTTCAAACTCAGCTTGTTTTAATTGTTTTTGTAAACTATTATTCAGTACACAATTTTCTAATAAATCAGTATAAATTAATTTTTCATTTTCATTTTCTAGTGTTTGTGTAGTAATACAACTATTATATTCCTCAATTTTATTTAATGAGTTAGGTGACGATGTACCATACACCTGTAAAGTACAAAAACTATTATAATCAAAATTATTTAAATCTTTTATCTTAGTTTCATAAACCGTACAATCTAAATTAGTATTTATTTCTGTAGTTGCTTGTGCAATAACTTGATTATCACTTCGTTTACTATTTATTTGATCATCAACATCTTTTAATTTTATATCTAATTTTGATCTTTCTTCTATTAATAAACTAAGTTCTGTATTTAATTGACTTTTTACTCTATTTTGATTTACAATTTCATCTTTTTTATTCTCTGATTCTACATTCCTTTGATTTACCTGAATTTCACCACAATTAATATTATATTCAGCAATTACTAACCCTACCGATTTAATTAGTTCTCTATACTGTGTTAGCGTATTTGTCCATAATCCACATTCTAAAGGAACGTCTAAAGAACAAATATTTTCTGTTTGTATATACTCATCATAATCTATCCTACAATCACTGATTGGTGTTAGTATAATATTATAACAACCGTTTATTATAGAATTTATTTCTTCTATGTTTGTTTCCAAACCTGTTATATAATCAGATAATTCTATGGGTATCGGTTTAATTAGTTCACCGTCTTTAATAGACTGGTATTGGGTATTAATAAAATTAACCCAAGTTTGATTTGTAGATGCCCATTCATTTACAGATACTACATTTCCACCTATTGCTTCACAACATTCTAAAGGTGGTTCTATTATACAACTATTACTTTGCCAAATTTCATAATCTGGTTTAGGTGATAAAGTGCTAGATCCTCCTTCTTGTTGTGGGGTTTGGTTTATTGGTAGTCTAGTTATATTCTCTTCTTTAGTGAAATTATTTACCAATGATGAAGGATCATTAGGATCCTCTTCATTGGATGTAAATACTATAAAATTTCTACAGTCTATATTATTTAATGAAACCTCATTAAATATAGATGGGTTACACGGGTCCTTCTGAACACACTCCATTAAATTTTCAACATTATACTTTAACATATAATCAAAAGAAAAATCTATAGTACAAGAACAATCTTCTAGTTCAGGTAATTTAAAACCTTGCCATTTTTCACTAGCAAATGTAACTGAAACATTATTAATATCATCACAACCTATTCTAGTATCATCTACTGCGGCTGTAATAATAGATGGTGGGGGAGAAAAATCTCCAGAGAAAATTTCAATTCCTTTCAATATGGTAGGATTATAATATGGTATTAAAATCCCGTCACAATTAAAAATAAATTGACCGAAAGAATAACCATATAACTCAGCTATTTGTTGGTATAATACAGATGGTTGACCAATGGAATTCCAATCTAATATAAAATCATAAAATGGGTCTTTGGGGGTAAAACTAACCCTACCATATTGATCAATTGCATTCACTTCCCATTCATGTGGATTATTAAGAGTACTTGATGAAAATAATGCATTCGGGGTAATAAATAAGCTATTACTATTAGGGTCAGGACCTAATAATGTAACGGATTCCTCAAAACAATCTTTAAACATATTAGTAGTATAGTACGGAACTATATCTCCCACAGGATTTTGGTATTCGTTATATGTTGTGTTCACATTTGTATTAAGAATAGGGATTATTGTATTCTGACCATCTATAATAGTAGATGTCTGATTCTCTATAAGTGTTGAGAGTCCTTGGTCTTTCTTAGTAACACAAACAATATATTCATCACCATTACTATCCGAAACAACTTGATAATCATACCCCCAATATGCACAACATTCAGGACTACTAATTATTGTGGTTGTACCACAAGGAACTGTTGTGAAAAAAAGTTTTGAGAGTAGCTTTGGATCCATCAACCATATTTGCCCATTATAATAATTAATATAATCCCCCGGTGAAAGACCTAGTGGGTTGCTGTCTGAATTAATAAAAATAGATTCATCCCCAATGAATTCAACACATATCTCTTTACCATCTTGACTATATAATTGATATGTATTTGGTGGTAAATTATTATTGGTTATATTCCAAACAATAATATTACTACCCGGTAAAATAGAATCAAATTCACCAATACATGGTGCAACGGCAGAACAATATTCTGCCCTAACCCCAGATTCATTTACATATGTTACATAATCATATTGTCCATCGTCAAAAGTTTCGCAACACCCTTGTCGACCACCGAATTCATCAAATGTAACTTTATCCCCTTCATCGTTAACATAATACATAAATGGTGTACAACCAGTTACCGCACTTAAGCTATTACAATTAAATGGTAATATATCAACCTCTAATTCATTTATACAAATTTCTAAAGTTTTATTAATATCACAATTTTCTGTGGAAACCTCTAACAAACAATTATTCTGTGCTAGTTCATAATTATTTTTAATTACTTGCCACTCTGGAGAATATTGTAAATAACTATTTTCCTGAATCTGGGACTGGAAATCTAAATATTCTTGTTCCGCTTGTTCAAATTGTTGTTGGAAGGTTGTTTTACCATCATTAGGTATTGGTGTCTCTATAATACTATAATTAATATCAACACACTCATCTATGGGTTGATACCCATTTGTTAATGAATTATATGTTAATTGTGTTGTATAGAATTCTGTACTACCTGTAGGTATCCCATTAAAAATACCATAATTATAATTAATAAAATAATTTTTTGTTATGGTATCTGCGGTAACTATTACAGTTGGGTCAGAATTAAAATTAGGTATATAACACCTACTAAAATAATGTAAATATTCATTACCACCATCATATTGACCAATGTGTGGATTATTTCCACGCAACACCGTTAATCCTGGACCACCATAAGTTTCTCTATACCAACCACCAGCTTTTTGGAAATACATATCTGTTAATCCACCTTGAACAAAATTTCCTGTGGCTGGATCAATAAAATCTGTTACCACTATTTCACCATCTATGGGTGGTAACGGATAACCATTATCGTCATATGGTATATTCTTTAAATCGTTATCACTCACCTCACCAGTGTAAAGATATAACAATTTTTTAATCTCATCCATATCCAAAGGTTTATCAACCATAACGATATACTCATCAAAATTTACTAAAGCTTCTGGTGCCCCGATAAATCTAAATAAAAACTCTACAGCCTTTCTGGTTCCTTTACTTTTCCACAACCAAGCAATATTAAGAATTAATCTTCTATATAGTTCTATATCTATTTGTTGTTGGGTGTAATTAACTGAGGTACCACTAAACTCACCAGCACCATTACTAGGTAATAATAATTTACTGAATGTGTTACTTGTTACAAAAGTAATAGGGTCTAACCCCAACATATGAGAAAGATCTTTTACTAACGCATCTGGTACATTATCTCTTTTATTATATGTAACCACATGAGCAAATTTAATTCCATTAATATATTTTTTTACATCATCAAAGGATACACCATAAATTCTAAGTAATTTTGTTGCCTTTTCACCATTTAATACTAAATCATTACCATCACCCCTAGGAATAGTATCAAAACTATTTATAGCTTCGGTGGTGTATTTTCTTATAATAATATCAGTTCTACTATCATCTAAATTTTCACCAATAGTATTTAATTTATCTAAATAAGTAAGATAAAAACTATCAAAAAAGTTTAGATTATAACCATCTTCTAATAGTGGAAATAATAATGTTTCTTTGGAAGTTAATATAACACCATCATCAGTTGCTTCTGTAGATATTATTATAGAATTATATGGTGGGTTAGTTTCTCTACTTAATATATTAGTTTGAAAATTATTAAGGGAAGTAAAGAACCCCTCAATTTTAATCTCATTTGGTTTTATAAAATATGGTATCGAAGCATCTACATTTGTAAATAAAAATGATAATGTAGGGATATATATACCTGTTAATTCAGGAAATGGATTACCTCTAACCACAATCTCCATTTCAGAATTTGTTTTTTGTGCTGCGGGTGTTATAGATAATATCGGTTTACTTATTCCATTATGTTCTATAACATATGAAGTGTGATTAACAGTAAAATTTCTTAATTTATTACTAGTATCTTCCGATGGTACATATTGTGAATCTAATGTGTATTTAATATTATATGGATTAACAAAAAACCTACTATTAACCGTAAACGTAGATTCATCTGTACTTATATCATAAACATAATTAGTTATATTATTTCCAGTAACACTACCAACCTTATTATCTACATATATTGCTGCGGGCCAATATTCTTGTATTTCTAACAAAGATGACCTAATTAATTCTTTTGCGGAACCATACCATATATAACTTAATGGATTTGTTAAATCCAAATTTAATTTTGTTTTTATATTTTTTTGTATGGTTTTTTCAGTCGGATCAATTACAATATCATCCAAACAAAATAATTTTGATTTTGCTCCCTGTGTAAATACTACATTAGGTTTTGGGTCTAAATTGACATCTATAGAAAAATTGGCATTAGTAAAGAGCGTAGTTCCACCCTCACTAGTAAGTTGGAACCCTACTAAGTCAGGGCTAAAATTTCTATATTCAATGTTATCATTGAAAAATATTCTCTTAGCGTACCCTGCAATTTTTATTCTATCATTTTCAGCCATTTAACATTTTAAAATTCTGTTATATCATCAAAATCTTTAGTAGGATCAATTGTAAATTTTTGTTCTCTAACTTCATATAAAGGTTTACCAGTAAACTGATCTTTAATTTCATATAAGTTATATTGTTTATAAATCTGATTACCAAAGTTATATATAGTATATATTCCATCCTCTAAAGATTTTGTTTGGTTAGAATATAATGCATATGCTAATGTTTCATCATCATATTCAACCATTTCAATTTCTAACATAACTGGATTAAAAAACGTATTGGTAATTATCACTTCTTGTTGTGGATTACCAATAAATGGGATTGCGTTTGGTTTTATAGATGGTGCCGATGAAGGTGTTACCGTACAAAATACTGTGGTAGAATTATCATTAAAAGTATATGCTTGTGACGCATTAGAGTTACCTTGATTTTGGGTTATTGGTAATGCTCTATTATTTGATGTAATAATTCTAAATAAATTTTGTATCTTATCTTGACCAGTCCCAGTCTCTTCTTTTAAATATTCTATTCTATAACCCACTAAGTTACCATTTTCAAATCTTCCTTGTAATTCTATTGGTATTTGATTAATGTCAAAAGCCAATCCCTTTACATTTTGGTTATCAATTAAAACACCACAATCTTGTATTGTAGTTCTTATTTGTTTTGGTCTTATAATAATACTATAATATCCTTTACTCCCAAAAATAGATGTGGGTAATTTAAGTGTATATAACCCACCCAAAATTTCAGTGGAATTATTAGGGTCACTAGCGGGTAATAAAACCTCCGCAGGATCTAAACTATTTAATTCTATTGTTGTTATTAATTCTCTACTTGGCGTATAACTGTACCACATTTCTACATCATCTACAGATACATCTGCCGGTCTTACTGTTCCATAATTTCCTGTTGCCATAATTTAATTTTTTTTAAGTTCTTATATATCCACCCCTATTGAAATCAACATCATTAGTTGTTTTTATTTCTGATAATAGTGAATGTCTTTCAAATATATCAGCTATCCCCCTATTAATAAATACCACACTCTTAACTTCTGGTTGAAAAACAATTCCCATATACTCTTCTTTTTTTGTCACCGCACTTAAAGTTGTGTTATATATATTCCAACCACCACTATTAGACATAAAATTTGTTTTAAAATAAGAAAGATTATTTCCATATTCATCTATTGTTTTTGTATATCTATTTTTATATGTGGTAAATTCAATACCACTAAGTATTTCACCAATATTTCCTTGTTGGTAATCTGTTACTTCTGTTGCATCTGCACCTATTTTATATTTTGTTTTTTCATTATCTTCAGAAATTACACCGTTAAAAATATGTTTTGTATTATCAGAAGTATTTAAAAATGGTACATAAACTGGGTTACCACTACTGTCTAATCTATATGATGTAACTTGATTTAAATAACCATCATCTGTATTTCCAGAAAAAGTATTATAATCGGTTAAATAAAAACTTAATGGTGCCCCAGCCAACCTACCATATTGAAAGGAGTTGAAATTTTCTGGTTTTGTAATTAGTTTATTATCTGAAGGAATATATGATGAATCCGTAAATAACCCCATATCATCAATATTTTGTGTTATAAATAAATCAATATTTATGGTGTTTACAATTTTTTGACCAAAACTATCTAAAACAAAATTTCCATTATCATCTACCACATAGTCAGGAACTTTTCCATAAAAATATTTGGGGTTATTCTCATCTATAAAGGTTTTACCATCAGAATCTGTCACTAAAACATCTTTAGGTATACTTCTAATGGTATAATTTTCTAAACTTATTTTTTTTCTTATATATTCCATACTACATATAAATATTCTATAATCAATTATCTAATACAGTAATTTGCCAAAATGTTAGTGTCGGTATTGTTCCACCAACCGGGGTTAATTCAACCCCCAATGGTGTTAATGATATATCAGATTGGGTGATATTAGGGGTAAACATGTATTTATAAATTCCATTATCATTTTTCAATATAACTTTTAAATAAAATATCCCATCGGTTCCCTCTAAATCACTAATTAATATCTTATCTGGATTAATAACTTTATACGGTGCAAGTTCATAAATTTTTCCATTGGCAGCATTGTTAAATTGTACTGTCATATACATTTCATATTCTTGATTGGGTGAGTTATCAACTAAATCCTGAAACCAGTACATCTGAAAACCTTCATGTATTTCTTCTGGTTGTAAAACAGGGTCACCAACAGTGAGTGATATTTTTGATGAGTCTATAGGTTCTGGAAAACCATATGGATTTTTTTGATCTGGCCCAACTTGAGTAAAAATATCCACAAATGTTAATAGTTGGTTTTTTCCACTATATGGATTATCAAAAAAAGATAACCTAGCAAAACTATTTATAAATCTACTAGTTTTACAAAATACATCATCAAATTTAAAACCTAAATCACTATATACACCAGGTTGGGCCCCTATACCTCTATGTTGTGGGGATCCATAATCAATTGATTCTGGGGTATAAAAATTAAGATTAATTTTAAATTTATCAATTAAATCCCATTCACCTGTCTCTGAATTAATTCTAGCGGGTTTAAATATAATTTTTTTATAATCAATTATGGGGTTTATTACTTTATCTATCTCATCATTTACAAATTTATCCTGAACTAACTCAGAATTATCCACAGGAAAAAAATCACTACCAAGTGCAATGTCTATTGTTGTTCCTGTACCTAAACTACCTAATAATATTTTTCTTTTATCAACAATCATCATCTATATCTTTTACTTTTAACGCGGATAAGTCTATACAACCACCAGGAACATCTCTTACACCTAATTCATAATCACCAAAAAACTCTGCCAAATTAACATCAATAGTTACATTAGGATTTCCATTATAATTACTTAAATTAGTTACACCACCAGCATTTAGATCAATCGCTTCTGGGTCTTGGAACCCATAATTTAAAAATGTAGGAGACGATAAATAATTTAAGAAATTTTCTTCACTTGCTGTTGGTTGTCCAGCACCTAAAGTAACCTCTTCAGTTATTATCATATATTCACAAGGTGGGTCTTGTCTCTGAAAGAAAAATCTATTATTTATATTAATATAGTGAGCACCACTCTCAAAAGGATATTCTACACCACCACCCGTAGTATCAACCTCACCAATTTCCAATAAGTCTCTCCACCTATATATGTTTGGTGCTACTATAGTACCAGTATTTATACCACTATGGGTTATATTATTTATTACATAATCTGGTACCCCAAAAGATTTAGTAAGTTCTTCAATTTCAGACTGAGTAGTTATATTATATTTATCGATTATTGATTGTAAATCAACTATAGGATTTATATAATTAGAAAATTCTCTTATTTGTATTTTTTTAAAAGGTTTATAAATATACCCCTCTTTTTTATCTTCTTTATTATTGTCTATATCATTTAAATGTTCTCTATATATTGTATTAACTCTATGATAAATAGGTTCAAGCCTTCTTTCATTTAATTCCCATGGATTATATTCTACAATATCACCATCAAAGATATCATCTGATTCATCTATTCCATTTACATTATCAGGATACCATATATTAGTATCGTAAGATGGGTCACCAAAAGCTCTTATATTATAATTAATATTTTCATTATTTTCAATATCATAGCCTGCGACAATAGGTGTCCAAAATCTGTTTTTTAACTGGGCTGGTAACCCTTCTTGTTGTTTTAACCAATACCTTGTATTTATTGATGTATTATCAGAGTCTTCGTCATTTTTAATTATAGTAAAATATAATTCACTTAATGGTCGATTTAGATTATCAACCAACCCATCTACATCTATATCTTTTTTAAAATTAAAAGATACTACATTATCATTATAAGATGACACACCGAAAGCGGCTGGATAAATATCATAATCTTTATATTCTGTTGTTAATGATTTAAATTCTCTTACATAATATGATGAAATATAATCTTTAACTACCCTTTTAATCGTGGACACCCCACCTGGTTCAATACCAATTTCTATTGGGTCAACATCAATAACAAAACTTCTAAATTTATCATCATTAGTTTCATTACCTACCTTAAATACTCTATACGTTGTAACATCTAATCTTAATAGGTTATTTGGTGTGTTATCAATGAAATTAAATAAACTAATTTCATCTCTTTGTGCTAACCCATGATTTATTGCGGTTTTAAATCCAGTATAAAACCTACCATTTATTAATACTATAAATTTCTTTATTATGGGTATACCATCTTTTAAAGTAATACCAGCGGTATTTTTAACTATTTGTATATCTTTAGTTCTAAATGGGTACGTTATTTTAAACAAATAATTGGATACTCCATCTCTATCTAATAATTTTAATCTATCATATCCCGGATCAAAAGGAGTAAAATCACAAAGTGAACTTTTGTTATCATTAAACTCTTCATTTGGGTCATCATTAAAATATCCTATCCAACCATCTTTTTCAAAAATATCAGAACTGAATATTTTTTTAGAACCAACCGTACTACTATTACCAGTTATTTTTATATTATCATTAAATAGTGGATTTGAAATTAATGGGGTTATATTACCATAAAATCTATATATTGTACTTTCTTTTCTCTCCTTTTCAAATTGTTCAAATTGACTTACATTAGTATTAATATCATTTAGGGGTATTGGTTTATTCGTACCTTCTATATCTATCTGTATTTGACTATTAACATTAACTGAATTATATGTTCTAGTTTTATTTAATAATATTTTATTCGTCTTATCCATTTATTATAAATATTTCATTTTAATAATATTATGTGGTACCAGATGTTGTAACATCTATTAGAGTCTCCCCTAAACAAGTTTTATAGATTGTATACGCGTTCTTTTCGGGATTAAATAGATTTGGTTGGTTATTTATATTTTGTGATACATCATCGTTTGTTGCACCAACACCCTGTAAAGTTACAGCACTTATCTTATCAGCGAAAAATTTACCCACGGTTTTATGTAAAGCTGTTTTACCAGGAACCAAACCAAAATACATATAATATGGTGTTTGACTTCTATTAAATCTAATACCCCTAATATTAGACGCACCATTTATTGTATCCAATACTAAATCTTCTGTTGCAGTGGTCCCAGTAAATAATATATCTATATTATTAGCATGTGCACTAGCCCCAAAATTAAGTGGTAAAGATGCGACATTTGGGTAGTTTACAAAGTTTGATGTTTGTCCCGGCGCTAAACCATAAAAATAGTCAGGATCGACATTATTAGTGGTGTCATTATACCCACAAGCATCACCAGGGATAAAAGGATCATCATCATTATATTCTGATTTTATTGTCTCTCCCCCCTCGTCTGTTGGGAATCGATAAAATAAATTAAACCCATCACTTAAAGTTATCTCAGAATATGTTTGGTAATCATTTTCAAATTGATTAGATCCTGGTCTCATATGGTGGAATGTTGAATTACCTTTAAAACCATTAAACCTCCTACAAAAATAACTTCTAAGATCTTCATCGTGATCAAATCTAACAAAACAATTTCCTATCTCCACACCAATATCATTTTTATCAATCATTTCTACACCTATTTGAGATTGATTTACGGTTGCCAATGTATTTGAACAAACAACGGAAAAACAACCGAATTCTGCATACGCCCTAAGATTTAATGAAGAATCTTTTTTATCTTCAAACTTAGTAAATTCTCTAAGTTGTCCTGTTTCACCATCTTGTGTATAAGTATTATTAATAAATTTAGATTTATATTTAGTGTCTTCATAACTAACATTAAATGTTGTAGGTTCTAACTGATCAATTATGAATGGTACATCATCTATATCACAATATACACTACTACCTATTTCCATTATAGTGGTTGGTAATAAAAGATTTGCTTTATATTCATTTTGATTAAATTGTGAATCACCTTCTGGTAATATTCTTGGTGTATAATATATTACTTGATCGTGCCAAGTTATTAACCCATGTTCTATAACAGGTATATTATAATTTCTAGTGTCAGTAGTATTTGTATCTTTACAAGGTGCTACACCATTACTACCACAAGTTTCTAAACAAGATAGATTATCACATTGTGGTTGTATTGAAGCAAACCCACACCCTTCAGTCTCTTCTGTAGGTTCTTCTACATCAGGAGGGGGAATATCACCAAATCCATCTTCATCACCTAATTCTGCTATTTCTGCTTTACTTAGATCACCAGTACAATCTAATTCAGTTTTAAAATATTCTTTTCTTTCTACTAACTTTACATTATTACAAACATTCCTATAGTGTCCATGTCCACCAATATTTTCCCACGATGTGTTTCCATTTCCGTCATCCACTTGAATATATTCTGGTTTTCCATGCCCAGTAAATGTTTCACGATCTTGTTTTGAAAAATTAATACCTAAATTGTTAAACATTGTTTCAAAATCATCAAACGATGCGTATTTTATAACACACCCATCACCATTGTCTTTAGTACCATTGAAAGAGAAATCCTGTATAGCAAGATCTAAATTTGTAGCCTCTGTATCATCTTCTGGTGTACCATACCAATCTGTCACCCTTTTTCCTCTTAACTCTACTGAACAACCCTCGAATTCAATAGTTGGGTTAATCCCATAATTTGGTAACTTAATTCTCCATTGGGTATACGTTGGTTCACCTTGAAACTCTGGTGGGTTAGCATTTCTAATCCTACATTCAAAATCACAAAATTTATCCTTTTTAATTTGTCCAAACTTCCTTTTACTTTTCTTTAATTTATATTTTCTTTTTATAAGTGGGAAATATAATGAACCACCAACCCAATCATTATAAAAATCAAATTTTAACATTTTTAACCAAACAGCCAAACCTTCTAATACACAAGCAACCCAATCTTTTACACCCGCAGTTTGTAACCCACCACAATTAATACAACCAACAGGTGCCACATAATTTCGGTTACATTTAGTAGCGGCAAATGGTGTGGGTATACCAGTAGTTATTTTCCACTCACCTTCATCTTTACATTTAAGTGGTATTAATGGTATTTTTACGCAACAATCACAACAACATTGGGACCCAGTACAAGTTGGGCTATTGTCGGGGCAACCCCAATCATGATTGGATTCGGGACAACAACTATGTCCATCCTCATTTGGGCAAGATGCCTGACATTTTTTACACATTAAACCAGCTAATAGACATTTAAATTTTAATTTTATACATAACCCTAGAAATGAAACCCCATCATCACAAGGTTCATTGGTGGATACTTTATTACATGAAACTATGGATTCTCTCCAACTACCAGTTTTGTTTAATTTATACCTGCGACAACCATTTGGCCCACCAGAATTACATCCTGATTCATAAACCCACTCATCTTTACTTATACCATTACTATAAACATATTCATCCCACCTAGATGGTGTATCATTAGACATTAAATCATAATCTCCCCCCCCTGGTTTTTGCGGGGTGTCTACAATGGGGCCACTAGTTATTCCATTTGATGGTTGGGATGGGTACCAATACCTACAATCATTACAATTTCCTAACCCCCCATCAAAGTTACCTGGAATTTGATTCCCATTAGTACCAGTAAAATCACTTGTTGGATCATATGGGGAGGTATAACCTTTATTAAAATTGGATATGATTGGTGACCCCGTCCAAACACCCAAAATTCTTTCTTGTCTATTAAACTCTAATTTATATCTACTTTTTTTATTAGAATTTATACAAAGCCCCACAGGTATCCTAAGTTGACATATTAGGGTTATAAGTCCATTAAGTATCATTATTATGGAATTAATAATACCAACCAACACACCAAATATACTTAATAATAAACATATTATACCATACAGTATATTAGTATTGTTGTCCATTCTATTCGATGGAAATTTATTAATCCCTTCAGAATTTAATATATCTTTAATCCCTATGAACCCTCTGGCCTCATCATTACTTGTCTTTTGATATCTACCGATATATTGTTTAACTGTGTAAACTTTTTTCCACCTAAACGAATAAAATTCTTCTAAGTAATTATATTCATTTGATAAATCATCTGCATATGGTGTGTTGTCTGTGATTGTAGATAATTGTTCGTTAATTGTAAAATCTGTTGAATTTTGTAAGTCTACTTGTGAATATTCACCAAAACTAAAATTATTATTAATGTTTGGTACTAAAAATTTGGCTCTTTGTCTTAATCTTTTATCATTACTTGTGGCATCCATAGATATTCTAAATCTATAATCCCCTTCACTAGCAATCCCTTTTATACCATCTGGAGAAGGTACTAAATTACCAAATTCATCGGTAACAACCTTTCTAATATTCATAGGAACTAATACCGACCAATTTCCATTTTCATCAATCGAATTGTCATTAAAATTAAACTCTTCTATACCACCATCTCCGTTACGTCTTATAGCTTCTATTTTACCAGCACCAGTAATTACCTCATTCATTTTACCCATCTCACGATTAGGTTTACAATTTTTATTTAATGAATCTTTTTCATCATCAGTAAAAATACTACCAATAAAAATTGCGGTGGGAGTAACTTCATATGGAATACTAATATCTTGTCTATTAATACCTAATGGACTACCAACACTTAGACTATCACACCAAAAAGGTTCTACATTTATTGGTATATTTTGGGAGAATATCTGTGGTAGAGTATCTATATTATTGGATGTTTTAAATTTAAATTTACTATCAAATAAATCATCACTATACCCCTGAGCAATCATTTCATAAGGTCTTGACGATATAAACCCCATATCACTAACATCTAAATCATAATGTAAATAATGTTCCCCAACTGGTACACCAAATAAGATATAGTCTCCAGACTCGTTAGTGGTGGTGGTATATTTATAATATTTTTCATATATTTCTAATGTGGTACTATCGTCTAAAACTTCTCTTTTCTTAGGAAAACTACCAACAGGTGTATGATCTAAACTTCTTTTATTGTTAGGTAATACATTATATCTTAAACCACTTACATTTTTTTTATCTGGGAATGGATCTTCGTAAGGGTATAAAGCAGAAATAATAGGGTCCTCTAAATCAACATTTTCAACGGGTACAAATATAGATACCCTTGTATTGGGTACGCCAAATCCATTATTAATTATTACCCTACCAGCAATTACACCATAGTCAGAGCAATAACTCTGATATTCGTCTATCTGGGAAATTTTTAAACTTAAAATTTCTAAGTGATCATAATTTTGACTTAGATCAACATTAACCTTTAAGTATCCATTATCCTCACCTGGTGTTGTCCTAATTCTATATGACTTAGACATTCAAAGTTCATTTATTTTTCATCGTTATTTTTTTCATGAATATTAATGTCAGTATAATTTTCGACATTTACTAACTCACTATCTTCTTCATATCCCCTATTTTTACCAAATTGTTTTTGTCTCTTTTTCATTTCTCTTTTATATTTAAATTCGGCATATTTTCCAATAATAAACATAAAACCACTTTTTAATTTTTTTGTAACTTTAGGTAATGATTTTGGAAGGAAAAATGTTATAAATATTTGACCAACCAATACTAATAACACAAGTGGCATTGCTAATAACACAACAGCGAAAGCTATTATTTTTAATAAAATATTACCACTAAACTCACCATCAATAAATGATTTAGGTATTAATTCAATATCAGATAAATTATTGTCCCCGACAGAACCGTTTTGATTTTTTTGTTTACATGTTTTACATCCCATAACTTTATTTTTATTAAAAATAATTTATTTTTTTCAAAAGTAATTACTACGATGTAGAAATTGTAACTTTAATATCTTTACTTGGGTACTTTATTTCAAACATACTGTTTGGTGATCCAAATAATGTATATTTACCCAATAAATCTATTTGTCTAGTTTCTTCATCTATATATGGTTGTGCAATCTCATTCAAAGAATATTTACCATTCTCATTCACTTTATTAAAAACCCTTAAATCAGTAACATTTAACACCCCAGCCACATTATTAATATTTTCAACCAATTGTGATAGGTAAATATTATCTCCCATATCCCACTTATTTATATCTAAATATTCTGTTATCGTATTTATAACACCATCAATTATTTCTCCTCTTGGTATAGTTTTTTCTACAAACAAGTCCGCCTCAAACCCTAAATTAATTACTCTACCATTTTTAATTGTAACATAATCATTTAACATTCTATAATCAGCCAAATATTCTGCGATATTTTCTTTTAATGTATTTGTTGCCTCTGTTGTTAATTTACCACTAGGATCTAATGCCAATATAGATACATTAACTTTATTTTTTTCCTCCCAAACACCAGTTCTAAACGGAACACCAAAATTTCCAGGCATTAAAGGTACTTTACTCTGATAATCTTTAATTGTAACACATCTATTTTGAGATGAAAAATTATATCGTATTAAATTCCTAATTTCTTCAACAGAAGGTTCTTCTTTTCCACCTAAAGCTGGTATAGGATTATTTAATGTAATACCATCCCTTATAATATTACTAGTATTTTCATTATCACCCAATACTATAACATTTCCAACGCCTCTATTTGTTAACACGTTTGGTCCAATGTTGGAATCTTCTCCACCACCCACTCTATATTTAATATACATTGTTTGACTAGGTTTGGGTATCTCACCTAGTGATTGGTTATTTATTGTATCCCCTATTCTATCTATTTGACCTCTACAACCAATAAATTCATTAAGTTCTGTTATATCTGATTGACCACCACCAAAAATAATCTTACAAAACCCATTATCCGTATACTCCTTTATAAATCTTTTAGGGCTGTTTTCCCATTTACCAACAGAAACCCCTTCTCTATCTGAAACTTTATTTTTATCCTCAATATAAATTTCTGATTGTGCTAAAGCTGGAACCTCATAAAAATTTAAATCAAAGGTTGCAAATTCTTCATCGGTTGGTGGGTTTACTAGGTTTGTACCCTCTTTAACAATAATATTTTCAATAGATATTACATTATCATCTGGCAAAATAACTTCTAAAAAAGGTTTAAAATCTTCCTGTGAAATGGTTCTTTTAAATATTTTTGTAAATCCATTTAATACTATTTCACTTTTTACTAGTGTATAACTTTCAACTTTACCCCTATCATCTATTCTAGGAAAGATTTTTCTATTTGGTACACCACCAGTTGTAAATGGTGATGAAAAATCACAATCCTCTAATAATTCAAATATTTTCCCAGCACCAGTTGCTTGTGTACCCTTAGTTAATTTTGGTGCGTATTGGATATCAAAAGTGCCAGCATTAACAGGTATATTATTTGCCTCCCACTCTACTATAGTTATGCTAGGTCTTTTTCCTGGAACACTAAGCCCAAATGTTCTAGCTAACTCTAAAAGGGATGATTTTTCTTGTGCGTAATTAATTTGGGTCTCATTAAACATCCTATCTGTATGAAAAGATAACATGTCCCCAACAGCCGCATTTAGTTCCAATAACATCATTCCCACAGAAGCGTCATTGAAATCTGAATATGTTTCAGGGTAATATTGTTTAATAAAACTTATTAATTGTTGTCTTAAGTCTGCGAAATTCCTAGCGTTATAATCAATTTTCTTCGTTGCCATATATTAAAATGTTAATGTAACAGTG
>TARA_R110002020_G_scaffold21899_3_pt1 | contig 18412 bp, 9 predicted proteins | sample TARA_R110002020 | Tara Oceans TARA_R110002020 (sample SAMEA4396489) | marine metagenome | biome: Westerlies Biome; feature: [MES] marine water layer (ENVO:01000295) within the mesopelagic zone...; material: water (ENVO:00002006), including particulate matter (ENVO:01000060) such... | reverse complement strand
CGGTGCCAATACCAAGCCGATTGTTGGTCTCATCGACAACAAGCGTGGTTCCATCAACCTGAAGATCGGTGAGGACTCCCACCTGGCCTGAGGTACCGCCTGGGAAATTTGGGGTACTAGCCATTAGCTACCTCGTGCTTTCTTGAACCAGAATTCATAGTCGCAAGTATTGTCTGTAGATACGCCCACAAACTCGGGACGGAAGTAGAGCCTCCCATTCGCATCTGTCCGGCACGGGATGGGCTCAGCGAAGACATCGTTGTGGTTATTGCCAGAAGATGCGTAGGACAAGCGCTCATTGATATCTTCATCCGTCCAAGTAGCGGCCTGTCCTGCTCGTGGGGTCCAGAGAGATGCTGTTCCTCCAGTCCGAACGAAGTGGAAAGAGGCCATCAACCAGACAGATTTACCAGTAGAGCCCCCCTGGTCTGGAAACTGCAGCGTAGTTTCGGTTGTAGCGCCTTGGCTTGTGAGGCTTCCGGCAATTCGAAAGTATCTGTCTTGGGTTGCCATAGTGGGTTTCCTCGTGTGTAAACGATATCGGTCAAGCCTGTTTCAGTCAAGCTCTGTTACTATTTTAGGAATGGATTGTAGGTCCTACGTCTCTTCTTCTTTGGAGCCTCTTCTGGAGTCTCCTCTGGAGTCTCTTCTGGGGTCTCTTCTATGGCCTCTTCTGGAACCTCTTCTACACCCTCAGCTTCCTGTACTTCAAACAGCTCTCTTGCCTCTCGTGCCTCTCTCGCTCCTGTGGCCCTCGCCCCCTGGCCCAGGCGCTTTAGCTCCAACTCGGATTCTTCAAAGAGAGCCTTAGTCCACTTTTGTCCCTGCCATTGCCTTATGGCCATTTGACTAGGCACTGCCAAGTCCTTCGGGTCTCCTGAAGCCACAGGCCAATCTAGAGACATAGTTGTTTGTGGGTAGGGAGCCGACAGTGGGTACGACTGCCCCCGAATCTCTGTGTATGGGATGGTCAAAGCTGTGTGTCTGCCCATGAAGGTTTGAAGACCAATAGAGAGGTCTCGCCCATCGTTCGTCTCCAAGTATTTCAGCATCGCAGGGTTCTCCAAGACTGACCTATCGAATAGCATCTGAAATTCTTGGAATACTGGTAGCATTCGCCAGAGAGTTATGGGGAGCGCCGGTCCTGTTGGTCGGCCATACGAGTCATACTTCACATCGAGTATGTCTTGGCCATTTATGCCAGCCGTGTTTTGTAGAATGAAGAGTTCGTTCCCCTTCAATCTCAGCCGTTCCGGCGAATACCCCGTCCACCTCTCCAGCCCAAAAGTGGACAGTGTTCGCTTGACCATCTCTTTCTGGACTGGGTAAAGCATCTCCATTGGCTGGTGAGTGAAATTCAATCTCCAGTTTGGGGTGAGGCTCGCTTTCAGATAATCCCCAGCTTCTTGGTTGCCCATGCCTACCATTTTGGAGGGGAATGTATCAATGAAGGCTCCTGCAAAACCTTGGAAGAAGCTCGCAACCAGAGTGGATGTTTCGACACCTGTGAATGGGCCCGTTGAGGATACGGTGTGCGTAACGGGCCTTCCTTGCCCACGTAGATCTGAGTAGTAGTCCGTCAGGCCAGGAGGCAGTCTTCTCATGCCATAGGAACCGCGTGCGTGCCCAAGCCAGTCAGCCCTGGACTGTTCCTTTGAGAATTCCTCCATCATCCCCTGATACGTTTCGTAGTCCGATTGGATTGTAGGATCGATGTACGAACTCATCTCGCTGAGCGCGAGGTACTGCTGCCGCGCTCTTGAGGCCCCTGTTTGGCCCAGGAGTGAATTGAGGAGTGTTCCTGTTTTCCCGAAAGTGGGTTTGACGAGGGGCTCTGTGAGTAGCCGCATCTGCTGGCCTACGGCCAGTCGCCAGAATCGATAGAATGGGATGAGGTTGCCTGCCCATTTAGCCTCCCACTGTGAGATTCCATTCTTCCAGTCATAGATAGAGTCCATGACTTTCTGTGCCGCAACCTCTTTTGTGAATCCCTGTCTCCGCAAATCACAGTAGAGCGAGAACCTCTGACGCTGCTGGACATAGGAGGCAAGCTCTGAAATATCATCTTGCCACCCCTTTAGTGCGCGGATGGCATCCCACTCTCCTCCCTTTCCAATCTTCGTAAGCTGCTTTAGAAGCTCAGCGTTTGCCATGGAGTCCATGACGCCAGATTCGATAGCATCTCCGAGCAGAGTCGTGCTGTGCATGACCTCACCCTTGGAGGTACGAATCCAGAACTTCTCCCCATTAAACACGCGGGATGTTGTTGGATTGAATATCGCACTGCCCAGGTCTGGGAGGACTGCCTCTGTTCCCAGCTTCTCTCGAAGGAACTTTCGGTAGCCATAGAGCCTCTTGCTATACCAAGGGATGCCAGCGACGAACTGCATATTCGTCCGAGCAGACTGAGCGAGGCCCATCTCATGCCAGATCTGTGAGATATCTCCAGCAAGGTTATTCACAAAATACATGGGCCGGGGGACAACGAGCCCGGTGACAACAGAGGTTCGCCATGCCTTTGCGGCCTTGAGCATCGCATGGACCTGAGGAGTTCGAGCGCCCTGGTGGTATGCCTCCAACTCTTTGATGACAGTCCCAACAGAGTCAGTAACTGCATCTGCGAGGTGCTTAGCCTGGTAGTACGACCGGCCAGCAACATCCTCACCAGTCTTCAAGAAGTTGACGTACTTGATGCTGTCATTCGTAGCTTTGAGTTGGTTTTGGGTGAATGGCCTGCCCGTGGGGTTGAGAACCGCTGAGAGGCCCTTTTCGATGTCCCCCTTGGTCATAGATGTCCAGCTTGCCGCATTCCCCGATATGATTCGGTTTGCAGCTTTCACTTCAGCGGGTGTGAGGAATCCACCTGTCGCCTTAACAGTCAGACGATTCGTCCGCTGGAAGACTGCTCCGTGCGATGCAAGCTGCGTGAAGTATGAGTAAGCTCGTGGGTTTTCGAGAAGCTTTCGGCTCCACCCCCCTATTGTTTCAAGCTCTTTGAGTATCGCTTCTGCAAAGCCCTCCGCCGTAGCTCCCTTCTCGCTCCTGAGAATCTCGTAGGCACGCCCGATGAGTTGTTTGTCCATTGCGGTGCCAAACCCAACAGCTTCCTTACCGTGGGGGTAGAAGGACCTAGCGAGCCCCTCTAGGAGATCTCTGTTGACATTCCGGCCCGCGACGGGAGCAGCCCAGGTGTGGGGATCATAGCCGGTCTTCTGGAGCCTCTTCCTGACTGCTGCCAGCAGATCAACAGGGTTGTCCGAAGCCTCGATGAGCAGCGAGATGGTTGAGTCGATTGCATCATCGCCAGTCGTAGCAACATTGGGCTTTCGTTTAGTCCAGTCTTTGCCAGACTTCTCCCAAGCCTCCAGAACATTACCCTCAGTTTTCTCCATCAAAGCCTTGAACTCTTTCTTGTATGCATCGATCCCCCCTGGACGCATTCGGGGGTCTGTCAGCATCCACTGCCGCATGTCTTGCCAGAGTGTTCGCCCATCCCCAATGGTGTTCATCCATGAAGTTCTTAGGAGCCCAGGGCGCCCTATGTGCTCAAGGAGGGGGATATCCCCGAAGGGGAGGATGGGAGCCTTGATTCCGAGTTCGATGGCATCGGTACTGTCGAGCCATTGGAAGAAGTATTTCCTGACGGACTCGGTCACAATCTCCTTCTTCTTACCAGGCGAGAGGACATGCCGCTCTAGAATCCCTTCAAGCTGCTCTTCTGTCTTTCCAACAAGCCCAGATGTCTTTGTCTCAGCCTTGATGGATGCCAAAGCTTCTCTCTCAGCAAGCTGCCCCAGATGGAACGTCTCGTTCATAATCTGGTCACTGAAGTTGCTGGCTGCCCGGTAGACGGCTTCAAGCTCTCTGCTCATCTCGCCATATTCCAGACGAATCGGATCCATACGAACCTGAAGATCCTTCGCACGTTTTGTGAACCAACGCTGAAAGCCCAGGCCATGCTTCTCGAATTGGAAGAGTTGGTTGTATACATCTCTGCGGGCAAGCTCAAGAGCTTCCACTACAGCGATTGCACCTGCTTCATCGTGGGATGCCTTCCAAGCTTTATGGAGGTAGCCCGTCATCTCTTCAAGAGTCTCAACCTCCTTCATCGTTAGCTCGAAGGGCTCGGCTCCTGGGAGTTCAGCATCTTTCAGCTTCGGCGGGGGAGGGGGAGCGGCCTTTCCGAGAAGCTTTGCTCTTGCGGCCTCAACCTTTTGTATGTTTTTTGCGCTATGTAACCAACCTCTTTCGGCGTCCTTTAAACCCAGGATCTTCTTGATCTCTTCCTCAGCATCAACGGCTCTTTTGAGGGGCTCCCTCCATTTATCTCTTGCGGCCAGCCAAGCGTCACCAGTTTTGTCTATTTTCGCTGTTTGCTCCGGGGACGCTATTCGCGTAGCCTCCTCCCTCGCTGCACCATCACTGAGGATCTCAGCACGATGGGGTTCCATCCCCTCCGCTACCAGCCGGCGCTCTTCTGCCGCCAATGATTTCGCCCAAGCCTCTTCACCAAGAACCTCTTTGTGGGCGGCGTGGAAAGCCTCATACAGCGCGTCCTCTGCCGCTTCGCCACCCTCTCTCGCCGCTACATACTCTTTATAGGCGGTTGCGGCCTCTTCAGTTAGCTCATCAACCCTTGCCACTTTCTTTGTAGCTCTTGTCACTTTCTTTGTAGCTTCAGCCTGCTCAGCGAGACCCTTCTCAGCCTCAGCTTTCTTAGCCTTAGAGGGCTTCTTAGCTTTGGGAACCTTGCTCGCAGCTTTCAGTTCCTTCTCAGCCCCCTTTACAACCTTGCCAGCGTCTTCAACAGCTTCCTCAGCGAGAGTCAAAGCCTTCTTTGAAGCCTCAAGGTTCTTATTGGCCTGAGTAACTGGCTTATACGCATCCTTGAGCGCCTTGTGCTGCTCTCTAGTCTTGCGGCCCTTTATCTTAGCCTTGATGCCCGCTATTTTCTTTTCGGATTTCTTGATGGCTGAAGTGGCTTCAGTAGCGTGGCCCTTGTGGGTGTTCTTAGCCATTTCCAGAAGAGACTTCCGAATCTCCAGTTGGTCACTGGCTTCAGATAGAGCCTTCTCGGCTTTCCCCAGACGGACAGGATCAACAGGCGCAGCGGGGGCAGCGGGGGCAGGAGCAGCAGGAGCGCCTGGTGCAGCGGGAGTGGGAGCACCAGCCGCAGCCACTGGCGGCTCACCCTTTGCAGCTTGTTGAATCCTAAGAAGAAGATCACCAGCTTCACCACCTCGGGTTCCACCTTGGATTGAGATCTGCTCAAGAACTCGGTCTACTGCTGCATCGCCCCAAGTTTGTCGAATCTTGCTGATGAGCTTCTGGGGGTCGATGTAGTAGTTCCCGATCTCCACGTTGTGCCCACGCATACGCATGAGCCACGCTCGGAAGGCCCCTACACTCTCGGGCCGTTTGACTACAGCGCCCTCTAGGATGCTCTTGAACTCATCTGAAAGCCCAGGTGCATCTTTTAGAGCTTTCCGGCCCGTTTCGATATCATCAGCAACTTGCGTCAATGTATCTCGAATGGCGAGGGCCCTTTCTCTTGCATGGATTGCAATCCACTTCTTCGTCAGAGCTTCTTCAATCTTGGCTGCCTCAAACGGCTCTCCGACAGCTTCAGCCGCCTTGGAAGCAGCTTTGTACTCTCTCCCAAGCTCTTTCGCGGTTCTTTCTGCTGCTCGGGCAGTCCCCTTCAGGGCCTTCTCCATTGCAGGAGTATTCTTATGGAATCCGGCTGGGAGCCCAATAGCCAGTTCTTCAGCCCTGGCTCCTTCTCCGACAATCTCCATGACGCGCTCTCGGTACTGCTTGACGAGAGCCTCTACTTCTTCGACAGGTTTCCCTGATTTTCGCGCCTCCTTGACTGCCTTCGCAAGCTCCTGAGCACGTTTGTCTGCTGTAACTGGAGCCCTTGTAGCCTTCTCTAGTATCTGAGAGGTTCCGTACACTCGCTCAGTGATCTCTATGCGCTTGACGGATGCAATCTCATTATCCGCAGTCAGCTTCGCTATCTTTTCATGCCACGGCGCGAACTCAGATGATGCTTTATTCAACTGTATTTGTGCTAGCTCAACCTCTTTTGCAGCATCATCAACCTTTCCTCCCCACTTAGCCACTGCCTTTTCTGACTTCGATCTAGCTAAGTTCCTCTGAGCCGCTGCAAGCTGCTTTTGGGCAAGCGTATGGGCTGCGTCTGCTGTGGCAAGATTTGCCATGGCCTGCTTAGCGCCTTCTTGGATCTCCTCAAATCTCTGCATGATTGTGGCTATTTCTTCTTCCACTTCAATTAGAGCTTTCTGGGCAGATCTCCAATCCTTGTAGAGAGCCCCTTCATACTTTGCAAAGTCATCTGCGAGGTTCCGCAGGGCTGTTGCTCTTGCTGTAGCGGCCTCAAGCTGCGCTCGGATAGCAACCCTTCTCGTAGTGTGGAATTTACGTGCTGCTTCAGCCGCTGCTCCAGCCCGTTCTGGGGCGACACCCTCTACTGTTTCAGCGACTGGCTTGCCGCTTTGCCCCACGGTGATTTTGATTTCTGGGGGGACGCCATAGCTCGCACGCGCCTGAGCAGGGGCTGATCGCGGGGAGAACCGGGCCCCATCAACGACCCATTCAGCCAAGCGGTTGCCATCGATGAACTCACCTATGGCACCCTTGCTGAAGAGCACGTCATTTGACTTAATAGCGCCAACGAGATTCTCTGCCGGAACGAAATCTCCTGCACCACTGAATGAGACCTGACCAGTCGATTCGCCCACCCAACCCTTTGGGGAAATCTTGAATGGCTCTGTGGAGTGAGAGGCGCCTTCAGTGACAACAGCGATTTCTCCGGTCTCTCTGTTCACTGTTATCCAAGGGCGGAAGCCTTCCTTGCCCCCTTCCGTTACCCGGATGTAGTAAGTGTCGATCTGGAGTTCGAACAGCGAAGCATCTGTTGTACCTCCCGACACCCGGTAAACATCACCGGGTTTTGTCCCTTGGACGGCAGCTTCTGCATAGGACTCTAGGAGTTCCTGAACTTCTTTCTTCGCCATGTCGAGAGCAGCTTTGCCCGTGTGGCCCTCTGCCCGGAGTTCTCGGGCGCGGTCGGATACCCAAACGCGGCGAGAGACAGGATCGCTGACCTCAGCGCCTCTTATGATAAATGGAGTATCGGAGTGGATTCCAGCGAGTGCCGCTGCTTCATGGGCCTCTGCCTCTGCCTTTACCGCTCGGGCAAATATCTTGCGTGTCTCAGCGGCATATGGGCCCTTAATTCGGGCATTGACTACAGCCTGCATCTCAACGAAGTGTGCTGACTCAGCGCGAGCGCCCCGAAGGTCGCCCATCGTCTTTTCCCAAGCCTGGATTATCTTCTGCGGATCATTAGTTTCGAGGGCTTTATCAATCCTCTTTACGCCCTTTCGCATGATACGAGGCGCATCGAATCTCCAGTTATTGATTCGAGTCAGCGCTTTGCCGCCAATCCGAGCAGCGTAGAAGGGAGCCGTAAGAGGATCGGGCGTAATAAACTCTGGGACGAAGAAGAGGGTCATTCCAACCCGCTTCATCCAACGAGTCTGATCATCGTCCATCTCTAAGGAGACTGCGAGATCCTCAAACATGTCCCCGCCTTCCATGGCGAGGAATTGGCCTCGACGGATCCTGTTTACCTGGCGAACGCGGGTCGCATAATCTGTGTTCCACGCAAAAGCGGTGTCCACAGTGTCTGCTACTGTGTCCCAACCCTGGCCAAACAGCCTAAGTCTTCTCTTATTATTCTCCAAGTCAAACTGCGTTGCCTCTGCCCGTTTCTCTTGTAGCTCTTGGTGAGTGAGGGATTCGTCCTCAGTCCCATAGACCAAGTTACGCATGAACTTGTCGCCAGGAGCCATTTGCCCAGGTTTGACTTTCCCGATCTCTTCTCGCATGTGCGAAAGCATTCCGGCCCCCCAAGTCGTAGGGAACATCCGAAAGAATGTATCTAATGGGGTCCGATGCTGAAACTGCTCAGCCGTATAGAAGCCCGCATCAGCGCCAATAGCAGTGGTGTCTCCCTCATCATACCGGCGTATGGCATCGGGGGTGAACTGCTCACTTCCATAGATTGAAAGCTGCTGGGGAGCCAATGCTGAAGCTGGGATCCGCTGATACCACGGAAGATCCGCAAGCTGCATTGTAGTCTCTAGAGAATCCTCATCAAGAAGAAGGGCTCCCCCCTGGAGTGCCAAGCTCCCAAATTTAGCGACATCTGCCCGAGCAAACCTATCGGCTCGTCGATCTATGCTGCGGAGCTTGTCTTCTGGAATCCGCTCTGTAAAGGCTTGCATGGCCTTTACACTCTCCTCATCCGGCAAGCCTCGTATCTCCTTTACTTGGTCGCCATATTCTTTCCGAAGAAGGCGGTTCTTGTGGATGAGCCTCCGTGTGAGTGTCATCTGGGAAATATCGACGTTGCCCCACATGTTCACAGAGACACGCACCTCATCCAACGGGACATTTGAAGAGCGGGCTGCTTTCATAATAGCAATGTGATTGACTGCCTCTCGGTGCTTCTGTTGGGTAACAAAGCGCAGAACGTAGTCTTCCCGAAAGAGAGGGTCTTGGGCGAACCTTTGCTTAGCCCTGATCCGCTCTTGCTCATTTGGGATTCGCTTGATTTGCTCCCATGCCGCAGCTTCTAGATCTTGGATCTCACCGCTCTTGTCAGACAGACGAGACCATTCCTTGAGTTCCGCCCAGGACTCGCCTGTTGGAACCCAATCTTTGACGATTCCATACATCCCTGTAGGGTCGCCTAGGGAGGCGCCACGTTCTCGCCTCTCTTTCCTATCTATTTCTGCTTGCTCAGCTTGCTCTTGGACCCATCCTGGCTGCTTGAGTTGGAACCTTTCCCCAACTCTCCCTGCTGTTGCCCATGCTCCCTCTCCCCGCTCTGTTGGGAGGATACCGGAAAGTTCCTGAACCCCCTCTTCTACTTCCACAACCTTTGGGGGCCGAGCATAGAGAAGCGCAGCTTGGATGCCTTTGGTGTCTGCTTCCTCAACTTCAGGGGAGTACCCAACTCCGAATCGCTCAGGGCGTTCTCCTGTCTTCCACTCCATGTAATCTGCAAGGAGCCCAGGGAGGTGGGAAAGCTCCTTGCCCTCTGGGATCACTGGGCGCGTGTACCAGAATTTCCTTAGATTGGCGACTCCAGTTTGGCCATACATCGCGGCAGTAGCATCTATTCCCGCTGGAATCCCTGGATCTATGGCGTGAGAAAGAACAACGTCAGCCTGCTTCCAGTCAAAGTCTGTTTGAAGCTCGTCGGCGGCATCCCTCCAAGAGATTCCCCTCTCCTCCAGAAAGTCGAAAAAACTCTGGGGAACCTTCTTGAAGCCCTTCTTAGACTCTTGGACATCTGCTGCTGTGCCCTCCTCTGAGGTTGCCCACCAATGATCAATAATCGAAGAGCCAATCACCCGATACTCGTCAAGAACCTCTTTTATCTGGTCGCGTTGAAGCGTAGCGAGGGGCCCTTCGACCATCTCCCCATCTCGTTCGACAGGAGCGGCAATTCGATCAGCTTCTTTTCGCCCAACCTGTCGGGGATCGAGCCCCCCTTCTTTTGCTTTTCCAAACGCTTCCCAGTAGCTGTAGCTGTCCTCAAAAGATTGGCTAAACTTCTTTTTCTCATCATCAGTCGCACTCTTCAGGAACTCGTCTAGACTTCCGTATTTCTTCCATGGCCCTGAGTAGGAAGAAGATCCAGCCTCCTCATAAGGACCACCAAGAGGTTCATAGAACTGTAGAGTCCCCTCTTCGAAGAATTTATCAGCAGCCTCCCGCAACTTGGTTTTTGGCCCGATTTCTACACCAGTTTGGGGCTCAGACTTGATTTCATCCCTTAGCTGCGCCTGGCGGTAATGGAACTGCTGCCGAGGGGTAAGGTCTTTCGGGTCAAACCAATCTGTGCCCAGGACTCTTTGCCACCGTACAATGTCCTCAAAACTGATGCTTTTGTCTGGCTCTGAGAACAGTGTCTTCCATTTTGCGAACTCCTCTTCCCCAAGTTTTTTCTCGGCGAAGCTCATATACGCAGCGCGCATCTGCCTCTGGGAAACCCTCTTTGGGACCTTTTGGACTAGTTCTTGGTCATACCCTTCAAGGTCTTTGAAGGACTCAAATGGAGTTCCCGATGGAGAGCCCTTGGGGCGGCTCTGCCACTTATTCCCACTGTATGCGAACTCCAGAGAGGGCCAGCCCTTGATTGCGAATAACTCTGGTCCCTTTTCCTCAGCATAGGGAGCTATGTCTTTAAGTGGGATTCCTCCGGGCGGAACCCCCTCCTGCGCGAGAGGCGCTCCTGGGGGCGGGCCTGGTTGTGCTTCAGCCCCTGGGAGAGGCGATTGTACTTGGGAACCTGCAGGAGCCACGGCTGGCTGGCCGCTCATAAGCGGAGAGGGATCCTCTTGCGGAAGATCAAAGCCTTCTTTTGGCGGATCCGAGCTTTCTACTTTCTTTAGGAATGGATTGTAGGTCTCACTGCCCATTATTCCTGCTCACTCGTGGCCCTCAGCTTATTCTTCCTCGCCTCTTCATTCGCCTGCCTGATCTGCTCCGCTATGGCCTCTGTTGCCTTTGTTTCCATAGATGCAAGAGTCGGCTTCTTATCCCTCTTCCGCGACCTCTGAGTTCTTCTCATCTCCTTCTTAGTGGGCATCGGAGGCATCGGGGGAGAATCTTCTGCCTTCCAAGGAAGACCAGGCTCTCGGGCCATCTTCTGGGGATCCTTCCAGTCTGAACTCTCTGCCATTTTAGCCACTTGCGCTTTCTTCTCCTGCAGTTCATCCCACTTACCCTTTGGCTTGTCCTTTTGGAATGTCGTTCCAACTGCCCAGGGTCCATCTTTCTCAGGCTCAGCTTCTGTTCTCCTCTTCGCCATCTTTGTCGTACTAGATGCGCCCTTTGTCAGCAGCGCAGAATCCGAGGCTTCTCTCGTCTCTTCCTTCTTATCGCCGGAGATGAATCGAGAAAGCTTGGCCATTCGAACTTGATGGGGAGTGGCTGCAACATTTCCCTCGATGATGTCATCTCGCTTAGCCTTTTCAGCCGCTTCTCTGTCCATGCCCCGTTGGGCAGACGCTTCGGAAGCGAATGACTCCAGCACAAACTCGTTGTCAACGGCCATCCCTTTGAAACGGGTATCCTTGTATCTCAGGAAGACGTCCGATTCATAGAAGTTTTGGCGGTTCTGCTCATGGGTCTTAGTCTGCCCATGAACTAAGTCCTGCAGGAAGTCTTCAATGTGATCTGTGGCCTTCTCAAGCGCAGTTGGTTGCTTTTTCGGCAGCCTTCGAGTGAAATCACCCCATTCCCAGATCGTGGTCGCACCCTTAGGATCATGCTTGGCGCCCAAGTCCGTGTAGGCAACATTACCTGACTCATTTACAGTCATCCACCCATCAGTGAGGGCGTGGATGTAGGCTTTTCGCTCAGCAATGGGGGCATCATCAGCGGGGGGACGTTGATGAGTTCCCCATCCTGTAATCTGCGAGCTTGGATTAAAGGTGTCCTCTTTGATCTTGATCATGTGATCAAGCATCTTGGGGTCTTCTTTGGCATGGGCGGCTGATTGCCGGGCTAGGTCATTCCAATGCTTTCGCCTGCTTATTGCTTGCCTGTCAACCGACTCCATGTTGGTCCGAGCCCTGAGAGCTTCACCAGCAAGGATGGGTAGCTCCGGCGCATCCGCATAGGTTCTGCCGCCTCTTTGATCTTTCGGTACAGTCAGGAGCGACCAAAAATCTATTGAGGACTTTTCTCCCAAAGCCTGGAGAAAGAACGCACGATCTGAGGGGTCATGGATGTCATTGAGATCTACAGCGAGATTTCTAATGAGCTGTGATTGGATTGCCGGGTCACGGGTGATCTCGAACCCATTCGGGCCCAGGACGCGAATAGAATTAACGGGGTACTTTGCGAGTTTATTGGCGATGGATGTCGGGAGAACATCTCTCTTCTTATTATTCGACCAGCCCGAAGCAACTTGCTCATCCCATGCCTTTGCCTCAGACGCCTGGGCCGCCCTAATCTGGGCTGAAGTGACGCTCGATTCGACCGAAGCCCAAGCCGACATCTTCCCATTCATCAGCAGCACCCAATCGCGGCTGCTCTGCGACTTTGCCCTGACCATTCCCCTGTGAAACTTTAGGCCCTCTTGCTCGTATAGCTGCTCAACTCTGGCGAGCCGCTCTAAGGCTTCAATTGCCTGGACTCTACGCAAGGCCACATCGCCTTCGGTCATCCCGCCAAAAAGCTCACCCTTCGTATAGGGGGCTCCAGCGAGCCCACGGGTCCATCCATAGATTGACTCTCGAATATTCTGGCTTGTGATCTTTGCTTTTCGGTCCTCATAAGCCTTCATCTCTTCCAGAGCTTTTTCGGACAGTCTAGCTTTCTTCTTGGTGGGGGGAGCCATCTTCTACTCTCCTATGTGGGGGTCGAAACGCTCAGTGATGGCATCAGCCTGCCCCATAATGCGTTGGATTGTGACTTATCAAACTGAGCCTGCCCCATGACCCGAGCCATCTCAGCCTCATACTGCTGCATCCTAATTTGGTTCGTCAACTGTCGCGCATCTAGGGATGCTCGGGACGCTGCATTTGGATCAAAGCCAAGTGCCGCTGCTGTAGCGGCAGCACGACCAGCGTGAATTGCCCCACCGCCAAGCCCCAAAGCCATCTGAGCCGCTTCTCCACCAGCAGTTTGACCCACCATCCCAGCTTGAGTCGCTGCAGGATCGGCTGCCTGTAGAATTTCGGCTTCGGTGGGTGCCTTCCCAGCAGCTTCTGCCCGTTCCAGCGCGGTGATCTGAGCCCAATCGCCAGCACCGCCAGCACTTCCCTTTAGAGCGTCCGCACGAGCCTCGATCTTATCTCGGCCGACTCCCCATTCAGTTTCTGACTTTTTGGCCATAGCTCACCTACTTAAAGTATATGACTTTTGCATTTCTAATTCTAACCCGAGTGTTCGATGCACTATTAAAAACTCGGATCTCAAAAGTGTGCCACCCCGCTGACATTGAAGTGGTGCCAGATTGAATTGCCTGGCCACTCCAGATTCGATCTCGAAAGTACCGCTTAGTCGTTACATCTAAGCTCTGCGGAAACACTCGAAACTGGCTATTCAACTGTGTTCCATCGAGGAATGCTCGGAACTCGCTCACTTCCGCTGCTTCTTGCATAGTCTGGTTGTTCGTTCCCTGAATAGTCCAAGTGAGGACTACAAGCGATGGATCGAACGGGAGGTAGAACTCAAGAGAGCAGCCAGGGATCGGAGTGTCATCCCCAGTACCACGCCTTGAAGTGGGGAAGATCAGGCTCGGGTAGTCAAGATTCCCCGTGAGCCCAACCATTCTACCGTGTACCGAAGTCTGGTTCCGAATGTGGTCAGACTTGACCTTCCAGTCTGTGTCCGCTGCCTTATTATCTGAGTCTAGGTATCCGTTGATGACTCTTAGGCTGCTACCTGAATTATTGTAGAGATTGTCATTTACATGCGTAGACTCTACCTGAGCCCCCGCTGCGAACGTATGCGGAATCGTAATATCTGCCATCAGTTCACCTTAGGAGCGCGGAGGGAAAAAATACTAAGGTTACATCGATGGAGATCCATCTCAACACCTGACCATGCTCGAATCGAGCATACGACCCGCGCTCCATGGATGTATCGAGCTTGCTGTCCACCAACGGTGTAAGCGCGGATCAAAGATGCTGGGAATAAGGCTCGGAGGGGGACATCTTTCTGGCAAACCATGTTTCGAATTGCATGGTGCCTGCCGCCCTCTGTTTCTGACGCAGCGTATCGTTGAGTTGATGCGAAGTTCATCCAAGTAGGTGATGCGAAGCCGTTCGAAGAGAGTTGTAGCTGGAACTGGAACACTCCATAGTAAAAAGGAGTATTGTAGATACTGTTCGCTGCTGGTGCCGGCTCGAATGAAATATTGCCCATCTGGATGTTCGCCATCGCCACATATGAGACGGGCTCTGCGCTCGTATCACCGCAGTCGACTGGATCATGCATGACCCTAAGAGGATCGCCCAGTGGTCCAACCCGCCACCAACCAAAACCATATGTTGGGCCTGAGGCATAGGTGGTGTCGAGAAAGCTAATAAAATGGTTCTCGTATGTGTGAGTGAGTGCTGTAGTAATGGTTTTGGACCCAGAAACTCCTACACTAGATGGGATATGGGCGTGGTGGAGAGATCGACGCTGAATCGACAGTTCTGGGAGATCATTGACCTCATCCCGCAAACTCTCAAAGGTATCATTTACATCAGCAGCCGTTGCTGTGTCCCCCTCAGAAAATCGTGTCCAGTCGTAGGGCATTACCGCATCTCCAGAAAGAAGAGTTCACGATTGAAGACTGCATAGAAGTCCGTATCTGAATCATAGGACTTATCAGCCTCTATGTGTCTTGCCATTCGAGCCCTTGCTGAGACAGTATGTTGGCCTGGAGCGATAGGAACAACACAGTCGATGGCCACCGGGTCTCGTCGGAAGTGGTGACCTTCGCCCCTTGTATCGTTTGACCGATCCATGGCGCCCGTCACTGTCTCAGAGACGAGTTCGCCATCGATGAAGATACCAACTTGGAGCCCTGGGAGATCTTTGCCAGTACCATATGTGATGACTGCCGTTCCAGATGCGTAAGAGTTTTCTGTAGAAGAGAAGTCGATCTGGCAGGAGAACGTAATCCAGAGAACAGAGTTGCCTGCTGTAAAAACAACTGACATATCTTCGATAGTTTCCCACTCATATCTAGTAGACACCTTGTGCCCGTTGGCGGGCATCCCTCCGCCTGAGACATAGCTAGTGGCGCTCGACCGCTCAAGCTTAGAGTGGGTACCCGTATTCCAATTTACAGACTTCCGAACCTCATATGCCCGTAGGATTGCGCCATCCTCAAGGTTCTCACTATTGAATGCATTCTCTGCCCAGTTGTGTTCGCCTAGACTGCCCTGGATCTCCTGAACGAAGACCTCGACATTCTCATTCATGTCGTTCACGTCGATGGGAGTGTCTGCTGTGAAACCTTTTTTGGGGATGACTATTGGCATTAGGAGATCCTTGTTCCAAAACCGCCCGTCTTGGGCTCTTCATCGACTGTCATGCCGATAAATTCGAATGGGTGGTCTGATTCAATCCGAATCTTGTAAACCTCGCAAGCTGGGATGGAGACATCCACCTTCTTCCAGAAAGGTCGGTTCCTAAACCAAGAGAAATCATCCCACTCGCTCGAATCCCAGACTGGGGGCTTGTCCTCTTCTAAGTAAAGAGTTCCAGTAGTAGAATCCTCATACTCCGCCTCAGATTTCTTTCTCCAGTCTCGGTAGACTTTCACTCGAACAGAGCCGATGTAGCTTTCTCTAAAGGCTAGATACACTGTCTTTACAGTCTTCTTGTCTTTTGATAGCGGCCAAGTAATCCAAGAAGTCTCAATTGCAGACTTTACGGGGGCCAGCGGGTAGTGGCCGACTGAGCGATCAAGAACCCAAAGACCTGCAGCTTCGGTGGAGTCGGATTTCGTGACTCTGCCTGCACCAATCACATACTTCCGGTGGTCTTTGGTGACACATACCGATTGGAGCTTCTCTCGTTTCCGGGTCCTCCAACCCTGCCCATCAAAGATGAAGCACTTGTTGTTGGTGCGGCTCCCATCTCTTGCAACCCAGCAGCGATACTCTTTTGAGGTGGGATCGACTACCGCTACAGCTTCTTTGGCACGAACGGGGTTGATCCGATCTGTTTCCCGGCTGATGTGACCCGAAATCAACTGGATTTGCTGCCCATCATAGACGTAGAAGCCTTCTCTACCGAGCCAAATGACTCCTCCATTAACCAGCGTAGCAAGGCTCGAAGGGGCCACGCATCCAACATTGGAGTTTAGGGTCGTGGCAGTGAATCCTTGGCCCTCCGGTGCAATATTCAGGAGGAAAGTAGATGTAGCCGTGAAGACCATGAGCCCACTGGGAGTAGACCACATACCTGTGATTGCTCCCCCACTCGGATCTGGGAAGATTTCTGAGTCTCTAAGGAATGTACCGAATCGCCCAGGCATTGAAGGTATGAGGATGCCCGGATCGTCTGCGGTATTGGCGATCCAGAGCCTGCCCAAAGCTAGTCGGCATAGCTTGAATATGGGAACAGGCATGACGTCATGGGGCTGCGAGAGAATCCAACCGTCTGGAACATTGTCAGGCCATTGAGTCGATACATTGTCGGGCATCGTTGCGAACGCCCCTGATGCAGCCCATCCAACATTCCCCGGAACAATGAAAAGCTCTTGAGTCCCTGAGTTCAGAATGTCCTTTGTTCGGCTGAATACACGCCCAATCGTGCCTTCGGGACCGGCTGAGATGTTTGACCACAGAAGTTGCTTCTGCGCGATCTCGGGGGAGGCAGTTGAGGAGAGCGTATAGTCCGACCAGTACCCCTGCTCCTGAATCCGAACCTCGTTGGAGCGAGGAGCAAGGGGTGAGAGATTGCCGAAGTAATCGATCCACTGATAGGAGCATTGATATCCTCCAGACAGCATTCTGCCGCCGATCTCAGAGTCTACTCGGCCTTCAATTGTGCCCAAGCGGCCAAACCCAAAGTCTTTGTGGAGGGTGAAGCCTGCGTTCATCCGGCTTACTGCGTAGCCTCCGTTATTGATCTTGGAAGGCTTGGTCGGATCTGTTGACTCAGGGCCATGGCCCAAAGCAGCCGGGGGCATCGAATCATACCCAAGGGGAGTCGCAACTTCTCCATCGTAGAAGACTGCCCGGCCTTCATTCTGAGGAACGATGACTACTCCCTTTGGAGTTGTCTCGAACTGCGTCGGGAATTGGGGGGTATCTCGGGCGTTCAGATCCATCCGAATTAGGGAGCCGGCTGTTCCGACTACCTTCTTGAATGGGGATGTTGGGGTCCAGCCCGTGAGGGAATAGATATTGTTCCCAGAGTGCATCAGAAGAAGATCGGTAGCCCCTCCTCTCAATGTCGTGTGGTACACCCCAAACATCTGATTCGAATACTCAGACGGGAGAGCATTCGTAGCTGTATCAAAGATGAGAGGGGCTGGGCCCTCAACAGATCTGAGTGTCCCCTCTTTCGTATAGACCAAGTTCTCGATCTCATCTGCAACCTCTGCAGGTGAAATTAAGAGATTTGACTGGTTCCTTAGTACGAGAGGCTCAAGAGTCTTCCTCCCTTTCGAATCTGACATTCATGCCTCCCACCTAGGCCCTGCTTTTATGCTCTTGGCGGAGGTGCTTCTTGTAGCTCTTCTCATACTTGTAGGTTTTGCCACAGTCTCCACACTCATAGGACTCTTCGGGAGCAGCCAGATCTACAGCCTTTTCGACGGCTTCTTCGACTGTTTCGCTCATCACCACATTCATTCCAGATGTGATGATATCTACAGCATCTGAATCTCGGGAGTCTAGAATCTCAACGACCCTCTGAGCAACCCGCTCAATGACATCATTGATGTCGTTCTGGGTCATTGCAAAGATGGGCTCCCACTTGGAAAGCTCGTCGGAATACTGATCCATATAGAATGGAGCTTGCCCAGGGACAAAGAATCGGCCTCGCCAAGAACCAGCACCCTCATACTGCTCGATGGTCTGCATCGTAGCAATCTCAGTGCGGCCATTGTCCAAGACTCTCTTGTAGAAGAGGACGTTGGGGTCAGGGGCGGGATGTGAATTCTTCATTGTACTTCCTATGGATACTCGCCAGTCCAGGGCTTATCGATGTCAGAAGGTACTACCCGAGTTTCTTGGGCCTGATGGCCCACCCGAGCAAACTTCTTCCGAACCCGCAAGCCTGCGATCTGGCCGTATCGCTTGGTTAGTGTCGTAAGCATATCCTGATACCGTATAGCGGAGAGTTGGGAGACTTCATATTTGCCTTCCATCTCGTAGAACATGACCAGGGCCTTGTTGACGATGAGACTACACGCCTCCTCATGGATGCGTGGCGCGTCATGGTCGTGGATGAGTAGCTGTGGCCGCCTAAGGACTCGGCAGTCAACTTCATACGCAGCATCAGGCATTGGCCAGAGTCGAACCGCCTGATACCCATGAGTTTCTTTGAGCCGGCGGTAGTAGTCAGGAATCTTTGACCCATTGACTGTGTAGTGAGTGACATGGCCATCGATCTCGTCCAAAAGGAAGAAGATCTCTGGTGCTTCAATCGTAGGAACTGTGAATCCGCCTGGGACCGCAGTATAGCGGCGAAGATAGATCCTCTTCCGAAGACCAGACCGCTCTGTTCGGATGGGGGCTACAACTGCAGACCCATCCCACTCGCGGAAGTAGTTCAACTCTTGATCAATATTTGGGAGTAGAATCTCGATATTCGTGTGAACATCCGAGACGGTAAACTTTGGGCTAAT
>TARA_R110002020_G_scaffold61527_5_pt1 | contig 18417 bp, 18 predicted proteins | sample TARA_R110002020 | Tara Oceans TARA_R110002020 (sample SAMEA4396489) | marine metagenome | biome: Westerlies Biome; feature: [MES] marine water layer (ENVO:01000295) within the mesopelagic zone...; material: water (ENVO:00002006), including particulate matter (ENVO:01000060) such... | reverse complement strand
AATTGCTTCGGAAGAAAAAAAGAATGATAAAAATACTTCTGAAAAGCAACAGGAAAATAAACAAACGCCCCGTTTAAATAAATCGCAACTTCTTCCACAGCCCAATGGGGCAAAAAAGTCTGCCGTTGAAAAAAAGATTGAAAAGACCGACGCCATTGCCGAACAAACTGAAGTAAAACAACCCATTAATGTTGAGAAGCCCGTTCCTTCTGAAGAAGACAGGATTTTTAATACAAAGGTAAATGAAGTGGTTGCATCAGTTAAAAAATTGCAGGAAATCAACACTGAAGTTACTGCCACAGAAGTGGAAGCATTGCTAAACAGCGCCCGTCGCGATATTCAAACCCAACGAATTCTCAGCAGTCCAAAGGTAGATGCCACCGCTCTGTTGCAGGACGTAGAATGGGAGCTTGAAAAAAGTTTCCGCGACAAGGTTTTTGACGCGCTCGGCGAAGGTTTTAATAAAATCAGGACTGCAGTTTCGGAGCGTAACGATTAAGCAGTTACACTATAAATTATTCATCAATAAATTATCATTAATCAAAAATCGAACAGTTATGAAATTAATTACACTTACAACCGCCCTTGCCCTTTGGCTGCTTGCTGGGGTTTATACACAGGCTCAAGAAAACGACCAAGACACACAAACCGCTGTGGAGCGTCTTAATTCATTAAAAGAAAAAATTATTCAAGAGGAAAAAGATGCGTTGAAAGTTGAAGTTGAAAGTATTAGCAAGCGTCTGGAAAACGGTAATATTACCGAAGTTGAGGCCGAAACCTTTAAGAAGGAGGCTGCAGAAAAACACGCCTTGAATATCGAAAATCGATTGGCTATTATTGACAATAAAGTTGCCTTATTACAACGAAATGGAAACTTAGATGAAGTTGAGGACGGCCAAATTATTTTGCGCTTCGGTTCCTCTGGCAAAGACAGTGAAAATGACAATGTGCTCTACATTGGCCCGAAAAATAAAAAGCGTAAATACGACCGCAGAACCACCTCTGATCTTGTCTTTGCTTTTGGTCTCAATAACGCAATTACAGATGGCGAGTCCTTGCAGGACTCCGATTTCAAAGTTGCGGGAAGTCGCTTTGCCGAGCTCGGTTGGGCTTGGAAAACAAGGGTGTTCAAAAATACAAATTGGCTGCGCGTTAAGTATGGTCTTTCTTTTCAATTTAATGGATTAAAACCTACTAACAACCGTTATTATGTAGATACAGGCGAGCAGACCGAACTTCAGCAATACCCATTAGATTTAGACAAATCAAAATTTAGAATGGACAACCTCGTAGTTCCTATCCATTTTGAATTTGGCCCATCAAAAAAGATAGAGCACGATGATTATTTTCGTTACTCCACCGAAAATAAAATTAAGATTGGCCTTGGTGGTTATGCCGGTATCAACCTTAGTACACGTCAAAAACTAAAGTTTGAAGAAGATGGTGAAGACAGAAAACTTAAACTAAAAGCGAATTATAATACAAATAATTTCATTTACGGTCTTAGTGGCTATATAGGATGGCATGGTGTAGCATTATATGCTAAGTATGACTTAAATACTATTTTCAAAAATAACCCTGTAGACCAACACAACGTTTCCCTCGGGCTTCGTTTTGATGTGGACTAGTTAAAAATTTACTATTCGTTTGTTTTCTGCCTGTGAGGATTATACGCCTTGCAGGTTTTTTTTTGAGTAAATCCCTGTCCAATATTAAGTTAACGTTAATTCAGTGTAAAGAAATATTTTTAAAATGCTTTTTTAACTAAATTTAAATCGACAAAAACTGAGCCTCTTAAATTTTAAATCATCATCGCTATGAAAAGAGACCTCCGTAAGCAGAATCTAAAGCTGAATATCCGTCTTTCAAAAGGCTTGAATATAACTAATTTGCTTTCCGATAAAAATATTGTTGAAGATATTGATGACGAAAATTATGTGATTTCCCTAGATTTGACCAAAAACAAAAATCTTCATGCGCAACATTATGAAAGCATCAATAAAAGCTTGGATTATATTGAATTTATTGAGATTGACGATAATTATGCGGTAAAAAATTTTAAGGATTATTATATAACCCGATATAGTACCAATAAAAGAGCATACCTAAAAAATGTACTTGTAAAGCTAATCATGGGCCAAACCAAAACCATAAAATGCGATGTGGAGGTTGAGAAAGTTTTGAGACTTTCAAGAGTGCAATAAAATAAAAAGAATTTTTGTAATACAACCTACAAGGTTTTTAAAACCCTGTAGGTTTCTTTTTTTAATATCCCTATTTTTACACTTCCAAAGTCTAGCTGCCCAACAATTTAAAATATTTAGCATTCTGATTTCCAAAACCACCATAGACAATGTTTTTGAAACCGCCCGAGTAGAGGAGGTTATCGGTGATTTTGTACAGCTTAAAAAATCTGGAAGCAACTTTAAAGGGCTTAGTCCCTTTACAGATGAGCGCTCACCAAGTTTTATGGTATCGCCCGTTAAACAAATTTGGAAAGATTTCAGTAGTGGAAAGGGCGGAAACGTAGTGGCTTTTTTAATGGAGCACGAACACTTTACCTACCCAGAGGCCATAAAATATCTTGCCAAAAAGTATGGAATAGAAATAGAGGAAACCGAACAGACTGCCGAAGAAAAGGAACATGCCAACGAGCGCGAAAGTCTTTATTTGGTAAGCGAGTTCGCAAAAGATTATTTTCACAATACTTTACTCAAAACAGAGGAAGGCAAGGCCATAGGGCTTTCCTATTTTAAGGAACGCGGATTTACAGAAGATACCATAAAAAAGTTTGCGCTAGGATATTCGCCAGATTCTTGGGATGCGTTTACTAGCCACGCCCTTAAAAAAGGATACAAACTTGAGTTTTTGGAAAAGACGGGTTTAACAATTGTAAAAGAAGAAAAACAATTTGACCGTTTTAAAGGCAGGGTGATGTTCCCAATACTTAGTATGAGTGGTCGTACGCTGGGATTTGGTGGAAGAATTTTAACTTCAGATAAAAAGGCTGCAAAGTATTTAAACTCTCCCGAGAGCGATATTTACCATAAGAGCAAGGTTCTCTATGGGATTTTTCACGCCAAGCAAAGCATAGCAAAAGAGGACAATTGCTACTTGGTAGAAGGCTATACCGACGTTATCCAGTTTTACCAAACTGGAATCCACAATGTAGTTTCTTCTTCGGGAACGGCGCTTACTTCAGAGCAGATCCGGCTAATAAACCGGCTTACAAAAAACATAACAGTTCTTTTTGACGGTGACGCTGCAGGGCTTCGCGCATCGCTTCGCGGCATCGATTTGATTTTGGAACAGGGGCTCAATGTGAAGATTTGTACTTTTCCCGAAGGAGAGGATCCGGATAGTTTTTCACGTAAAAATTCTTTGGAAGAACTTACCCTTTATTTGGAAGAAAACGCCAAGGATTTTATCACTTTTAAAGCCTCCCTTCTCGCTTCCGAAGCAAAGAACGACCCCATAAAAAAATCAGAGACCATTCACGATATGGTTAATAGCATCGCCAAAATTCCCGATGTTATAAAAAGAGAAGTGTATATAAAGGAATGCTCCCGAATAATGGACATTTCAGAACAGGTTCTATTCAATACCCTTGCGCAGATATTTCAGAAAGACAGAAAGGATGCTGCCAAAAAAGCTGTTGTCTCGCAGGAAGCCTTTGAGGTAATACCCGCCGAAAAGAAGATTGAAAAGGTAGATGTCCAACTTCAGTTGGAGCAAAAAATAATTGAGCTTTTGTTGTTATACGGAAACGTAGAGGAGGATTTTGAGGAATTAATCTTGGAGGCTGATGAAAAAGGTGAAATTACTTTAAAGCCGGAAATTCACAAATCACGCGTGTTTGAAAAAATTTACCTCGATCTTCAAGAAGATGAAATAGAATTTACGAACCCAGAATTTAAGGATTTATATTTTGAAGTGGTCAATCGTTTTAACCTAAACCCTGATGCGAAGGCTGAAACTTTTATTAATGAATTGGAACCAAAAATGGCTTCAGCCGTTACTCATATATTGATGGAAGAGGAGCGGTATGTTTTGCACAATTGGGAGCGCAAGGAAATTTATGTAAAAGAAAAGGAACAGACTATCGCGCAAATGGTGAGTGAGACTATTTTGAACCTGCGCCGCCATTTGGTGTCGCAAAAAATAAACGAACTTTCCGAAACAATGAAGCAGGAAGACAACCCTGAAAAAGAATCAGGTTTACAGGAAATTGTAGATTATTTGAGTTTGAAAAAAGTACTTTCCAATAAACTTAATCGGGTTTTGTAAATTAAGAAAACTGAAACATCCGCGCTTGGTTTATCAATTCTGCCAAACTTGTAACATTCAGTTTTTTTAGAAGTCTTGTTTTGTAGGTGCTTACAGTCTTTTCATTAATTTCCAAAAGGGATGCAATGTCTTTATTGCGCTTTCCATTTGATAGTAGATTGAGTACTTCAATTTCCCTTGCGGAAAGCTTTTTGTATCGGCCCACAATGGTATTGTCATTTACAGAACGGCTGTTGAAAGCTGCTGCAAGCTCATCATTTAAAAATATACCGCCCATCGCGATACGTTTAATAGCCTGAAGGAATACTTCAGAAGAAGTAGTTTTTGGAATATAACCCGCAGCACCAGATTTTACTGAGCGCAGTGCATAAATTTCTTCAGGATGTGATGAAAAGATAGCGATTCGGGTTTTTGGGAACTCTTCGCGTATGCTACGAAGTGCGTGAAAGCCATTGATTTCAGGAATGTTCAATTCTAAAATTAAAATATCTGGACGTTCTTTCTCAAGGCATTTTAATAGTTCGGATCCGCGCGATACTTTTCCAACAATTAAATATTCATTGGTGCTATCAAGTAAAACGGAAGCACCTTTTCTAGTTACAGGGTGGTGGTCTGCAATTACAACTTTTTTCATCTTAGTGTTTTTATAAATTCAAGAATGTATAAAACCTTCAGATTTGGGGAGGAAACGAGTTTTAGACACGTAATATTAATACTACATTTTGAATATATAAAATATCCACGGGAAGAAAAGCAAACCTTTCGTTTAATGGTTAAATTGTTCGGTAAATAACAATATTATTTCAATTCTTTGGGGATTTCGCAAATAGGAATCGGGAGCATTTTATGCTGGTTGGCCTTATTTAATCTTTTATAAATATCAAAGACTACTTTTTCCCTCTCTGAAAAATCTGAGCTGCTTTTACCCTTTTCATCCATTCTCATCGCCCATTCCAGTTCGTCATAGCTTGCGCCAAGTTGGTCTTCATCTGTTCGGTCGTCGCCCCATAATCCATCTGTTGGTGCCGCTGCAATTATTTCTTTATTTATTCCCAAGAAGCGTGCAATTTCATAGACCTCACTTTTCATCAAATCGGCAATAGGGCTTAAATCCACACCGCCGTCGCCGTATTTTGTATAAAAACCTACACCAAAATCTTCTACTTTATTGCCGGTTCCCGCAACTAAATATTTGTTAAGGGCTGCAAAATAATAAAGAGTTGTCATCCGCAATCGGGCACGTGTATTTGCTAGCGACATGAAACGCTCTTCTTCTTTTTCAACTTTTGGTAAAGCGGTAATCAAAGAATCGAAAACAGGGGTGAGGTTTACTTCAATTTTTTCAACTTTTGGAAAATTTTTCTTCAGCCAAGCAATATGATTGACTGCTCGGCTTACTTGTGATGATGCCTGATGAATGGGCATTTCCACACATAATAAATTAAGCCCGGTTTTTGCACATAGCGCTGAGGTTACCGCGGAATCTATACCGCCACTTACTCCTATTACAAAACCATCCATTTTTGCATTTTGCGCATAGTTTTTTAGCCAATCTACAATATATTCTATAACTTTTTCAGTCTGCATTTTCTGTGTTTTTAATCTTTTATAATAATACCTTTGCACCGCAAAAGTGGTTAAAGATAAAATTAATAAAAAGGAATTGCGTTAACCAACAATAACATTTTTTCTATGATAAAATATTGCGCATTGGTTCTCTTGGGTGTTTTCTTTTTTTCCTGTAATGACGGGAGCAAGGTTGAAAAGGAGATTGAAAGAATTCCTATAAATGTGGAAATTATCCGTTTTGATAAGAAGTTTGCGGCTACTACACCTCAAACACTAACGAAATTGAAAGCTGAATTTCCGGCATTCTTCCCAAAACAGTACGGCGATAGTATATGGATTGAAAAATTAAATGATACGTTACAAAACCAGCTAGAAGAAGAAGTTGCAAAAGCCTTTCCGAATGAGGAATCTTTGGACGGGATATTTATACCCTTATTTCAACATATTAAGTATTACTTCCCGAACTTTAAAACCCCACTTGTTGTGACCACTACCTCAGACGTAGATTATCGCAACAAGGTCATACTTGCAGATAGTATGTTGGTTGTTGGTTTGGACAATTATCTGGGAGCCAATCACCGTTTTTATGAAGGCATTGATAAGTATATTTCCAAAGAAATGAAATCTTCGCAAATAGGTCCCGATGTGGCTGAAACCTATGCAAGTCAGTATATAAAACCACCTAGTAAAGCTACTTTTCTGGGACAGATTATTTACTTTGGGAAAGAACTTTATTTAAAAGATTTATGGCTTCCAAATGCTTCAGATGCTGAAAAGATAGGCTATACCGAAGAGGAATTTCAATGGGCCGAAGAGAACGAGGAATATATGTGGCGCTATTTTATTGAAAAGGAATTGCTCTACAGTACAGACCCAAAACTTGGAGCACGATTTATAAACCCAGCGCCTTTTTCAAAATTTTATTTGGAAATAGATAATGAATCTCCGGGAATGTTGGGGCGCTATTTGGGCTGGAAGATTGTCCGTGCCTATATGGAAAAAAATGATACAGATGTTCAGCGACTAATGATAACAGATGCTGAAGAAATATTTACAAACTCAAAATACAAACCAAAGAAATAATGGCAATTAAACATACTTCAGAAATAAGTCTAAAAGTAGGTCTTGACGAAAATAAAATTCCGGAAATTATTCATTGGACAGCCGAGGACGGAGGTGTTTCTAATGAAGAAACCAAAGCAGTGATGTTATCGGTTTGGGACAGCAAAAGCAAGGAATCGCTTAGAATAGATCTTTGGACTAAAGAAATGCCGGTTGATGAAATGAAGATTTTTTTCCACCAAACCTTAAGTGCGATGGCAGATACTTTTCAGCGTGCAACAAACGATGACAAAATGAGCGACACAATGCGTGATTTTTGTGATTATTTTGCTGAAAAGCTAGAATTGAAGCGGGGCTAGGAAAATTTAAAATTCGGAAGTTTGAATAGAATTATTTAATTCATCAATATAATTCAACACTTCATCCCTTCCCGTGGAATCACTGGCTGAAGTAACAAAATACGGAGGCATTTCTTCCCAGGTTTCCAGCATTTTTTCAGTGTAAGCGGCAATGTTTCGTTTCAAAGCATTTGGTTTTAATTTGTCTGCTTTTGTAAAAATGATATTGAAGGGAATACCGCTTTCGCCCATCCATTGCATAAACTCCAAATCTATAGGTTGCGGTTCGTGGCGGCAGTCTACCAAAACAAAAGCGAGCACCATTTGCTCTCTCTTTTCAAAGTAATTTGTAATGAATTTTTGAAACGTCTTTTTGCTACTTTTTGAAACACGGGCATAACCATAGCCGGGCAAATCCACCAAATACCAATTTTTATTTACAAGAAAATGGTTTATCAGCTGAGTTTTTCCGGGTCTTCCCGATGTTTTGGCCAAACTCTTACGCTGCATCAACATATTTATCAAAGAAGATTTGCCAACGTTACTGCGTCCAATAAAAGCGTATTCCGGCAAGCGGTCTTTGGGACATTTTGCAACCTCGCTGTTGCTCATTACAAATTCCGCCGATTTAATCTGCATTGCCTAAAGTTTGTGTTATAGTTTTTCCCAGGTAGGAAATGTTTTCTTAAAGCCCTCTTTTTTCCAACCAAGCATAAAGCAATTGGTTAAATTCAGTGGGGTGCTCCATCATAGCTGCGTGACCACATTTATCAATCCAAAATAATTCAGAATCTGGTAAAAGCTCATCAAATTCTATAGCAACTTCCGGAGGGGTTACATTGTCATTTTTACCCCAGATTATGCAGGTTGGGGTGTGCATTTTTGGTAAATCCTTGGCCATATTGTGCCTAATGGCACTTTTCGCAATGGCAAGGGTTCGTATGAGTTTGTTTCGGTCGTTTACGGTTTCATAAACATCATCAACAATCTCTTTGGTTGCAACAGCAGGGTCATAAAAAACATTTTCGGCCTTTTGACGGATATACTCATAATCGCCGCGTTTTGGATAGCTTTCTCCCATAGCGCTTTCATAAAGACCGGAACTTCCAGTTATTACCAATGCTTTTATCTTTTCAGGATACATTTTTGTGCAAAGCAGGCCAATGTGTCCGCCCAATGAATTTCCCAAAAGGATTACTTCGTTGTACTCCAAATGATCGATAAACTGTGCTACATATTTTGCGAAATTTTTCACATTCGTGCGCAGTAGTGTCATTTTGTAAATGGGCAATTCGGGAATAAGGATTTTGTAACCTTTTGACGGAAAGAAATCTGCAACTCCGTCAAAATTGCTCAACCCGCCCATAAGTCCGTGAAGGATAATAATTGGTGTGCCTTCACCTATTTCTAAATATGAAAATTTACCTTCTTTCTTTAAGTTTTCCGACATGCTTGGTTGTTGCAATTTAGAATGACAAAAGTAAACAAAAATAATTCATAAGGTCTATTTAAAATTAGGCTTTGTTGATTGCTCATTCATTTTCACTTTATCTACAATGTGGTAAAACTTATCAACAAAGTGGTAGAATGTGGTAAAAAGTGGTAAAAGTTCTATATATTTGAAACTATAATTTACAAATCGGGAATTTTCACAATGCTCAATCTAATAGGCACATACGAATGTAAAGCAGACGTAAAGGGGCGGGTCATGGTGCCTGCGCCGCTTAAAAAGCAATTGGCGACAGTGGCTCCCGAGGGTTTTGTGATCAAGCGGGCTGTCTTTCAGCCGTGCTTGGAAATTTACCCAATGAAAGAATGGGATGCGCTTATGCTGAAAATGGGGCAACTGAACCGATTCAGCAGAAAAAACAATGATTTTATCAGGAGGTTTACTGCAGGCGTAAAGACCGTGGAGCTTGATGCTACGGGAAGATTGCTAATTCCTAAAGACCTGCTCTCGTTTGCCGGTATCAGTAAAGAAATTGTTTTCTCTTCTGCAATAAACATTGTAGAGGTTTGGGATAAAGACAAATACGAGCAGGCTATTAATGATGCTGCGAGCGATTTTGCCGATTTGGCCGAAGAAGTAATGGGGGACAAAAGCAATGATGGTGATGGAATATCATAATCCGGTTTTGTTAAAAGAAACTGTTGAAGGGCTAAACATAAAGCCAGATGGGGTTTATGTGGACGTTACTTTTGGCGGCGGTGGCCACTCCCGCGAAATCTTACAGCATTTGGGTCCCGAGGGAAAACTCATTGCTTTTGACCAAGATAAGGACGCTTTGGAAAACGCTATCGACGATAAGCGTTTTTTGCTTATAAATCAAAATTTTCGGTTTCTGAAACAATTTTTGAGATTTCACGGCTACCGAACCGTTGATGGAATTTTAGGCGATTTTGGTGTTTCCTCACATCAATTTGATGTTGCTGAGAGAGGTTTTTCAACACGATTTGAGGCCGATTTGGATATGAGGATGAATCGCGACAGCAATTTTTCAGCATATACGGTAGTGAATAAATATGAAGAAGCGCAGTTGCGAAGTGTGCTTTCCAATTATGGCGAATTGCGAAGCGCTGCGGGAATGGCCCGTGTAATTGTTGAAGCGCGCCAAGCTGAAAAAATAAAAACCAGCGAACAGCTAAAAAAAGTGCTCGGAAGATTTCTGCCGGCGCATAAGGAAAACAAAATTTTAGCCCAGATTTATCAGGCCATTCGCATTGAGGTAAATCAAGAATTGGAAGCGCTGAAAGAGTTTTTGCTTCAAACAAATGAGGTTTTAAAGCCTGGTGGGCGCCTTAGTTTGATAAGCTATCACTCTTTGGAAGATAGACTGGTGAAAAGATATATCCGAAATGGATTGTTTGAAGGGGAGCCGGAGAAAGATGCCTTCGGGCGTTTTGAGGTGCCTTTTAAAGCAGTTGGAAAATTTATAATCCCTTCCGAAGAAGAAATAGAACTAAATAACCGAGCCCGAAGCGCAAAGCTGCGTATTGCAGAAAAACTATAGTATGAAAGAAGGTTTTTACAACATAATTAAAGGAAAATTCTTGGTGAGTGACGATGCGCTAAAAAACTGGCGCTTTATCATTTTTCTATCTATTCTGGCTTTGATTATGATCGGCAGCTCGCATAGTGCGGATAAAAAGGTGCATAGAATTTCAAAGCTTAATGCACAGGTCAAAGAATTGAAAAGTGAATATGTTGATGTGCGAATGCTTTTGATGCAGGCAAGGATGGAAAGCAAGATTATAGCAGCAATGGAAAATCGTGGTTTGCAGCCCTCCACAACGCCCCCGAAGAGAATTCGAATAATTAAACCAGAAGATAAAAAATAGCTAACGCTAAATGTGTAACCAATAAATGTCAACTGATAACTGAACATGGCTATTGAAGATAAAAACATACTGAATCGCTTATACATAATCGCCGGATGTATGTTTCTGTTTGCGCTTGCCATTACTGTGAAGCTGATGAACATTCAGTTTGTTGATGGTGAAAAATATAGGGAATTGGCGAAGGAAAACACTACAAAAAATTTTGTGATTCCTGCGAACCGCGGAAACGTTTACGCTGATGACGGCAGCCTTTTGGCTACTTCGGTTCCAAAATATGATATTCGCTTTGATGCCGTAACTGTTTCTTCTGAAGATTTCAAGGAAAATTTAAAGCCGCTTTCCGAAGGGTTAAGCGAAATGTTTGGTAAATCGGTTTCGCATTATCAAAACATGTTCAGAAAAGCGCGTGCAGATAAAAACAGGTATTTACTTATCGTGAAAAATCTGGGCTATTCAGATTATATAAAAGTGAAAAACCTACCGCTTTTCCGCAAAGGACCTTATAAAGGAGGGATTATTGTAGAGCAGCGCACCGTTCGCGAACATCCCATTGGTAAAATTGCCCAAAGAACCGTGGGTGATGAAGCGTATGATCGCCCAGGGTATTATGCGGTAGGTTTAGAAGGCGCTTTCAATGATTTATTGACGGGAAAGGAAGGTCACCGGCTTAAGCAAAAAATAGCCAAAGGGCAGTGGAAACCAGTTTCTGACGATAACGAAATTGAGCCCCAGGATGGGTATGATATTGTTTCGACTATTAATGTGAATATGCAGGATATTGCCCATCACGCTTTGTTGAAGCAATTGGAATATTACGAAGCCGAGCACGGAACTGTAATTGTGATGGAGGTGGCAACGGGTGAAATTAAGGCGGTTTCCAATTTAGGACGCACTTCCAACGGAACCTACTATGAAAAGTTAAACTACGCCATTGGCGAATCGCACGAACCTGGTTCTACTTTTAAGGTTATGGCCATGATGGCTGCTTTGGAAGATAAAGTAATAGACACCAGTACTGTGGTTGACACGGGTAAAGGCGTAAAGGTTTTCTACGGAAGAAAAATCTACGATTCCCACCGCGGCGGTTATGGAAAGATATCAGCGGCAAAAGCTTTGGAAGTTTCTTCAAACATTGGTCTGGCTACAATAATTAATGATAATTATTCCAAAACCCCCAATAAATTTATAAACCGTTTAAAAAGTTGGCACCTAACCGAAAAAACCGGCGTTGCTATTAAAGGGGAGGGAACACCTATGATTCCACAGCCTGGTGACAAAAAGTGGAGTAAGAATGCACTCCCTTCAATGGCTTATGGATATAACTTGCGTCTCACACCACTCCAAACCTTAACTTTTTATAATGCTATTGCTAATAATGGTGTAATGGTAAAACCCCGTTTCATTAAAGAAGTTAGAGCATGGAATGAGAAGGTTAGTACATACGATACAAAAATTATTAATCCGAAAATCTGTTCTGATGAAACCTTGGCGAAAATCAAGGAAATCCTGAAAAATACGGTTATAAGAGGTACGGCAAAATCACTTTATTCGCCAGATTTTTCGATGGCTGGAAAAACAGGAACCGCACAAACCGAATATTGGATGCCGGACTGGAAAAGCAACCGACGTTACATTTCATCATTTGCGGGATTTTTTCCTGCGGAAAACCCCAAATATTCGTGTATCGTGATAATTCACAAACCAAGTACTAAAAAGGGTTTTTATGGCGCCGATGTTTCTGGGCCTGTGTTTAAGAGAATAGCCCAGAAAATTTTCACCGAATCCCGAAATATTGATAATGTTGAAAACATAGAACGGCCAGATCCCACCATTGAAAAGGATTTTGAAAAGTATTACACAAAGCTGCAACAACCATCCAAAACAATTCCAAATGTTACCGGAATGGCTGGGATGGATGCTGTTTCTCTATTGGAAAATCTTGGATTGAGGGTACAGGTTGTTGGTAATGGGACGGTTGCCAGCCAATCCATAAAATCTGGCGAAACTTTAAAGAAGGGACAACTAATAACCTTGAATTTATCGTGATATTGTTAAAAGACATATTGTATAAAGTCACCATCGAAAGCGTAGTTGGTAGTACTTCCGTGGCTATAAACAATCTGGAATTTGATTCCCGAAATGTTTCTTTGAACGATGTTTTTATTGCGATAAAGGGAACGGTTTCAGACGGGCATCAATTCATAAAAAAAGCGGCTGACCAAGGCGCTTTGGCTATTATCTGTGAAACCTTGCCTGAAATTATTGTAAACGGAATTACATACGTGCAGGTTTCGGATTCACACAAAGCTTTGGCTATTATGGCCGCCAATTATTACGGAAATCCTTCCGAAGAATTAAAGCTAGTCGGGATTACTGGAACCAATGGAAAAACTACAGTTTCTTCCTTGCTTTACCAGCTTTTCAAAAAAGCGGGAATGGAAACCGGTTTGCTTTCCACTGTAAAAATAATGGTAGGCGATACCGAGTATAAAGCTACACACACAACTCCTGACTCACTTACAATCAATAAATATCTACGCGAAATGGTGGAAGCCGGTGTGGAATTTTGTTTTATGGAGGTAAGTTCGCACGGAATACACCAAAAACGAACCGAGGCACTTCATTTTACGGGCGGCGTTTTTACCAATCTTTCGCACGACCATTTAGATTACCACAAAGATTTTGCTGAATATCGGGATGTTAAAAAATCCTTTTTTGATGCATTGCCAAAATCTGCTTTCGCACTGGTAAATGTGGATGACAAAAACGGATTAGTCATGCTTCAGAATACAAAAGCGAGAAAATACACCTATGCCCTAAAAACTTATGCCGACTATAAAGCACAGGTTTTGGAAAGTCAATTTACAGGGCAACTTTTGAAAATAAACAATCAGGAGTTGTGGGTGAAATTGATTGGCGGTTTCAATGCTTATAACCTACTTGCAATTTTCGGTACCGCTGATTTATTAGGATTGCAGGAACTTGAAATTCTTCAAATCATGAGCACTTTGGATAGTGTGAACGGAAGATTTCAATATTTAATTTCAGAAAAGAAAATTACAGCGATTGTAGATTATGCACACACTCCCGATGCTTTAAAAAATGTTTTAGAAACCATAAACAGTATTCGCACAGGTAACGAAGAAGTAATTACGATTGTTGGTTGTGGTGGTGATCGCGATGCGCAGAAACGACCTGTAATGGGAAATATTGCTGCTTCATTAAGCACTAAAGTTGTTTTTACAAGTGATAACCCGCGAACTGAAAATCCAGAAAAAATCATTGAGCAAATTGAGGCAGGTGTGCCTGCGGAGCATTACAAAAAAACCATTTCAATCACGAATAGGAAGGAAGCAATAAAAGCTGCTTGCCAAATGGCACAGGAAAACGACATCATTTTGATTGCTGGAAAAGGCCACGAAACTTATCAGGAAATAAATGGAGAGCGTTTTGACTTTGATGATTTTAAAATAGTAAACCAACTTTTAACCGCCCTAAACAAATAGCCGATGCTTTATTATCTTTTTGAATATTTAGATAAAACATACGACGTGCCAGGTGCGGGGCTGTTCAATTTTATCACGTTTCGCGCAATTTTGGCGGTCATCCTTTCACTTTTCATCGCCACGGTTTACGGAAAAAAAATAATCAATTATTTACAAAAAAAACAAGTAGGCGAATCTATCCGCGATCTTGGTTTGGAAGGTCAAAATGAAAAGGCTGGCACGCCGACCATGGGCGGAATCATTATAATCCTCGCCACATTGGTTCCGGTTTTACTTTTTGCGAAACTTGAAAACATTTACGTAATCCTTTTGATTGTAACCACTGTTTGGATGGGAACTATCGGTTTTATTGATGATTACATAAAAAAATTTAAAAATGACAAACAAGGATTACCGGGAAAATTTAAAGTAATCGGTCAAATTGGTTTGGGACTTTTTGTGGGTGCAACTATGTATTTGCACCCAGACATAATTGTGCAGCGTACCATTGAAAATCCTGAAGCTGAAACTCAAGTAACAGAGGTAATTGCCAAAGAATCTATAAACACCTTTTATGTAAAGGACAAAGCGATGCTTACCACCATCCCTTTTGTAAAGGAAAACGAATTCAACTATTCTGAACTCATAAGCTGGGCGGGCGAAGATTATAAAAGCTATGTATGGCTCATTTTCATTCCCATCGTAATTTTTATTATCACCGCGGTATCAAACGGCGCCAATCTCACGGATGGAATAGACGGTCTTGCCGCTGGTACGTCGGCGATTATAGGGCTCACATTAGCGCTTTTTGCCTGGGTGTCGGGCAATGTGATTTTTGCCGATTATCTCAACATTATGTACATACCAAACACGGGTGAAATGACCATTTTCATCACCGCATTCGTAGGGGCGCTTATTGGATTTTTATGGTACAATACCTATCCCGCACAAGTTTTTATGGGCGATACGGGTAGTTTGACTATTGGCGGAATTATAGCCGTAATTGCAATTGCGGTCCGTAAAGAACTGTTGATACCGATTCTGTGCGGAATATTTTTGATGGAAAACCTTTCGGTGGTTTTACAGGTAAGCTGGTTTAAATACACAAAGAAAAAATTTGGCGAGGGAAGGCGCATTTTCAGAATGTCGCCTTTGCACCATCACTATCAAATAAAAGGATTTCACGAAAGCAAAATCGTAACGAGATTTTGGATTGTGGGAATCTTTTTGGCAATCATTACAATCGTCACATTAAAAATTAGATAAAGTGAAACAGCGGTTGGTGATTTTGGGAGGAGGCGAAAGCGGAGTTGGAACGGCCATTTTAGGAAAAAAGAAGGAGTTTGAAGTTTTTGTTTCAGACTTCGGAAAAATTAAAGAGAAGTACAAACAAGTTCTTATAAATAATGGAATTGAATGGGAAGATGAAGGCCATACCGAAGCAAAAATTCTTTCAGCAGATTTGGTTATGAAAAGCCCGGGAATTCCCGAGAAGGCACCAATAATAAAAAAGTTGCGCGCACAAGGGGTAAAGGTAATTTCAGAAATTGAGCTTGCAGCAAAATACACCAAAGCAACAATTGTAGGAATAACCGGAAGTAACGGAAAAACCACCACGGCAAGCTTGACATATGAATTATTGAAAGACGGTGGCTTGAATGTGGCTTTGGGAGGTAACATCGGGAAGAGTTTTGCAGAGCAGGTTTCAGAAGAAAAGTATGAAAACTTTGTGCTCGAGCTCAGCAGTTTTCAACTGGACGGAATAGAAACCTTTGCGCCGCACATCGCGGTTTTGACCAATCTGAGTCCGGATCATTTGGACCGATATGATTACAAGTATGAAAATTATATCGCTTCAAAATTCAGGATAACGATGAATCAAACCTCGCAGGACTATTTTATTTACGATGCAGACGATGTTGAAATCATAAAATGGCTTTCGCAAAATTCCATCAAATCGCAACCGCTGCCTTTTTCAACTAAAAAAGAGTTGAATCAGGGGGCTTTTAAAAGAAACAACGAAATAATAATAAAAATAAATAACACAGAATTTACTATGCCAATCGCAACAATAGGAATACAAGGGGAACACAATGTAAAGAACGCAATGGCTGCCAGTACGGTGGCTACATTATTGAGAATAAGAAAACAGACCATACGTGAAAGTTTAGAGGGGTTTCAAGGTGTGGAGCACAGGTTGGAAAAGGTTTTAAAAATTAATAACGTACTGTATATCAATGACAGTAAGGCTACAAATGTTAATGCAACGTTTTTTGCATTGGACAGTATGGAAAATCCAACGGTTTGGATTGTTGGCGGTGTGGATAAAGGTAACGATTACAGCGAGCTGCTGCCTTTGGTAAACGAAAAAGTAAAGGCCATAATATGTTTGGGCGTAGATAATGAGAAAATAATCAATGCTTTTGGAAATGTTGTAGATACTATTATTGAAACAGATTCGATGACAATGGCTGTGCAGGTTGCTTACAAACTCGCCGAAAGAAATAACACCGTTTTACTTTCCCCGGCCTGTGCAAGTTTTGATCTTTTTGAAAACTACGAAGATCGAGGCAGACAATTCAAGGAAGCGGTTAGAAACCTATAATATTTAAGAAACAAGTGAAAAATATTTTCCATTACATACAGGGTGATAAAGCAATTTGGGGGATTGTAGGTCTTCTGGCGTTATTTTCCTTTTTGCCAGTTTATAGCTCCAGTAGTAATCTGGCATATTTGTATGGTGATGGAAGCACGTTACCCTATTTGCTTCGCCATTTTTCACATTTAGTTTTAGGCTTTGGAATTTTGTATGGGGTTCATAAAATACCATATCATTATTTCCGGGGACTTTCCATTATCGCAATGCCGGTTATAATTTTGCTTTTGATAATCACGATGGCTGAGGGTACAACTATAGATGGAGCCAACGCAAGCCGCTGGATACGTTTGCCTTTTGTAGGTATTACATTTCAAACTTCTACACTCGCAGGAGTGGTTTTGATGACTTATGTGGCACGGTATCTTTCGCGCATAAAAGACAAGACGGTTACTTTTAAGGAAACAATTTTACCGCTGTGGTTGCCAGTCTTTTTAGTGCTGGCATTAATACTTCCCGCTAACTTTTCTACTACGGCAATTTTCTTTTCAATGATCGTGATGTTGGTTTTTGTAGGAGGCTATCCTTTAAAATATTTGGGAATAATCCTAGGTGCAGGATTAATATTCCTTACGCTTTTTGTGCTTACGGCTAAGGCATTTCCAGGTGTATTTCCAAACCGTGTAGATACTTGGATAAGCCGTGTTGAAAACTTTAGTGATGATACAGATACCGAGGCCGATTATCAAATAGAAAAAGCAAAAATAGCAATCGCCTCTGGTGGGGTGGCAGGATTGGGGCCTGGAAAAAGCGTACAGAAAAACTTTTTGCCACAGTCTTCATCTGATTTTATTTATGCAATAATCGTTGAAGAATTTGGCCTTTTGGGTGGGATGTTCCTGATGGTTATGTATTTGTTTCTACTTTTTAGAATTGTCGTCGTGGCACATAAGTCCACTTCTATTTTTGGAAAATTACTCGTTATAGGTGTTGGTTTGCCTATTGTTTTTCGAGCAATGATAAATATGGCCGTAGCCGTAGAATTGTTCCCCGTAACGGGGCAAAACTTGCCGTTGATAAGTAGCGGTGGAACGTCAATTTGGATGACATGCCTAGCGCTTGGAATGATTTTAAGCGTAAGCGCAAAACGTGAAGTGGTTGCAAAAGAAGAAACTGAAGAAAACCCATTGGATATTTTAAGCGAAACAATTTGAAGTATAAATTCATCATATCAGGCGGCGGAACCGGAGGTCATATTTACCCGGCAGTTGCTATTGCAAATGAATTGAAAACCCGTTTTCCCGATGCTGAATTTTTGTTCGTTGGGGCAGAAGATAGAATGGAGATGGAAAAAGTACCTCAAGCTGGATACAAAATAATAGGGCTGTGGATTTCTGGTTTACAAAGGAGTTTGTCGTTGCAAAATTTAGCATTTCCATTAAAACTTGTCTCCAGCCTTGGAAAATCACTTAAAATTCTAAAAGAATTTAAACCAGATGTAGCGATAGGCACGGGTGGCTATGCCAGTGCTCCATTGTTACGAATGGCTGCTTTAAAAGGCATTCCATGCTTAATTCAAGAGCAGAATAGTCACGCCGGAATCACAAATAAGTGGTTGGGTGGGAAAGTGAATAAAATTTGTGTGGCCTATGAAGGAATGGAAAAATTCTTCCCTTCCGAAAAAATAAAACTTACCGGTAACCCCGTTCGTCAGGATTTATTGGATATTTCTTCAAAAGAA
>TARA_R110002020_G_scaffold161550_1_pt1 | contig 18418 bp, 9 predicted proteins | sample TARA_R110002020 | Tara Oceans TARA_R110002020 (sample SAMEA4396489) | marine metagenome | biome: Westerlies Biome; feature: [MES] marine water layer (ENVO:01000295) within the mesopelagic zone...; material: water (ENVO:00002006), including particulate matter (ENVO:01000060) such... | reverse complement strand
GACCCAACTCCCACTGTCCTTCTTGACCAAATGGGGTATTTGAATGGTTCTGGTTCGGGGTTTGTTCATCCAGCCGGCACGGCAAGTTTCCCGCCATCAAATTCGGCAGGAACTCTCAACAGTTATACAACTTACGGCACTAAAAAGATTTGGGACAACGCTTTTGTTCAAACCCAGATTCCCGCTACAGATTTACAATATGCGTGGATAAGTGCATCGTATGCCACCGCCGATTTAAACCGTTATCAGAATACAACTAATCAATTTGCTGGAAATGAGCAGATTAAGTTTGTTAGCTCTAGTAACTTTGGCGCATATAATCTCTCCGATGCCTATGGGCTTTTCGGAAGTTCTGACAATTCCCTTGCTTCTTGGACCCCAATATCATTTGTTAGAACAAATAACATAATATATGAACCAATTACTGCGAGTTCTAATCTCCTTGGCTATGATTTAGGTGCCGAGTTTATCCTTGCAGATGCCGCCGGCACGCCAGGAAGTTATTTTAATGTGGATTACGCCAAACTCCTCGGTGCGCTCGGCAATAGCTTCATCCGCGAAGGCGTAGGTGGTGGAGCGGCTCTTAATGCGCTCCTACTCCACAGAAATGGTCCATATGGTTTCCCATCTTGGAAAGCGATTCGTAAACATGATAATCCCATTGTGATTTCTCAGCGAGAATCTAATATCATATCATATTTCACCGAGAGCAAAAGTTTTAATTTCTTTGGCTTAACCATTACGACTCCGAGTTTACAACATGCTAGTGAAAGTTGTGTTTCAACAACCGCACCGCTGTTTGTACAGTTATCTGGCACCACATTTGATTTTAAAACCACTTACGAAAATAGTAAACTGGGATTTACTAACAATGATCTACAAGTCCATCAGGGAGCCTTCGAAGAAGGAGTAAAAAATAAAACCACATTCTTGGATAAAGTTCTCAAGGAAGAAGAGCTTTCAATCTCTAAGCTCACAGTTTTAAGCAATATTTATCCGAAAACCAAGTATCAGTTTTTAGACTCAACGAGAACGCGAGATGTATTTGATAACCAGTGGTGGCGAACCGATCGTGATGATAGGGTTTTAATCGACCAGATAAATTCATTAGGTATACCAGTTACCGGCACCACGTCACGATGGTCAATGGATGCAAACATAAACTTTACTACTGGACTTTCCCCAGCTAGTGCTAGTAATGTCGCATCTGGTTCGGGAGAATTGCAAAACCACTATACAACGTTTAGTAATCAATATCCGCCTCCCACCACCCCTAAATATGGTCCGTTATACGCTCGACGGTCCCTGGCGTTTAACTATATAGATGTCAGCGCTGCTCCTACAAGACCGAACAGCATAACCTATTTATACGACAGAATCATCACGACCTCTAGTATTACTGACGGCGGCGTTGCTGCGTTTGAAGTTCCATCAGGATCTGGTAAGCAACCATTTTATAATTCTTATTCAGCTTATGCGGAAGAATTGAGAATACAGGGAAAAGATTATTCAATCGTGCCAGAGTTTAGAATGGATGATCATATTGAAACCTATCTTTCTAACGGGTTTGATTTTAAGGCGCAACAAGCCACCTTCTTGAGCCTTACCGGCACATCAAATACTAACATAGCTAACCGCTATTCTGCCGCAGAACTCTCAGATGTTTTAGGAACGATTCAAAGCGATACAAATTTGGGGATAAAGAAGTTTGGTCTCAAGGCAAAAGCTTATCTTAAGTTACTCCCATACGAGGGTTTTTACCCACAGCAAAGAACAATTCAGCTTGCCGCTGAACTTTCAGAATCAATGAAAAATAGTTTTGAGGTTTACGGAACTAATGCTTCTTATGGCACTGCTTTGAAACCATTTATTTCTCCCGGCATTCTTTTCAACACTATCAAATCCGGCGTTGCCGTAGATAAGATTATTTTTAAAGTAGCGGTGAAGGAAACAATATTCCCATCCGCTGATGACCTTACAATCGATGATTATTCTGGTATCAGCGAAGCCTTAGTATCCAGTGATTTGGTAAATCGTGATGTATTTGGAACTGGAAGTGTGCTGGTTAGTGAGCCTCTGCCTGCTTTAGCTGCTGGAAAAGAATTATATACGGCAATCGGTGAGGTCGTCTCTGAGACCCAGGGCTCTGGCGACATGGCGAACCACTTTGCTAGCAAAGGAATCACCTCTTTTCTGGCACTTGCTGGTCCCAGAAATTGGGTGAACTCAGATCGACTTCCTTTTGAAGCGATTATAAATCCTGCCCCTTATATTAGTGATTGGTACCACGGCGAGATCTCTCCCGGTTACCTTGACTCTAGGGTGGTTGCAACGGACGCTCCTAAGATCAATTACACTTTGATGGCAAATAACTTTTTTGCCGAAACTGTGAACTTCTTTATAAAAAGAGGTTTGACAAACTTTGAATCTGACGCTCGCGACATATTCACTTTTGACACTGGTAAAGAATATGCGATGGATGTTATTATGAGAAACAGCAATTTCTCATCAGTTTCAGACTTTTCCCTTAAATTAGAAACTCAAACCCCTGGCGCTACCCTTTCTTCGTCGTTTAGGGTTGCCGGGGGGCTAGCAACCGCTTCTAAACAATGCGAGATGTATAACGATCCCAACGCTTTTGGAATTCAAACAATTTCAACGCTTGCTGGCGGCGGCAACACCGTATATTATAGAAGCTGGGCAGGCTCCACTCCTCCTTATTATAACGGCTTCGCCAGAGCTAGATTACAGTTCCAACCAGAACAAGGCGTTTCTTCTTACACAATGGGTGAAATTGTCGAAAAAATGACAGCTAGTTATTTCCGCGCCGACGAGGCATCTCAAAGGATTCTTGTTGAGGATCCCAATAATAATATAGCGATCACTGTCGCAGGTACCGGCGAACATATGCAGATGAGTGCTTCGCTAGTATTAGATTCCGTAGTGGAAGAAAAGAACACACAGTTTAACGAAGACGGAGACATCCTCGGAGTTGAGTCTTACGACTCGCCTCGCCATAAACTTGCTATTCATACTCGATTTGAGTGTCCGATTTTAAATTTCTCGGGAAGCACGGGGTCCGCGCCATATAGCGGCGCACCGACCGTCCACGGCATGTGGCACCAGTATGGGGAGATACCAAATTATAGTGATAAAGGTGTTTTTGTAGAAGTGATGGATATGCCGTTCCGAGAAAGAACAACCCCAAGATTAACGTCATCATTGGCTGATGCAATTGGCATGTTCAAGGACAAAAAGGCAATTGGAAATATCGCATCTTCACGACAAATTGAAGAAGCTTTGGTTGTAGTGCCCTATTATGTTGATCGCACCACAAGCCCATCTCAGGAGCGATTCTTTGAATATCATGACGAGACTGTCGAGAAAATGATGAAAAAGGCAAATCGCCCTTCAGTACCAATTAATGCTGACCAGATAGTACGCCAAATACGCTTGATGAAAAAATATGTATTTCCTCCGTTTATGGATTTTGTAACTTTCCCCAATGAAGCTAGTGTTAAATCGCCGCTTATGTATGTTTTTGAATTCGGTCGCACGCTTTCACAACAAGACCTCGCAGATATTTGGCAGGGTGTCTTACCCGATTGTGGACGCATCGCGCAATATCAAGAAGCCGTGATCGATTTAGACACCACTTATGAAGGCTTTGACTCAGTAGGACCAGACAGCACTGACATTATTGGACAGAATGTGAAAACACTTCTGGCATCTGGAGACATTTCAATCTTAGACTCTGATACAAAATCATTGAATAAGATTAATTTTAATGAATTAGACTTTTATGTTTTCAAGGTTAAGAAAAGAGCGGAATACGATTATTCTAGGATGGTCAAAAACACGATGGATGACCAATACACTTTTGATTTTAAAACAAAAGGGTTTGCGTCTACACAACCATTCTTTAAAGACTTTGGTGAAAACCGGCTATCCTATAGCTATAACTATCCATATGATTTCTTCTCATTGATCGAATTAGCCAAGGTTGATGCACAGATAGAAATGGAGGACACTGAAGAATGACATTTTTCAATAAAAAAGAAGAGGTTCTTGATGTTCAGTTAACTTCAGAGGGTCGCCGACAATTATCAATGGGGAAGTTAAAGCCTACCTATTATGCATTTTATGATGATGATGTTTTGTATGATGTTGCCTGGGCAGATTCTTCCGAGGAACAAAATGACTCGCAACCTCGCATTCTTGATAACACTGCTTATCCCAAACTCAATTCGCGTTTTAAGGGAGCCAAAGAAGAAGGGAAAGACAACTATAATAAAAACAATAAGAAAAATACTGAAAATTTAGAATACAATATTTATTTAAAGGAATCTCCCTACTTAACTCCATTAGGAACCTACGATTCTCTTAAGCAGGCGGCTCCTTATTTTAAAGTCACCCTTTTGACCGAGAACGTTAATAATTTGAGCACTGCTGACGCACAGGTAATTGCCGGCGCAGCGATGAAGATTCCTCAGATCAACTTTACCAGTTCTTACAAGTATTATTATATTCAAGACACAGATGAAGTATATTACCGAGAAGACCCCATGTTATTGGAGATCATAGAAAAAAATACTCAATTTAGTGATTTTGATGATAATTTTGAAATTGAAGTTTATGAGATTACAGGTTCTTCCTTGTCACAGCCTAAACTGTTTCTAGAGGAAAATACGTCACCGAAGACTCCACAAGAACAAATAGAATATCAACTGAAAGTAGAAAAGATGGAAGATGATTTGCAAAACCTTCTTGGCGAGACTTTAGAGGTTCTTTTAGATGAACAGACAGAACCACTATTCCCCCCCGAACTAATTACTAAGCGGAAAGCAAAACCCAAGATTATATGTGATGATGAAAAATGAGTTGTAAAGAATTAATACCACAAATTAGCATTGACGGCATCTTTATAAAAGAAAACCCTAATAAAGTGAGTTCCACTTTACCATTTTCTTTTTCAAAAAATGCGGACGAGGCGTTTACAGCCACTATTAGTCACACCAACCTTGTGCAGATAGATTCTTTTGCTGACGGTTTTTCAATTTTCGATTTATTGGATGCCACTGTGGGCAGTCCTGATTTATACGGAATTAAATTTCTTTTTACTAACTCTGCTGAAAAAGCTAAATTAATTGAAAACGTTATCAACGTTTCAAAACAAGTTTCATTCTACCTATACGCTGCTCCGATGTCCACGGGCGCTTCCCAAAATGCGACCCCCGAAGAGGTCCAAAGCTTTATTAAACAAACCCCAGCCGACGCTCCCGCCGCCGCCAAAGGTGCAGTAGAGGACTTGAACACTTGTATTTCTGATATGTTAAAGGACAAGAAGAAAGCCAATGTCGCCTCGTTGTTGACGACTCCATCCGCAAATATCGAAGCCATCGCCCCCGAACCTGACGATAATATATTTAGCCAGTTCGCACCTGACGAGACAAAGACTGTTATCACATTGAGAGACCGCATAATTTCTGCGGTTAATGATAACGCCTCACATAGTTTCAATATTATTCGGGATAAAATTGGTTCGTTTACGACCAGTTTTACTGTAGATAAACAAAATATCATGTTGAAGGGAGAAGATTACACTCCGACCTTCGTTAACTCTCAAGAATCCGCTTTTATGTTTGCCGATACACAGTTGAAAGATCTTTACCTTTTCATTGTCCCCAACATTGAGTACAGAGAAAATAATGATTTAATTTTTACGGTTAGAGATTATTTTTCCATTCCTTTAGTGATTAATTTTCAACCGCAGACTTTTGGAAATGAACAAAAAGTTGGTATTGAATTTTTACAACAACGACCGGTAATTGACCCGGCTCTGTTGATAGCTAGCAAAGTTGATAAAGTCTTACAAATAGCTCTGGGAAACAACGGGTATCAAACTTGGACAAACAATTTGAATCCCGAATCTTTTATATCGGAGCCTTTGGTTTCTGTTGGATATGACGGCGCGGTGAACGGACTTTTCTTTTTAAACCAGAAAACACTTGCAAAAAATCTTACATCCTACCAGGGTGTACTGGAGCAACCCGCACTTTATAATAATATTATAGAGGGGATCACAATCAAAAAAGAATATGCTAACGGCGAAGAAGTGGAGTTGCCCCCTCCCGAAGCGTATGAATCACTTACCTTCCACGATGGCATGGTAATCGGTTATCGTTTCAAGGATGTTTATGATATCAGAGACTTTTCTTATGTGATTGACGTGAATGCAAAAAATCCCATGGAATATTTCTTAAATTATGTTATGCCAAATTTAACATATGGAAAAACTGTTGTGGATGATCTCATTACGAATATCACCACTAGTAGTAAAACAGACCCTTTGGTTGTTTTCAATCCAGTGTCTGGGTTTTTTACAGACGACTTTTTACAAAGCGATGCTTATAAATCTATTAATGATCTTTACGTTAATTATGTTTTGGAGTCCTTAGAAAACCTTTATAACTTTCTTCTCCCTGGCGATATGATTGACTTGAAGGATTCTATCCTTGCTGGTTTAGACCAATTATACACTGCCCAGCAATATTATGATAGTTTAATTAAAACCATACAAGATATTGCAGATACTGAGTGCGTAATTCTTTCTTCGCAGTCCTCTTATTCTTCGAAGAAAAAATCCAATAAGGATTATGAACCTTATAAAGTCTTAACCCAAAAATATATAAAATCTTATATTAGTCCTTCTAGCCCAGTATTTTATGATTTTTTATATCGCCAACCTCTTTTAAACCGGTCGGGATTTGAAATCAACCCCACCGATATGGTTGCCCGCGTTGATCTAGAGAGTGACCTTTTAAATTATTTTGGTGTCAACGAGACTAGCAACGCTTATACAGAAGCCCAGCCAATTTCTATCACCCCTCTTTCGATTAGCATCGACCGGGAGAGTGTTGATCTGGTGGCAGACTTGGAAAACTTGGAAGAAATCACTACTAATGTATTATTGGCTGCGGAATTAGAAGTAAAAGACCCATCACGCACCTTTTCTGAGGAATCAAATACTATCGCTCAATTATTACAATTAGATGGTACACAGGCTGTCGACATCTCTGCTAAAACTTTAAAAGCACAATTAGTAAAAGATAATTTTATTCCAACGGAAGTTGCTAATAATCAACCTTCTCTAAACTCAGGTATGAAGTTTATTGAATTCGATATCAACCTCAAGAATTTTGCTCAAGAACTTAATCGCAAAGCAAAAAAGGAGCTTGAAGAAGGAACAGCTAAATCGCTATATCTCGACGCCGCAGATTATGATCCTTATATAGTTCAAACAGCAGCACTTCTAAAAACTGTACTGGATGTAAAACACGGCGAGACCGCAACAAAATTGGGTATCCCCAGTTATAAAGTGATCCCCGCTACTTATATAACACGATTGATGAACAGTTATCAGCTAGAGTATATTTCAGGCTATAATATGACACTAAATAAACCTATTTACTCTCCCTTGACTGCTAATGTTTTGGGCTCATTAACACAGTCTTACTCCATCGTCGTAAAAATTATCATGAAAGCAGGACTTCCCATTTCGAAAGATTATACGATGATGCACACTTACTTTATAGTTTCACTGGGCACAACTTCCTTGCAGCCCGCTCCCCCTCTTCAACTTTTCCCGTTTGTTAATTTAACAGACGTTAAAAAATCTATTCTTAATATTAGTGCTCTTAAAACAAACTCACTGGTAAAACAAGCAAAAAAGATGAAAACTGCTGTAGGTGGTCTGGGAGCACAAACCTTTGAGAAAAAAACTAAAATCAAGCCCCTAACGACACCATCTTCAAAGATCAAGAAGGTCGCTCCAAAGAAGAAGACTCCACCGAAACCCAAGGTGTCGAAAGTTAAAATCGGTGGCATCGGCAAGAAAGGCGGCTTTGGCGGCGGCGGTGGAGGCTACTTCTAATGAGTAAACTATATAATAAACCACTTATTTATATTCCTACTGATCTGATAGGAAATTCTGTTATTGACGAAATCCGCAAAGGGCTTAATCTACAAACAAAAAATATTTCTGGGAACAACCTTCAAGAAACACTATACGGGGGAAATTCCAAAATAATATTTAAGGTATTGGAAAAATGGACAGACAAAAAAGTTTATTTATTTGAAATTAAAAATTATAATGATATGGACAAGATAAAGGATTTATACACCAATCTGTCTGATGGGTTAAAGGAAGCTGCAAAAAAGGATAAATCGCTCGCCACCACCTTATTTTTCGTTCTTTTGGTCGGCGCTGGCATCGCCGCCGCAAAATTAGTTGGCACCCCCATTTTTGACAAAGACCTGTTTTTTGATCTATCGCTCGCTGGCGGCAGAGTTATGGATAAGTCTTTATTGCTTCCTTCTGATGCAACGGAAGCCGAAAAAAATACTGCGAAGGTAGGCACCGATGGCATGTATTATTTTTATAAAATTCGTTCTTACTTCGATAAATATGTGTTAAACGATCCATTTAAGAGGTTTGATGGGAATCTCTCTACAGATAGTGATCTAGTCCCATCCCTTTATAAGATGGTCGAGTCAAACTACTATCAGGGAAGTGGGTTAAATGTAAAGCCGACCAATGAACTAAAAGGATTAAACTACAGTTTGTACGAAAGCGAAAAATTAAATCACGCAGCGTTCTTTGATTTAGAAACTTATGCTCTTTTTCTCCAGGGTTGCCAAAATTTATCTGATAACAAATTAAAATCAGCGGCTAGTTTTAAGAGAAAAACAGCGCTACAATATAATAAACAGCGGTCTAAAATCGAGGAAATCGTTCATTTACCGGATCTTCTCCCGTTTCATGCCAAGACCGAATTTGTACCCGAAAAGGATTCTTTTAATGGATTTTCTTTCGCGTCTTTTTTGAATTCCCCTCAGATCCAACCCTTCTTCAAACGATTGATCGGGATGTACGTTGATATCACCGAGAATCCAAATAAATATATTGGAAAAAATTGGTTTGATAATAGTGAGGAGTTCACTATATTTGATTCGGATAATGGAAATAATGAGGGAACATTTAATACTAAGGTGATTAGAGCAAATGAACTTGTTAAAGACCCAACTTTTTTAAATTTCGAATTGTCAAAGAATTCGGATTCGATAGCGTGTTCCAACATTCAAAAGAAAATAAGTTCGCTTCTCTTTGCGAAAAAAATAAAAGAACATATTGTTGGCACGCTTGCTGATACGCGAGATTTCTGGATTAATGCCAATTATAGTGAAACTGTTTGTTATCGTATTACTAAAACTGATAAGTTTACAGGAAAGATTTCTCATTGGTTTGTGCCTAATTTTCCTTCTTTAAACATGGTGGAGATTTTTGATACAAATCTTCGCTTCGATCGCGGCATGGATTTTTTATATGAGGTCTTTGCGTTAAAAGCCACGGTCGCAATAGATTATGAGTACAAGGTATTACCAAGTAAAGCAGAAGACGCCAAGGCTATTGACGACCCAATAAAATATATCACTGAGAAAATTATTAGCACTCCCTATGGCGGCACGAAAAGCAACCCCGACCCTGATCTGTTTTTTGCGGTCGAAGCCAGACCTTCGGTTAATTTCATTGAGGTTCCATTTTTCTCTAAGGATAATGTGGTTATTTATGATTCGCCACCGGCAAGCCCCAACGTTTCGTTGTATTCCTATAGAGGACTCGATGATAAAATTACAGCCTTATTTGGCGGATATTTAGACCAATATAAGAGCCCCCGTATGCCAATTTTAGAAACCGACAACGCTGCTTATGATAAGGCTGCACTCTATGGAAGACAATTTTACAGCTTTGCGAAGGACGAGCTTTATTATAAAACCGAGATGGAAGATGTGGATTCTTTCCAACTGTTTATTTTAGAGACTCCACCTAAATCATATGATGATTTCAAAGAAGCAAAAATGGTTGAAATAAAAAACACAGTTGACCCAATTGTGATAGAGAAATTAAAAGCTAATAAAAAAGCTTTTGGGTCATCTTATACTTTTGAAATCCAGCCAAATACCAATTACTGGTTAATGGGAAGAGTGGTCGATTATAATGGAAATGCTTCCAACCCATCGGAAGTTAGCAAATTACAGATTGTAAATGACGACGGTTTTATAAACCCCCTCATAGAGTGGTGGGATATGACACAAAAGAGACTTCCTAACGAAGCCAACTCTTCGCCCCCATTTAGAGAACTTGTCTCCATTTCGCCTGCACTAGAACATTTGTTGGTTTTAACAAATGATGGGGCTGTTGTAGTGGGCGCACAGTTTAGTGACAAGGACGACGCTAGCGATTCTAACAATGACTCTTCTCCTTTTGGAAAGAGCTATAAAATAAGAATCCGGTCAAAAAAGACTAATAAAAAGTTTGATATTAATGTACATTTCAAAAAAGTGATTGATACTAAAAAAACTAGTGAAGGCATCCCAAAGGGATATAAACGTTACGTGCCCGTCTAAAATAAAAACAAAGTTTAAGATGGTAAAATCGCAGCCAACCATCTATTTATTGTGAACAGGAGTATGACTTATGGCATTTTTAAACAATTCAGGCGACATTATACTTGATGCGGTCCTTACCGACTTGGGGCGAAAACGCCTCGCTCAAGGTGATGGTTCATTTAAGATTGGACAATTTGCGCTTGGTGATGATGAGATTGATTACGGTCAATACAATTTAACGACCGGCAGCGCGTATCAGGATCTAGATATTCTCCAGACCCCTATCTTAGAAGCTATAACCGATAATGTCTCGTCTATGAAGTCTAAACTGGTTACTTATAGTCGAACAGATCTGCTCTATCTCCCTATCGAAAAATTAAATACCGATTCCGGTCGTAATGGAACTAATACCGGCAGCTTAGGTGTGTTTGTTGCTTTGGTTAATACCGAAAGTGATTTTGTAACGGGCAATAAAAACAATACCATTTATGGTTATTCAAGTGTTACCAACAAGTCACTTGCAGAAGGAAACTTCTTTGCGAGAAGCCAGGGTTCTCCGAAGGTGAATCCCATTTGTCAACAGCAGGGTCTCGATACCACACAAGTTTCTTTTACTTTTGCCTTAGACCAAACCTTAACCGAGACCGATTATTTTGTTTATATGGACAATCGATTAGGTCAACCGACTAACGTTCAGAATGGCGTCCCCCTGGAGCCATCGTATATCGATGATGATAATATCGCTACATATATTATCAGCCAAGGAAACGCCAGCAATTCGACAAATTTCACTACGGTAAAAACCGCCACTGCTGCGGACACCAGTAGCCCATCAATTATTTCGGGACCGTATAACAAACAACAGTTACAATTTAGTATTTATGCTTCCGACAACTTAGCATATTCCGACTTTTTGTTTGAAAAGTTCGGCAACACTGCGGACGTAGCTGCAAGCTCCGGTGGCAGCGCATACACTACAGTGTATAGCATTGATACCGATGTCCGCGTCGTCGGCGCAAAAACAGGCTATAGCCTTAGCATTCCGGTTCGGTTTGTGAAAATTAAGACTTTCTAATAGGATAAAACAATGGCACAATTTGGCAAAAAATTTCAACCCAATGACCAGACGATGGTCACTACAAATTTACATGAAGCAGTCCCCCTCACGGGCACTCTGATGTCGGGAACGTATGGAACTTTTCCCAATGGGACGAATATCAGGACTTACACGCATGGGATGTTTGAGTCAGTTTACGATTATCCTTATCTAAGTTCTTCGGCAAATCATATTTTTGATTTATCGGTCGGTGGCGCATCTGATTTCACCTCGTCGTTTAGTAGTTTAAGTACCGGTTCAAACCGCAAGCGCATGAACGTGTATAATTCTATGGCGCAAATTTTAAATGGTTTTGACCAGAATGGTACTTTAAGACAATTTGATGAAAATGGTGATTTTACGGAAGGGAACAAATATAATAATGTGTTCTTTTTAAACCTTAGCCGGCTTCTGTATAAAGACGAAGTTCAAAAAGGAACCTTTAGCATTAAGATGTATATGTCGGGAGCATGGGACGAAGTGAGCGAGTATCTGACATATGCGGATTACGGTGCCGCAAGTGATTATCGTATTAATTCTCCTGCTGGAGAGTTTGGTGTTTTGTATGTGACGGAACAAACCGGAACTGCTATCACCGGCAGACCTACCTTCCCCTATCTTGCAGCTTTTGGCAATACTGGTTCAAATGGTCGTTCATTTGCTGGTTTGATTTTTTATCAAGCTGGCGTCGTTGTATTGCCGATTTCGTCCTCGGTTGGTAATGACGCTTTCCCAACTTTTACTGGTTCTTATAATGATCATCAGTATACTGGTTCTTTTGGTACTGGAAGTATCGCCAAAATTATTATGTCGGGGACTACTGATGACTTTGCTGAAAATTTTCGGCAGCGCATTTTAAGCATTGATTTTAACAATACAACCGAGTTGCAGTCTTCAATCTACTTTTGCCGTGCCGGTCACAATGAATTTAATTATTCGGGCAATCCATCTTACTTGTCCAGTAGTAAAATTGTGGTAAAAGATAATTCAACCGATACTCCTGTTTCTTATATTACCACCGTGGGATTATATTCTCCCGAAAATGAATTACTGGCAGTCGCAAAGTTATCGGAGCCACTGCGCAAGACTCCAGAAACTGAGTATGTGTTGAGGGTTAGACTTGATTACTAATGAAAAAGTTTTCGGAAAACCAAGTTTTCACCAACTTTCTGAAGGCTCATCCTCGCATCCGTGCTGATTTTTTTACTGGCAGTGCCTTTTACAATGAAAACATCGAACAGGGTGTAAATGTTGAGTCTGGAACTTTATCACTATACCAATATAATGTAAATCGCGCACCGGGGGACATGATTTACCCCTTTGTTAATAAGGACGCCGCAAAAAACAGTTTTTCAGTAACGGCTGCCGCCACTTATTCCGCGTTAAACCCCGGCGCTGAGATTACAGGTTCTTATCCTCTCACTTCTTCTATCGTTCGAAATCGCATTGTATCGCCCTCAGATTCTTCGCAAATTAAAGCTTTAAAAACTTCTTTAAATTATTATCGCTATTTATCACCTTATTACGATTACAGCACCTATTATCAAACTAGTGAAATCAATTTAATTTCCATACCGTCCATTTTTTATGGCGAGACAATTAAAAAAGGAACTGTTAAACTAAGCATGTATTATACTGGTACCTTGGTTGCCCAAGCCGAAGATAGGGGATATAACGGGGCGTTAATTCACACTTATGGAACCGCCTCGCTGTCGGGCACTACTATCGGCACGGTTTTATATAACGAGGGTTTTATTCTTATTACTTCAAGTGCAGAGTTGGCAACCGCAGCTTCAGCCGGCGATTCCTATGATGGAGACGCTCCAGACGTTGCCCCTAAATGGATATACTTTGGTCCATGGACGGGAACTCTTCCGCCAAGACATGCTTCATTTGTTTTGGAATACGAAGGACAAAATACAATTTCGGTATTAACAATGATGGCAGAGGCTGGCACCAACGAATATAATTTTTCAAACAACCCAACTTTTATAACCAGCGGTTCAAATCAAGGGGAAACTTTGGGCACTGATTCCTATATACAAGCTTCCGGCTCATTAATAAAAAATATTGTAAAATCAGACTTTGTAAGCGGAAGCGAACCTTATAAGCCAGTCACGTATATTTCTAAAGTTGGAATATATGACGACCGCAAAAATCTTATAGCAATGGCTAAATTGGCGAGACCTGTTAGAAAACGCCCCAACGACAGTTATACCTTTAAAATTAAACTTGATATGTAGTATAATACATATATGTTATTAGCTTTAGACGTTTCAACATCAATTACAGGGATCTCAGTTATTGACCGCAAAGGCAAAGTGCTCGATTGTACGTTTGTTGATCTGCGAAAATATAAAAACTTTTTTACCAAGTGTGAAATAATTCAATCTGCGCTGTCAGATGTTTGCACCGAGTATGTCATTTCCGAAATTTATATTGAGAAGCCCTTTATGTTTTTCAATTCTGGTGGTTCCTCCGCAAAAACAATGTCTGCCCTCCAGAGGTTTAATGGTGCCGTCAGTTGGTTATGCCATTCTACGGTGGGTGTTACCCCAGAATATTTGACAGCGGGCGAAGCCCGCAAGGAAGTTAATTTGAAGATTCCCCGAGGTCAAAAAGCAAAACCAGTTGTTTTGCAATTTGTTCTTGACAACGACCCTACTTTTAGTGTACAATATACTAAACAAGGTAATCCTAAGCCGGGAGTGTATGACCGGGCTGACAGTTGGATTATTGCGAAAGCAGGGTGGTCAAGATGGAAAAAACAACAATCCTCGGTAGAGTCTTAGGCGACTTTCGCACCACAGGCGATGAGCGTCTATTTCATTGCCCGAACTGTAAGCACCATAAAAACAAACTATCAGTCAATATTGATAAAGATAAATTTAAGTGTTGGCACTGCAATTATGCAGGAAGAAGCATTTATCGGCTTGTTCGGCGGTTTGGTTCATTTGCGAGCCAGCAGTCGTGGCTAGAGCTATCTTCTGATATAGATCTCACCTTGTTCGATGAGCTTTTTAACGAGGATAAAAAAGAAGATTATGTACAAGTTGTAGACCTTCCTAAAGAATATATTTTTCTTGGGAACAAACATCTCCCCATGTCATCGCTTGCAGCAAGACATTACCTTGCTAGTCGCGGCGTTACAATGGACGAGATCCTGTTTTGGAAGATTGGTTACTGTCCAGCAGGAGAATACAAAAACAGGATTGTGATTCCCTCTTTTAACAAGAACGGAGATCCAAACTTCTTTGTGAGCCGTGTTTATAAAGGAACATGGGCAAAATATAAAAATCCAAACGTAAGTAAAGACATTATTTTCAATGAGCTTTATCTTGATTTTAAACAACACGTCGTGCTTGTTGAGGGCGTATTTGACGCAATCATCGCAGGAGAGAACGCCGTTCCAATTTTAGGCTCAACCCTCATGGAGAACAGCAAACTCTTCCAAAGTATCGTTGACCATGATACCGCAGTCTACTTTGCGCTCGACCCAGACGCAGACGAAAAGGCTTATAAAATAATGCAAAAACTGTTACAATATGATGTAGATGTTTACAAAGTGGACATCGCAGGTTTCGCCGACGTTGGCGAGATGACGATGGGACAGTTCTTAGAGAGAAAACAACAAGCACAGTGGGTCAACCCCGATAGCCTTTTGGCTATGCAAGTTGCTTGCATTTAGGAGAATAAATTTTGAAAGTAGTTCATATTAGCGATACACATATTAGAAACTTAAAGTATCACAAGGAATACCGAGTGGTATTTTCACAAATGTACGATAAGATTAGGCGACAGAAGCCTGATGCGATTGTTCATTGCGGTGACTTGGCACACACAAAGGTCAATCTCTCACCAGAGTATTTTGATCTTGCCACAAGTTTTTTGAAAAATCTAGCCGATATCGCGCCGCTTATTATTATCCCAGGTAATCATGACGGGAACCTTCGGAACGCGGCTAGACAGGACGCTATCACCCCTCTAACGGTGGCTTTAGACCATCCGAACATTACCCTGCTAAAGTATTCTGGTGAATATCAGTTCAATGACAAGGTGACGTTCAATGTGCTTTCTGTGTTTGATATAGATAATTGGATTAAACCGACCGATCCAAGCAAAATTAATATTGCACTTTATCACGGCTCTATCTCAGGATGTGAGACTTCTCTTGGATGGGTAATGGAACATGGTGAAAATGATGTATCTATCTTTGAGGGATTTGATTATGCAATGCTTGGCGATATCCACAAGGTAAACCAAATTTTAGATGATGATGGCAGAGTTCGCTATTGCGGATCTACCGTCCAACAAGGGTTTGCAGAAGAACTTGACAAAGGTTATCTTTTGTGGGATATTCGTTCTAAAGAAGATTTTGAGGTGGAACTACACACTTTTGTGAACCCTAAACCGTTTATTACCATCGAGCTTACAAAAACGGGAAAGATCCCAAAAAAGACCCCAACCACCTCTGGTGCGCGGATCCGTCTGGTGGCGAATACCAAGCTTACCATAGAAGCCACAAGGAAAGCCGCAGACGTGGCTAGAACTCGCTACAAGCCCGAGAGTCTTACTTTCCTTAACAGGGCTGGCGTGAAATTATCTTCGGTCAACACAGAGGACGTGACAGAGCAAAATCTTAGAGATGTTCAAGTGCAACAAGGGCTTATCCGAGATTACCTCAAGGATTATAATCCCACCGAGGATCAACTTGCCGAGGTCTTCGCGCTTAACGAAAGATTTAATAGAACCGCAGAGGCAAACGAGGAAGTCGCTCGTAATGTGAATTGGTCTCTTAAAGAGTTAGAGTGGGACAACCTATTCTGTTATGGTGAGAATAATAAAATTAATTTTGAAAAGACTCGTGGTCTCGTGGGGATCTTCGGCAAAAACTTCTCAGGGAAGTCTTCTGTTGTTGATTCGCTATTATACGTTCTTTTTAACTCTACATCAAAGAATGTCCGCAAAAATGTTGATATTGTTAACGACAACAAGCAAAAGGGAAGTGGCAAAGTAAAAATCCAAATTGGAACGAAGCTTTATACTGTAGAGCGAAGTAGTGAGAAATACGAAAAGAAACTTCATGGGCAAGTGACCACCGAGGCACGAACCGATGTAAAGTTCACAGTCGAGGACTTGGTTACTGGCGACAAAGAGATTTTGGATGGTACAGACCGTAACCAGACTGACGACGCCATCCGCCACACCTTTGGCACGTTGGAAGATTTTTTATTGACATCAATGTCATCCCAACTGGGCGCACTTTCTTTTATTAATGAGGGCTCCACCAAGCGCAAAGAAATATTGGCTAAGTTTTTGGATTTGGAGTTCTTTGATAAGAAGTTCAAGCTCGCTAAAAATGAAAGCAGTGATACCAAGGGTTACTTGCGTAAAATGGAAAGTTTTAACTTCAGTTCAGACGAAGAAGAAATCAGCGGTCAACTGGAACAAGCCCTTGCGGATATTAAACAACGAGAAACCAAATGCGATGCATATGAAAAAAAGCAGGAAGAACTAACCACAGAGTTAGAAGACGTTGTGGGAAAAATCAGTTCTATCCCTACAACTGTCATTGATCCTGAACGGGTTTCCGATCAGATTACTAGCTATGAAATGCTTCTCGATAGTTCTGATCGTCTTATCGGGAGACACAAAGAAAAGATTGAAGAGACCAGCGATTTTATTTTCAAGGGAAAAGAGTTGTTGGAAACTTTTGATGAAGAAGACCTTTTTAAAGACAAAGCGACGAGTGTAAAACTAAAAGAAGAGTTAAGCACCATTTTAGCCGAGAAGACTGGCTTCAACCGGGACTTGGCGTATCTTCAGAAAGAAGTGGGAGTCTTGGAAAAAATTCCTTGTGGCGACACGTTCAAAGATTCGTGTCCGTTTATTTCCTCTGCTTTCACTGCAAAGGCTATTATCCCATCAACGGAACTGGCTTTATCCCAACACAATCTTAAAGAGGAAGAACTATTAAGTGCTATTGAAAATAATGATGCTGAACAGACTCTGGCAAAGATGGAATCCTTGAAAACTAAACTGCTGGAGAACGAACACGCTGTTTCCGCTTTACGACTACAAATTGCTAACGAAGAGAAGCAGAAGGTCGAGCTTAATAGCAAGATTACGAGTTTGCAGGAAAAATTATATTATTTTGAGGAGAACAAAGAAGCTATTGTAAACGCCACGGCGCTTCATAAACGCAAGAAGGCTATAGAAATGTCCATGCTCACCCTCAAGGGCAAACAGCGAAAATGTCAAGAACATCTTCTAGCCCTTCACAAAACTGAAGGAACACTGCAAGCTCGTTTGGAACAAGCACAAAATAAAAAAGAAGAACTTGAAAAAACCCGAAAAGAATATTCGGCGTATGAACTTTTCATGAAATGTATGCACTCCAACGGCATTGCATTCCAAGTTATCAAAAACAAACTTCCAGTAATCAACGAAGCGATCACCGAGGTATTAACCAACGTAGTTGATTTTAATGTTTATTTTGAAGACAACGGTAGAAAACTGGAAATCTTTATTCAACACAAGGAACAGAACTCCCGCCCGTTAGAGTTGGGATCCGGCGCAGAAAAAACTTTGGCTGCTATGGCGATCCGCATCGCGCTTCTAAATGTAAGTAACATGCCTAAAAGCGATATTTTTATTTTGGATGAACCGGGTACATCTTTGGATGCCAATAATATGGAGGGATTCACTCGCATCCTTGATATTCTAAAAGAGCATTTCAAGACAACACTACTAATTACTCATATCGATGGGTTGAAAGATTCAGTACAGAAGATCATTACAGTTGACAAGTACGATGGATGCGCCCATATTAACCAGTGAGGATAAAATGGTGGCAGCAGCAAAAGCATTTAT
>TARA_R110002020_G_scaffold45592_4_pt1 | contig 18437 bp, 3 predicted proteins | sample TARA_R110002020 | Tara Oceans TARA_R110002020 (sample SAMEA4396489) | marine metagenome | biome: Westerlies Biome; feature: [MES] marine water layer (ENVO:01000295) within the mesopelagic zone...; material: water (ENVO:00002006), including particulate matter (ENVO:01000060) such... | reverse complement strand
AGAACCTGTTATTGTTCTAGTATATGTATCAATATCATTTTGAGTATTATACCTTAAATCTGCATTAGCATCTTTTTCTGCAAGTATTTGTTGTAATACTTCCTCATTAATATTTAATGCGTGTAATTCAGCAGACTTAGAAAAATAATTTTCTTCAGTCATTCTGATATACTCAGTATCAAGCAAGCCTGGGTATCTAGAGTTTATATTATTAATTTCCCTTAAACTAGATTCTACATTAGGTTGAGTTAAGAATATACTACCTTTACTCTTTGTAGCAATTCCATTCTTTTTTAATATCTTATATACTGCTTCAGCAGACTTTTTTTCAGGAGCTATATTATCCATATACCCAAATAACTCAGTATACAATTTACTCTCTACTCCATTTTTATAATATTTACATCCCATATATTAGTTTTTATATTTTACAGAATTTTTCTATCTGATCAATTGGTTTAGATACATACTCTGGAATCTTAGCTTCAGTAAATCTACTTTTATATTCATCAAACATAACTTCATTAGGAGACTCTGCTGTTCTTATATCTCCTTCTTTTAAAATTAAAGACTTTTCATTAGAACCTGTTACTCCAATCTCATTTAACTTACCAGCTAAACCGGCTGTTTGTAATTGAGTATAAGACACAACACCATCCCCTGACACAGCACTCCTTACAAATATAATAGGATCAACTGATGGAGGATAACTTATAAAATATCCCGTGTATCCTAAATTTCTATCCCAAACTCTTGAATCTTTAGGTTTAAAGCTTACTACATTTTTCCTTAATCCTGTCTTTTTATTTTCAAATCCTTTGTTCCATTTAACAAAGTTTAACATGCTAGATCCTCCTGGTTTTAACACCCCAAAGTTTCGTACAAAGTTATTAATAAGATTGGTATCAGCAAAGTAATTAGCATTTAAAGTTCCATCTGCAGCTTTCCTATAATAAGCTACTGGAGACTCGTGTTTTGGAAATAATATATTAGTAGTAAAAAATTCTGATGGAATTAAATCCATATATGTTCCGGCCCCTAAAGTAAATCCTTTTGTAAAAATTTGATTAGCTACTAAGATTTTAGCAAACTGAGCAATTTCTTGTAGTTCTGCAGCATTCGTTGGGTCATTAGCAAATCGTTGCGGTTGAGTTACCATCTGCATTAAATTATTTGATAAAATATTTTTAGTGTTAGATGAAGACTCTAATAGTGTTTCCATTTTAATCAGATGCACTCCTGTATTTTTTCTTTGATTATGGTCATCTACTTGTAACATAGATATAAAAGGACTACTAGCTAATTTAGGGTATTTAGCTTTTATAGTTGCTAGCCTTGTTACAATATTGTTAGAAGGGTTAGTATACAAAGAGTTAAAAGTTTCTTTAGATATAAGATTACTCTGAATAAAAGGACTTTCTGGCCTTGTCATTAAATCTAAGAATAAAGTTTTATCTACAAACTTATGTTGTTCAGAAGTAAAACTAACTTTACCTAATTGTGCTTGTAAATCTTTTTTAAATGCATAAAATGCAGGTCTATTGTTTATAAACCCTACATCTTCACCAGCTTTTAACATTGTATCAAATATACCTCGGTAAGTTAAAGCTATAGCATTTACTGGGTTATCTATATTAGAAGTATTTTCTCTAATAAACTGCTGCGCACCTTCAATTATATTAGACTCAACACCTGTTAAGTATCTTTCTTCAGTTTCTAACCAACTAGCTATTGAAGACATTTCATTAATGTTACTTAAATTATCAGGCGTTATAATTTTATATACTGATTGTAATTGTCTCCCTGAAGTAAGCATGTGTTTAAAGTTATTTAAATACTCTGCTTGTTTAATTGCATCAGCCCCATCAAGATTTCTTAACTCTTCTGAATCCATGGGTACAGTAGTACGATAATCTTCAATTTTTTCAGTAGAAGCAAATTCTTTTATAGCCGTGTTAATTAAACTAGGTAGCTTATGTACTGATGTATCTTCTATTTTAGCTTTCTCAATAACTGCCTTTATACCAGGTTGAGATAAGAAATAAACTACATCTTCTACAGGAACTCCGGTACTTAACATTAATCCTGCTACAGGTAATGTATATATATTATCATTTATATCAATTTGAATAGGATCTTTTGCCGCATCTACAGCTGCTGATAAATACATCGATATATTATAATCTGTATATGCCCCAGTAAAATCATTTGTTGCTGGGTTATACTCTCTAGTTTCTCCTATTAAATTAAAGTCTATTTGCTGATCACCATACTCTATTATAGGAGCGTAATTTTCATCTACAGTTAAGTTACCTGAAGTTTGTGCTACATTTCTACCTGCTAGTTGATTAGCCCATAAACCTCTTAAAGCTATACCTGCTTTATTTCTAGCTTCCATTTTAAGCTCTGCTAACGGGTTGTTATAGTCAACACTACTACTTAATTCAGACACTACCGCTGCAAGCTCTGGTAATCTTTTAGAGTCTAAAGGTGTAACAACTTCTTCTAAGTGTCTAGGATCAGTTAATACAGATTCAAAAATATCTAAAACAATATTATCTCTTTCTTCTCTCTTCATTTTAGAAAGATCTTTTTTATAGTCTGGTTGTATTTTTGTAAGTTTACCATCAACCATTTCTGTTTGAGGTAAAATTAAATTAAGTTTATCAATATCAAAATCGGCCCCTTGCTGTACAGTAAATGCTCCTGGAACCATAATAGCTTTCTTATAAGATTCAGGTAAAAATTCTTTTACTCTCATTACTATACTAGAATTCTTACCTTGATTAGGCATTCTATATCCTACCATAGTAAGCAAGCTTGGATCTACATCTTCAATATTAATACCTGGAGGTAATCCTAATGTACTAGCTTTAATTTTAATTTCTGCTATAGCGGTATCCTCATCAACATTATAAAATTTCAATTCATTCCTAGAGTCTGCCCCAGATCCTCCTAGCTCTGCAATTTGTACAGCATCTACACCTTTAATCTTTTGATTAAAAATTGCATTATTATATATACTAAAAAAGATTTGTTCAAATTTAGCTTGATAATTAGGGAAAGATAAAGGAACTTCAAAGGTCCAATCATATGGGCCATTAGGAACTATTGTTAATCCGTTTAAATAGTTTTGAGGTAAGTCTCTATCTTTAATCTGAGCATTCATTTTATCCCTTAAAACTTTTAAATGATTTAATTTAGCATCTCTATACTCTAAAGTACCTGGGTCTAACTTTTCTAACTCTGTAAGTTTTAATTCTTTATTAAGAGCTTTAGTATCTTCTTTTACATTCGTAGCTACAGTCTCTTGGTATAGCATGTATAAGTCTTCACCTGCTATAGGTTCACCTTGAAGCTTATAAAAACTATTTTCACTTCTATCTAAATTTGTTATTATATTTTTTCTTATCTGTCTTGAGAATGTTATTTCATTCTTTTCAGATCTAGGCATAAGTTGAGGTAATCTAAGTTTAGATGAATCCATCTGTATAATAGTCGCATCATCTATTGATTGACCTCCTTGTAAATCTATAACATTTTTTCTAGCTCCTTTAGTTGCGCTATCTACATTAATAACGTGCACACTATCTTTAACCATTTTCTGTCTTAGATTTTCTAAATCTGGCATATTAGCTGCAAGCTCTTTAGTAACAGTTACATATGAATTTTTATTCATATACATTGTCATAATTCCATTGTCAGACTTTAACTCTTCATGATATGGTTTAATTGGGTAGATAGGCCTATCAAATCCTAAACCAGCTTTTTCATTCTTATAGGCTTGCTCGTCTAGTTTCATATCCCATTGCCCCATCCCCATCATAATACTTCTGTACATATCAATACTAATAAAACCTTGAGCATCTGTTTTATTAACTTCCCTATATTTATCTGTTATATCTTTAGCAGTTATAAGATCCATTCCTTGATTTACTAAGGTTGTATACATAGCATTAGCTATATTATTAGCAGCCTCTTGATTATTAAATCCAAAATCTCTTATAGTTATTTCATTATAGTTATCCATCATTCCGTATTGACCCCCACCTTCTTCAGTCATACTTCTTAAAAATAACTTAGTACCTGGCGTATTTAAAAGTCCAGTACGTTTATAAAAATCTTCAGTATTTTTTGCATAAGCAAATCCACCTCTAGTAAGCTTAGCAATTTCAGCTCTCCCTACAAAATCATTATAAACAAAATCTTTAATAAAATCTTTTTTCATAGACATCTTAGAATGTACATCTACAGGAAGATTTATTTTATAATCTTTAATAGTTTGTTGTATTTCTTCTGTATATTCTTCAAGTTTAAGTTCTACCTCGGCTACTTTTTTATTTAGCATTTCTTGAAAAACTTGTCCAGTTGGAGACATAAAATATAATTCATCTCCAGATAAATAATTATTTACCTCATCAGACATAGCTATATTTTTAGTAATATTACTATCTTCTAAATTAGAAATCTGTGTCATTGTAAATACAGAGCCATCTGCCGCTAAAGGGTCAGAACCTGCTTTATAATGATACCCTTCAATTAATTGACTAGTATCTCCAGTATCTAAAGCATCTTTAATTTGTTCTTTAGCTTTTGCTATTCTTGCAAGGTCCTGTAGTATAAGTCCTTCTAGTATATCTTTTCTTGTAACATTTACTCCAAATTGCTTTAATCTTTCTAATCTAGGAATAGTAACAAAATCTAATCTTTTCCTATCTGCTTGTGTAGGAATAGCTATCTTCATAAAATCCTCATTAGCATTATTAGCATAAGCATTTAATCTAAGAATTAAAGAAGTTTTATTTGACTGGTTTTCATAATCTGAAGTTGCTACAGATTCATTAGCATTTTTATATGCATCTACAATTTCTAATTCAAAACCTTTTCTAGCTTTTCCATTAGAAGCGTGTAAAGCTCTTACTAAAACAGAAGTATGTTTTATATCATTACCCGGACTATAAAATGGATCTTTTAACATATCAAGGAATATAGCATCAGACTTTTCTCCTGACTTCATATCTTGCGCAAACTCATCTAAAGGAGTAGGTTGATTAATAGGCCAGTACTGCTTACCTGTAGCACTAATAATAGATCCAAATGGTTGGGCTTCAAATAAATGACTTATTGTAGATAACCTTCTTATAATTGAACCTTGATCTTTATAAATATCTATAGGATTATCTTTATTTATAGCATCCTTTAAAAGCCTTAAAGGTCTACCATTCTTACCTCCTTGCATAAACTCTACAAATAAAGGCATACCTGTTATTACATTATTCTTTCTTATATCTCCTATTTCAAAGTATCTTGCTAAGTTAGCTATTGACTCAGCTTTAGTTTGTCCGTAGTTAATTCCCAATTCCCATAAAAAATCCCCTAAACTTTCTACTGCTTCTATTGGAACTTCTCCTTGTAATACTCTATCTCTACCTTTTTGTCTAAAAGAGTTTTCAAGTTTTTCAAAGGCATTATTTATAGCTGTTTTCTTTTCGTTAGATATACTAAGACTAGCTAATCCAGTTTCTTCATTCTTAAGTACTTTGTATAAAGCTCTAGCATTTGGAGTATCATATTCTTTAGAATTAACATTCCATTCTTGTATAGACTTCTTAGCTGTATTACTTTGATTAGAACTAAACATTTGCGTTTGTACAAAGTTTTCTACTTCTCCTAATTGAGGATTAAATATTGACTGTCGAGTAGCTTTAAATAATAAAAAGTTTTTGTAAGAGTTTGCAAAGTTTGCAAATAAAGCAGCTTTTTCCTCTACTGTAGCATTTTTTAATTTATCAAGTATAGGTTGAACACTAGGTTTATATCTAACTACATTAGCAAGCTGTGCAAGCATTCCATTCCAAGAGGTTTGTCCTACAGTAGCTTCTGATACAGTGCTGTAAACATCTGCCATATCCATATCTACTGTGTATCCATATATTTTTGCAGTAGAAGGAATATTACTTAGTATAGATCTACTCTCTCGAGATAATTTACTTATTGGATCTTCTTGCAGTCTAGATATATCATGGATACGTACTGGAGTTTCGTCAATTTCTACAATTTCCCCTTTATCATCTATAAGTTTATACCCATATTCATCTAACTTAGTTTGTATTCTACTTCTCCAACCAACCCTATCTACACTTCCTGTTTCCGGATCTGTAATATCATTCCATTGGTCATACATAGATAAAAATGATCTCCCTAAATTTTTAGCAGGATTAAAACTAACTCCTTTAGGCATTACTTTTAACATAGCATCAAACCCAGACTGCTTATATATAGAAAATAAATCTCTAGCTAACTGTCTGTTACTTTGTGGGATTCCTCTAAAAGCTTGCATTAATACCTCATCTGCTAATAAACCTTTACCCTGCTTACCTTCAACAGGATTAAAAAATCTATTAGCATCAAAGCCTTTTCTATTTAACCCATCTTTTACAAATTGTAAAGCAATAGCTGTTAAATTATTCTCTACTTGTAAAGACATACCACTAGTATTCCTAGTAATTTTAGCATTAGGAACTTCTAAATACTTACCGTCTTTATTCATATAGACAGATCTACCTATTTCATCAAGTAGTATAGGTTCCCCATTTTTGTCTACATACATCCCTGCAACTGCCTGGTCAGCTAAATTTGCTCTTTCCCAATCTACTCCAAACCATTTTTTAAATTCTGCAGACCTAACACGGTCATACTCTTTTTTAGCAGTATTAATATTTCCAGTTCTTCTTTTAAGTTTGTCAAATAATATAGAACTTTCTCCGTTAGGAGCTAAAGCCCCTATTATATTATCTTCTTTATCTCTTTTAAATTTACAAGCCATCTATATATTTTTAATTACAATTGTTAGGATTTTCATCAAAGCTAATATCTTCATCTGCTATATCATCAATAATTTCAGTATCAGTTCTTTCAATCTTAAGTTCTGTTTCTACTTGCCCCATTATACTTTTATCTATACTTTCAAAAATAACTTCAGGATTATTAAATAAACTTTCCCCTATTTTAACTAAATCAGTTGAAAGTATTCTTCCTCCAGCTACCTCTTCATTACTAAATAAATATTGTTGATACCCTAGTGGCGCATCAGGAGTAGATTTATATGTTTTACCAACCCAGTTTCCTTCTGCGTCATACTTACCAATAATAGGACTAGTATAGTCTGTAGCCATATTCATAAGATCTTTATTAACTTGATACTTCTTAGAAGCTACAAACTTAGTTAAATCTTCTTTAATATCTACAGAATATATATTATTCTTAGGAGTATATGCTTGATAAATAATGTTATCCTTCAATTTTGGATCAGCTGCAAGTTTAACAAAGTCATATTTATACTCTTCTCCACTTAAAGCTTTTTGTAATTGTGTATCTTTAATTCTAATTAAATTCCCAGTAGAAGGGCTAGTATATACAATAGCTCCACTACCATCTGGAAATTCAGAAATATCTAAATATGTCTTATTATAAACTCCAGGTACAGCAGTATTAGCAGCTATTAACATTTTACCATTAGCTATAATTTCTCTAGCTCTGCTTAAATTTTTAGCTTTAAAAGACTCCATAACAGCTTCTTGAGCCGTTGAGTTTAAGTTAGCAGTGCTTAAAGGTGTAACCCTAGGGTCACCTTGTGGATTATTCTTACCTCTAATTACAGCTATTACCTGTCCAGAACTTATAAGCCCTATAGGAGTAGCAGATACTGCTGTAGTTATAGTCTCTGCATCTCCTTGATCTAAACTAGAGTCAACATCTCCTAAGTCAAATTTATTCATAAAGCCACTAGTTACTCCTAAAACAACTTCGTTTTTACCAAACACGGCTTCAGGATGTGTAAAGAATGGAGTTCCATCTTCTTTAATTGCATGATTAACATTTTTGGCCCCACTTATAACTTTAGAGATTTTAGTTGTTACCACTTCTCCATTCTCAAGTTTATTTGCAAGAGCTTTTCTATCTAGTGATGTAGACTCTGCTAGTTTACCTACATATTCATTTCCTATCTTATAGTAAATAGGAACATATTCCCAAGCGTTTTCTAATCCTTCTTCTTTTACTCGTTCTGTAAAATAATCATTAGGTCTTATTTCAAAAGTAACTTCTGTTCCTTCAATATCTGGAGCTAGTAGTAAATCTTGATTGATTGTTATTATCTGTCCATTACTCATATCCGGTACATGTCTTTCTGCACTACCTGATTCATCTACTACGATTCTACGAGGAGCTCTTCTATCATATGTGTCTTCTCCTACTTTTCGTACTTTATCTATGTTAGCGGCTTTTACTTCTAACTCATTAGTACCAGTATTTTCAATCCCTTCATTTTCTATTGGAGATGCTGGCCTCCCTAACTCTTCCGCAATAGCAGCAAAAGTATTACTTCCATAATGATTAAATTTAGGATTATCTGCATCTAATCTTCCTCTATCTACAAACTCTTGATCAGTTAACATTTTATTATTAGCAATATCAAACCCTGCTTTTAAAAAGAATCCGTCTTTAGCAAAACCTGGAATTGCAGTCCACTTTCCTTTTGATGCAATACCGGTTCCAGTGCCGCTAGATTGATACATTAAAAAAGTATCACCATCAGTAGTTCCAATTTCTACAACTGCTCTACTCCCAATGTTACCAAAGTCATTTAATATTTTCCACTCTGCATTAGTATCATCTAATTTTTTTCCTAAATCAATTATCTTTTGAACTTGTTGATACTTCTTTTTATCTCTACCATTAGCAACATTTTTTGTGTACATTTCCTGCCCATTTTCTACTGGTGTTGGAGATACAACCTCACTATCTTGTTGTGTTGATTTTACATTTTCAATTGCATTTTTATTAATTACAACATAACTTCCCCAATCATCTATTATTACATCTACACCTTCTTTTCTTAAATTTAATATTAATTCTGAATCTATAGGATAAGGGTGCATGCCATTAGAAGCCTCTTCGTGTTTTTCTACATCTACATTATATTTACCTTGGTAATCTTCTAAATTAACAACTTTTGCATTTTCAGAAAGTTTATATTTAAAAACAGGACCATAATCTTTATACTCATCCCCAAAATCATCTTTAGTAGTAAACATGGGTTGGTTTTCATTAAAAGATAAAAGAGGATTTTTTTTATTTTGGGAAGCATGGTATAAATAAATACCTTCAACCTCACTAGTTTGTTGTACTGCTGGTGAAATTAAATTTCCTAAATCAGTAGTAGATCCTTCTTGCATTAGATCTTGTTCAGTCATACCTTCTGGTAATCCAAATAGAACACCTTGTATAGGAGTACCTGGTTCACTTTGATTATCTTCAGTTTTATTAGCGTTACTATTCTGAGTTATTATAACTTGTTTTTGAGTAGCTTTTTCTTCATTATTAAACTTCTCTTCTGCTACATCTTCTTCTACAACAGCTTCCTGTCCTTCAGCGCTTTCTCCAATATTCTTATCTTCTCTTTCATCGATTGGTCCTTCAGCTTGTTCTGTAATTCCTTGTTCAGTTGGCTCTGCATTTTGGTTAGGGTCGTTGTCTTTCGCATCTTGTAAACGTTTTAATTTTGTTTGTTGGTAATTTATTTTATGTTTAAGCTTTTCTTGTTTATTTAGTTCTTTAAGCATTAAAGCTTCTTTGTTCTTAATATTATTAATTGCTTGTCTCCAAGAGTCTAAGTCATCTGCTTGTTTATATCTATCTAGAAGACTTTCTTGTTGAGCTATTTCATCTTGTAATTGCTTTACAGCATTTTCTGACTCTGATAATGTAGTATTGTAATCTTCAATTGCAGCGTTAGCTTTGTTTTCTACTTTTAAAATTTCAGGATCCGTAGGAGTAACATCTTCATTTCTAAGTTTTAATATTCTTCTTCTATTTGCTATTTGTAATTTTAGTGATCTTATTTTACTCTTTAGCTCTTTAAGGGCTGGATCATTTTTAAGTTCTTCTTTAGTAGCTCCTGCTTCTTGTATATAACTAGTTCTTAAATTATCATATACTTCTAAAATCTCATTTAATCCTAACTCTAATGAATATATTTCTTGTCTTAAGCTGTCAGATGTTTTAGCTCCGTGCACACCTTTAGTCCCTAACTCTTTATCTACCTCTTCTACAACAACTTCTTTTTGTTCTAATATCTCTTCTCTAACTTTTCCTAATTCTGAATCTACTTTAAATTGTTCAGACATTAAAATAGCGTAAGCTAATGTATCTACTCTGCCTTCTGGGCCCCATATTACTTGTCTATTACCATACTCATCAGTTAGTCTAATTTTCTTTATTCTTCCTGCTCTAGTTCTAACTATTGCATCTAATGGGTTAAGCTCTCTATTATAAAGTTTTACACCATCAACTTGGAACTCTCTCCCATCCTCACTAATTACTTCTACTTTCCCAACATTGTCTGGTTTAAATGCTTCTTCAAGTACACTGTCTTCTTCTCTAGATGGAACCTCTTCTTCTACTGCCGGCTCTTCATTTAATTTTTTCTCTAAAACATTTATAGCTGTAGATAAACCTGCTCTTTGTACAGGAGTTAATTTAGTTTTATCTATCTTTTTTAACCTTTCTAATTTCTCTGAATCACTTTCATTAGGCTGCTCTGACATATACTTTCTATACTCATTAGCCTCAGCATCTCTAAGCTCCATTAATTTTGCTTTACCTTTAGAGGCAATTTCTGGAGATGCATTTTCTAAATCAACATCTTTAAAATCTTCTGAAGTTTGCGCATTCTCAACAGCTTCTGCTACAATCTTATTTATTTTATTCTGCTTAGCAATAGCTTCTCTTTCTTCAATCTCTCTCTGCATTTCTGCTTGCACATACTCATCCGAAGATAGTTTATTATAAGAATCAATTGCAGAATTATTAGCTTGTAGTAGCCCCATATAATCTTGAGCTTGTTCTAAAAATTTATCTGCTGCTATAGGATCTGTTAATCTTAAATTATCTGCTATTTGTTGAAGTCTATCTCCAGTATTTTTTAATTGCTCTAAAGGATTGTACTCACTAGCAGGAGAAACTTCACCAGTCTCATTTTTAAGTAAATCTATACCTTTAAAAGATGGACGTTGTTCTTGCAGTGCTCCATGCACATCAAGTTGAGGCCCTGTACCGGCATAAGCACTACCTTGTAAAGAAGTATCTAAAGTATCCTGCATCTGATTAGTAATAGAATCCATTCTTCTATTTCTATCTTTAATCTCAGAACCATAAAATATTAAATTACTCCTTAAGTTTTCTTGTTTTTTATATACTGCATCTTCTGCTGCTCTTTCTTCTTCAGACATTAACAGTCTTGGAAGACCGGATGTTTTATCTTGTAAAGGAAATCTTTCATTTACATTATTATATGTTTCTTTAAATCTATTTAACTTTTCTATAACGCCATCTAAAATTTGATCTTGAGATTTATTTGTAGAATCTTTTAAAGTTACTGGTTTACCAGAATTATCTTCTTGTGGGTATCCATAAGCACTCATAAACTCTGATTCTGGTAACTCTTTAGAATCTTCTAGCTTTTGTACCATTACATCAAACCCCCCTCTTTCAAGAGCTTCTAATGCTTGGTACTGGATAAGTTTAAACTGCTCATCTTTAAATGATTTATGATCTCCTTTTTGAAGAGCGTCATGCATTCTTTTAATAACTGCAGATGAAGCTTCAGCTGTTTGATACCTTTGATTTGTTTTGTCAAATATTCCACTATTAATTAAATCTGTAAGAGCTTGAGCATTATTTTTTCTATTAGTATATTCTCCCCCTATAATAGACTGTCCTCCCCCCATAATACCTCCAGTTAAAAATCCTATTAAAGCAGATTCTAAACCTTCTTTAGAAAGCATCGCATCTCCTGCTGCAGCTAACGCTTTAGACATATCTCCATGCCCTCCATTATTATATTTATCTGTATGATATGTGCTAGAAAAAGCACCACTACCAAACTGCAAACTCTCCTGAACTGTTTCCCCCATACCATTTACAAATATAGGCCTTAATCTAGATAAAGATTGTGCAACAAATCCTTGCTTAGCTAGCGTATTAACAGCTTGATTTGCTGCTGCGTCAAACAAAACATCTGTATTAGCTTTACTCATACCTTTAAAACCAGTTACTTGTTTACCAAACATAAGTAAATTTGTCCCCATAAGTACTGGCATTTGCATAGCAAAGTTAGTATTACCAGCAGAATAAGATACATCTTCAAAGTCTTGTAATATTTGTGATGGTATATCACCCTCAGTCATACCTGGGCGTTCTTTTAAATATTGCTGAACTAAAGTATCATATGTTTGTCTTTGTGTTTCTCTAGCTTCTACAGAACCTTCTGCTAAAGACATCATAGCACCTGCTTCTAACGTTTGTGCCGCTGTTCTTAATCTTGTAGATAAAGCAGCTCCTTGTGTAATATTTTTTGCTAATTTTGTTCCATTTATAATAGCTTTAGATGTATTATATATCCCCATTCCTCTACCTGCCATAGTTGCTCCTTTCACAAATAAACTACCTCCTCCTGTTACATATAAACTAGCAATAGCTCCAATAGAATATCCTATACCTCCTGCAACTTTATCCGCCCAAAAGTTAGCTGTACCCATTCCTTCAAGAATACTCATTTCTTGTGCTCTTTTAGTATAGTAGTTAGGCATATGCTCACGCATCCACTCATTAGTCTTATCTATAGTTTTACCTACAGCATTATCGTAATAAGATCCACCTGTAAACATCTCTCCTAATCCTGCAACTATACCTAAAGTATTTTCTGCAAGTGCACCTAATGCAGTAACTCCCATTTTAGCTAAACCGTTACCCCATTTTTCTGATGTTGATTGATGACGTGCTCTTAATTCATCCCAGTCTAAATCTTGACCTAAAGGTACGTCATACTTTAAATATCTATTAATATCATCTTTACGATAAGTATTATACTGACTACCATATAATTGAGATTGCATTAAATCTGGTGTACCAGCTCCTCCTCCTAACGTTACGCTAGGCTTAACATTTTGCATAGGTATTCCTGTTAAAGGATTTATAGGAGCTTCTTGTGGTCCTGTAGTATCTATTGTAGGAGTTCCGCCAATAGGTAATCCAGTAAGCGGATTTATTTCAACTGGTTCTGTTACTAGTGGTGTATCAGGCATATTATTCTATGTCTTTAATTGTTCTAAATGTATGTGTAGGTTTTCCTGTTTTTGTATCTATTCGTCCGGCATCATCAATCATTTTTGCTGCATCTTGTGCATTAATAGATTGTACTTTACCGTTCACATCTGTATATCTTATTACATCTCCTGAACTTTTACCTGTAGCAAAATCCCAAGATATTGAACTTGTTTGAACGCCATTTTGATTAAAGAACCCTATGTTAGTTCCTGGTAATTGACTATGTCTAGCAATATTAACTTCTAAAGCCATTCTATAACTAGGTTGACTAAAGTATTGATCCATACCTGCCATTTGCATATTAGAATAAGGAACTTTAACTATTGTATTAACTACTTTACCATCTTTTTTACCTTTCACTTTAAATTGTAATGTAGGCTCTCCTAAGTAAGGGGTAGTATCAAATGTAACTTGAGTTACTGTGACTGCTGCATCATCCCATTCTAAATCGTTTATTAGCTCAGCAGCTGTACCAGTTCCATCAGATTGTACTTGCCCATTATAAAATATTTTAAAGTTAGGATTAAGAAGTTTGTTTTCAAAATGAGCTTTAACTGCTTTAGTATTTTGAGTAACTTGTTTAGTATCTAAACCAGGCATAGTATTAGAAGTCATACCTCCTGTTTGTAATTTAGAATTCTCTTCAAGATAATTATTTATCTTACTTAAATCAGCTTGATGGAGTTCATTTGTTTTTCTCTGTAATGTGTGTGCAATAATACCATTAAGTTGGCCACCTCCCATAGCCCCTAGATCATCATTTTTTAATTTAGAACCATATCCTGTTATTTCTGCTAAAGCATTTGCTACTTCTATCCTAAGTGTCTTCTGTGTACCTTCTTTATTACCACCTCTAAACTCTGCTATTGAACCTTCCTGACTTGATTTATCTAACTGCAAAGCTTCTTGATATGTAAGATTTGCATTACCTGTAGCTGTTTTCCAAGCTTGTAACCACTGCTCTCCTGTAACTTCAAGGCTATTACCCTCAGTTCCTACATTAACCGTTGCGCTTAAGAAATCTGTTGTAATTTTTTTATCATCTATTCCAAATTCAGAATATGCTAGCTTTAATCTTTTCTCAGCAATAACTTTCTGAGTTTCTAAAGCATATATTTTATTTCTATAAGAATCTACTAAACCTTCCATACCTTCAGGTACATTACCATTCTTAATGTCTTCTACAGTAAGTTTTCTTAAAGGTATACCTGTTTCATCTGTTTCTAATCCATGGTGCTCAATTGCATATGCTGTAGCGTCATCTAGTACGCTTTGCATCAGATCTTCATGCCTACCTATGTATTCAGTAACAGATTTAATACTTGGTCCTGATGGAGCATTTATTTGACTCATACCTGTATCTTCAAAAACTGTTGGAGTATAATCTGCTAATTGTTGTTTGTATCTTGCTGTAAACAGTTGATCATATTCTACTAGATCTTCTGTCCAAACATTATTCATCATATGAGTTGATCTAGCTACACCAGTCTTTTGCATAACCTCAGCTTGAATTCTTTGATTCTTTAAAGTTTGCCTACGTTTAAGCATTAACTCTTCACTATCTTCTATTCCTTCTCCTGGTAGCAACTCTTCTGCCAATCTAATCTCTTCTTGTAAAGCTTCCATTGTAGCTACTGTCTTTTTATCTGTTTTACCAGACGCTACTAGCTGCGCTAATTGTCCTTTTAAACCACCATCTTCTACATCTTCTGGGTTACCAAATAAAGTCATTGATAAACTCTCTTTAATATCGTCATCAGACACATTATAACTTCTCATGTCTCCTACTTGATTAAGATAAGCTTGTACATTTGGTGCAGATAATACATCTGCAATAACTGCATCTATTCTATCTGGATGTATTCTTTCCCATTTATTGCCCACCAATCTTTCATACATAGCACCAGGACCTTGTCCTACTCTTCGTGTTTTTGATCCTCCTTTTTCTATCTCTACCGCTTCCATACGCTCATCAATCAAAGCACTAATATCTTGGTATGCTACCATTCTAGTACCACTAAAAAAACTTCCATCATCTATAGTACCATCTTCTCTTTTTTGAAGACCGTTATATCCTTGAGTAGATAAACCCATTGCATGATTATATTGCTCTTCAGAAATACCGTTTTCACCACCTGAATTTAATCTTTCCTTAAGCTCGGCTTGATATGCAGCAACTCTATCATAGTTTTGTTTAATAGGATTATATCCTTGAGTAAACTTTCTAGCATCCCTCATAACAGAAGTTCCCATAGTTTCATAGTCTCCTCTTCTTGCTCTTTCTGCCAGCTTAGCATTATACTCTGTTGCTAATTGATTTTTTAATTCTTGGTCTCCTTCAAAATCTGCAGCACTCATTCCATCTACAGCTGCAGTTAATTCATCATCTGCTAAAAAAGCATTAGTATATCTATCTCTTAATTCTTTATGTATAGCTACAGATTGTGGATCTCTGTAAACAGATTGGTATTGTGGTAAATTATATCTAGCCATTATGTTGTAGTATTATATTGGGTTATAAAATCATTAATTTGATCATCATTCCACTCTGGATTTTGTTTTCTAACTAAATTTCTAAGAAGATCTCTTTCATACCTTCCTTCAGTTCCAATGTTTCTTGCTAATCTTTCTTGTCCTTGATATTGCATAACATCTCCTGCTAATCCAGCTATACCTTGAGCAGCTAAGCCCCATCCTTGATACTTCATTGCTTCTTGATCATCTTTAAGTTTTTGCCTAGCTTGTGCATTAAGCTGTCCTATTTGATCCATTCTAGCCGTCTCTGCTCTAGATAATTGTGCATTAGTCATAGAAGCTTGTTGAGCTCTTTGCATATTACTTATATCCATTTGTTGGTTCATTTGAGCTTCCCTGTTAGCTATATCTGCATTTGCTCTAGTTTCAGCTGCGGTAATTTTCATATCGCCTGCTTGTTTTCTAGCGTAAGCGCTCATCTTATTTATTATATTAGCTGGACCGCCTCCTGACGTTTCAATAAATTTATTAATACCTCTCATATCTGCAGCATTAGCAGATCTTTCAGCATTATAATTAACTCTTTCTAACTCAGATGCTTTTCCTTGTTCTGCAATAATAGGAGAAGTAAATCCAGGTGTATATACAGATTGTTCTGCAGCAGGCTGTTTATGGAACATTGAATAAACTGCTGGAGCTAATTGAGCTGCTCCTGCTACATATGCTAATGCAGGTACATCTCCTTTTTTAGCTAGTTTCTTATTAGCGTCATCAAACTGTTTTTTCTCTGATGCTATACGCTCTTCTTCTGCCCTTCTTTGAAGAGTTGTCATTCTATCATCTCCTAAAGAAAGAAAAACTCTATCATAATCTGCTTGTTGTTCAGGAGTAAGTGTTCTTCCATTATCTAACATACCTTGTAAATTATCGTATATTACTTGATCTGCTTCAAGACCTTCTAATCTACCTCTTTTCTTATCTACTACAACGTCAGATTCATTGTCAATAACTTCTTTAACTACCTTTTCAGTATCTGCATTATTTAATGCTTCAGAAGCTGCTTCTATAGATTTTATATAATCACCATAACCTTTGTCATAAGCATCTTGACTAGCCTTACCCCATCCATACCCTTTAGTATTATAGTTATTAGCATTAGCCCAATCTTGGAATGCTTTTTCCTCTTCTTTAGTTGTAAATGGACTTGTGTATTCTACTGTAGGAGTTGTATTTTCTTTTGGAATATTTTCTTTTGGTTTTGAATTTTTCTTTATTTGTTTATTATGCCAATTGATTAACTTTTCCCTATTAACCATAGGATACAGTTCTTGTAGCTCATCTAAAATTGCTTCTTTACCCCCTCCAGTTCCACCAATTTTAGATGGGATAGGAACTTGAATATTTTCAATAGGTGCCGTAATAGGAGCAGTAGATTTTTCTTTACGTTTAATTACAACTCTTCCACCTCCTTTTTTAGTAGCTTCAGGATCAATCTCAAAAAGATGAGGATATTTTCGCATGTTTTCTTGAGTTGGTTCAAGACTAGCTTCAAATTCTTCTAGCTCTTTTAATTGCTCTAATCCTTTTATTTTTCCCCCAGATTGATACTTCATAACGCCTCCAAGGTTAGCGACTTGTTTAGGATTTCTACCTGCAGCTTTTTCTTGCATCCTAGCTAACGTATTAATTTCTTCTTGATCTCCACCGTTAGCTAATATCTCTTTATGCATCTCAGCATATGACCTCCCACCTTTTTTTAAATGGTCAGAAAAAAAGTAATCTTTTAAACCTTCTTTATTCATATTTACTTTATCCATAGTTTCTCCTTCTAAAGGAGTTCCGTCAGGAGCAAACCCTCCTCCTTCTACTTCTGTTTTTTCATCTACACCAATACCACCTTGATCATGAGTTGCTCCTTTAAATACTACAGCATCACTTCCTGGTATAGGTTGCATAATTCCTCCTGGTAATTTTGTTCCACCAGTTTTTTTCATATCTGGGTAAGCCAAACCAAATTTAGATTGACTCTCTCTATTAAAAGGAGTTGTATTATTAAAACTAGGGTCATTTATGCTAGAGTAAGAATTCCCTGCTAACATTCCAGTATTTATTTTTGAAGGGCCGTACCAAGTAGGCATACCACTTTCATTTAATATAGGGTTACCTTGTAAGTCTACTGACGATCCATATTTAGGGTCTTGTAGATATGCAGGAGACATAGGTAAAATGTTACCTGACTCATCTACCATCTCTGTACCAGAAACTGACGCTGTGTTATAGTCTCCAGTTAAATTATATTTTGGACCACCTCCTTCATATTGTCTCATCTGATCATACATTCCACCTGTTTCTTTTACATTGTGAGTTTTTGGAATTTTAAAAAATTTAAATTCTTCATTATTAGAAGTACTTATAGGTAAATCTTTAAGTGTCTCAGAATCATTTTTACGATACTTTTCAAATTCGGAAAGATATTTAGGATTACTATAATCTTGTTTATCCCATCTAAACATTCCGCTTTTATTTAGTAAATCTCTTCTTGCATCATATACTTGCATTAACATTCCTGAACCACCATCCAAATAGTGAGGCATATGTAGCATTGTATCGTTTTCTGTAACATTTAACTTTGACAGATGTTCTTTAATTTCTTTTTCTGACACATGATTGTTAAACCCATCACCGTAATAAGTATTTGTGTAATCGTCCACTAAATTTTCATTATCTACTGCCTTTTTGTCTTTGTCTCCACCTTTTTTATATTGTTGCATCTGATCATATATTCCACCGTTTTT
>TARA_R110002020_G_scaffold79078_3_pt1 | contig 18449 bp, 23 predicted proteins | sample TARA_R110002020 | Tara Oceans TARA_R110002020 (sample SAMEA4396489) | marine metagenome | biome: Westerlies Biome; feature: [MES] marine water layer (ENVO:01000295) within the mesopelagic zone...; material: water (ENVO:00002006), including particulate matter (ENVO:01000060) such... | reverse complement strand
TGTTATTTTATCCTCAATAAGGCTCTTTAAATATTTATGTGCCCGAGCGTAATTTTTATTAGAAACCTCTTCTATAAACTTAGAAATTTTTATTCTTTGATTAGCCATATTATTATTTATTAAATTGACTTAATAAAGCTTAAAATTCTATCACGTAAAAAGGCATCTATTTCCTTTTTAGGTAATTTATGTAGTGATTTTTCAAAATTTTCGTAGACTTCTTCGTATTTTCCGTCTCCAACTACGACCCATTGCTTTGATTCTAGGATTCCATTAACAAAGGCACTGGGATATGATGGATCTGCAACGCAGTCAATAGCGACCAGTTTCATATTTTTAACTGTATTATGTTTTTTGCTTTCTTCTAAAGTTCCTAATGCTCTAGAGGACATTCCAACTTTAACACCATCATTAATAAGAGACCGCACAATTTGACCACAGGGAGTTGACAGCACTTTAGATTTACCATAAAATACATTTCCATCTTGTGTAAGTTCTGTTATCATGTGACAAGCTCTCTCTAGATCAACATCTGCAGATGTTGGATGATTTAATTCACCCATTGCCCGGCCTGGAGTGACCATTTCCTCATTATATCGCCGTACTTCTCTCTCTAATTCATCCAACGGGTATAATCTGTTATTTCTATTAACACCTTCAGCCATCATATAAGGCCCCTTTATGTATAAATTTGATGGTGAGTTTCTATCCACTTCTTCCTCAATGTATTCGAACTCATCGTTTACATCAGGTTTCTCTACCACCAAGTTAAGTTTTAAAGCCATACAATTATTTAGTCACTTCTTAAAATAAAGCTCCTTTTCTGTAATAATAATAAAGGTATAACCGCATTTTTTACAATAATCGCGTGCTGCTTCCCATTTTGCCTGATTGGTAATGTAAGCTCTTTGCTCATAAATTAAATGTGATTTTTTTCTATACTTGGTTTGAGGCTTTTTTGTTTGCTTATACGGCTTAATCTCTACAAGATACTTTTTTATCTCCTCCCCCTCTTTTATAATTACTAAATTGTCAACATAATATTTATGTATTCTATTATCTAGAGGGCTTTTATAAGGTACAACCACATTCTCACTACCCCATTTTAATACATTTGAGTTATTATCACAAAATCTAAAGAATTTTAACTCTAGCCCCGACCTATAAGTAGCTTTTGTACCGATAAATTTATTTTGATTTTTAGGCACAAAAATACCTTGGCGCCATTTCTTTCTCATCCCACAAAAAACATTGCTGGATCACCATCACCGAATCCAGGAGATGCACCTTCTAGCAATTTAGCCTCAAGCTCTACTTTTCTAGCTTTTCCTTCTTCTAGCATTTCATAATTAAGAGATCCTCCACCTAACAATGCAACATTTCCAAATTTTCCTCGAACTCTACCAATTGTCATCATACAAAGAGCTAGTGCATATTCATATACCCATTGCTCTTTAATAACATCCCTAATAGGTCTCTCTAAATAAGCTGCTAAAACCCCATAAAATCTGTCACCTGAAGGTTGTGGGTACATTTGCATATATTGTGTTCGCGGGTCAAACTTAATATCTCGCCTTATTGCTAGCATTTTTTCTCTTGTATCTATCCATTCTTTAAGAGTATACCACGAGACAAGATCAAATCCATAGTTTCCTAATGCGTAGCTAAAATATGTTTGCTGTGCAAGAGTTTGCTCTAAAGTAAATAGAGTATTAATTCCAGTTGTTGAACCTTCTTCAAAGTCTACAACATCTACAACTTTTCGATATTCCATTATATCATAATCAAAGACATTTTGGAAGTATACAGCGCTGGAAGATAGCCCTTCGTAAGTTAGAGTATTGCGTTTGTTTTCAGTAAATACTGAACTTAGTCCAAAGGAATTAAGACCCAATTCAGGTCTATCAAAACCATCATATGCAGTAATAGAGGCGTAAAGAGACTCATCGAATAATTCGAATTGTGATATGCCCCTACCACCGGTCGCGAAGGTTGCCGATAGTGCTGACGAAGAAGAAAATACAGATGAGAGTAATCCGGATGTACAAACAAATATTGATTCTGGGGAACTTCCATACCACTCAGGACCTGGTCCTAGAGGATTGGTACCGGCCACTTCCTTGGCAGTACTATCTAAATCGGTATTTGCTAGAGTATATAAGTGATCTAATCGTATGCCTTTATTAGTTTCATACATTTTAGAGTCAAAGATTAAAAATTCTCTTGTAAAGCCAGCGTATTTGGTAAACCATTCAACAGCAATTTGAATATTTTCGCGAAGTTGGTCTGTATGTATCTCTAGGCTAACTATTGGATATCCTAGGGTTCTCTTTATTCTTTCCCCTAGTCTATCATAGGTATCAATCTTATTATTAAGATTAGTAGATAAAAAAGCAGAAAGAGGCTGAATTGTGCACGCGGATGCCATATAAAATTATTTATTCAGACTAAATAAATATATGCCAGGCCCAACTAGTAATACCGGAAATACGTATTTTAACGTAAATGAATGCCATTCGTTTGAGAGTACCCATGGCGGAACTGCTTTATATTCGCTTTCATCTCAACCAGCATCACAAGTAACTATTTATAACTCAACTGCACAGCTTGTTTATATATATGATAAAAACTCTAGAGTTGCTGGGGCTGCTCCGAGTGATCTAAAGCGTATTCTTATACCTGCTGCTGCAGCTGCGACTCCATTGCAGGGTGTTACATTTATGGGACTAACAAATGCTGATGAGCTGTCAGCTAAGCATACCTCCACTCCAGCTGAAACTGCTCCTCTTTCCTATAGGACTCAATTCTTCAGTAGTAACCCTTCCAGATAATTAAACAACAGGCTCTTCTACAGCAACATCAGCTTCAGCCTCAATATCTAGTCCGCCTACTTCAGCTTCCCCGCCTCCGAATTCTGGTATAGCACCTTCTTCTCCGCCGCCTACACCTACACCGGCTCCTTCACCTCCAACAGCTTCTTCACCGGCACCTATCTCACCTACGATGGCCTGTTCTTTCCAGGCCGGACCAGCGGCTTGAATTTGACTTAGCTCCCACATTATCTCCGCATCTTTGCGTAAGAATTCTCTGTTAGCTAGTATATCTTTATCTTTCCAGCCAAGATATTTTTTCTGTGCATATGTTGCAGATACAAATTCAGATGCGGCCAAATTGCTATAGTTCGTGGATTTTAATTCTAGTCTCTGATTTTCTCTTAATTCGTAAAAGTTAGTAGGTACATTAAAATCTATTTCTAGATTAGTTTCAGTTAACTCAAGCTTTTTAAATATTCCCTTAAGCGTTAGATGTGTAATAAATCCCTTTTTTAAGCCAGCAGCAAATCTTTGCTGTTGTCTCATAATAAAGCGCGCAAATTTTAATTCTTCTCTTAGGATAGTGGTACCATCAGATGAAGCTGTGTCTTCCGGATCTAGTCGTACGGAGGGTACTTTAAGAGCTCTGTAAAGCTTCTTAATAAAATACATTAAGTCGGAAAGTTCACCTAGATTAGCGCCACCGTCAAGTTGCTTAACGTCAGAAGCATCTTGACCAGTTCGTTTAGCAAACCAAAATGCATCGAGCATAGATTGAGGATTAAACTTTTTAACAATATCTGTTTGATCTAGGTCAAATGTTTTTCTTGACCAGTAATTTTGAATAAGTTTCTTTAAATAAGCTTCAGCTTTGGGTGGTGACATGTTACCCACATCCACATTAAATACCAACCTCTCGGGCGCTCTTACTAATCTATAAATAACAATTGCATCTTCAATAAGGGAGAGCTGCCTATATGGTCTTCTCGCATTTTCTAAGAAAGGTATAACAAAGTTTTTAGTATCGTTATATACACCAGAATTAACATAAACAATCTGGTTTTGATCCATAGGAATAAATTCAACTCTCTCTACTTTATTTGGATGGTTTGGACTGAAAATAGGCTTTCTGTAAATAAACCCCTTTATAAGCATATTTTGGATATTATTATACACCGGATCAATAATCTCTGCTGGTAAATTTATAACACCTAATACACCTTCATCTACATACCCATCGTGAATAATAAGCTCAAAAAACACTTCCCCTTCAACCAACAGTTGTCTAAAATATTGCCATCCTCTGTTTTTTAGATCAAAATATTCAATATATTTATGAAACTCGTCATCTAATTCGCCCTTTTCATCTACTGTTAAGTCAATATTTTTTAATTGAAGCTTAGCGAGATATCCACCATCGTCAGGATTAATAGCCTCGTCGCAAATTTCATCTAATGCATCAGCTACTTCAGAATAAGCAGCCATAATTCTATAATCTCTTAATCTCCCGCCCTTATCATCTTGGACGTTAGCATACATTACATCTGCAAAAGAGGTATCTTTTCCAAAGTCACCTAAGGGTAGATTGTTATAGGGATTAGATGAAGAAACAGATGATCTAGCCAGTGCTTCTGCTCTACGAATACCGGCTTTTGCGAAATATTTATATTTGGTGTTTAGAGCTTCATCCTCAACACCACCAGCATATGGTAAGCGATTTTGAATGTATTGTACTAAGCTTCTACCAAAAGTAGACGCGCGCCCATCATTAGTTACATATGAGCGATTTTGATCTGAGCTAGTTGAAGGTCCAATTCCGGGCATGTTTATATATTTATGTTACTTGAAGGATAGAGCTAGTGGCTTGATACGAACTAGCCCATCCAGCTTCGTTCGCGGTGACGAATGTAAATTTACCGGACGCACTTAAAGTAGAAGTAGGCAGGTAAATACTAACGATATTATCACTAGCAACGTTAAAGTGCGGGTCATCTAGCTTATATCCGCTAATTGTAGGTGATTTAATAGAAGTAATTTGCTGATAATTAGAAAAGAAATCCGCGGTATTAGCACTTAAAAAGAAATTGTTAGTATAACTAAATCTTTTTCCATATAGGGTAAAGAAATTATCTTGACTGGTTAAAATAGTTGTTAGTGTTCTAATTGGCTCAATTTGCCAATCACCAGATGGCGCCCAAAAAATATTGGTAAACTCAGGAATTGCTGAAATTGTAACCTGCTCCGAGTAGTTAGTTGGCACAGAAGAAGCGTTATATGAAGACAGTGCATCATATCCTTGTTGTTGGTAGGTAAGATTATCTACTACTTCAGTTCTATCAAGCGGAGAGTAAATTTTGTTTTGCAGGTCAACTGCAACAAAGTTATTATCAACAACATATATAGGACCGACATTCTGTTTATTTTCCGGAAACAGCCATCCCTTAATTGTAAAAGATGTATCAACAATAATTCTAAATTTATCATTAAAAGTTGTATCAGTAGGGGTACTATAATTTAAATTACCTGACCACAAAACCTCACTTCTTATTTCCTGTATGTATTCTGCACCGAATGACTTTGGAACTTTCCAAGATAAAATTATATATGGATTACTGTATGGTACAAAGTTAGATACAATTTGATCTACATCTTGCATGTATCTTGCTAAAATAGACATATTAACTTCTAAATTAACAGGAACGGGCATTAAAAATTTTGAAACAAATGCAGGATCCTCTTTGTCTTGGGTAGGAATATAAGAGGGGTCTAATTTATTAAAGACTCTAGATTCATCTCTACTTATACTAACTAAGTCTACAGCGACAGCTGGTAGAGTTAAGTTTTGAGCCTTATTAATAATATCATACATTACCCGCTGTTTAGGCGCGAATACATAGCGTACTTCTATATTATTTTTAGCTTCTCTATTTTTATTAAACCTACTTATAACTACATCATCAAATGCAGCGATAAACTGTGTTAATAAATTTTTAATTTCGAAATGAAACGCTCGGTTTTTCATGCGTACATATATATTTATTACAAAAACCTATCGAGAAAATATTTTGGCAGCTTACTCTTATTTTTAACAATATTTTCAACAATAGCACCGTCTAGTATATATGTAGCACAAAAATCTTTTTGTGACCTAACTCCACGACCACATGATTGTATAACGGAGCAAAGCATTTTATTTGTATACCAGTTAAAGTCGCTTTTCATTAATTTTTCAATTCTTTTATCTTTTGTTGGTAAGTATGGAGCTTTTACTACTATCTGAAATCTTGCAAGATCATCCTTTAAGTCAACCCCATGCGACATTGAGGGAGAGATTAATACTGTAGGTTCACTACTTTCAGTATGTTGTTGTAAAAGCTCTTCATTACGTACTCCTGGCTCTCTTATTAAAAATCTACTTTCGTGTAAATTTTGAGCTAAAAAAGAAGTTATTGTATTATTGTGAGTATGAATAATACCTTTATCATTTTTATGATGTTTGCATATATCCTGTATTTGTTTTAGTATTTTTGGTAAGCTTCCCTTTAAATTATGATAATTAAGCTTTACTTTAGTATTGCAGCGTATTGGAGCGTTTTTAGGATCAAATCCAGATTCAGCTTCTACATATTTAAATCGTTCGATACCTAATGTTTTGCAAAAATTGGTAGGGTCAATAATAGTAGCCGACATTAGTACTATATAATTACCATACTTAAAGAGGTGATTTGATAGTTTATCTACTCTTAGTGGCATAAAATTAATACCAGTAGTTTTTCGTTCAAAAATATATTCACTTTCATTCCATGTTTCAATAATAAGTGACAATTTGGAATGAAGATTTCTAAGACCAATTAACTCGCTCTTTTTTTCTATAATAAATTTATTTTTTGTTTTACTTGTAGTATTAACTGCTTCTTTTAGTTCCTCTATTTTATCAGTAAGATCTAGCTGAAGATTATTAATCCATTTTACTACTTGAGCATTATTTTTTGAATAAAAAGGTCTTATATTCACCTGCATTTTTTTAAGCATTTCGAAATTTATATCACAGGAAAATTCTTTTACTAATTGATCTTCAAGTTCCGCTGCTTCGTCACAAATAAGATATTGTCTCTTTTTTAAGTGATCCGGTAACGCAAAAAACATATTATAGTTAAGGGCGTTAAATCTTGATGTAAGAGCTTTATTTCTTTGCTCATAATAGGGGCAAGAATTTTTTGCCCAACACTCTTCTTTGAGTTTAGATAAGTGCAAACATGGAGCTAGTTCAACAGAAAATCTATCATCAACAGTACATTGGTAGTTTGTTTTTCCTTTTAGTACCTCAGTATCATTAAAGAGCTCTCTATATTGGTCTTGTAGTGTCTTAGTAATTGTTAGAGCAGTGCAGCCAAAGGGATCTTCATTATTACACTCATCTTCATATGCATACCCACCACCGTGTGACCGTCTATATGCTAAATAATTCTCAATTAAGTTCTTAAATTCACTAGTCGACTCACCAGCCGCATTACTAATAGCTTTTGAAATAAAAGATTTTCCGGAACCGGTTGGTGCATTACAAACTACAAATTTATATCCTTCCCCAAATGCGTCATCAATATCGGTAAGGAGCTTTATTTGAGCTGGATTAGGGCTATAATTATCCGGAAAGTTATTTAAAAGCTTACCTATCACACTTAATTATACTCCATCTTCTTCAGAAGGCAATATGTATATCAAATTATCGTATATTTTAGATTTTGAAGAGCTATCTAAAAATTTGATTTTATTAATTTGAGTTTTAGGTATAAAGGAGCTCAAATGGTAGTTTAGCACTGCCATGTTACCATCCTCTTCACTGGTAATTTTATACGGATAGGGTATTTCGTATGATTTAATTGCACCGTTTATCTCGAGAGAAAGATTAATATAATATTGTTTAATTTGAAAAATTCTAAGGATACCTTTTTTTAGAATCTTTTTGTCTGTTTTTATTACAATGTCTCGTAATAAAAACGGCTTAAGAGAATCAATAACATATTCTAGGCTACCGTTCATGACTTCATAAAATTTCGTTTTTGTTCAGCAGACATTGGATATATACTTTCATTAAAATATACCCAAAATTCATCATTAGCTGGAATTTCGCTAATTAAATTACACTGATTCATATTTATATTTCTGTAATCTTGCATTAATATATCCCATGCAACTGCTAGGTTATCGGGACCTAAATACGTATGTGGAGGGTGTTTTGGCGGAAAATAATTAAGAGAGATTCTACCATTAACAGAGTTTAGTAGAGATAATGATTTTGTGCAAAGCATTCGTCTCGTAGGAGCTTGCCCCGGCTTAACAATCCTACGAGCAAATCTTATATCACATACATTATCAAGTAAAAGTGAATCAAGTGTTGCTCTTTGTACAATCATTTTTCTTCTTGCAAATCCCGAACATTCGCTCTTCGTTTAGGAAAATACCCTTTTCAATTTTTCCCTTTCCCACCACACTTATATTTGAAATAGCCACGCCCATGTTATTTGGGAAAATTACAATATCCCCTTCTTTTGCGTACTTAGTGTCAGGCCCGGCCAAAATTATCTTACCCTTTCTCCAAGCCTTGGTTAACGCGTTTGTTGGGACGATAATTCCATTTCTAATTACTTCATCCCCCTCGTCAGTCTCATCAACATATTCAACTAGAAGAATATCATCAAAAATAAAACTTAAATCATAATCGTCTAGTCCAAAATCACCTTTGTCTTTTTGTGTTAAGTCAATAAGACTTCTAGTCGGTGCTAAATTATCAATACTTGCCATTGCCATACGCTTATTTAACTAAGAATTATTTTTAATCCAATCTTGTACGTGTATTAATGGTTTCCATCCTAATAAATCTTTCGCCTTTTGAATATTTGCTAAGGTATCCTTAGCTTCTCCGGGACGGGCCGGTAAAAATGTGCAATCACCTCCTATAATTTCTGCAATTTGGTTAACGCTAAAGTTGGTTCCGGAACCCAAATTTATAGTCTGACCAACAGGCTTTTTATTTAGTATATTTGAAGCGAGAACGTTAGCTTCAACTACATCTGAGACGTGAGTAAAGTCTCGCGTCTGTTTACCATCTCCTACAATGGTCATTTTTTCCTTAGCTTGTTTTTGACGAATGAAAATACCAATAACAGGGGCATATTGCCCCTTAACAGGGTGACGTTCTCCGTAAACATTAAAGTATCTAAACACTACCGTTTCTAATCCATATAAATTATTATACATTTTACATAAATCTTCACCTGCCGCCTTAGTAACAGAGTAAGGATTTAAGCAATCATTAGGCATTGTTTCAACTAGGGGTATTTTATTTTTAAGTCCATACGCTGAGGAAGTTGAGCTGTAGATTACTCGCTTAACTTTAGCTTCTTTTGCGCATTGCAATATAGTGCATGTACCTACGCAGTTGCTTTTTGCTGCTAAGATAGGATTAAGTAGTGTTGGTTGAATTCTAGCTTCCGCTGCTAGGTGAAAAACACAGTCCGCTTCTGTAAAGAGGGGTCTAATATTTTTATAATCGCAAATATCATATTTAAAGTAAGATGCTTCTTCGTTATAATAAAATATTTCATTCGCTTCGCTTGACTCATTGTCAATAACAACTACTTCATTATATAAAGTTACTAATCTATCTACTAGGTTTGATCCTATAAATCCTGCTCCGCCTGTAACAATTGCCTTACTCATAATATTTCTTATACATCCTTAATTCTCTGGTAGAGATATTTTTATTTTTAGCTACCAGTCTTAAGTGGTCCTCCTCCTCTTCGTCTTCTTTTTTCTTTTTCTTAATGTAGCTTATTTTTTTCCATTTAAGCCTAGGAATAAGATAATAATAGAGTCTATATGATTGTTGCTTATCGTCAAAAATGGTACTAAATTTGTTAAGCGTCTCATTTACGAACACTGACATGTCCTTGTTATAAAAAGATAACCATCTATTAAACAAAAATGGCACAAACGCTTGTTCGCCCTCTGTGTCTAAATCTTCTGCTTTACCCTTTTTAGAGTAAAATAATTTGTTTTGAAGCTGAAAGAAATTCATTATTTTTTTAAACGGTAGTAATCATATTGTAATATTTTAGTCGTAGAATACCCGGGTATTCTTTCAAAAAATCGTAGTTCATTTGCATATTGCTCTCCTACTACCTTTTTACCTCTCCAGTCTGAACCCATTACTATTATATCAGGAGAGATTCCTCTAATAAGGTCTTCTAGACCCTGTGTGTCCTTAAAACTTCGAATTTCATCAATAGAGCGTAGCGATTGAAGCATTTTTATTCTATCACCTAACAAATTATAAGGCCTATCCATACCCTTATCTTGTCTTACTTTTTCATCTCTATCCACTCCAACATAAAGATATCCTAGACTCTTAGCATATTCAAATAATTCTAAATGACCGCGGTGTAAAACATCAAAGCAGCCGTTTGTAAAGATTTTTTTCATACAATTATTTTTGTTGTTGCAACAAATTGATCTTGTACCTCACCATTAAAATACTCAATAACAGATTTAATAAAATAATCGATTTGCTCATCAGAAAGATTAGAAGAATATGCGAACGGTGGAGCCTTATCCCCCGCTATAATATTGATACCGGTATGCCCTATTGTAATATTATCTTTAGAATACGTGATAGAAACGCTTACTTTCCCAGACTTTCTCACTTTATCATCAGTACCAATAAACTCATCTTGGACTAAAAGATCATCTCCATCAATAACAATACCCTTTTTAATAATACCAGATAAAATATTAGCTACCGCGGTATTAAAAAGTCGTTGGAATGATACTGCTCCACGTGGACACATCCCTGGTATTTCCCAGCAAAAATTAATTGCGTCTTTACTTTGAATAAAATCATTAGTGAGTGAGTCCTCTAGATCGATCAGAGCTTCCTTTACATACATTGGAGCTCTAAACGCCACTATGTTACCATATGGTGAAGTTTTTCCACGAAAAAATTTATAAGCAAACCTTTCATGAATTAGCTTACCATCATAAATGCCTTGATCAATTATCATACTATAGTATATACTACGTTTGATTATCTTCAAGCTGTGAGTATTGACATTTATATTTTAACATTAGAGCTTTTTGAGCTTGAGTATTTTTCCACTCGCCCATCTGAATATAACCTGATAATTTATTAATTTCTACATTAATTTTACTTTTAAGCATTAGAGGATTTAAGTGTGAGTCCCAAAAAAGATTAGTGCAAAAAAGGTTTTCTATGTTTTTAGAACATAGTGCCGCTGCTATAGCGAAAGTACCAACGCCTGAAGGGGCTAGGTTCTTAGCTCTCAAAAGCAAAGAAAAATCTTCCTCAATAGAAGAACATATTATTTTTACTTTTTGTTTTTTTTGTAAAGGCTCTATTAGCGGATTAGAAAGATCCTCTGCTACAACCAAAATTGATTTAAATTTTTTAAATAGCCCCTCATAGAAACAAAGAGGGTTTTGGACGTAGCCGCCTGGAATGCTTTGATAGGCTGGGTTGCGGTTAAAAATATCGCCTCCTCGTAAATGAACAACAAGAGTTGAGCTGGGAAGAGGTTTTTTCAGCAACGGTATTTTTAATCGTGGCAATATAAAAGTTTCACAAATACTTTTTCTTTGTGAGTTTAAATCATTGACATCGTAGTCGACATCTTCTCCTCCCTCACTATAAGAGTAAAATGTAGAGGAAAGATCGGATTCTACTCCGAAATTTTCAGAAAATTCTTCTATTAAAGAGTGAGGAGGTGAATGAAAATTAAAACCATTTAAACGACAATAATATATAGCATTGGATATTTGCTGTATATTATTACCGAGCCTCCCATACCAATGGTTAATAGTGTATCTCATTTTGATTATCTTCAAGCTTAGACTTAAATTATTTTAAGTCTAATATGTAATCAAGGACCTTGCTATCAAAGAACTTTTTACAAAGCTCGGCATTTGGAACAACACAGTGGCCTCCAATTTTACCATTTTTTGGAGGGTATAAAACCGGTCTAGTTACATTTTCCATGCCTAGTGCCTTGTATCCTTCGTTATAGGTATTGTTCCATTGGGTCGCGACTTGGTCAAATTCTACATTATACTTGACACATAACTCTTTAATGTCATTATGGAACGCAATACACATTCCATAATAAGTAGTAGAGAGAATTTTAGCTAGTTCTGTAGCCTCTGATCCTTTAAATATTTTATATTTAAGTCCTAGCTTATCATAATGCTGCTTTGTGTTATTAATAGCAAGTTTATCGTCGCCTCCTATACATTTAATGAACGTTTTAAGTCCTTCGTATAAGTTGGGATGTATTCCCCTGACTGGGGAATGAACTACATTAGGGCCAAGCTTAGGTCCAATTTTTTTAATTATTTCTCGAGTGGTACCTGGAATAATAGTACTGTGAATTATTGTAAGATCAGGGGTATAGTTTTTAATATAGTTAACAACTATTTCAATAAAGGTGTCTTGGGATGTAAACGGTATGCAAATGTTTAATATATTAACATCTGTTGTAAGCTGGTCTATATCTTTACCGGTATCTACAATTTGTACATTAAAGTCTTTACCCAAATAGCATTTTTCTAGAGATTGTCCTATCTCTCCGTACCCTATAATACCTATATTTTTCATGAGCTGTAATAATTAATTACATCATTAATGATATAATCAACATTGTGTTTTGCGACCCAGCCGAGCCTCTGGTTAATTTTTTCCGGGTCTGGAATCTTATCCCAAGCTTCTTCATATAAAGGTCCATGAATGGTTTTTGGATCTACAAAAGTAATATCTGATGTAGTCTGTGTTTTGCTCTTTACTATTTCGGCCATTTCTAAAATAGTACATTGATTAGCAGGGTTTCCAACATTCCAAATTTCATTAAAATCAGATTGCGAGGTGAGGTATATACCATTTACAATATCAGTTACATGGGTAAATGCTCTAATTTGTTTACCGCCATTAAACACTGTAATATCGTCCTCATTTAGAGATTGCGTTACAAAAGTAGGAAGAACAAAGCCACCGTCCTTAAGTTGGCGTGCGCCGCTTATGTTAAACGGTCTTAAGATTTGATATTGCAAATCGCTTACTTTGGCGGTGTTGGATAAGACGATCTCAGCTAAGAGTTTTGCAATACTATACTCGTTTCTAACTTTAAAATCACCCACTAAAAGCTTATCATCCTCCTCCTTGAGAAGAACAGCTTTTTCTCTATAGCCATAAATTTCTGAGGTACTAACAAAGATTAAGGGACAATTATTATGTTGCGCTCCTTCAATAGCCCAGTATATATCATCCAGTATATATTTTCCCATTTTACCAGAGTGTTTCAATATACCTGCAGGGCCCACAGGGCTAGCTAAATGTAAGACTAAATCATATTTTTCTAAATCTGTCCATTTTACGTTGAGAATATCATCCTCAATTAGTTTTACGTTATCTAAGATAGGGTCATTGTTCTTTACAACCGCGGTTGAAAAGTTATCAATAACTGTAATATTGTAACCTTCTTTAAGATATTTTTCTATAGAATAGGTACCTAAAAATCCGGCGCCTCCTGATATAAGTATTTTTTTCATTTTATGTTGTTGTGTGGGGTAATAAATTTAGTTTTTCTATTAATTTCTTTTGTCATTGTTTTAATTATATGCGCTGCTCGAGCCTCAGTAGTACCAACACTATCTAGCCATTGTCTTTGCTTCTGTAATAGCATGTTATATTCCCCTGTTGGTAAATTATTTATAACAAGTCTATTTACAATTGCATCTAGCTCCTCTTTACTTGAGTATGAAAGACATGGTAAAAGCTGTGGCGAACATGTCGGTGGCTTTAAATCATAATCCTTAAATAATAAAACAGTTCCGGCTGCAATTATTTCATAATGTCTTAAACAGTCCCATCCGCCTTTTTTGCAAGTTAGTCCAAACCAGGATCTACTCAAATCATCATAGTATTCTTCTTCTTCTGTAAATGTATGGTGGGCATGACCGCCTCCAATATCTGTAACCTCTTTAAATAAAGCATTATCTGGGGCAGTTTTTTGAAATAATTGATCTTTACCAGGTAACCTAATCGGCCTAATTCTATGTTTGGGTATTCCAAAACCGGTTGGATATACATCAGTTATCTTTTCTACCAGCTCACGCTTAAAGCTTTTTCTAAATTGTACCCCGATTACCTCTATTTCATTATCACCTTCTTTTATTTTTATTTTTCTCGGTGCATCTCCATGTAAATCATGACCATCTAACACCCATACCTGTCTCCCCTTTACTAAACTATTATATTCTGTTATACCACTTTCACCGTACATATGACCACACCCATATAGGACTGCATCAAACGAACTTAGGTCTCTTTCCTCCTCACTTAAATCCTGAATTGGTTCTGTAAGCAAACTAAATCCCCTACCATGTAAGCTATCTTTCGGTGAGTCCGAAAAATCATGATACATAATTTTTTTACGAGGGTAATCGACACAATCCTTTCCTAAGATCGACCTCAGACCATGTAGAATAGATACTTCTAATAGATCGTTCTGACAGTCTGGGTTAATTGTTGGTACAAATAATAATCTCATAGTTTTTTATTTCTTTCTTTAATTAAATTTAACACCGTTTTAAAGGGGCAAAATGTCATTAATGATTTATTATCTTTTAAATATTTCCAGGAATCAAAATCAGGATCCTCTACATTAAATGATTCTTTCCAGTCCTCTTGTCTGTCTTTATATATAATACCAATACCGTTATCATCCGGGGGCGGTGTGTTGTACTCATTTAAACAGTATACTGATAGATCGTTTTTTTCGCCTCTTAATCTCATAAGTGCCTTATAAGCGTCACCGCTACCGCCCGTGGTAGATAATGTCTGTTCTCTGGTTAATGGTGCTGCATCATGACAAACTATTACACCGTTGGGTGACAAAAACTTAAGACTGTTAATAATGTCTCTATAAACCTGTTGATAGTTATGATCTCCATCAATTAAAAATAAATCATATACTTTTTCATTTGTCTCAAAAAATTTATCTGAGGTCATAACTAATAAATTGTGATCACATTTGAAAACTCTTGTATCATCATCCGAAGTTTGTTCCTGTATAAAGCAAGATGATGTATCTGGATATGGATCTATTCCTACCTTATCTGCAATTGGGAGGGATACAGCATGTTGTGTATTGCCATTTGCATAGCCTATTTCGCAAAAAGATCTGAGATCAAGATGATGGACTAGTTGATTTAATAAATTTTGTGCGACTATCATGATTTTATAATTGGTCTATTTGCTAGTAGCTGACTTGCTGATGGCCCTGACCCGGGTCCTCCATATTTTATATTAAGTTTAGAGGAAATCCAATTTGTCCACGTATTGCTAATATCATGTCTAGAATCTCCTAAAAATAAATCCCAGTGTTGATATTTCTCTTCCTCTAAAGTTCTAATAACAACATTATGATTATTACCATTCCACTTCTTTAACCAATGTGGAGTTGATTGTTCACCTCCTGGTATGTTTAAAGGGGATTTCCAAGTATAATCATAAGTACTTTCTTGACTTTCATATAATGAAAGATCTGCTTCAGCCAATCTCCAAGCCCAATCTCTATCTTCCCACCCACCGTTTATAAATCTTTCATCCCACCACCCTATTTTTCTAATAAGCTCTTTTGCAAATCCCATAAACCCTACATTGTACAAAAATACACAAGACGTTCCATTTTCCAATAAATTTATCATCTTTTCTACTTCCTCTACCGTAGGTGAAGTTCTATCATTAATAAGAATGACCCACTCAGTGGGGGACGTAACTATAGAATGGTTTATTAATTGAGAATAAGATGGATACGTGTAGGGATATCTGTCTATTCGATTATTCCAATAAACTTTATATTTATCTTCTAAGCCCTTCAGTGCTTCAATTTGTTTATCTGCAACGTCTCTATTACAACCACAATGTAAGCATATTGTAAATTCTTTTATTTTCATATTATATTAATGTTTTTCTTTTAAATACTACAAGGTTATCATGACCTACTAACCCATCAGAGATTTCCAAAATCATTTTATAACCATATGATTTTAGAATCCTTTTAACTTCATTATGTAAAAAATCTGAACCTTGAGGGTGGATTTTATTACCTGCAGTACCTGGATGTGTTAATATAAATAAAAAATTTATTTTATTTTTTGTTAGAAACTCTTTAGCTGACTCTAGAGCTAAAACTTCAGTACCGTCAATATCACAATGTAATACATCTAGCGTATCAATTTTATATTCATTTAATAGGTCATCAACTAGTACTTGATCACAATCTAAATCGATATTACACCATTTTTCTGGATTATAAATTTTTTTCTTTATAAAGTTTGCCTTTAGGTTATTATGTTTAAAATGCTCTACTCCTGTATTATAGAATTTTTCATACGGCTCAAGGCATAAATTTAAAGTCTTAGTTGGTTCTAAAATTTTCTTAAAAAGCATTGAGTAGTATGCATTATTACTACCTAATTCTAGCATAGTGTATTTTTTCTTATCTAGGTCCTTTAATTGTAAAATGGATTTTTCGAAAATATCAATCAAATCTGTTTCTGATTTATCATAAAAATCTGATTCAACTTTTTTTGCAAATTGATTATAGAGCATTTTAATCCCATATTTTTCTGTGTAATTCATTTTTTATAGGGGGTATTTATTGGTATATTCCTGGAAGTTCCAAGGTTGACCACCTGCAAAGTGTCTAAAGATAGTTTTATCTAAAGTAGTTTGATTAATATCGTAAGTATTTGGTTTGCCTGTTTTATGATCGCCAGTTTCATCATAAAGCTGTGTTACATTCCATTCTGTAGGAAGTACATTTACGTTTTCTTTAAGTTCATCTAAAGAAAAAATTGTATATTCTGTAGGATATGAATGGAAACCTAAATTATCCATCTCGTAAAATGATTCCCAGCTATGAGGCTTAATACCTGCGCAGGTGTAGTATGTTTGCTGATCAGCAAGATGCCATTTCCCCTTTGTATTATTATGCTCATTAAAAAATTCGTATTGACTTACCTTCAGCCATCTCTCTCTATCAATAATAGCGTTAATAAGTTTACGTGAAAATTCATTAATCTTTAATGCAAAGAAGCCAAAGCAGTGAGTATTGCCAGAATCGATTGCATATGAAAATCCTTTTTCAGGCTCAAAGTGCTGATCCATTTCTTTAATAAATACATCAGCATCAAAATTATATAAAATGTCACCATCGTTTAATTTTCCTTCATCAAGAAGTCTTTTAAACAATAACCATCGATTAAAGTGCATATTTTCTCGCACATCAAATTCTGGATGTAATATTTGGATTTTAAAATTATCATTATTGAGCTCCACAAACTTCATTCCATGCATCTCAGCATATTTTGCAAATCTAGGCCTAATATATTGTTCATATAGTGTTTGTCTATGGTCACTATATAGTGCGAATGTCGTCAAAAATTTTTTCATAATAGTTTAGCTTTTAGCGGATAGTCAGTACATATCCCTTTACATAATAATTTAATATCCGGGTTCAAATTATCAATATTTTTAATTACGGTTATACCTCCCTTTACGTATACATTAGGGTAACACCAAATGGTACCTTTACTGGTAATGGTAAGTTTATCTTCCTCATGCCAAAACCAATGAAGGTTAGTCTTGCTTAACCATTCAACTGCTTCTAAATTTTTTGCGTGAATCCAGAGACCAGGGGTTTTTATAAAGTCATTATTAGTTATTACAGTTGGGCTATCATGACCGAGATATAGTCTATTTTGCTTTACCCACAGGTCAATCTCACAATCTATGTCATGCGATAAAGCTTTTTTAATTTGTTCAGGAGAATTTTCATATTCACTTATGCCTTCTAAATTACCTCTATGTGATATTATTTTCACCTGTTAAGAAAGTTATTTAAATCTTCAGGGGTACCCAATCCATGCATTTTATTAATATGATAGATTTTTATTTTTTTATTATCACTTATTGCTTCATTAAAAACAGGGCAAACATAAAATTCATCATTAAATCTAATATTTTTTTCTATCATTCTTTCTGCGTATTTTACATAATCTGAGCCCCTTTTCCAGTAATATACACCGACTGTTGCAATGTCGGAGATGGGGTTTTTTTCTGCTACTTCTGTTACGAAATCATATTCATCTACTTTAGCAAAAGACCATTTTGGATGTGTTGCTGTAAAGGTTACAATACCAGCATCAGCATCTTGCTCTTTCATTTTATACATAAAATCATTTACATTCCATTCTAAAAACTGATCAGAATTAGCAATAATTAAAGGATTATCGTTATTAATTAAATCTTTTGCTAAGAGAGTAGTACATGCCGCGCCTTCGGTAATACCATTAACTTCTAGAATATCGCATTTTTTAGTAATTAGTGGTAATAGAGAATCTAAATTATATTTTTCTCTGTGCAACCTCTGTACTAAAAAAATATGATTACTTTCATAATTTAAATTGTCTACAACTACCTGTATCATTGGCTTACCCTCTACTTCAATTAAAGGTTTGGGAAATGAGTAACCTGCTTTTTCAAATCTACTACCTGCACCGGCC
>TARA_R110002020_G_scaffold125207_4_pt1 | contig 18454 bp, 16 predicted proteins | sample TARA_R110002020 | Tara Oceans TARA_R110002020 (sample SAMEA4396489) | marine metagenome | biome: Westerlies Biome; feature: [MES] marine water layer (ENVO:01000295) within the mesopelagic zone...; material: water (ENVO:00002006), including particulate matter (ENVO:01000060) such... | reverse complement strand
GCGAGAGTTGGTGACAATCTAGTAAAACTAATACCTACAATATAATATTATGGCAGGAGAAGATGATAAACAGTTGAAGGATTTTCAAGGGTTGCCCATAGCGTCCTTAATAGGAGATCCTCTAATACAAAGTGCTAAAGCTCAGTCTAAATTAGCTGGCGTAACTTTGGATTTTTGTAACCAGTTTGGTTTTATGCCAGACCCAGACGACCCCAAAAAGACGATTACAAAAACCGTCGATGTTGAGGTAGAGCAATTAATTAAAGGGCAATTAAAACCTTTAAAGCGAACAGTTAAAATGCCGCTTTTATCAATGGTTACAATACCTAACCTTTCAATTGACGACGTTAAAGTCCATTTTGATATGGAAGTTAAATCGCACAGCGAAAACACTCAATCATCTGAAAACACACAAACTGACCATTCAGAAACCGAAGCACACGCTTCAGCTAGTGGTTCATTTTGGGGAGTAGGATTTGATGTTGGAGGTAGCCATTCTAGTTCACACACTGGAACCGTGACTACTAACTCAAGCAATACTCGTTCAACAGATTTTTCTGCAAGATATTCAATTGATGTTGAAGCTAAACAAAATCCACCCGCTGAAGGAATGGCGAGGTTTACTCAGATGTTAGCTTCGACAATTGAACCCGTAGATACACAAGCAAGTAAATAACATTATGCCAGACGGACAAGGAACATATGGAAGTAAAGTGGGTCGTCCACCGAAAAAAGGAAACAAAAAACCTAGTAGTACTAAATCTACTGTAAAGAAAAAGAAATACTAATATGAGTAATACCTATAAGCTGGTTCGTTTTGAACCACGTTGTTTATGCGACAACCCAGACTGTTGTTGCGAATTAGTAATCGGCCTCACTGGAGAAGACGGTGAAGGTAATTCTGCATACATCGATGGAATTTGGAAACCAGAAGAAGGCGTTATATTAATGCTAAATGAATTAACTGCTGAAAAATCTTCAGAAATTGTTAATCAATTTGCTGCGGATAACAACTGGTGGGCATCATTGGATTCACAAATAGAAGCACAAAAAGCTCAACCCGTGAATGCGGAAAACTTTGAAGTACCAGTAGTAACTTTGGATACAACTGTTGAACCAACTCCAGAACCGGAACTAGTTATTCCAGAGCCAACTCCAGAACCTATTGAAGAAGAGGAAGAAGAAACAGAAGATACTGAATAATGTCACCAATTCAGGCAGCTAAAACTTCCCATGATGAAGACAGTCAAACAACTTTTGAACAAGATCTGGTATGGCATTTACACAATGCTTACGTTTGGTCTGGAAAAGACTCCTTTGTCATGGGAAGACCTATGCCTAAAAACAAACTTGAAACTGAAGCAGCAAGCCGAACAACTTATTCTATTGGAGAATCGGACACTTGGTTTGTTTGGAGAGGTGCGGGAAAACACGCTCTTAAAAGATTCTTGGAAGTTGCTCCGTTTAAGCTACGCTACGTGGCATGGCACAGACGAGGTGACAAATTAAAAGTTTACAAATGGAAAGACTACGAAAAGAAAGTAAATAAATATGGGAACAAAAGTTAAAGCACCTGCTCCTCGGAATTATGGCCAAGAAACAAGAGACACTTTACAAGCTCAAGTAGATCTTGCTCCAGACATTTTTGCAGCAGAAGAAAAATTTAGAGGTAAATACGCTCAATTAGATATGGATATAGCTAAACAGCTAGCTCCAGATTTGATGGATTTATACGACACTTCACAAAGAAGATTAAGCGCATTAGACCGAGAAACGTTGTCGGCTCAACGGGGTGCTGATATTGCTGACATTGAACAATACGGAACTCGCGCAATGCAAGGCTATAGGTCTGCTATGGATGCAGCAAATCCTGAACAAGCTGCATTAATGGCTGAGTTAAATAACCAAGCTCTTTCAGACCTTAAACTTGGTGGAAGATTAAACGCTTCAGAACAACGAGAGTTACAACAAGGCGCACGAGGCGCACAAGCAGCAAGAGGATTTGGTTATGGTATTAACGATGCAGCTATTGAATCTTGGGCGCAATTACAAGGTAGCGAACAAAAACGAAGAGAACGACAAGGCTTTGCTCAATCAATGGCTGGATTAAACCAGTCAACTTCAGTAGATCCTTTTATGGCAATATTAGGAAGACCAGCTTCAACAACTCCAGCTATGACTGGTTCATTTGTTGGACAAGCTCAAGGGTTTAATCCCGGTGCAATGTTTAGTCCTGAAAGCCAATATGCGGCAGATATCTATAATCAAAATTATCAAGGGAATCTTGCCGCACGTACCGCAACTGCCAAAAATAGAGCATCAATGATAGGTGCTGGCATAGGTGCAGTTGGAAGTATGTTTGGAGCCGCTGGAAAAGTTGGTGGAATGAAAAATTTATTTAGCTCATAGTAAATTAGGAAAATTTAAAATGTCAGATTATTTTAGTAAATATAAAGGAAGAGGCGGACCAGCGATAGAACCCGGTATTATCCAAATGATGGGTAGTATTGGAGATGAATACGCGAAAGGCATTACATCTTTTGCTGATTCTATTTCAAGCGGACTTGTTGAAAAAGACCGTCGAGAAAAATCAGAAAACGCTTTAGAGTTTATGATGAATTTAGCTTCTGGGAAAGGAAGCACAGTAGACAAAGTTGGATTTGCAAAAGCTAAAATTGAACGAGACAGTTTACTTGTTGATGCTGAAAACCAAATTGTTGTTAAGGAAGCAAATTATAATGACGCTTTAGCAGAGACTGGCGAAACAGGAGTTTTTGGAAACGCAAATAAACTTCGTGATGAAATAGACGGACTGCAAAATCAAATAGCAAAAGCTATGTCTAAAGCGGATCAAAAAAGCAAAGCAGTTAAGAAATTTGAAACGTTGTTGAAAAAAACAGAACAACAAGAAAGACCAAGTTCTGTAGATTCAACAGGAAAAAATCTTATTAAACCAAATGAAATTAATATAACTCTTGAAAAATTTAAAGCGCAAGAAGACGATATTCGCAATAACGAAATTCCAGCGTTACAAGAAAAGTTTTTTATGGCTCGAAGATTTTGGGAAATGGAAAGTTTAAATCCCGGTTCTTCAACAGGAAGAAAAGCAGATCCTAGTTCTCCAGAATTTCAAAACGCATTGCAGCGGCTTAGTTATTTTAGAAAAATAAAAGAAGGTAACGAACTTTTTAATAGAGAACAAGGGATGGCTACTCCTATGCCAACGTTACGAGAAAGTTTACCTAATATGGTTAAAGATCCAATAGAAATGCAGTCTTTATTAAATTACGCTACGTCTACTCCTCAAAATTTAAAAGTACAACAAGCTAAACAAGAATGGGATTTTTCTAGAACTAGGTTAGACGAGTTAAACTCTTTGCCAGAAATTGTTGAATCTAATTATCAACGTAAATTAACAATGTCTGAACGCATTGGTTCGTTGCTTGAAGGTGAAGAATCTAAAAATTACCCTGATGGATTTGGCGAAAAAATATTAATGCTTCTTCAAAAAAACCAAGGACCATCTTACAAGGTAATAGATTTAGGCCCAGACGGAAAACATATACTGACTTCTCAAGGGTTAACTAAATTAGGAGATCAACCTAATTTAGCTGAACGAAAATTTTTACGAGAAACTAAAAAAGAAAACATAACTGAAGCGATTTCTTCAACAGAAAAATACAATGCTTATGTGTCTAGTAAAAAAGCAGAAATAGAAAAAATTGAAAGCAAAGCGACTAATATGGATACTCCTGAAGGAATAACTGAAACAGATAAAAAAACAATTGCTCGACTAAAAAACGAAATAAAAGTAGCTGGACAGTTATACAGAGAGTTAAGATCTAATATGTCTGAATTAACTGGAGACGTTTCTACACCAGAAGTAATTAAATTATAATTTTGTAACATGGCAAAACAAGTTGAAATAACTAATCCTTATGGTTTAGACACTACGTCTGAACACATGGTGTTTCCTAATTATTATCCGTTAGATTTAATAGAAGAAGATGTAAGAAACCGTTTTCCAAATAAATATTGGCCTGACGAAATTGAAGAAGAAAAAACTGAACAAGTTCCAAGTGGGTTTTGGGGTGGGTTTAGCAAAGCGTTTGGAGAATCTTACGAACAATCAAATGAAGATTTAGGAACTGGATTAGCTATATTAAATTCTTCTGACACTGAAGCATTAAATATGCTTGAAGACGAATATCAAAAATGGAAAGCCGAACCTGAAACAAGAAAACAATATCCTATTTTATCTGGAGGTTTTTTAGGAGAAACTTTTGGTAGTGTTACTAGAGACATAGGAGTTGGTATAACAACAGGAGGTGCTGCAAGTATAGCAACAACTCCGTTAGGTGGAATTTTAGTTGGAGGCACAACAGTTGCAACTTTACAAAGCCTTACTGCTAAAGGCGGATCATTTAGAAATACTTATTTTGGAGAACGATATAAACAAGACCAAAGTGGAAAAACAAATTTATCAGAAGCGTTTGAAACTTCTAGAAAAGTTTCTAACATTGATTCTTTATCAGCGGCGGCAGAAGCAATTGCCTCTACTGCTATTCCAATTCCCGGTTTTGGAAAAGGTTTAACTAAAGTAGGAACTCAAATTGTTGACGAAGTTGCTTTTGACGCAGTAGTTGGTGCAACTGGATCTACTTTATCTGATGCGTATGCTGTTTCTCAAGGAGTTGACCGTGGAGATAGAGTTAACAACGCCGCTAGAGCAGCATTGCAAGAAGTTATTGGAGGATCAGTTCCAACTGCTGTCCGTGGAATTACTGAATGGGGTAAATACACTACTAATAAACGTTTTATTGAACAACGAATTGCTGAAGAACAAGTTAAATTAAAACAACAAGAAGAAGAACTTCGAGCTGGGTTTAAAAACGTTGAAGAACTTAAAGAAGCTACCTCTCGTGCTGAACGAGTCAACACTACGCCGATCATGCCTAAAGGTGTTGAAATATCTTATTTAACTAAAAATTTAGGGCTACCAAAAACATCTGATCCGCAAACAAAACCAGATCGAGTTAAACCAGTTAAAGGCACTCCATCGACTCCAGTTGTTAAAACAAATCGAGCAATTCCTGTTGAAATTGAAGGGCAACCTAAACCAAAAACAATAGAAGAAGTTCAAGAAAATGTTCAGATTACTCAAAACAATATTGCAAAATTAAAAACTGATTTAGAAAAATTAGAAGCTGGAAACAAAGAATTTGTTGATGGATATCTTGTAGATTTTGATTGGACTTCTGTTGATTTTGATAACGAACTTACGTATGGACCTGAATACAGAGGATCTGAAGGTAACATTGCTCAAGGACAATTTTCTCCATTAGGAGCTTCTGCTACGTTTATAAAACCTGACACTTCATACGTAACAATTCCTTTATACGATAACGAAGGAGTTTTAAATAGCACAAGAGTAGCAACAAGAAACGAAGTTGAAGTTTTACGAGATCAAAATAAAATTCCTAATATTTGGGTTGGAGATATTTTACAAGATCCAAGTGTTCCAAACAGATCTATTGTTGAAATTGAAGGTAGATATCACGAATTGTTTAACGATGGTTCAGTTTCTAAATCCGCTTTAAATTCTAATTGGATAAATCCAGATGGGTCAATAGCTACTAAAAACGACGGAGGCAAAACTTCACCTAATTTTCAAGTGCCTATGTCTGATGTTCGTACATGGAGCAGATTTATTTTAGAAACAACTGAAACAAGTAAAGACAGAGCAAAAAATCTTATTGAAGGATTAAATCCCGGTAAAAAATACGGCAATAAAATTAACGGTAGGTATTACCCACTATTAGATCCGTTTATTAGCACTGATGGATTTATTGATTGGCAACGAATGTTTAAAGAATATGAATTAGAATACACTCCTGAAGGATTGCCTCCGACTTTACAAGAATTAGAAACAACATTTTTAACAGAAACAGTTCCTAAAAATTTATCTTTGTTATTAAACAGATTAGTTTTAGGTAATTCTATTTCAGATAATAAACCGAATATAAAAGGCGGACCCGCTATGTTTTCTAGTGACGTTATTCCTTTTCATTCAACGTTAAAAACGCAAAGCACTATTACAGACGATCAAGGATCTGAAACTTTTGAATCGGTTAGTAATTCTCCTATGGAAATACCTCTTAGGTCTTTTCAAGCTACGGGTACTGACATTGAAAACAGTCCAACTTTTACAAAAAGTTACGATGATGCACAAGATTTGTTGAGGCTTGTTATGGAACGTAAAAGAGAAATAGAAACGTTTAACATTAATGAAAACAACAAATCTTTAATAGCTAGTCCTTCTAGAAAATACTCTTCAATAGTTGCTGCTCTTTCTAATCCAGAAAATAAAGCACTTGGGCCTTATGCACATTGGGGCGATAAAACAAAAGTTCTTAAAGAAGAAGACGGCGTAACGTATCTTGACGCTGATGCAGAATATCAAGCTCTTTCAGATCTAGAATTTAAAACGTTTTCTGTAATACAAAAACACCATCAATCCCAAGTTGAAGTATTGTTAAATAGGTTAAAAACTTTACGAAAAGCAACTATACCTTTACTTAAATCTGATCCTAATAAAGAAAACGAAAGTACTCGTTTTGCTATTAAAGAATTAAATGAATTATCTTCTATAGCTTTACGTTTTGGTTTACATCAAAAAGGAAATACAGTTGATTTTACAAACGTAGATTATTTAGAAATTTTAGCTAAGTTAAAACCTGCGGAACCGGGAATAGATGCTGATCTTAGAAGCATACAAGATTTTATTCCTCTTAAAGAGTTAGAGCCTGATGGTGTGTTTTATAAAAACACTGAGAACGTTCCTAGTGTTACTGATTCAACACAAGAAAAATCTAAGATTTTAAGAAATCGAAAATTTGTAGGAGATTTTGCTGAGTTAGAAACAAGATTGCAAAACATATTAAAATATCGATGGCTTAATAACAATTACGGCACTCAATTTGTTGCTGAAATTAATGACGGGTTAATAGAAACTAACGAAAATTTATATACTGAAATAGAACAAAATATTAATGCCTTTAATGCCAAAGATAATCCAGTAAACAAAAAAGGAGAATCGGTTAAAGATCAAATGGATTTAGCTTTAGCAGAAGAGTTTGTAGATGTAGGCACTTTAATAAACAGTTATTTAGAAACCGCTAAATCTACTCCTTTTAAAAACGGCAAAAACATTCCTACTGGAAAAGCTGAAGAAGCAGGGTTTTTACAACACATGAAAAATGTGTCGGCTGGATTTTTAGCATTAGGAAAAATGAGTGGCTCGTTAAATTCTAATTTGTTTTTTAATCCTTCCGCTATTCCACAAATTTATAATTCGTTAGTTGATTTAGCTACTTTTTTATCTAAACGAGGCATTAATTCTGCAAAAGATTTTGCTAAAGCAATAGGTACTTCTTTAACTGATGTTGTTAAATACGCATGGGAAGATGGAGTTAAAGGAGTTTACCGAGGAATGTATACGTTACCAAGTAAAGTTATTAAATCTATAGTTAATATGGTAACGCCTTCAAAAGCTTTAGTTGAAAGAATGACTCCGGCTAATTTAATGGAATTAACTGATTCTTGGTGGTCTTCTTTTGTAGATCGGTATTCTTTACAAGAACACGCAAAAACAGGAAAAATTCCAGCCGTTAAAGCTTTGTTAACTAGGAATTTTGTAAATAGATATTACGATCTTGCTGAAGTTATGGCTCGTGTTGGGGTTGGTTTAGAAGGCGATTCATTAGAAGCTCGTCTAGCTCAAATAGGGGATTCTGTTAATGCTTATTATAAATTAGACGGGCTAGAAGCTTTATTAGGCGAAAAAATGACTGATTTTAATGCGTTTAAACAAAGTTTTCAAAACGAGTTAGTTGAAAACGGAGTTGATTTATCTGAATTTGATTCATTTTTATATGCTAAACACGCTCCATCTAGAAATAGACGAATTGCTGAAATAAACCCAGCTTACGAAAATTATGCAGTTGAAGACGAAACGTCTGGTTCTGGTATGTCGGATGCGTCAGCTCGTGAAATCTTAGAAAACATTAATAAAAAAGGAAAAACTAAAATATACGAAGATATTGCCAATAAATATATTTATCGATTAACTGCTGACGCTTTACAAATTCAACTTGAAGGTGGATTAATTACGCCTAAAACGTATGAGACTCTTCAAGATTTTTATGAAAATTATGTTCCTTTGCGTGGAAAAGAAGATTTAGATTTTGTTGACGAACAAACTGGAAACGGTGTTGAAGTTCGAGGACCAGAATTAATTCGCACTTTAGGAAGATCCTCAAGAGCCGATAACATTATTTCATACACGTTTCAAAAATATGCTAATGCAGTTATTCGTGCTGAAAGAAATAAAGTTATGCAAACATTACGTGAATTTGCAAAACAAAACAAAAACGAAGAAATAAAATTAGCTACACCTAATTACGTTCGCAAATTGTTAAATATGCCTGAAGAATTTGGCGGCGGCGAAATGGTTAAAATGGTTAATGATCCTTTGTGGCATAGAAAACATGACGTACTTGCTTTAAAAGTAGCGGGTGAAAACAAATATTTACGAATAGCTAATCCAGCTCTTGCTCACGAACTTAGAAACTCAGGAGTGTCTTCAATTCAAGAATATACTAGAGGAGTTGGAGGTATGACTAAATGGTTGTCTAGAGTAAACACACAATACAATCCGTCATTTATTGTTCCAAACTTAATTAGAGATATTCAATTTGCTAAAGCTAATTTATCTGCAACTCAAAGCAAAGAACTAGCAAACGAATTAGCAAACGTTTGGAATTTACCCGGTATTTTTGCAAGAGGGAAAATAGATATAATAGACAAAAAACAAGGAGTAATTTGGCAAGCGTTATCTACAACAATGCGTTATGCTGATCCATTAGGTCGAAAAAACAAAAAATCTAAAACTATAACTCCTGAAGAACAAAAAATTCAAAATGAATGGGACGCAGTGTATAAAGAAATGCGTGAAAACGGTGGTCGAATTACTTTTTATGGACGTAATGATTTTGAAAGCCAAGTAGCTGAATTGCGAAAACTTTCTAAACAAATAAATGCCGCAAATGCCAAAGCAAAAAATGCAAAAAATAGATCAGCGCAAGCTAAAGCGTTAGCGTTTTCTAAAAAATTAGTTTCTCAGTTAGGAGAAATAATAGAAGGAGTTAATTCTGGAATGGAATCAGCTTCTAGGTTAGCTACATATAAGTTAGCTAGAGATAAAGGGATGTCACCTCAAAAAGCTGCGTATTTATCTCGAAACGTTACTGTTAATTTTACTAGAAAAGGTAAATACGGATCAGCATTAAACAATTTGTTTATGTTTTTTAACGCTAGTGTTCAAGGTAACTATAATATGTTTTCTTCTTTGCGACAAACAGAAAGAGGCCAAAAAGTATTTTTTAATATTATTGCTGCTGGATTTTTAGCTGAATTATTAAATCAAATGGTGTCAGGCGAAGACGAAGAAACTGGAGTAGCTCATTACACTCAAATTCCAGAATGGAAAAAGAAAACTAATTTTGTTGTTATGAATCCGTTTAACGGTAAAGAAGCAATAAGCATTCCTATGCCTTACGGATATAACGTAATTCATTATGCCGGAGCTAAAACAGCTATGGTTTTAAAATACGAAATGTTATATGCGTTTTTAAAATCAGAAGGATATTCTGATAAAGCAGCGGACGAAGCAGCAGCATTAACTTCAGGAAATATGCGTCCAGTTGAAGGAGCTTTTAACGTTATGTCTACTGCCGCTAGTGCTTTTAATCCAATAGGAGGAGACACGTCTTTGTTACGAGCGGTTTCTCCTGATGTGTTAGACCCTATAGTAGATTTATCAACAAATCGTGATTGGAAAGGAGATGCTATTGTGCCTGAACCAAGCCCTTTTTCTCCTTATCGAGATCCAGATTCTGAACGCCATTGGCAAACAGTTAATTTTTTATTTGAAAAATCTGCTAAAGGCGTAAACCGTTTATTTGGCGGAAACGAAGTTGAAAGCGGAAAATTTCTTGGTTTAGATATGTCAGTTAGTCCTGAAACTTTAGAACACATGATGGAACATTTTCTTGGCGGAGCTGGATCAAGCGTTTTTGACGCAACTAAATTTGTATCAACTGTCTCAACTGGAAAAGAATGGAAAGGAGAAGATATTCCAATAGTTAAACGTTTTATTGCTTCTCCTTCGTCGTTTTATGAATTAGAAAAATTTAAAGAGCTTAGAGAAAAAGCCTATCAAGCAAAAGATTTATACACGTTATACACTACTAATAAACGTAGAGAAGAAGCAATTGAACATAAAAAATTAAACAGTCATTTGTTTAAAATAATGCCCGCTATTAAAGAAACTGAAAGCGTAATTAGAAAAGTTAATAAATCTATGCGTTTAGTCGGAGCTTCATCTAAATTAACTCCTTATGAAAAAATGGTTAAAGTTCGCCAACTTAAAAAAATAAAAAGAGACGCTATGCGAAAAACGCATTCCCGGTTCATTAATATAGTTGATCCAATCTAGCGAGAGGTTTTATATGTCAGATAAAAAAAGTATTTCCGAAAAATTTAGACAATTTTTATATCGTAATCTAGAAGAAAAAGGGTTAGCTGGAACAGATGCGTCATTTAAATCGCCAGTTGTGACTCCTGAAGAATACGCAAATATAATGCGTCAATCTAAAAAAGATTCTACTAAGAAAAAGAAAAAGAAAACTAACCCGTTTAAAGATGCCGTTAAAGCCGAAGGCGAAAGACGAGACGCTGAAAAATGGGAACGTCTACAAAAGTACGTCGATAAAAATTACGACATAGACAAGGGGAACAAAATTCTAGACGATTATTCTCTATATATCCAAAAGCGGGATAAAACAGAAAAAAAATACGGTAAACTTACTGACTTATAAAAAAAAATTAAAAAATATTTGACATGACTTCAACGACTGCTAAACTACTCTTTCAATGCCGAAGAGCGAAAGCGTCACAATTACGTTCGACATCCCGTTTGAATTGCGGAGCCAGATCTTACAAGATTCTAAGGTTTCTGGAATTCGCCTTAAACAAAGTTACCAAGACATTTTTATAAATGGCTGGAACTCCACAAAAACGAAGTCAATTAGAGATTCGATTTCTCAACTTGTGGACGAAGATGCGCGGACCGAAGTTAGTGGAGGAATTGCAGTTTCATCCTAAACGTAAATGGAGATTTGATTTTGCTGACCCTGACACAAAAACTGCTATTGAAATCGAAGGGGGTGTCTGGAATCAAAGTAGACATACCCGTCCGGCTGGATTTATTAAGGATTGCGAAAAATATAACACCGGAACTTTGCTTGGCTGGAAGATTTTCAGATTACCGGGCCAATGGATTACAAAAGACACACTTGAAAAAATAAAGGAATATATAATATGCCAGAAAACCACGCAAAACACTCCCCCTCCCAATTAAAATATAAATCCCAATGTCCTAATTGGACTAACGATACAGACCAGCCAACTTTTGCGGCGGATCAAGGGACTAAACTTCATGCGGTAATGGAGGATTATGTTCGTTATTTAATTGGCGAACTAGAAGATTTCGATTTACAGAGTTATTCATCTGAAGAACAGGCACTCTTAGGTTATTGTATGAAGATGGTCGAGTCTCGTGTTTTACAAGCCGAACGTGCCAAAGTTCATATAGAAAAAGCAGTCCATATTCCTAAAGTTACGTGGGGAACTTGTGACTTAATTGTAGAATTAAATGACCGACTTGTTATGGTAGATTATAAGTTTGGTCAAGGGGCTATAGATCATCCAAGTGAAAATTATCAAGCTAGAGCTTACGCATTAGGAGCTTCTTTTGAATTTCCTAAAGCTAAAAGCATAGAATTTCATTTCCTAATTCCAAAAAGAGACGAGCGTCCTACCCACACTTGGTCTATTGAAGAGGTTAGATCTTGGTATGACGAGTTTGACGAAATAGTTAAAAAGGCTGGAGATGACAATGTTCCAAATAATCCATCAGTTGAAGTTTGTATATATTGCGGCGACAAAGTCGCTTGCCCTAATGTTATGAGTACAGCAGTTGAAGTAGCTAATAGGTACAGCGGATTACCGTTGCCAATTGAAGAAAATCTTAACGCACTTACTTGCCCTGAAGACATGAGCAAAGCTTTACAAATCGGTGCAGTTATGGAGCGATTTAGCCGAAGCGTTAAAGCAAGAGCTTTAGAAATGGCTTTAGATGGGGCGGAAATTCCCGGTTATGAATTAAAAGTTAGGAAAGGCACTAGGAAAGTAGATGACATACTTGCGGCATTCGCTTCGTTAAGTCCTAACACACTTCAGTTAGAAGATTTTCTACCTGCTTGTAAGATTTCAATTACTGAATTAGAGCGAGCGATTAAAGACGTTGCTCCAAAAGGAAGTAAACAAAAATTTGCCGATGCCGTTATTGGCGAGCTAGTGAGTGCTGGCGTAGTCAGGCATGGCGAAGAAGTCCCATATTTGGGCAAAACAAAATAACATATAATCATGTCAAAAAGTAAAACAGACAAAACAGATAAAGTGGAAGTCGCGGAAGAAAACGCACTTCAAACAATAGAAGCACCAGCAATGCCAGTGTCTTCTGTAGAAATCCAGAACACTAGCGTCAGTGGAGAAATTAGCAGAGCTGATCTGCAAGTTCCAACATTGAAGTTAGCTCAACGTGTGGGGGAGTTAGGTGAGTTATTTCCTCCCGGTACTTTTGTACTTAATAATGAACACGCATTGAGTGACGGTAAAGAAGAGATCAAGTTAGTAGTAGGTCATTGGAATAAGTACTATCTAGAAAACCTAGAGTATGGTACGGACCAGATGCCACGATCAGCTAAGACCTTGGCTGAAGTAGCTGAGTTAGAAGGGACAACTGAATGGATAGATGGAGTCCCTCCAACTTGGGTTCCAATTGGAGTAGCCACTTGTATAATCGAAGGGGAAGATGAATCCCATTTTCCTTTTGAGTATAACGACAAACGTTATGCAATGGCGTTATGGACTATGCGAAACACTGCATATAAACGCGCTGGTCGAGTGATTATGACTGCCGCCGCTTACAATCTAAAACAGGGATTGGAATACGGTGCTTGGAACCTTACTAGCGCATTAACTACGTTGGGTAAAAACAAAGTCTATGTCCCTTCTATTAAAACTAGTGGGCGTAACGACGAAGAGTTCGCTGACTTTGTAAGACAGCTAGTTCGATAAACAATTAAATAGGTTAGGGGCGATCCAATGGTTGACCGTTCTGCATGACAGTGAACGGTTTTTGGTGAGGAGTTTCGTGGTTGGTCTCCTTTCATGTCGTCCCTAGCCTATTATTTTAAATAAAGCAATGGCTACCGCAATAGATTTTGAGACATTTTATTCTAAAGACTATTCAATTAGAACTTTAGGAAACCAAGGGTATGTAGCGCACAAAGAATTTGACGCTTACATGGTTTCGTTAGTTAACCCAGAAAAAAATATAAATTTCGTAGGTCATCCTAAAGACGCGCCTTGGGATAAGTTACCTGACGCACCGCATTTTGTAGCACACAACGCTGGATTTGATTCTACTGTATTTAAAGGATGTCAGAATAACGGTTCTATTCCTGATAGGTTTTATCCTAAGTGGGATTGCACTGCTAACCTTTCTGTTTATATCCAAGCACCCCGCTCGCTAGCGGGAGTAGCAGAGCAAATGTTTGGCCAGCTACCTGATAAATCAGTTAGAGACAACATGAAAGGCAGAACAGTAGCCGACTTAACTGAGCAAGAAAGTAAAGACTTACATGACTACGCACTTAAAGACTCTGAATTATGTTTGAAAGTTTGGAATCAATATAAAGATTACTGGCCTGATCAAGAAAAATACATCGCTCGCCACACTATGGAAAGTGGACAAAGAGGAGTAGCGATTAACACACAATATTTATGGGAAGGTTTACAAGCCTTAAATGCCAAAAAACATGAAGCTGAAAAGCTAATCCCTTGGGCAGAAGACAGTCCGCCTACATCAGCTAAATGTTTATCCGCTTTCTGCGAGGCTGAAGGAATACGATCTCCTAAAAGTACGGCAGTCGGTAACGAGGATTGTGCAGCTTGGGAAAAAGAATTTTCATCTCGTTACCCGGTGATAGACGCACTTAGAGATTGGAGAAGTTCTAATCGGTTAGTCCGTTTGTTAGAGTTAGTAGGACAAAGGCAGAACGGAACTAACAGTTTAATTGAGCCGGGACTTCTCCCTTTCAACTTAAAATACTTTGGAGCGACTTTAACAGGACGTTGGAGTGGCGATGCCAAGATAAATCTCCAGAACATACCTCGCGGCGAAACTTTCGGAGTTGACGTGCGAAAGATGTTCGTGCCGAGAAACGGTAAGAAATTTATCATAGCAGATTTAGCGCAAATTGAACCTCGGTGTTTAGCATGGACTTGCGGCGATACGGAATTATTGGATTACGTTAATCAAGGTAAAGACATCTATGAAGCTCATGCGTTAGCTACTATGGGAGTTAAGCGAGTTACTAAAGCAACGAGACAGCTTGCTAAGATTCGCGTACTCGGTTTGGGATACGGATGCGGTCCGAGTAAGTTCGCTAAGATTGCTGAGAATTGGGGCATTGAAATGTCTGAAGCGGAGGCTAGGAGAGTTGTTCGTAGTTATAGAAAAGATAATCCAAAGGTTATAAATTTTTGGAACCAATGTGAGAAAGATTTTGTGGCTAACGTAGGCCAAGACCATAGATATAGATTGCCAAGTGGTAGGTGGATCTCTTATTTTGACGTGTTCAGTCAAGGAGGTAGATTCGAGGGGCATTTAAATTATCTAGCTTCCATAACTAGAGGCGACAAACCTAGATCTTTTTATGGAGGTAAGATTTGTGAAAACATTATCCAAGCGACTGCTAGAGATGTTTTTGCAGATTCATATTACAGAATTTTGAAAGCCGGATTTAACATAGTCTGGACAGTACATGACGAATTTATTGTGGAAGTAGATGAGAACGATAACGATGCAAGACAGGAAATAGAACGGCTAATGTCGATAACTCCTGAATGGCTTGAAGGTTGTCCTATCGGAGCCGAAGCAATAGAAGCAAAACATTACACAAAATGACAAAAAACACTAAATCGTTTTTGCGATTCCATCGTGAGAACCCGCACGTATATGACAAGTTCTGTCATGTTACCCTTAGAGCAATTCGCAGAGGATATTCCAATTTTGGAGCGTCTGCTGTTTTTGAAATAATGCGTTGGGAAACCGGAGTTGTCCACACAACGACAACTAAGCATCTTTCAAATGTCCATAGAGCTTACTACGCTAGATGGTTTGAAATGCATCACCCTGAACACGAAGGTTTTTTCAGAAAGAGACCTTCTTCGGCAGATGAATTGAAGTTCTTATCTGAAGCTAGCGTTAAGCAGTACAACCGAATTCACAAATTAAATACAAACCACGATGTCAAAGAAGAACAAACCGCTGGAGTCAATTAGACCTTGCCCTGAGTCGGGTGAAGGTGTTCACAGTTGGATATTTCATGTCGCTTGTACTTTCTTTCAAGCTGGTGTCGGTATGGAGGACGCACGAGAATATTGCGAACTTCATGCCTCTCGTGCCTTGCAGCCTAACGAAGTGGAAAATGCTTTTATCTCATTGGAGAATAAAGATGTTATCCACCGCGCAGTCTGGCCAAAGAAATCAGACTGGTTAATCGAAGTAGCTATTAGAGAGGCTAAACAAGAGGCGGGAGTTGCGGCTAACATACTTGCCGGGAAATCCAGATCTACCTCTTTACTATATCCTCTCGGTTGCGGGAGTTGGGATAAGGTTTGCGTTGAATCAACTGACATAATTTTAAAGAAACTCTTCCCTGAAGATCCTTTAATATGTTGCGGTAAGACAACTTGGCAAACTCAGACCAAGCGTTTGTCTGAAATTAATCCAACGTACCTAAGTGAATGCCAATTTATCGTACCTAATTCCATGTCATCGGAAACTGGAACGACTCAAGCTGGACAAGTAAGTAACCGAAGTCTTTCTAACACGGGTAATCGGGAATACCTAGTCATTGAATTTGACGAAGGTACTCACGAGGATCATGCCGCACTATTACAATGCCTAGACGGTTATGAATCATGTCCATTAATGTTAGCCTTAACTTCTGGTAACAAATCACTACACGGATGGTTTGATGTCCGCCATGTCGGGGAAGACATAGCTAAACTATTCTTCAAGAAAGCATTGAAGTTAGGTGCTGATAAAGCTACTTGGACAAAATCGCAACTAGTTAGGATACCTAATGGTAGTCGACCAGTAAAAAACAATTCGATGCCAGTTTGGTATCAGAAACAACAAGTCTATTACGCAAACCCATGTTTAAATTAGTAGACTTAGAACATCGTTTGCCTTTACCCGTATGGTATTACCCTCAAAGCGAGAAATACTTTGTGCAGAACGATATGAGTGAGTACGTGCCGTACAGTAAGACAACTTTAAAACTAATCTTACGCAAATGGGGCATGAGTACACGGGCCGAAGATGGTGAACCTCTATCTGAAATAGACGAACTGTTTGCTGACGTGTCGTATAACAAGACGGTATCTTTTGCTGGCCAATTAGCCGGGGCAAGAACTGGATGCTATTGGATAAACGGCAAGAGAATTCTGGTAACACAAAGTCCCAAGGTTATAACAGCTAAACCTGACGGGGAGTTTCCTTTGATAACTTCCATAATAGATCAGTTGTTTAATGGCGGGAACATTGACCAACGTAGTTACATATACGGATGGCTCAAGAAAGGCCGACAAGCTTTAATCCAAGCAGACCCCTTACCGGGACAAGCTTTGATCTTAGCGGGGCCGAGAAACGCCGGAAAAAACCTATTCCAAGACATAGTCACCGAAGTACTGGGCGGCAGAGCAGAAAAACCCTACCGTTACATGATCGGCAAGACCGAATTCAATAGCGATCTGTTTGGAGCAGAACATCTGTGCATTGCAGACGAAGTTCCATTCTCAGACATGGCCTCACGTCGAGTTTTCGGATCTAAAATTAAAGATATGTGTGTTAATTCACTGCAAAGTTGTCATGGCAAGCACAAAGAAGCCTTATCCTTGATGCCTTTGTGGAGATTAACCATAAGTGTAAACGATGAACCCGAAAATCTAGTCATGTTACCTCCGCTAGACGATTCTATCGCAGATAAATTGATTATGACTAAGGTTGAACGGGCCAATATGCCTATGGCTACCGACTCTCCCACTGGAAGGCGGAAGTTTTGGGATGCCGTATGTGCCGAACTGCCTTACTTTGTTAATTTTCTGGATGAATATGAGATACCAGAAGACCAAAAGGATTCTAGATTTGGGATTAAAGCATTCCAGCATCCAGATCTAACCGAAGTACTGCAAGATATGTCGCATGAAATCAGATTACTTGAATTAATGGACACTATTATCGTGCCGAGTTCGGGAAGTTGGAAGGGTTCTAAAGAGGAATTGGAAACAGCACTCCTAGAAGATCCAACATACAAGCGACAAGTCGAGAGATTATTGTACTATCCAACTGCTCTCCAGACTTATCTACGTAGATTGGGTAAGACTAGGCCAGATCGGGTTAGGAACCATAGGTCACACGGCAAGCACAAGTGGGAAATCCACTCAAATTAACTCCACGGGTGCAGTCAATGCGGTCAATATCTAACTTTGACAAAAAAAGTGAAAGGGGAATATAAGGTGGAGAGGTAGTGTGGTTTTTTTCTACAAACCTTGAAACTGGCGACATTGACTGCACCCTAACAATTTTTAATCATGGACATTAAAATACCAAAACATCTAACGGACGAAGAGTTAAGGGACAGAGCCTTGGCTGAATTCGAGGAAAAAGCAGCGAAGAAATTCAACGCTGGAACTAAAGAACACAATCCCAATGGAGACAAAGGGCTTGACAGAATGAGTAAAGCGCAGAAATTAGCGGCAGTCAAAGAAGAGGTTATGGATCTTTGGTTTTACGTTACAGCTCTTGAAGTAGAATTACTACGAGAGACTTCTGATGAGGCGAAAAAATAGAAATAATTACGACATTGTGCCAGACGATTGGTTTGAAGAGGATTATATCGTGTGGTTCTGGTAGTTTTATAGGTTTCAGGTAAGCGCACTATTAAGACGTGCGAAAGAGTTATAGTTGTACTCGGTCATAGCCTCGCCTGAACCTTTTTTTTACGAGAGATTTCTTCGTTGTTCGATCCCCCGGCCGCGCTATAAATCGAGGCACAAAAAAAGCGGCCATTAAGACCGCTTGCATTAGATTACTTAGTTTTTTCAAGAGTTATCTTCCTCAATCATAGGCCAAACCCCGTCAAACTTAAAAGAACCAAGTGCTTTGTGGCCCTTGTGGGTTTTTTGTAGATAGGTC
>TARA_R110002020_G_scaffold451901_1_pt1 | contig 18458 bp, 22 predicted proteins | sample TARA_R110002020 | Tara Oceans TARA_R110002020 (sample SAMEA4396489) | marine metagenome | biome: Westerlies Biome; feature: [MES] marine water layer (ENVO:01000295) within the mesopelagic zone...; material: water (ENVO:00002006), including particulate matter (ENVO:01000060) such... | reverse complement strand
TTTTGGGCAGTAAGAGATAAGAAGACAGGTAGTCTTGTGTCTGGTTATTCAGCTAAGAAGAAGGATAATCAGCATGTTATATCAGAAATGAGTATAGACTATGGATCTCTGGATAGCTTCCCCATTCCTTTATTCTTTAATCGATCTAAAGGACATGCAGATGCATTAGCACTAACACTAACTTTGTTCCATGAATTTGAGGCTTATGAGCTTACTGACGATGAGATAGACAGAGCCAATATCACTTGTTTTGGGGATGATGCCGTAACTGGTATAACAAGAAAATGCCTTCTTAGATCCTATCTATATTGACAAAATACAAGAAACTGTATAGGCTGGACGCACACACACTAACACGCAAAACGAGGTACTAGAGATATGGGAAAAAGAGGCCCACAGCCTACGCCAATTAAGCTACTGGAAAAAGCCGGTAGCTGGCGTGCGAAGATTAAGCCTGATGTCGTAGAGGCACCAGCAGAACGACCAGAGCCGCCCGCATGGATGCCGGAGGATTGCTTAACCCGTTGGAGCTATTGCGCAGAGCAGCTAATGGGCATGGGTATACTTGGCAAGATAGACCAGGACGCGCTAGCGCAGTATTGCTATCTATGGAAGCTCTTAGAAGAAGCTATTAGAGAACGAGACACTACCGGCAATGTAGACCATGACCCGGTAAAAGGTCAGCGCATTAGCCCATACTTTAAGGTAGTAATGGAACTATCTACGCAGGTTAAGCAGCTCTGCCGTGAATTTGGTATGACTCCTAGCAGCCGTACCGCATTTAGCGCAGCGGTTAACGTGAAGGATCAGAAGAAAGACGGGCTAGCAGCATTCTCAGAACGTCAGCAATCGGGCTAGTAAGTGGACGCCGACATAAAGGCGTTACTGTGTTCGCTTCCAGGTTATGACCCTTTTAACGTCCGTAACGACGTATGGGAGTTTGACGAATGGCGAGCGCAGCATGCTATAGACTTCTTCCAGACGTATATAACCCATACGAAGGGACCGCTAGCTAGGCAACCGCTAGAGCTATCAGAGTTCCAGATAGCTACTATGTACAATCTGTACGGGTGGAAGCACAAAGAGACTGGCAATAGGCGTTATCAAAACTGCTTCATCTATCTACCGCGTAAAAATGGAAAGAGTACCTGGATTGCAGGCTTTCCTATCTATCATATGCTAGCAGACCCTTGTAGGCCATTGGGAGGAATTGAAGCATTTAGCGTAGCCAGCGAAAAGGATCAAGCCCGTGCAGTGTTCGATCAATCTAGGAATATGATCTTACAGCAGCCAGAGCTAAGCGATGAGTTTAAGATATACCAGCACGCTATAGCTGTACTCGATAAGGGACACAGTTACCGCCTCTTATCAGCAGACGCCAAGAGTAAGCATGGCTTCAATAGCTCATTAATACTCTACGACGAACTACACACAGCAAAAGACCGCGAACTATACGACGTACTAGACACCAGTACAGGCGCACAAGATAACCCACTATTCGTTATCATAACTACCTCAGACTTTGACCGGCCGAGTATATGTAACGAGCAGTTAGACTATGCAGAAAAGGTATGTAGCGGAGTAATTAAAGACGACCGCTATCTACCTGTATTATTCAAAGCTTCACTTGAAGATGATTGGACGGACCCAGCAGTATGGGCCAAAGCAAACCCTAACTTGGGTGTATCGCTTAAAATGGAGTACATGGAGGGTAAGTGCCAGAAGGCACAAGACATGCCCACCTATGAGAACACATTTAAGCGCTTGCATCTGAACATTAAAACCGAACAAGCTAATAGATGGCTACAGCTTAAGCTTTGGGACAAATGTGGCGGTAAGCTTCTACCATTAGAGGGGAGAGAATGCTTCGCAGGTTTAGACTTGGCAAGTACGACAGACATAGCGAGCCTTGTGCTCTTGTTTCCCTATGAAGACGAAGACGCAGAAGAAGGGGAGAACCCTATAAGCTTTGATATACTCCCGATATTCTGGATACCTGAAGCAACAGCAGAAGAACGAGAACGAGTAGACAATGTGCCCTATGTTACATGGGCTAGGGAAGGCTTCATGCGAACGACTCCCGGCAATGTGATAGACTTTGATATAATACGCAAAGACATAAACGAACTAGCAGAGATATACAATATAAATACGATAGCATTCGACCGTTGGGGAGCTCAGCAGATCAGTAACCAGTTAGACGGCGACGGCTTCGACATGGCAGGATTTGGGCAAGGATTTAAGGATATGACGCCAGCTTGTAAGGGCTTGGAAAAAATGATTATCGGCGTACAATGCAGACACGACAATAATCCGGTGCTTAGGTGGATGGCTTCTAATTTAGCAGTTGAAACCGATGCAGCAGACGGGCTTAAGTTTAGTAAGAAGCATAGTACGGAGAAGATTGACGGCATGGTATCACTAGCAATGGCTTATGGACGTTATGACGCTCAATTAATAGAAGACACAAGTAGCCCTTACGATAACGGCGGGATAAGTTTAGTATGAGCCTATTTAGCAGAATAGCAGCGGCAGCTTATGCCCTAGGAACACCAGCACCACAAGTAGAAAGTCGTTACAGCTCACTCGATGAGGTTTACGGCCAGGACGTATTTGGCAATTCAACTCTAACCGGTGAAGCAATGAGCCAGCAGAAGGCCCTACAGTTAGTGCCTTACTATCAAGGCTTAGACATTATAAGCGGCGATATTGCTAAGCTTCCCTTTAATGTTTACCGTAGAATACCAGACCAAGCCAATGGTAGAGAATTAGCCATCAATAGCCCAGCCTATAGAATGCTGCGCCGCGCTCCTAATGCAGAGATGACGCCTTTTGTATGGTTTAAAACTATGATGTACGACGCTGTACAAGGTAACGGGTATAGCTTTATAGTACGGGATGCAGTTGGAAGCGTTACCGAGCTCATTAAACTAGACGCTAGCAGCACGACAGCTGTCAAGGTAGATGGTGAATTGTGGTATTACACAACAACCAAACAAGGACGGCAAGTGTGGATGCAGGCCAATGAGGTTATCCACTTCATGGGTTTAAGCCCGGACGGTATGAGCGGCTACAATCTATGGGATAAGATGCGCCAGAGCTTAGGATTATCGTATTCCGCTCAGGCTTACGGCGCTAAGTTCTTTGCTAATGATGCAAGCTCAGGCAATGTGCTTATATCGCCTAAGACATTAAGCCCAGAAGCCCGTAAAAATCTTAGGGATTCATGGGAACGCTTACAAAAAGGGCAAGATAACTGGCATAAGACTGCTATCCTAGAGGATGGTGTAGAGCTTAAGCAGATTAACTTACAGGCTAAAGACGCGCAGTTACTCGATACTCGCAAGTTCTCAATTAGAGAAATAGCTGGCATGCTACGAATACCGCCCCACAAGCTAGGCGATGATTCACGCGTGAGTTATTCAAGCCTGGAACAAGAGAATCAAAGCTACTTAGATACCTGCTTAGATCCTTGGCTAGTGATGGCAGAACAAGAGCTTACGAAGAAACTGCTTACAGAATCACAAAGAAAGAGCGGTAGTGTATTCATTGAGGCTAACCGTAATGCTTTGCTCCGAATAGATAGCGCTAATAAGTGGACCATCTATAATACAGCTGTTAATAATGGTCTATTAAGTAGAAATGAAGCACGAGCCAAAGAGAATCTTAACGCAATCGAAGGTTTAGACATCTACACCTATCCTATGAATCTACAAACCGTAGGCGACACAAAGGAAGAAGGCACAGAGGAAAGTATAGATCAGATAGGCGACACCGAAGGCGACGACATCCCAAGCGATGCAGACCCGGACGGCTTGAACGAAGGCGAACCAGGCGAAGGCGCAGAAGTAGACCAAGATAGCAGAGGCTTAGACGTTGACGCATTAGCGCAGGCAGTAGCTAAGCTTATTACAATACCGGCGCCAGACTTAGACGCTATATCTCGCAGCAGTAAAAAATGTTACCGCGATATGATGAAAGCTACAATTGATAGGATTGTTAAGCGATGGGGTAGCATGCTTGTTAAAACTATGAACAGTAAGAAGCACAAAGACCAAGACGCGGCGGTATTGGCATATCGTAACGACTTAGCTAAGGCACAAGCTAACCTATCAGACGAGCTTAAGCCATACTGTAATGCTGCCGGTATAGATGTGGCAGAGACGGGATACGCCCTTATCCATGCCTACGATAATAGAGCCGAAGTATACCAAAACCTAACAAGCGAAGATTTAGCAGAACGCCTTACCGACATAGCAGACTTAACACTAGCAAGCCTAGGAGTATTTGAGAAATGAAACACGAACTAAGATTTACCACACAGGCACCACGTACCAAACTAGAAACGCGTGCAGACGGCGACGAAGAAGCCCACAGCATAAGCGGATATGGTGCAGTGTTCTACCGCGAAGGCGATGCTTCTACAGAGTATGTCTTGTATGATAGCCCAGAGTATAAGGTAGTAGAGCGTATTATGCCGGGCGCCTTTGATGATGTACTAGGAGACGGCGACGACATACTAGGCTTATATAATCACGATATGAACCTATTATTAGGCCGTACTGGCTCGGGTACTATGAAGCTCTCAGTTGATAAGACCGGGCTTAAGTATGAAATAGACCCAGGCGACACCAGTATTAGCCGTGATGTAGCGACACACATAGAACGCGGAGACGTAGACGGTAGTTCATTTAGCTTTAAGCCTACGAGCGAAAAATGGTCTACAGAGGAAACGGTAGAAGTACGCGAGATACATAATGTACGTATGTTGGATGTAGGACCAGTAACACTCCCGGCATACAAGGGAACTACTACGGCGGTACGCTCAGAGGATGATTGCGCCGAGGCTATGGCAGCATTCGCTAAGATGAAAGAAGAGCGCAGCAAGAAAGAAGATAGCGAAACAGAAGAAGGTAAAGCCTTGGCTAATGAAGTACACGCACGCCAGATGCGGGCGCACCTGGTCAGTAAAGACTTAACTTAACTTATCTACCACTTGTAGAAAAAGTAACGAGCCCGTCTATTATAGGCGGGCTCAGCTTGTAAGTATTTCTTACATGTTGCAATACAAGATTAATATCTATAATTCTAACCATACAAGAACGTGCCCCTAGTGTCACCTACGTATAACTTCCAATTATTTAATATATCATTCACAGGAATTATACGTAATTCCACATTATACCTAGAGGGGTAACTAATGAAACTTACAGAACTTATGGCTAAGAAGCAAGAGCTTGCAGCCGAAATACGGAAACAGGCAGACACTGAAGGCGCTTTTGACGAAGCACGCCAGGCAGCTTGGGACCAAGTAAACAAAGATTACGACGCGAATAGCGCCGCTATCGATATTGCGCACCGTGCTGCAGAAGTAGAAAAAGATTCTATTGAAGTACGCGACGCTCGTATTGATGCATTGAAAGACGCAGGCATTCAAGTGTCTGGCGATCAACTCGAAGCAGAAAAAGTAAGCGCTATCGAATTAGAAAGTCGCTCTATTAATGGTTTCATTCGCCGCTCGTTCGGTTTTGATACCAGTAAAGAGCAAGACGAGGCAATGGCACAATCAGACATTGCCAAGAACCACGGACAGTTCGGCGATATTGGCTATCGTATGGCTAAGAAGCGTATTAATCAAAGACATGTTGGTTCGGCATTTGAGCAACGCGCACAAGCAACAGCACCAGACAGCGCGGGCGGTTTTTTAATCGCTGAGGGTTTTATAGCTGAGCTTGAACGTCAAATGTTATACTTTGGTCCTATGGCAAATATTGCTCGTAACTTGCGTACGAACAAAGGCAACCGCTTACCATGGCCGACAAATAACGACACTGGTAATACTGGCTCACTTGTTGCAGAAAATGCGGCACCAAGTGAAACTGACTTAGTATTTGGTGAAGTAGCCTTGAACGCTTTCAAATATACTTCTGATCTTGTGAAAGTATCCGAAGAGTTGATGGAAGATAGCGAGTTTGATATGGCTAGTCTCTTAGCGGAGGCACTTGGCGAGCGTATTGGCCGTATCACTAATACCGAACTTACAACCGGCTCAGGCTCAGGCGAATGCCAGGGCGTTATCACTGGCACCACAACTACCAGCGCAGCAGCTCTGGCTCCTACAGGAGACGAGCTTATCGACTTGCAACACTCTGTTGATATCGCATACCGTCCAGGTAGTACCTTCTTGGCTCATGACCTTACAATCAAAGGTTTCCGTCAATTGAAGGATGACGACGGCCAGTACATTTGGCAAACCGGACTCCAAGCTGGACAGCCTGATATGTTGCTAGGTCAGCCATTGCTCGCAAATAACGACATGGATCAGGTCGGGACTGGCAATGATACCGTACTCTTCGGTAACTTTAGCAAGTTTATACATCGTCAGGTACGCGATATGCGTTTTTATCGCTTAAATGAATTGTACCGCGGCAACGATCAAACAGGCTTTGTATCGTTTTTCCGCCAAGATTCACGCGTACTACAGCCTGCAGCATTCGCGAAAATCGTACAAGCGTAGACATTGCGCTTAAAGATTATCCGCAAGTGTTCAATCTTCGACCTTCCCTACAATGTAGGGGAGGTTGTTTTCGTTGATAACAAGACCGCAATTAATCTGATAGGTACACGTAAGGCAGAGAGCTTAGATATTAAGCATTTACCCGCTCGGAAAATGATAGAGAATACAGAAGACTACGAGAGACGGTAAACTATGAGCCCATTAACGTATACGATAGATACAGCCCCAGCCGCTACACTGGTAACGCTGGAAGCTCAAAAAAAGCATATGTATGTCGATCATAACGACGACGACGACTATATACAAATACTTATCAATTTAGCAGAACGCTATACAGAGATTATCACCCAGCGCTACTTGGGCACGCAATCCTGGACGCTTTCTATAGATGCTTTCCCGGTTAAAGAGAACGGGCTTATACAGATATTACGTAACCCGGTGCAGTCTATTACCGCTATAAATTACTTAGATACAGACGGCAATAGCCAATTACTGGCAACAAGCGAGTATGTAGTAGATAGTAAAAGCGCCCCTTGTCGTATCGTACAAGCAGAGGGTAGTACCTATCCTGGAACTAAAGACACGCTTAACGCTGTTACAATTACCTTCGACTGTGGCTATGATACTATTAAGGCATTAAACGAACAGAACCCAGCAATAGCACACGCTGTAAAGCTGATTGCTGCCGAGTGGTACGAGAATAGAGAAGACGCGCAAGATGTAAGACTCGAGTCTATACCACATGGCGCCGCTCAATTGCTCAGCATGGCCGGAGTACATACATACACATGAGTACACGCGTTAAAGCTGGTAGAATGCGTTTCCGCATTAACGTCTTAGATAGGACGGTTAAACGGGGCAGTATGGGCGGAGAAATACCGACAGAACAAGTACTGTATAGTTGTAACGCTGATATAATACCGCTTTCAAGTAAAGAGACTATAAATGGGGGCCAGGTACAAGCATTTGCAAGCCATCGTATAATTATGCGCTATAACCCAGACCACGGGCTTAAGTCTAAGCAATTCATTACCTACGATAATCGAGTGTTCGAGATAATTAGTTATTCAGATATGGATAACTTGCGGCGGAAGCTCGTTGTACTTGTCTTGGAGCAAGTAGACTAATGGCCAACAATAACATGCGTATGTCTTTGTCTGGCGATAAGTCACTAATGAAAACCTTAGACGATTTACCAGGTGCAGTACTTAATAAAGTGGTCACAAAGGCAAACAGTACCGCAATGAACCCAATGGCGAAGGCTTTACGAGCAGCTACTAAGCTATTGGATTTACCCAAAGAACAACGAGACGCCTTGGCTAAGTCTATGGGGCGAAGAGGTAAAACTTACAAAAAGGACGGTAACGTATATACAGTATTGGGGCCTAAATTTGGCTCCCGTTATATAGACGCAGCCGGTAGGAATTTAGTACTCAATTATCAGCAGATAGAATTTGGCTACGTTACTAAAGACGGTGAATCGGTACAAGCACAACCCTTTATGCGTCCGGTATGGGATGCAGGCAAAGGAGCAGTAGAGAGCAACTATGCGTCTGCAGTTCGTGCAAGTATAGAAAAAGTAGCAGCCTTAGAAGCTAAGAAGAACGGCAAAAAATGAGCGACTTCCCCGAGGCGGCAATCTATACCCTTCTTACCAGTGATACCGACATTACGGATATTATAGGGGATAACGTCTATCCGGTATTAGCACCGCAAAATATAACCGGACCATATATAAGATTTCAGACTATCACCCAATTGCCAGACAGGCAGCTTATAGCAGCGTCTACTTTGCAACACAGTAGAATACAAATAGACGGATACGTCAGAGAAGGTAACGCAACTAGTAGCCCGTACTTTATCATTAAGGATCTAATGAATAAGATTAGGCTTGCGCTTGATGGATACAGGGGTGACGTTGTTATAGATGGCGGATCTACCGTACACATTGATTCGCTTTCATTACTCAACTCAGAAGATATACTTACCGGACCAAATGACGGCGGCGATATACCCGTCTATCATATTTCATCTGACTACTCTATAGGTAGTCAGCTCACGGTGCCTACGCACCCATAGAAGGAGTAATAACTATGCCTAATCCCGCTATGGATGGCAATAGCACCGCGATAGTCTTTGGGACTTCCGGCTTTGATGCGAATGTTATCAGTTTAGATGGCCCAAGCTCTTCACGCGAATCGATCGAGAGCAGCCACTTAGGCACTGTCGATAACATGACCTTTTTTGCAGCAAGCTTAGCCGATAACGGCGAAGTATCGCTTACCGTAGAATTTGACCCAGACATTGTGTGGCCATTTGGTACTGGTACAGTGCAGCTTACTGAAGAAATTACTATTACATGGCCATTGCCTGTCGGACAATCTACAGCGGCTACAATGGTTTTTGATGCATTCGCAACCGCAAACAGTGGTGCAGCATCTAACGGCGAACGCATGGAAGGTACTTTCTCCCTTAAGTTAACTGGTGCAATTACGCAAACACCATCAGCATAACGCTGTTTTATACATCCAATCACCTAACACACACACAAGGATTTATATATGTCACTCAAAGAGACGCTCTTAGCGTATAAGCCAAAAATTGTACCTGTAGAAGGACGCTATGACATGCGCATCTATGTCCGTGTTATGAACGGTGCAGGTCGTTACCAGCTCGAAAAGAAGTTTCAAGCGATGGACAAGAACAATCATCTAGTAGAAACTGCGCTTGTATGCGTCTGTGATTCAGAAGGCGAGCTTATATTTACCGCGCAAGACCGCCCGGCTATAAATGAAATGCCATCAGACTTACTGCAGGATATATTCGCAGCAGCTCTGAAGGTCAATAAAATGACACCCGAGGCACAAGACGAAGACGTAAAGCACTCAGAGACGACCACACCAGAAAATTCTGGCACAAACTAGCGCTTAATTTGGGTATGACTGTCGCTGAATGCCAAAGCAAGGTTGACGCGCAAGAGTTTGCTTCGTGGATTGCCTACGAGCGCATAGACCCTATGGGTACAGAGCGCTTAGAGGTAATGATTTCCCAGGTAAGTGCTCAACTTGCCAATAGTAAACGAACGAAGAAAAGCGACAAATTATACGAAGCTACCGACTTTATACCTAAATGGGATGCCAGCCTAGAAAATAAACCTTCAGTTGTGAATTTAGAAGATCAGTTTAGAATGGTCATGCAAGCGCAAGGTGTCAAATTTATAGACGGCTAGGAGTAGATTAGATGGCGGCAAAAGTCGGAGGCTTAACAGTTAACCTTACCGCCACTACTGGCGGATTCAAAAAAGGTATGGACTCCGCTAAGAAGTCTGTCACTTCTTTACGTGCAGGAATGAATACGGGTATAGCTACCGTCGCTAAGTATGGGGGAGCCTTTGGCGCTGCCGCTCTTGGTGGTATGGCTATATTTGTTAAGGCTAATCTAGAATCTATTGACTCTACTACAAAACTTGCAAGTGAGCTAGGCTTATCGACTGAAGCTATGAGCGCCTATGAGTTACAGGCGGGCTTAACTGGCACTTCGATGCAGGGCGTAAGCGGCGCATTGCAAAAGATGCAGAAAAATCTAGGAGACTTCGCGCAGAAAGGCGTAGGACCAGCAGCCGACGGCCTAGAGTTAATGGGCCTTAAGTTTGAAGACATACAAGGCTTAAGCGTAGAGGATCAATTCAGAAAAATATCAGACGGAGTAGCAGGTATAGAAGATCCTATGCTGAGAGCTTCTGCAGCTTCTAGTATCTTTGGTGGTAAGGGCATTAAAGATATTATGTCTTTCCTACAGTCAGGCTCTGCCGGTTTTGATAAAGCAGCAGAGAGCGCTAGGCAATTTGGCACTTCTATTAGTATGATCGACGGAAAAAAGGTAGAAATGGCGAACGACGCTATTCTATTATTGCAGCAAGTATTTAAGGGTATAACCCAGCAGATAACTATAGGCTTAGCCCCACTGATTACCGTTATCGCGCAACGGTTCCAGAATATGGGCAATGTTGGAGCGTCTGTAGGCGGCATTATGGACAAGGTTCTGTCGTTCATATTTAAAGGCGTTAAGCAGGTTATTGATATATGGAATGGATTGCAGATTGCTGTTAATCTTGTTAAGGGTGTATTTATTGGCGTAGGGCAAGCTATCTTACATGTAGCTAATGCAGGTGTAAAAGCAGGCCAATGGATAGGTAATGTATTCACCGCGTTATGGGAAACGATCAAAGCAGGCGGCAGTAATTTAGCTTCAACATTTGAGCTTATATGGGGAGCTATTAGACGCGGTATAAATGCTGCAGTAACTTTCATACAGACAAGTATAGGCGGATTATTAGAATCGGCGGCGCAATCTTTGCGCAAAGTAAAAGGCATGAGCGATATAGCTACCGATTTAGAGGTTGCAGGCGCTCGTATGCGTAATGCAGGATTGCAGTCTCAAAATGCATCAATAAAAGCATTTAATAAGACTAAGGAAGCAGTGGCGGAAGTAGGAGCAGAATCAACACGTACAGCAGAAAAATTAGGCGCAGCTTTTAGCGGTAAGGGCGTAGAAGATTCAGCTATGCTACTTGCAGGTGTAGCAGAATTAGAGAAACAAAAAGAAGAAGTAAAAAACGCAATAGTAAGAGACTCAAACGACATACGCAACAATCAGACGTTCGTAGCCGATCTTGAGGCAGACATGGCCAAGGCTAAGGCATTAGCCGAACAACAAGCAACCGCAGCGAGTACAAAACTAGAGGTAACTAAAACACAGCAACAAATAGAGCACGATGCTTTATTGACTGGCCAAGCTAAATTCAACGACGACATGCTTAAGAATGAGAAAAAAGCACGGGACGCGAACACCATGCTATGGAAGAGCGGCTTAAAAGGTAAGCTTTCTATTGCTAAGGGTGTACTCGGCGACGTATCTAACTTAATGCAGAGTCAAAGTAAGTCTGAGTTTAAAGTCGGTAAGGCAGCGGCTATATCAGAGGCGGCTGTATCTGGTGTTTTGGGTGCTCAAAAAGCCTTTAGTTCTTTGGCTGGCATTCCTATAATTGGCCCTGCCCTGGGTATCGCAGCAGCGGGGGCAGCGTTATTATCAGCGAAAAATAATATATCGAATATTAAAGGTACGAGCTTTGGCGGATCAGCTACACCATCCGCTCCGGCCAGTTCGTCTATATCTGCCGGGGCTTCTTCAGTTGCAGCACCAGAAGCTGTAAGCGAATCCACCGAGACCGCTGTACAGTCTGCAGGCGAACTTGTTATTAACGTACCAGACGGCGCACTGGTAGACGGGCGCATGCTTGTTGAGAATGTTATTAATCCATTCTTAGCCGATGGCGGCACATTAAATAATATACGGATAGGGTAAAATATGGCTCTTGCAGATGGACTGCCACGCGTCTTGTATGATAACGAGTTCATTAACGCTACGTCTGTAGTCGCCTCTACGGAGACGCCAGGCTTCGAGGGCGCGAATGTTTACGACTGGAAGACTAATACGTCATGGATACCAACCGCTACTGGAAGTACGCTTACAGCTACATTCAGCAGCCCAGTAACTGCAGACTCTTTAGCAATATATAAGCATACACTTGGCACAACGTCTTGTACTATCGACCTAGAGTACTTTTCTGGCTCTTGGCTAACAGCAGTCAGTATTAGCCCCTCAGATGATACCGCAGTTATGGAGACATTCACCGCTCAATCGTCTACACAATGGCGTATACTTTTAACCTATGCCGGCGACGATCCACGTATAGCAATAGCAGCCTTTGGCCAGTTTATGGAATTTGAGCGGGGGCTTGCCCTTGGTTATGCTTCCCCGTACCTATCAAGCGTACCGGATATACTGAACGCAGTAACGAAGGGCGGCAACTTAATAGGCCGGACGCAATTAAGCCCCAAGAATCAAACTACAATGTCAGTTAATAATATGACAGATTCGTTTGTACGGGATACATGGTTGCCATTCGCTACCCATATACAGCAATACCCGTTCTTTATGTTATGGTTAAAACGAGATTATCCAGACGAAGCGGCTTATTGTTGGACTGAGGGAACACCGCCAGCATTGCGCTATGTGAAGTACGGACTTATATCTCACTCGTTTAAGATTAACCAGCGTGTCAACTAATGGCAACCTATGAAGAGTTAAGGGGGCAAGTAGGGCGCGAGATAATGGAAGTGGTAGAGCTTGATCTCGACTTCTGTACTCGCACCTATGGTATAGCACCTTGTACAGCAGCGCTTGGCGTTACTGGCGATGTTAAATGCTTTAAAACCAGGGCAAGCTGTCAAGATCCGCAGAATTACTCTACGAGCGCCAAGACGTACCGATTCAGTTTACAAAGTGCAGAAGTACTAGCACCGCCTAGCGGTTCACTCACGCCGGAGGATTATATAGCCTATCCTACGTTGCAGGCTGTCAGCGTTTCGCCGGCTGTGGTCGATCTAACGTCTATGGGTATTCGTGGGAGTATTAACGTAACCATACAAGACGAACCAGACAACGACCTACAGACAGACCCTTACCTAGACACCAGGACATACGACGCTTATGAGCAAGGTACTTTTTGGGGAAAACTGCTAGCACGTAATCCTTTTTATAATGGCCGGGTATTACGCTATAAAGTAGGGTTTAAAGATGGCGACGATTGGAAGTTCCAAACAAGAGAGTATTTCATAGATAAAATATCTGGACCAGATGCCAACGGAAAGGTAACGATTGTTGCCAAGGATGTTCTTAAGCTGGCAGATGATAATCGATCGCAAGCGCCTATAGCCAATACTGGCGAATTATTAGCAGATATTAATACTACAGATTTAGCCGCTACATTAACGCCGGCCGGTATAGGAGACGCTGAATACTCAGCATCTGGTACGGTTCGTATTGGTGACGAAACTATGACTTTTACCCGTGTAGCAGATGCGCTTACATTTACTGCACGCGCTACCGATGGTACAACCGTAGACGATCATACCGCTACTGATGGCATACAGGAATGCTTACGATTTACTGACGCCAGGGTAGACGATATTACCTTTTCATTGTTAAATACCTACGCCAATATAGACGCCAGCCAGCTCGATACTGTAGGATGGGCGGCAGAGGTAGACGAATGGTTGCAAGCAAACCTGTATACCACACTCATTACGGAGCCTACCGGAGTCAATCAGTTAATAACCGAGCTTATAGCTCAGGGCTTATTTTATATCTGGTATGATGATATAGAAAAAACTGTTCAAATGAAAGCTATAGCACCTACCAGGGATGCTGTAAAAACAATTACTGATGATGACAATATCCTTGGTAATACTATGAAAGTCACCGACAAAGAAGAAGCGCGACTATCTCAAGTATGGATTGTCTACGATATATTAGACCCGACCGGGGATAAGGACAAGCTTAAGAATTACGGCAAGTATATTATTAATAGGAACCCAGATGCAGAAGGCGACGACCAATACGGAGACAAACGAGTAAAGCAGATATTTAGCCGATGGATGACAGTAAATGATTCTGGTATAGCTTTAGCTGTCGGAGCTAGATTGTTGGCTAAGTTTCTTGTTACCCCTAAAAAGATAGAATTTGACCTGGATGCAAGTGACCAATCTTTATGGATAGGCGACGAGGTAAACATACTTACGGACTCATTGCAAAACTTTGAAGGGGCCAGCGAACTACGAGCGGCAGAGATACTATCTGTTAAGCCTAAGAATGGTAGCAAGGGCAGCACTTACACCTACCTCGCAGAAGAGACGCAGTTTAGTGGACGCTATGCCTATATTGCTCCCGATGATATGGGAGAGGCAGAGTTCGAGCGCATAACCGAAAGCGGAGACACACGCATTACCAATGAGTCAGACACCAGAATTACAGAGCTTATGGTGCCTAACTATAGTTTTGCATCACCTGCAGACAGAGAGGCTTATGGGTTTATCTGCTACGATACGGGGCTATTCCTTGACGGCACGTTAGCGTATAAGATAATTTGAGCTATGCCTGTAAAGATTAGCCAACTATCAAAGCTACATGAAGCTCCCGCAGGTGATGACTTGCTCGAGATAGACGATGTTAGCGCAGCACTTTCTAAGAGTATGACTGTTGATAATTTTGCAGATTATACAGAAAATGCCTTGGTATATATGCGAGCACGAACCAGCACTGGACAAGTTTTAACAGCCAATGTGACCCTATTAGATTATAGTGGTAGTATTGTAGACCCGACAGGTTCATGGAATGGAACTAATACCTTTACCGCTCCGCATGATGGACACTATCATATCATAGCTACATGCTCAACGACAACCGCGAGCAATAACAGTATACGCGCTCTTATTAATGGCACCGGTGATATATACGGAGTTAATAGTAAACTTGCTAACAGTTCACCAGCTATACTTATTTATACATTTAACCTACTATCTGGCGATACAGTCACATTTACCTATACAGCATCCGAAACTAGAAACAATATTGGATACCAAAATGTACTAACCATTGTGGAAATAGGCTAGAACATGGTCGATGTAAAAATAGGAGATTTACCACCACTTGGCGCAGCACCTGCTGCAGATGATATGCTAGAGATAAAAGATATAAGCGAAACCAAGTCTCTTAGTATCACTATGGCAAACCTTGCAGAAGCTTTATCTAATAAGCTTATCTATTTCTCAGCACGCAGTAACATAGGGCAAGTATTAACTGCTAATGTAACGCTTGTAGAATACAGCAATAACGTAGTAGATCCATTTAATGTATGGACCGGTAATAACACATTCACTGCTCCAAAGACTGCAAAATATACGGTTGTTGCGACTTGTGCCACGACGACAGCAACTAGAAGTGCATTACGTGCGTTAGTAGATGCTGGCAATCATGTATACGGGGCTCAGGCTGGAGGATCAGCTAGTGATATATCTATGTTTTCATATACATTTAACTTAACTATCGGACAAACCTTAACATTTATATATGGAGCATCTGAGACCCGAAACGCTACAGGATTTAGAAATATGATCTCAATTAAGGAAGTAGGGTAGCATATGGCCGATATAAAAATAGGCGGCCTTCCTGCACTTGGTGCAGCGCCAGCCAGTGCTGATCTCGTAGAGATAACCGATACCAGTGAAAGCTTATCTAAAAGCGCAACTATGGAAAACATAGGCGATTATATCAAAAATGCGCTTGTCTATGTGTCAGCACGAAGTACAGCGGGGCAAGTTATAACTAGCAATGTAACCTTAATAGAATACGAATCTAATATTACAGACCCTTACAGCGCTTGGACAGGAGATAATACCTTCACCGCTCCACATGCTGCCGATTATCTTATTACGGCAACTATAACCAATACAGCAGGCGGCAGAAATTCTATACGTATCAAGCTTAACGGTAATAATCATATGATAGGGGCAGAGGCAACCAACGCAGCATCTAGCACGCCTTCTATTGTATCCTATACTATGAGGCTAGAGGCTGGCGACGAGATTACATTTACATTCAATTCAAACAAAACACGAAACACTAACGGCTTTCAAAATGCACTGTCAATTGTAGAGGTAGGCTAAAAAATGGCTCATGTAAAACAAATAACAGCAACCCATAACGATAACCCAGACTGTAGCTATGTATGGACGGATGATAGCGAGCATACCCTGGAACAATGGAAAGCGCACATTGAGAAAAGACTCGGCGAAGATTTCACCTATTCAGAGCCAGAAGATAACCCAGAGACAGCAACCCGGCAGCAGATTAAGCAAGTATGGGAACAAGTCAGAGACCCAGCAGCTAAAAAGATATTAAAGCTTTTGCTTAAGGAGTTTATTGGCGACCATACAGAGCAAGAAGAAGATCCAATAATTGTATTAGAGGATACACTAGATGACAACGTATAGAACTATATCGACGAGTGAAGTAGACCCAGAGTCCCCATTACTATCAACTTTGGCAGTAGCGTGGACAAACAATGTACTAGCTATAACGGAAGGCGATCCTACTGCAATTTCAGAAGGCAAAGGAATTGCAATCGATCTCAACGGACAAACAGCGATACTCACAGACGAAAATGACCAAAGCTTGGTTTTATCTCCCGATGGTAGCGGTAGTGCTGAATGGGTTGAACCAGCTGCCGGATCGATTACTAACACAATTGCATACTCAAATAGTGTATCTACGTCTGGATATGTATTCATAACACTACCCGCAACAGGGACATTCTTGGCAATAGGTCAATATTCTTATAATGACGGATCGGGAGACAACGATACAATGTGGGGGTTTTGCAATGTTATTAATAATTCAGAAGTTGGAGAGTGTCGAATCTTTGCTAGCAATGGTAGCGTACAATCTGCCTTAACGACTGCCAATGACTGGGTTATATCGGGGGGACAGCTTAGGTTCGGGGATGGAGCAACCGGATCAGGTGAATCTGGCGCCATAACACTTATAAGGATTGCTTGAGCGCTAGCTTTCTTACATCGTCTATCTTTAAAGATGAACGAGGAACAAACCCGGCAATAGGATAGCGCAATATATACGCTTCGCGCTCATGTATCCATATAAGCAAGCTAATACCTTCTACAGCATTATGTGCGGCTAAGTCTTCGTGTTGATGGGCTTCTAGTGTGCTATAGGTTAATCTTGGCCCATTGTGGCGCTTTACCTCTGCGAGTACTGATATACCGCCAGGGGCTACCGCTCGTAAGTCTCCCGTAACTGTACCGCAAGCCTTTGCACCTAATACCTTACCGGTACGGCTTCGAGTAATCAGCCAGGGCGTATTAATCTTGTTAATGAAGTGATAGCCGAGGTTATGCAATGCCCTATGTGCTATAAGCTCCCCGTCGCTACCGTTACGCTGGTTACGTATATTCTGTAGGCGCCTAGCATTCTTCTTATCCTGTTCTTGTGTCGGTATCATTGTACTAGTATAGGTTTAGAGCTTATCTGTAAAGATCCTAAGATAGTGCTTGCACATAGTTGCACATGATATACAACTATAGCAGACACCAAGGGTAACGAATGAAAATACTGATAGCATGCGAGTATAGCGGAGTAGTTAGAGACGCATTCATTAAGCTAGGACATGATGCTATGTCTTGTGACTTACTGCCAACAGACAAACCGGGCCCACACTATACTGGCGATGTCTTCGACTTACTTAACCAAGAGTGGGACTTGATTATTGCCCACCCACCTTGCACCGCTCTTGCTGTTTCTGGCAACTCTACATATGGCGCAGGAATGAAGAAAGAACAAGAGCGATATATTGCAGCAGAATGGACAGAAAAGCTATGGAATGCTTGCCGCGCTGTATCTCCTAGGGTATGTTTCGAGAATCCTGTAGGAGTATTACCGCGTCTTACATGCATGCCTAAGCCTAATTATGTACAGCCTTATCTATTTGGACATATGGAGCAAAAAAAGACTGGCTTATTCCTTCATGGCTTAGAGCCCTTGGTAGAATCTGACAATGTTTTTAATGAAATGATGGAACTACCAAAGAATGTAAGAGAGCGCTTGCATTATTTACCGCCTAGCCCCGACCGGTGGAAGATTAGAAGCACGACATACCAAGGAATAGCTGATCAGATGGCGGCTCAATGGGGCAAAGTATGACAGACTACCGTACTTTGTATGATCACGACTACGCGGGCAATTGGGACGAACCCTTTGCAGATCCTAACATAATGCCTGTATACACCATAGCGTCAGTAGTAACGCACTTCATACATGACCAGCGCAAGGATAAAGATATGCGTAAGCTTGTGTTACTATTTGAACCTATCGAGGGTATGGCGCCAGAAGATCAGCTTAAGCCGTTAATGATGAATAATACCAATATGGAAATAGTACGCGGCTTATACGGCCTAGACTATGAAAACTGGGAAGGCAAGCGAATAGCTATATATAAAGGCTCATACTCAGACGACCTAGGGCAGCG
>TARA_R110002020_G_scaffold220972_1_pt1 | contig 18461 bp, 13 predicted proteins | sample TARA_R110002020 | Tara Oceans TARA_R110002020 (sample SAMEA4396489) | marine metagenome | biome: Westerlies Biome; feature: [MES] marine water layer (ENVO:01000295) within the mesopelagic zone...; material: water (ENVO:00002006), including particulate matter (ENVO:01000060) such... | reverse complement strand
ATGGCTTACATTGAACCGGCTCCGATTAAGGACAAAGAAAATCCTCTGGAGTCAATGATGGAAAGATTCAACATTGCCGCTGAAAAGCTAGGCCTCTCCGACGAGGTGTACAATGTTCTGAAAAATCCAGCCAAACAAGTTATCGTATCCTTACCTATCACCATGGACAATGGGAAAATTCAGGTCTTCGAAGGGATACGAGTAATTCACTCAAATATTCTTGGCCCAGCAAAAGGCGGTATCCGCTTCGCTCCCGATGTACACATCGACGAGGTGCGTGCTTTAGCAGCTTGGATGACTTGGAAATGTGCCGTAGTGGACATTCCATACGGTGGAGGCAAAGGCGGTGTGAGATGTAATCCTAGAGAAATGTCTAAGGGTGAAATCGAACGTCTTGTCAGAGCTTATACCATGGCTATGATTGATGTTTTCGGTCCGGACAAGGATATTCCAGCGCCGGATATGGGAACTGGTCCCCGAGAAATGGCTTGGCTAATGGATGAGTATTCCAAAGCAAAAGGGATGACAGTAAGTTCGGTTGTAACTGGTAAGCCTCTAGTTTTGGGAGGTTCATTGGGAAGAACTGAGGCGACAGGCCGTGGAGTGATGGTGACTGCTTTGGCAGCTATGCAAAAATTGAAAATTAATCCATTCCAAGCGACATGCGCTGTTCAAGGCTTTGGAAATGTGGGTTCATGGGCAGCTAGATTGTTGGAAGAAAGAGGGTTGAAAATCGTAGCAATCTCTGACCATACGGGTGCTTTTTATAATGAAAATGGGATCAATATTGTAGAGGCCATCGCTTATCGCGATTCTAATAACAATAACCTGGAAGGCTTCAAAGGCGGGGAGAAAATGCTGGATGCCGGTGATTTGCTTACATTGGAAGTGGACGTGTTAGTTCCTGCTGCTGTAGAAGATGTGATCACTATTCACAATGTAAACGACATTAAAGCCAAGCTCATCGTAGAAGGTGCAAATGGTCCTACGTCGGCAAAAGCTGATGCAATCATTAATGAAAAGGGCATCATGGCAGTACCTGATATCTTGGCAAATGCCGGTGGTGTGACTGTTTCTTATTTCGAATGGGTTCAAAATAGATTGGGATACAAATGGACTGCTGACCGTGTAAACAGACGCTCAGACCGTATCATGAAGGATTCCTTTGAAATGGTCTATCAAGCTTCCCAGAAGTACGATGTACCAATGAGAATAGCTGCATATATCGTTGCAATCGATAAAGTAGCGAAGACATATACATTTAGAGGAGGATTCTAATACCCTTCTCTCAAAAGAATATTTTATCTTTGAGGCGTGGGGGATTTCCCCGCGCCTTTTAGTTTATAAGCATATGACCATACACCGCGAAGGACGAGTTTTGTTATTTTGGCTACTAATTATTTTAGTTGCCGGGAATTATTTGATCATCTACTTTATGCCAGATGCTAGAGTGCTTTCTAATGTTGCTGTTTTAGGAAGTATAGTGCTTTATCTAATTATCCTCCAGTTTTTCCGTAGTCCCATCATCCAATTGCCAACCGATGAAAGCCTGGTCTATGCTCCTGTTGATGGGAAAGTGGTAGTGATTGAAGAAGCATTTGAAGATGAATATTTGAAAGAGAATCGCAGGCAGGTGTCGATCTTCATGTCTCCAATCAATGTGCATATCACCCGATCTCCGATTAAGGGTATTGTGGAGTTTTTCCAGTATCATCCGGGGAAATATCTCGTAGCTTGGCATCCAAAATCAAGCACTGAAAATGAGCGAACTTCTATGGTAGTGACCCATGAAAATGGCACAAAGCTTATGGTAAGACAGGTAGCTGGAGCTCTAGCTAGAAGAATAAAATGGTATGTAAAGCCAGGTTCAGAACTTGCTGCAGGCGGAGAATTTGGGTTTATTAAATTTGGCTCACGAGTGGATATTTATCTTCCACTGGATGCTGAGATCTTAGTGGGATTAGAAGAGAAAACTAAAGGAGGGAAGACTCCAATTGCCAGGCTGGCATAAGCAATTTCGCTGTTAAGAAAAATACTTTTGAATTAGTTTGAAATTTGTAGCGATTAAAGACTTTAGTTCGTTAAGGATTTATAACTCCAATTTTTCTACTATGAGATACTTAACCTTACTTATTCTAACTAGTTTTGCTATATCACTTTATAGTTGCACTGACGTTGAAGAACCAAGATCTGCCTTATTTGGTACTTGGGAAAATCGAAATTATGTAGACTCCTTAGAGGTATGGTTTGTAAATACTTACCAGTTTAGAAATGACAGTCTTTTTGATGTTGCCTCTACTGTAAGAGAAACTGAAATCGGAGAGGATTTAGGCTACAGATTGATATCTACTGCTTGGTATAATTTCGATGGAGATATTTTTCAATATTATTATGATGATGGGTTATTTCATTTTGGAGGTAGGGATGATGATCCATTATACGTTCCTAAAAAAGATTTAAAACCAGGCATAGTTGACTTTTTCAGGATACCAAAAGGCAAATTGACCTTTTCGAGTGATTTGCGCCAGTTTACTTTTCAGGAAGATTGCTGGGCAGTCAGCTCAACTAATGACTGTATAGAGTTTCCTGCACAGACCTTCATTCGAGTGGATTAACGCCTCTTTTTACTGATGTAAACCCAATATCCCAGCCCGAGGGTACTCATAAAAAATATAGTGGTAGTCCATTCAAATGTTCTGCGGGCAGAGAGCATTTTTTCTATGGACTTTTCTCTTTCTGCAACCGCTCTTTTTAACGCCTGCACATCCTTTTCCTGCTTGAAAGCGATGGCTTTGTAGTCCTCGCCAGTTTGAGTGGCTGTAGTTGTTTCAATATCCCCAATCATTCGCAGTTCATCCATGATCAGATTATCTTTTGCGATGATGCGCTCAAGCCAATCATTTGTTTCGATCATATCTTTTTTGGTGCGATTACCAAAAATTCCTGACTTTTTACTTTCCGATTCTTTCCATTGCTGGGTCAGGGCATCTCGGTCCTGAACCATTTTTTCCAATTTAGCTTGGCCTGCTTCAGTGAACTGAGGTGTGAATGCATTTAGAAAAGTAAGGAGTACTATCAGAATCATTTTTCTTGAGATATTAATGGACTTAATATTAACGAATCAGGGAGTGAAAAATTCACTTTGGTGCGAATATAAAGGAAAGCGAACACTGCCATGCCCAAGGAGAATATGAGAATTGCTGATTCATACTTCCAAGACGTAAATTCTTGACTTTTTATTTGCTCAGTTTTCTGCGCTAGAGCACTTTTTAGCTTTTGAATATCTTGTTCCTGTGAAAGTGTGATTGCTTTATAGGTTTCATTTTCAGAAAGAATTGAAGCCTCATCTATTCGGTTATGAAGTTTCAGCTTTTGAATAATCGCATTATCCTTTTCAATGATTCGCATTACCAGTGCATAATTAACTGTTGGTTTAGCGGGGATTTCTAACCCAAATACGACTGAGCTTTCATTTGATTCTGCTTTTAACTGCTGAATCATGGACTCTCGCTCTGTCAATAATGTGGACGTAGCATTGCTAGCGTAGATCTGAATTGGTAATAAAAATAGCCAAGTAAAAATTGCAGTTTTCATATGAATAGGGGTTGGTGGTTTTTCCGGATTTCTATCCAAACTGCATTCCAGTTGGCTATTTATTTTTTCCAGCCTCGTGTCATTTCTTTTTTTCCGGGAGGTCCTGGTAAAGTTTCTACCTCAAGTCCTAAATCTTTCAAGTCTCTTTTGAGCTGGCCAGTGGCACAATAGGTCGTAAATATTCCGCCCGGATTCAAAGACTCACAAACCTTGCTGAGAGCTTCCTTTGACCACATTTCAGGTTGTTTACTTGGTGCAAACGCATCGTAGAACACCACGTCAGTTGGGTAAAGTACCACCTCCTCCAGCGTAGTTTTCTCTTTTTTCATATTGAAATATTCCGAAAGGACTACTCCCTTATCCCAATCAGCTTTGTGTAAACGCTGCAAATACGGCTTGTAATGAAAAATCGCATCATCCATATCACCGTAATTTAATTGAGAATAAATATCCTCAGGTAGTGGAAATGGTTCAATGCTGTGATAGAGTACAGGGATCTGATTTTGCTCCGCCCAAACGAGCGTTAGCCAGGCATTCAAGCCGGTACCAAACCCTACCTCAAAAACGCGGAGAGGTTTTTTAGTTGGGTTATTGACGATCCAAGAGTCCAATCCGTACAACATAAATACGTGAATGGATTCCTTGAATGCTCCGTGGAAGCTGTGGTAGGTTTCTTTTAATGATTCATTGTAGAGGGAGTGCGACCCGTCCTCTGTGGTGATGATTTTCAAGTTGTCACTCATACAGAATAGATTAAAGCAGTACAATAAGCCGACACACCTTCTTGTCTCCCTACAAAACCCAATTTCTCAGTTGTGGTAGCTTTGATAGAAATGTCATTTTCAGAAACGTTCATCACTTCTGATAGGCACTTCTTCATTGTCGGGATATGTGGATTTACTTTTGGAAGTTGAAGGCAAATTGTGGTATCTAAGTTGCCCACTTCGTAGCCAGCTTCACGGAGTAGTATCATTACTTTAGAAAGCAGAATCTTACTGTCTATTCCTTTGAATTTCGGGTCCTGATCGGAAAAGTGGTAGCCAATATCCCGCAGATTCGCAGCTCCTAAGAGCGCATCACAAATCACATGGATCAACACATCCGCATCAGAATGACCAACGGCACCCTTTTCATGTTCTAATTTTATTCCTCCAAGCCAGAAGTCGTAGCCCTCTTTTAGTTGGTGGACATCGTAGCCGAAACCTATTCTGAATTTGTTCATGCAGGTACAGATTTATAATATAAGACAGAGGAGTTCTCTTCACGGATCAAGCGGTTCGCCCAAGTCATGATTTCCTCCCCTTTTATGTTTGATTTATTTTCGAATTCCTCGTAATACAGGTCCGGATTACCAAGCTGCGCATAATTAGCCAAATTCATTGCCCGATTAAGTACTTGAATTGACTCGTAGGTTTTCATTGCTTCACCTTGGTTCTTTACTTTTTGTAATGCGTGTTCAGATATTTCAGAGTTTAGAAATTTTGAAACCACTTCATCCAGCCCCTGTTCTGCTTCTTCGGCGGAAACTCCACTTTCCATTTTTCCGGAGAAAATAAGTAAACCAGGATCTACCGAACCTAATACATAAGCTCCTACTGCGGCGAAAAGTTTTCCATTTTTTACCAGGGTTTGCTCAAGGAGTGAGGACTTCCCAAATCCAATAATGTCTGTAATCAAATCAGCTTCCAGATACCCATCGGCAAGTTTGGCTGGCATTTTATAGGCTTTGTACAATGCGTCTGTTGGGACGTCAGCTTCTACTAGTTTGGTTCTTTTGGCGAGCTGAGCAGGTTCAACTGGTATTTGGTGGTTGGATTTTGAAAGATTTGGAATCGTTTCAAACCACTTCTTGGCCAAGCGCTTTACCTCCGCTTCAGTCACTGCTCCAGCGACGACGAGGACAGCATTGTCCGGTCTATAATTCGCCTGATAAAAATCCCAAACATCCTCTTGGGTATAGTTGATGATATCGTTTAGATTTTGGCCAATGGTTGGCCATCTATAGGGGTGTGTTGTATAGGCAAGGTCTCGCAAATGGTGAAATACATCACCATAAGGCTGATTGAGGTAGCGCTGCTTGTATTCCTCCATCACTACTTTCCGCTGAGTTTCGATTGTTTTCTCGCTCAGCGTCAATTGTAGCATACGGTCAGATTCCAGCCAAAATGCTGTCTCCAGATTTGCGGCAGGAATCGTGATGTAATAGTTCGTAATGTCAGGACTGGTAAATGCATTACAGGCACCACCGACACGCTCGAGTTCGCGATCGAATACAGGAACATTCGCAGAACTGCCGAACATTAAATGTTCGAAGAAATGGGCAAGTCCGGTTTTGCCGAGTTTTTCATTTCGGGATCCGACTTTATATAAGAGGTTGAAAACGGCGATTTTGCTGCCGTGATCCTCGTGGACGATCACTTCTAATCCGTTTTCTAGGAAAAATCTTGTGTAGGGTAGCATAATTGTAGCTTGCAAAGCTAAGATAATTGGCAATTCTGGCTAATCAGCTGGATAGATTTTAAGTAAACCTTAGCGATGAAACCTGAGTTTAACCAGAAACAGTCCCTTTGGTGTAAGCATTCCTGATTTTTTCGAAAAAAAAACGAACTTTGGAATGATTGCCTAAGTTAGTTTTCCAAAATAACCCTCAGCTCAATTCCCTTATGAAAAAACATTGCGTAGAACTTCACGAGACTGGACAGTTTTCACAATTTTTTTTGGATTATATCGGAGGGAAAAAAGAATTACATCCTTTTTATGCTCACGCTCCTAAGCTGGAGAGTTTCAAAGAGGCAATAGCGCAAAAGACTTTTTCAGATGAAAATCGCAAAGTGCTGGTAGAAGCGCTGCATAGTCAATATGCGAATCAGGAGGTGAGTTATGCTGTTTCTTCCAATATTAAAGCATTAGCTTCAGCCGGCACATTTACTGTGACTACTGGACACCAGTTGAATTTGTTCACTGGTCCACTTTACTTTATTTACAAGATCGTTTCCACGATTAATCTTGCTAAGAAATTAGCAGAGACTTATCCGGAATACAAATTTGTGCCTGTTTATTGGATGGCCACTGAGGACCATGATTTTGACGAAATCAATTATTTCAAACTTGACGGCAAGAAATATCAGTGGAATTCTGATCAGACTGGTGCTGTTGGCGATTTTGAACTTGATAAGAGTTTTAAGGAATTTCTTAAATCTGTATCCTTTGCTCCGCAGGTATTTGTAGATGCATATACTTCATCTAAAACGCTGGCGGAGGCAGTCCGCAAGTATGTGAATTCACTTTTTGGCGAGGAAGGTTTGGTGATTGTGGATGGAGATGATGCGAGTTTGAAGCGGGAATTTACAGACGTGATACTTTCTGATTTGTTCAAACACAGGCCTTTTGTAAAGGCAACTGAAGCGACTGAGGCATTGGAGGAATTGGGATATAGCAGTCAGATCTTCCCGCGGGAAGTGAATTTCTTCTTCCTGGACAAAGGGATTCGGGAGCGGATTGAAAAGATGGATTCTGGATTTGGTGTGGTAAATACCGAATTGCGATTTTCTGATGAAGAAATGGAGGCTTTGGTAAAGTCAAATCCAGAGCGATTTAGTCCGAATGTAGTCTTGCGTCCGCTTTATCAGGAAGTCATCCTGCCAAATCTGGCTTATTTGGGAGGTCCAGCTGAAGTGGTTTATTGGCTTCAGCTAAAGCGTGTTTTCGATCATTTTAAAACTCCTTTTCCTGTCTTACTACCTCGGAATTTCGCTTTGCTCGCAAACGAAAAAGTACAGCGCAAAATGCAACAATTGAATTGGACTATTGAGGATTTATTTGTGGACGTGGAGCACTGGAAAAAGACTTTTGTGAAGACAGAAGCAAGTATGGATATAGAGCTAGAAAAGCAAAAGGAAGTAATCTCTGCGCTTTTTGATGCAAAAGGTAAGGAAGCTGCGCATTTGGAGAAGACCTTGGAAAATGCATTCGAAGCTGGGAAAGTGAGATCATTGAAGATCATTGATCAAATGGCCAGAAAGCTGCGTAAAGCAGAGGAACGTCGTTTGCATACACAGATTGAGCGTGCCTGTTGTATTCAGGAGCTAGTGAAGCCAGGAGGTAGCCCACAGGAGCGGGTGGTAAATATGATGCAGTTTTATCTTGCAAATCCAGATTTGATCTCTGAGCTGTTGGATTGCTTCGATCCGCTGGATTTCAGAATGATGGTATTGACAAATGAATCTTGATAAGCATCAGCTAAGAACTTTTTATAAAGAGCTTCGTGCGGCTCTTTCAGATGAAGAGCTTGAGGAGAAATCTCTACTGGTGTCATCTAATGTCATTACTTTTTTGAAGGATAAAAACGAGCTCCGAAACTTTCATTTATTTTTTCCAATCTCAAAACAACGCGAGATTAATACCTATCCAATAAAAGACTACCTAGATACAAGGGAAAGTTTTATTTACACTTCACGAGTCATAGATGATTCATTGGAATTGCAAACCTTGCTATTAAGGTCAAATACAAGATTTAAAAAGGATAAATGGGGGATTCCAATCCCGCTAGAGTTTGAAGTAGTAGGTAGCGAGTCGATTGAGGTGGTTTTTGTCCCATTATTGGCATTTGATCAAAGGGGCAATAGGATCGGATTTGGCAAGGGATATTACGATGTATTACTTACGGGCTTGAAGCCGTCAGTTCTGAAGATAGGTCTGAGCATATTCCCTCCTGAGCTTAGGATTCCCGCAGAAATTCATGATATCCCACTGGATTATTGCATTACGCCAGAAAATATCATTACTTTTTGATCTTGTTTAAATAAATGTATTACATGCGATATACTTCACTTACGGCATTTGCTGTGTTAATTCTAATGTTTTCCTTCATCATAGAATCCAAGGCGCAGCTCAGGGATTATAATACGATGATCGGGATTACAGGCGGTACTAACATAGGTGGAACTGTTAAACAATTTATTTCCCAGCAAGGAGCAGTTGACCTTTTGGTTTATAGAAGGTGGAAAGGTTGGGTAGCTGCAGCACTTTATGAGCATCACAAGGACATCAGGGAGTTCAGAGGATTGGAGTGGTATGTGGGTGGTGGTGCGCATTATGGGATGTGGAAAGATGGAAAGGGAGAGCCTCCGTGGGTTTATAAAATTGACCAGGACTACAATGTATTTGGAATAGATGCGATTGCTGGTTTAGAATACAATATCAATAAAAGCAACTTCTATGTGGGTTTGTATTGGAAACCCGCTTACAATTTTACTGACTTCACGAAGTTTTGGGAGGATGAAGCGGCCTTTACGCTGAGGTATTCTTTGTAATAAGGGGCAAATAGTGGTGGGGTAATTTTTTTTTTTTTTGTTAATGTTTGTTGGTTGTACCCATGACCAACGATGAACATTATTCTTCTTTATTTCTGATCAAAGAAGGCTAGAAAAGCTCAAGTTTTTTGGCGGATTAGCGCATGTACGTAAAACACTATTTTGGCTGTGATAAATACAGTTTTTTGCTTGACTTTAAATGTAATTAATTTAGAGGGTTTCAAAATAATATTCTATTACCATTTAACGACGTTTTTGGAGTTTTTATAACCTTATTTTTTAGATTCTACATTCAGTTTTAAAATCAAGAGTCATATTTTAACCATCATTTGATTTTTTGTCAAATTAAATTAGAGTATCTGTGATTTATTTAACCAGTATTAGATTTTATTGAAGTAATTTCAATTTTTATTAAATTATTTTTAACTCTGTTAATTTGATATAATATTCTGTTTGTTCTGGATTTATGTCTTTTTCGCACGCGATTTAAGATATGGAATAAGAAAGGACGAAATTTTTAAATGGTAGTGCGTACTTAGCAGAATTATTGCCAATAATGTAAGAAATGTACTGATATTTTGTCATTATTGCTTTTTGTTAGAATGAATCTTACTCTATCTTTTTTTAACAATAATTTATAAAGAAAAAATTGCATTATTCTTGGCTAATTAGGCTGTCTCCCTTCATTTTGAATTTCACATTAAAGAGATTTTCTTTATGTATGAACCAAATCAAATACATATGAAAAAAGCTTTACTGTGTGTTGTTTTACTGCTGACTACAGTCCTCGGTTTTGAGGCTTCAGCACAACAACGAACGATTACCGGAACGGTAATTTCTGAAGAGGACGGGCTCGGCTTGCCTGGAGTTAATGTTCTTGTTAAGGGGGCTTCCCGTGGTGTAATTTCAGATTTAGATGGAAAATATTCTATACCAGTTAATGCAGGTGAGACCCTAGTTTTTTCATTTGTGGGCTACCTGTCGCAGGAGTATGTGGTGGGCGAACAGTCGGTAGTCGATATTACCTTAAGTGCAGATGCAAAGGTTTTGGGGGAAGTATTGGTAGTAGGCTATGGTAGTACTACTAAAGGCGATTTGACTGGGAATATTTCCAATGTCAAAGGTGAAGATTTGGCGACTGTTCCTGTAGTTAATTTTCAGGATGCCTTGCAAGGAAGGATGGCTGGTGTATTTGTGCAGTCTTCCAGCGGCAAACTTGGTGAAGGGGTTAAGATTAGAGTACGTGGTACTACCTCTATCTCTGGGGGCAATGATCCTCTATATGTAATAGACGGAGTACCTGTGACTACAGGCGGTGCACTTGGCTATTACAATCCGATGGCAGATATCAACTTTAATGATATAGAGTCATTGGAGGTGTTGAAGGATGCGTCTGCTTCCGCTATCTACGGAGCAAGAGGTGCAAACGGGGTGGTGATTATCACGACTAAAACAGGTTCCAAAGGAAAAACAAAATTCAATGTGGGGATTCAGAGAGGTATATCAAGCCCTACTAGAACTCGAGATTTCTTGAACTCAGCTCAGTATATAGAATTGATGAGAGAAGGGGCGTATAACAATGATCTTCAGATTTATGACATCGATCCTATTAATAATCCTGATGACTACGATGGGTCTGACTTGCAGTTTGTAGAAAGTAGACTTGATCGATACTCTGGATATGCCGATTGGAGAACTGGTGAAATAGACACAGATTGGCAGGATCAGGCCTTCAATGATGATGCTGGTACTTTTAGCGTAAACTTTTCTGCTTCTGGTGGGGATGAAAAAACAAGATTTTTTTTAAGTGGGGCATATGATCAGCAAACAGGTATTTTGATCAGAAATGATTTTGAAAGAATTTCTGCGAGATTGAACCTTGATCACTCAGTTTCTGAAAAATTCCTGATTGGAGCAAATTTTGGTTTGAGCCGCACAGAGAATAATAGGTTGTCCAATGATAATGCCTTTAATAACCCCATTCAATTGGTGGCGATGGCTCCAATTACTCCAATTAGAGATCAAGAAGGGGTTTTATATGATCGTCCGACGACTACTTATTATAATAACCTTATTGATTCGGAAAATGCCGACTGGCTAAATGTATCTTTTAGAAATCTGACAAATGTTTTTGGTGAGTACAAGTTTTTCTCTGACTTAAAATTCCGTTCTGAGTTTGGTATTGACATATTTAACCAGAACGAAGAGCAGTTTTTTGGGTCGAGAACTAACACAGGGTTGTCCACAAATGGATATGGGCTGTCTAGATGGACTCGCATAGTGAACTACAACACGAACAACTTCTTCACTTATAATAAGGTTTTTGGAGGTGTTCACAATTTAGAAGCAGTGCTGGGTATGTCTTTCCAGCGTTCGGATCAGAATAATACTTTCGTAGAAGGTCAAGAATTTCCACTGGATGATCTCAAAACCCTAGCTTCAGCGGCAGAAATCACTGGAGGGTCTTCATCTGTCACGAATTTTTCATTCCTATCTTATTTTGCGAGAGTAAATTATAAGTATGGGGAGAAGTACCTGGCAACCCTAAGTGCTCGAGTGGATGGTTCATCACGTTTTGGGCCTAACAATAGATATGGGTTTTTCCCAGCAGTTTCTGTTGGATGGATTCTGACTGAGGAAGGGTTTTTAAAAGGGAATAATACACTTAGCCTACTTAAACTGAGAGGCTCTTATGGACTTACTGGAAATGCGGAAATAGGAAACTTTGAGCATTTGGGTCTTTACGGATCGGCCTCATATGGATTAGTACCAGGACTAGTGCCTACTCAAATTCCTAACCCTGATTTAACTTGGGAGAATACCTTGCAGGTAGATATTGGGATAGAATTTGGGCTTTATAATGACCGAATTACAGGCGAGATCGATTACTACAATAAGAATACATCTGATCTTTTGCTGAATGTTCCTGTTCCGGCGACTTCAGGATTTAATACCCAGCTGACCAATATTGGTAAGATGCAAAATCAGGGGGTAGAGATTGTATTGAATTCAATAAATATCGCCAAGCCAGACTTCACTTGGAGCACTTCAGTGAATTTTGCCAAAAATGTCAACGAAGTAAAAGAGTTAGCTCCAGGGCAATTGTCGATTCCTCCTTCTTCCTCTAGATTTCTAAATGCTGTTATCATTGGAGAGCCTTTAGGGGTGTTTTATGGGGCAGCATATGCAGGGGTAGACCCCTCCAATGGCGATGCACTTTATTATTCCAATGAGGAGCAAACAGAAACTACTTCAAATTATAATGAAGCAGAGCGTGTAGTGGTCGGAGATCCTAATCCTGATTTTATTGCAGGTATTACCAACTCGTTTAAATTCAAAGGATTTGATCTAATGTTCTTATTTCAAGGAGTTTTTGGAAATGAGATATTTGATGGTGGCGGAGGATTCTTTGCTGCTAATGGTGATTGGTTTGATAATTCTACTGCGGATCAGCTAGCCAGATGGCAAAACCCTGGTGATATAACTACTATCCCCCAGGCGAGACTGGGCGAATGTAATGGTTGCTCAGCTTCCAGTAGATATCTTTCGGATGGGTCTTACATAAGATTTAAGACCCTGAATGTAGGTTACTCATTTAATTCTAAGCTTTTGTCAAAAGTGAAGCTTTCTAGTTTGAGAATTTTCTTCACAGGACAGAACTTATTGACGTTTACGGACTACAAGGGATGGGATCCAGAAGTAAGTGCAGATTATTTGGGAGGTAATATCCAGATTGGAAATGACTTCTATTCTGCACCCCAATCCAAAACAGTCTCTCTCGGTCTTAATATTGGATTTTAACTGAAACTACGATGAAAAAATATATAATTATAGGATTGGTTTTGCTGTTTTCGGGATGTGCAGACCAATTGGATTTGGCTCCTCAGCAAAGTGTAGATCAGGATCTGGCTTTGAGCACTGATGCCAATGTGAAGCGTGTGCTCCAAGGAGCATATTCTGAAATTAGAAGTACGTCTCTCTATGGAGGTAGCTTATTGCTTTATGCAGAAATGCTTGGAGCAAATAGAGAAGTACGATGGGAGGGGACTTTTAATCAGCCTAGAGAGATGTTTAATAAAAATATTCTTGTCAATAATTCTTTTGTTCAGGGCTCATGGTCTGATGCTTACAAAGCTATAAATGTTGCAAATAATGTATTGGCTTCACTTGAAGTGGTCGACTCTGAAGATCAGGAAAGAGTGGAAGGAGAGGCTTTGTTTATTCGAGGTTCAATGTTTTTTGAACTCGTTAAGTTTTTCGCTCTTCCTTATTCTGCTGGGAGCGTAGATTCAAACTTGGGGGTGCCTTTAGTGTTAACGCCTACAAGACAGATAGATGAAGATAGTTACGTGGCTAGAAACACGGTTGCAGAAGTTTATGCTCAGATTATCAGCGATCTGGAAAAAGCAGAGGTACAGCTTCCGGCAGTTAATGGCTTTTTGGCTAGAAATTATGTGGTAGCTGCGCAGCTTTCACGTGTATTTCTCCAAATGGGAGATTATGAGAAGGCAAGAGATGCTGCAGACCGGGCAATCAGTATATCTTCTGCTAATGGTAAAATTCTTACTTTGAATTACTTAGATGCTTTCAACACTGACGGAGATTCTCCTGAAGATTTATTCTCAATACAAGTAAATACTCAGGATGGGGGGAATGATATGTTTCTTTATTATTCCTTACCAGAATATGGTGCAAGGGGCGGTGATGTCTCTATTCAGGCTTCACATTTTGATTACTACGAAGCAGGAGATGCTAGGCTAGATCAGTTTTTTGAAGGAGCTGGAGAGCAAAGAACGGCAAAGTGGAGAGACCAATATAAAAATGTAAAAGTGATCCGATTGGCCGAAATGTATCTTACGAGAGCAGAGGCAAATTTCAGGCTGGGAACTTCTGTTGGTGCGGCTCCATTGGCTGATCTGAATAGAATTAGACAACGAGTGGATCTACCCGCTTTGGGCTCCATCTCTTTAGAAGTCATTTTGGCAGAGCGCAAAGTAGAGCTTGCACATGAAGGGCAGTATCTTCATGACGTAAAGCGAACAGGAGGATTGATACTTGACAATTCATCGTCAGAAACATATAATTTCGATGATGGTAGATTGATATTTCCTATTCCTCAACGTGAAATGGATGCAAATCCTAGTTTAGTTCAAAATTCTGCCTATACTAATTAGCCTTTTTGAAGATTGTTTCTTAAATCAGCAGCGCCAAATCGGCGCTGCTTTTTTTTTGTTCAATTTATTTTATGTTACTGATATTGAGTATATTAAAATATCATTTTTAATATACTACTCTTTTTAAAATTAGATTTTTATGTCGCAGTCAATGGAAGTTCCTGAAACACTTACACCTTTTAAATCTATTGGAGTCTGTTTTAGCGGTGGTGGCTATAGAGCCACAGCTTTCAGCTTGGGGGTTTTGGATTACTTAAACCGAATAGAATTTGAAGGTAAACCACTTCTAGAAAACGTCATTGCAATTAGCTCTGTTAGTGGTGGGACAATCACTGCAGGACTTTTTGCTGCTAGTAACGCCAAAGGAGAAACCTTTGGCTCATTTTACTCAAAGCTTTATTCATTTTTGAAGGAGGATAAGCTTGTGGATGAGGCAACCGCAAAATTCATGGATAATGAATTTTGGAATACAACCACCAGAAGTAGATCGGTAATCAATGGATTTGCCCTCACTTACCATGAGAAATTAGTCGAGGAAAGTTTTGAATCTTTAAAGCCGGAGAATATAAAAGGTCACCTGAAGTATGTCTGTTTCAATGCTACTGAGTTTTCTTATGGCTTAACTTTTAGATTTCAAAACGTCAATAAGTTTGGGAATTATGAATTGAAGTGTGATCAACTTCAGGCGGTTTTGAATGAAATGCGTATTGCGGATGCGATAGCTTCTTCCTCCTGCTTTCCGGTTGGATTTGCCCCTATGATTTTTCCAAATGACTACATGGAGAATCATGAAAGCCAAGACTATATAGACTTAATCACTGTGCCGAAATTTGCCAAAGGCGTAGGTATAATGGACGGAGGGATTGTAGATAACCAAGGGATTGGCAGTATGGTGAATTTCGATAAAAGTTCTCGGGATGGCTTTCCTTTAGACCTACTTATTGTGAATGATGTGGATGGTTTCGTGATGCCTACTTGGAAGCCTTATGAAGGTTCGGATTCCAGTGAGGGTAAAGAATCATTTTCATCTTTTGTGGCTGGATGGTTAGGGTATTTTCAGCTAAAGCCTATTTATTGGATTGGCCTTTTGATAGGGATCTTTGGGTTAATTTTTTCAAGTGTTTTAGATGTGTTTTTTGACAAAACCTGGATTTTCCTTTATGGCATTTCCAGTGGAATGATTGGTGTATTTTCCTTATTGACAGTTCTTGGGCTTGTAGGTGATTACCTAGTGAAAAAAGCTAAGAAGGAAGTGCAGGGAATGGTTAAAAATGTCTTGCCAAATGCCTTACTGGATGACGTTGAGAGATTTGCCAATTTGGAAGTAAATCAGGTTAAAAAAATGATCATAAATAGGTGGACTTCAGCCTTACTGATGATTAATGAGATATTTCTTAGACAAATAAGGAGATTGAATTTTGACTTACTTTATACTTCATCTAGGTTTGAAAATCGAAGAATAACTTCCACTGTTTACCAGTTAAATGGAAAACAAAACACGATCAGTGATGAAGAGCAAAAAGAAAAAGCTGATGACGTAACCATTACGCGGAGAATAAAGGAGTCAGCACTCATAGCTTCGCAGATGCCAACTACACTTTGGTGGGATAGCGAAGACCTAAAAGTGCACCGTCAGGATAACCTTATCGCTTGTGGTCAGTTTACTACATGTTACAATCTGATCAAGTACATTCAGAAGCTTCCTGAAGAATATCAAAATGAGCATGTTAAGAGTCTTCACAAGGCTCTCTTGGAAGACTGGAAACAATTCAAAAGCGACCCACTAGTTTTTGTAGGAAAATAGGGTGATCGAGAATAATTATCTGGGCTGATTAGATGTGAAAAGAATAGAATTGTTCGGTCAAAAGTTATTTTTCTCAAAGCAGAATAATGAGGCCAGATATATTACTCCCTCCTAATTGTTCGGATTGCCTGATTTAAACTCGAAATTTGCTTTGGAATAAACTATATATTCGGAAAGGCAAATAAGCGATTTTTTATTGTTGGATTAAGGCCTTAGCTTTGGCTTCTTCTTCAAAAATTAACAATGGATAAGTTTTCTTATATCGCTAATGCTCACGTGTCTTATATCGATGAGCTATACTCTTCTTACAAGAGTGACCCAGAATCAATCGACCCAAGCTGGAAAGAGTTTTTTGACGGCTTTGACTTTGCACTAACCAACTACGGTGAGGAAGAGGTCACAGCTTTATCAAATGGAAAGTCTACTCCTCCAGCCAAAAATGGCGCACTTGCTACTCCAGGTACTATTATGGACATGGAGCAATTGCCTAAAGAAATTAAGGTGAGAGCATTGATTCATGCTTACAGATCTCGAGCTCACTTGAGATCAAAGACCAACCCTGTAAGAGAGCGAAGAGACAGGAAAGCTTTGATTGACCCTCAGGACTTTGGATTGGGTCAGGAAGATATGAATACCGAATTCCAAGCTGGAAACGAGATTGGTATCGGTTCTGCAAAACTTTCCAAGATTTTAGATTCTTTGAAGTCTATTTATGAAGGATCTGTAGGGTTTGAATACTTATATATACGCGATCCAGAAATGCTGGATTGGTTTAAAACTAAAGTAGAAAAAGAAGCTTTAGCATTTAACCCAACTCATGAGGAGAAAAAAAGAATTCTCTCTAAGCTAAATCAAGCGGTAGTTTTCGAAAACTTTTTGCACACTAAATACCTTGGTCAAAAGCGTTTTTCGCTTGAAGGTGGAGAAAGCACCATTCCATTCTTGGATGCCGTAATTAATACTTCTTCTCAATTAGGAGTAAAAGAAGTAATGATCGGAATGGCTCACAGAGGTCGTCTGAATGTTTTAGCCAACATCATGGGCAAAACCTATGAGCAGATTTTCTCTGAATTTGAAGGAACAGCCAAGCCAGATTTGACCATGGGTGATGGTGATGTGAAATATCACATGGGTTATTCCAGTGATATTGTGACGCATTCTGAAAATAAGGTTCACCTGAAACTTGCACCAAACCCTTCTCACCTGGAGGCTGTGGATCCAGTAGTAGAAGGATTTCTACGAGCAAAGATCGATTCAGAATATAAAGGTGATTATACTAAAGCACTTCCAATTTTGATTCATGGAGATGCCGCTATCGCTGGTCAAGGAATCGTTTATGAGGTGACTCAGATGGAAGATCTGAAAGGTTATAATACGGGTGGTACGATCCACTTTGTAATCAATAATCAAGTTGGTTTTACTACCGATTTTGATGATGCCCGTTCTTCGATCTATTGTACTGACATTGCCAAAATCATTGACGCACCTGTTATTCACGTGAATGGTGATAATGCTGAGGCTGTAGTATTTGCAGCAAAACTTGCAGCGGAATTCAGACAAAAATTCAGCCGTGATATTTTTGTGGACATGGTCTGCTATAGACGTCATGGGCATAATGAGTCTGACGAACCGAAGTTCACTCAGCCAGAACTTTACAACATCATTTCTAAACACCCAAATCCAAGAGAGATCTACGTGAAGCGCTTGGCTGAGCGTGGTGATGTGGAAGCTAAATTGGCTTCGCAAATGGATGAGGAATTCAGACAGTTGCTTCAAGACCGTTTGAATTTGGTAAAGGAAAAGCCTCTTCCATATCAGGCAACTCGATTCGAAGAAGAATGGAGTAACCTGAGAAGATCTAAGCCGGAGGATTTTGATCAATCTCCACAGACCGGAGTTACTGAAGAACAAATTAAAAAAGTAGCCGAAGCGCTTACTGTGATTCCTAAAGGATTTAAGCCGCTTAAGCAGATTGAAGCACAGTTGAAGCAGCGTAAAGACATGTTCTTCCAGTCTAAATCATTAAACTGGGCAGCTGCAGAATTGCTTGCCTACGGTTCATTGACGCTGGAGGGAAAAACAGTTCGATTGACTGGTCAGGATGTGCAAAGAGGAACTTTCTCTCATCGTCATGCGGTACTTCATGATGCCAATACAAATAAAGCCTACAATTCTCTTAAGGAAATGAAGGATAGAAAAGGTGAATTCTATATCTACAATTCACTTCTTTCTGAATACGCGGTATTAGGTTTTGAATATGGTTATGCCATGGCAAACCCAAATTCATTGACTATCTGGGAAGCACAATTTGGTGATTTCGCCAATGGCGCTCAAACCATGATTGACCAATTTATCACCTCTGGTGAATCGAAATGGCAAAAGATGAACGGTTTGGTAATGTTGCTTCCACATGGCTACGAAGGTCAGGGACCAGAGCACTCCAATGCCCGTCCGGAAAGATTCCTGCAGCTTGCTGCTGAATACAACACAGTTGTCGCTAACGTAACTGAGCCGTCTAACTTCTTCCACTTATTGAGAAGACAGTTGGCTTGGGAGTTCAGAAAGCCATGTATTGTG
>TARA_R110002020_G_C16320655_1_pt1 | contig 18466 bp, 10 predicted proteins | sample TARA_R110002020 | Tara Oceans TARA_R110002020 (sample SAMEA4396489) | marine metagenome | biome: Westerlies Biome; feature: [MES] marine water layer (ENVO:01000295) within the mesopelagic zone...; material: water (ENVO:00002006), including particulate matter (ENVO:01000060) such... | reverse complement strand
ATATAATAATGGCGGATAATCAAAACGAGCCTGTTGAAGCCCCAACAGATACAATGACACATATAAAAAATCAAGTAGGTATTAATGTTCGTCTTGCACAGCACCACGCAGACGCACAAAGACATCATCAACACGCTGTAGCACAACACGTTATGGCTGTTCATGCTCACGGAAACGCATCACAGGTATTAATAGATGCAGAAGATGATATTGCTGATTTGAAAGATGCATTAAAGGAATATAGAAATGCGGGTGGTGGTGTAGGAGCATCAGGTGGAACTACACGAACTCATAGTTTAGTAGGTGTAAATACGAATGATAATCCTGATAGAAGACTTGCAGCACGAGAGGCACGAGGAGCAAGATTAAGATTAGAATTAGCAAAAGCAGAAAGAGATAGATTAAAAATTGATACAGAAGCGAGAGAAAACAGACGAATTATAGATAATCATTATACTAATTCACAAGATAAATTAAGAGATTTGGAACACAGACACAGACTATTGCACGAAGGAGGTGCGCAACTTAATAGTTTAATTGCAAGAAGAGAAAGGGAAATAAGAAGTGCAACCAGACATAATAATGATATTAGGGATAGATAAAAAAGGTCTATTTTGCCCCATTTTTTAAACTCTTTAAAATATCATAATTTTAAAGAATTTATAAATAAATAATTAATAAGCAACGGCGGGACCCTGCTGTATATCTACCTTACCGCCCTTAATGCCGAACCCTTTAACCACCTCGCTGTAGTATCGGCAAGTTCTATTATAATTACTTAATGAATTTACAGGCATACTTGAATGCATTACCTCTATGGGCTTTTGACCGATTAAAACATAATCATCATTTTCATTTCCCCAGCCGTGAGATAGATTGACGGCAGCAAAGGATTGTGCGCCAGTAAGAGCATCTAAAGCCAACCAACCAGGGGTTGAACCACTGCCCCATAGTGGGTAATCTCCTCTATCTGGTAGAAGTTTAGCACGAGGATTTTCAGGGTGGTCATTGACCTTATCAGTATTAGGATTCCAAGACCATAGAGCCTGATTAAGCCAAACTGGAGAACCATAGCAATTTTCAGCCTCTGCTGCCTTTACTGATTGAGATGTAATAGGTGTAGGGAATGAAAGAACATCATTTACTCGTAAATCCCAAGTGTTATTAGCGTGATACGCAAGAAGAGCATAAACACCTAATAGAGAATTGTAATATACAGGCTGATTAGCAGGTAGAACTTCGTGTCCCGTTCCTTTAGATGAAGTATAGTCATTCACTGTTTCAGCCCAGAATAAATTTTTGGCTCTAAATCCTGATAGAGGAATTAAATCTGTCTTCTGGTTTATAGTCATAGCAGTTGCTGATAGAGGTGCTGCCTGTGAATTCTGTGGGTGAGAAGCGACATTACTTATTACATCACTATAGACCAAATATGAACCCTTATCCGCATTAACTTTTTCGGCTTCCAGTTCCATACGCTCATTAGAATAATATATAGTATCCTGATAAAGAACACAAGATGATTTAACTAAATGACAAGCACCACTTTGCTGTCCTGCTGGAAGTGCATTAGATGGAAGGAAGCAACATAGAACGCCATTACCTTTCCCATTTGAATTATCGCCACCAACCTGCTGATTAAGTCGTAAATCAATAGCAACCTCTTGATTAGAAGCCAATAGAAATAAAGGCATCTCCACGTCCCATAATATATTAAATAAATCAGCCAACTTCACTGTGAAGCACGGGGTTAGGCTTTCATCACTTCTTAAAGCACTTTGGTAATCTAAACTTACAACACCAAGACTTCCTGGTGTAGTTTCAGTTTCAACATTAGAAGATGCTAAACTAAACATACCTCCAGCATTCATAGTAGGGGCAATTGCAGTAGGTTCAAGCACAGACTGCTGACCCTCAAGAATACGCTTTTTATTATTTCTATATGAAGGGGTATCATATGCAGATGTCATAGATTTCCAATAACCACAACCATCGGTATGATTTACTCTTTTTCCACCAACTGATAGAGTTGCAGAATGAAGCAAACTCCAAATACCAGCACCTACAGGAAGGAAACCCTGTTTATCCTGAGCGGGATTATCCAGAGCCACTTGAAATTGAATACAACTATCTCTACTTAAAATACCTTCATTTCTTAATACCCATCTTGCGTGTGTATCAGTAATGATAATGGGTTCTAAAACTGATGAAATAACTTCCATATTTGCAGGGACTTCGTCGGTCGCACCTAAAACATTATCTTGTAGATTATCCATTTATATATATATAATATAGAATATTTTTTTATTTTTAAAATAAAATAAAAAAATTATTATTAAACTTTATTTATTCTACAACATTGATTCCCGCTGGTGAGAATTGGGCTACTTGGCGAATTCTGGAGAAACTAAATAGAGCATTTGCATTTGTATTATTCAATTCGCTTTGAATTCTAATAGCATATTCACGTGATTTAAATGATACACCATTCTTATTGGAATCCATACATACACCAAGACCAAAAATTGAACGGGGGTCAGGTGAAGAGGCTAAAGGCTGTGCGCCAGAACCAGCCAGAGCAGAACCTGATGCTATACCTATGTTGGATAAAGGATTAAATTTATTATGTGAATTATTATATAATGAAACAGAATTAAGATATGGTTTCATAATTTGAGCCTGTGGTGAAGGACTATCACCCTGCAACTGATTAGCAGGATTAATATTAGCCTGTTCCTCACTATCTAAAATGAAATTATATGGATAAAGTTGCCCTGCACGTAGATACTGCACTGTGCGAACTTCTGCATCGTTTCCATCACCTGTAGCAAGATTAGCACCAGTTTTTGGCTTACATAACTGGAAACTATCAACTCTAATATTATTCACGTGTAGGGAAGGAATAATTGAATGGGTCACGGACATAACTCTATTCGCATTTAATCGTAAATTAATTGTCTGGTCGCTTGAAATAAGGGTAGAATGAAGAGAGGCTACAGTGTTATATTCAAGGACACCAGAAGAAGGAAGTGAAGCAAAAAGTCTATCATCAGGAACAATCAAATCATAGGTAAGATTAAGATTTTTTACTTTATAATTAAATGTAGTTTGTGCTTCTTTCTTATTCTTATCTGTCTTCTTTGAGCCAGAATAATAATAAAATGGCTGAATGGCTTGAGCATTCTGGCACAAGAGCAGGTCAATATTTATGCCGTGGAAGCCTTTTTCCGACAGGTTCAGGTAGGTCTTTGTATCAAACATACCAACATTAATTGGAACTGAAAAATCAGTTGCTACATTGGCTGTTCGGGAATTTGTTAAACTTTTATTAGAACACATAGCATCTTGAAGCCCTAAACCATTATCAAAATCTAAAGAACTATGCATTAAAGGCTTACAAGAGGCTAAATATCTATTATATGTTCGCACGGTTTCTAAATTCTTTGCTCCTGTATATGTTGAAACATTTACCTCATCAATTACACTTGATACTCCAATAGTATTATTCAAAGTTGCACCATTTCTATTAACATCTCCTGCAGCCGTTGCATTATTCTCTGGGTGCTGTGAGGCATCATTTACCATTTCAAATTCACCATTAAGACGAAGGGTTCTGGGGTCTAACCATGCTCTTTGGGCTGCAATAACAAAATTAATAGCAGGGAAGTTCTGTGCAGAATAAGTATCCCCTGAAGGCTGATTGTTTGGGGTGATACGAACTCGCTGTTTAGTTTGGGAAACTCCTTCACGATTTCTTGACATTATATATATTATAGATAATATTTTTTTATTTTTAAAATAAAAGAATATTGTTTTTTTTTAAAGTTTTAAAAACAGGGCAAAATAGACCTTTTTCAAAAAGACCTTTTTTGCCCCGATTATGCTAAACTAATTCATAATTTGAATTCCATTTTTAGAAATATTAATTGACCTCAAATGATTAATAAAATGGACGAAAAGTTTGGGATATGTCTGGGCTTGATTAAACTGCATTTTAAGAAGTAAATCACCTGCACGTGCAAGGTCAAAGAATTGCTGTGGTCTTGCGAACTGGCGACCTACAGACCAATTCATACAAATATTATTAAGATTAGATACAGGAACACCAAAACTATCAAGTGCTTTCATATTTTCATTAATAAATTGTGATTGAACTAAAGGATTATTAAATGATGCTTTTTCAACTGGAACAGGTCTATTAGGGCAAAGACCTTTAACACCTAATTCCCATTGGTAATCTGTTGCATTATCTGGAGCACCTCTTAAAGATGAATATTCCAGACCTCTCTGTTCGTTCTGGTTTAATGGAACTGAAAGCACACCTAAACCCCGTGAAATATTTGGGAGTGAAATTAATTGTGATGTCGGTCCCTGAATTGCTGCAAGATTGACCTGTCTGGTTGCTATTGTTTCTAAATCAATCTGTAGTCCAGCCTCGCTATTTGTGGCAGCCATTTCTCTATCAGCCACTTGTTCGGGCATCATTATCTGTTTAACCTGATACTGGAAATCACTAATTTCAAAATCTATAGGTTCTTGTGCAGCCTGAACTAAAGCACTACTTGTAATATATTTTGGAGTCCAACCATTTACTCTGTCGCCTTCTTTAGTATATATAGTTAGTCCGTGTCTTTCTCTGGTATATGCATAATCACCATCTAATGGAGTTGGAACTGGAGGGACGGCAGCATTCAATTTACCAAATACAGAAGCCTTGGCTGTATATGGTGTTGCAGCCCCTCCCGCCGCAGGAGTAGCCTGAAGAGCCTCAACATCGGGGCGAAGAAGTAGCCGAGGCATTCCTGAAGGATTTTCAACTGGGGGAGTGGCTGGAGTTTTTGGTTTATATTCATCTATAGCAGACACACAACCCACAAGAGCCTCGTCCTGAAGCCCTGGAGCAAGTGGATTGGCTGGGTCTGGTAGATGTTTTACATAAACACTATCACCTACAGAAAAAGGCATCACTGTGGCTGGGAAACAGCCAGTTGGATCATAGGCGGTTGATGCTCTTGGGGCTACATCTCTACGAGGATTGCGGAGACTGCTTGAAGGATTATCACCAAAATCATCACCAGCACCATTTGGAGGAACACCATTAGTTCCATCCCCTGCTGGAGAAATTACTGCATCTCCCGCTACAGCACCAACTGGATATGAAAGAGCCAAATTACAAAGGTCAGTTCCATTACCGCTCCAAAGAGGTAAATGGATATTTTGACTGCGATTAGCAACTCTACCAGCACCAACACAATTAGCACCATCGGCAACTCTCAATAGTTTGGCTACTGGGGTTGTAATGGCTGTAGGAACTTCTAAATGAAGAATATCTCCAGCAACTGGAATAGGGCGGTCGCTTGTAGCACCAGCCTCACCAAGGCAGAGAATTTCACACTGGGTAGGATTAGATACACCAGCAATATCGGCAGCACTTAAAGTAAAAGTTGCATCTTGTCCGCCACCACCAATTAAACCATTAGCGACTGTGAGCACATCACCAACACTATAGCCAGAACCAGCAACTGCTACATTAGCAACACTGACAAGCCCAGTTGCTGCAATAGTGATATTCAAAGTAGCACCAGAACCACCAGCAGGGGCTACAGTGGTCGCAACAGCAGGATATGCACCAGGGGTCGCACCAGTTGTTTGCTGTGTAGGGGGCATAAGATTGCCTGGAACAACTAAACCACCAGAACCTGCAACGGCTAATACTTTAATATAACCACAAATTGGAGTTGCACCATTAATTCCAAAAGCATAAGAATTACCTGCAACATAATCAACACCTACGGCTGTTCCTGCACCAGAATATATAAACTGGGGAAGTGCAGTCTGGGCTGGAGGACCGACGAGGGCGGGATATTCACCCTGTGAAGGCATAATTGCTAAAGGATATGCTGGTAGTCCATTATCAGCACCTATGGCTAAAGAACCAGTAGTATATTCTAAAGAACGTAGATAATTATCTAATTGGGCTTCAAGGCGGACACCACCAAGACATTCCACTGGTACATACTCATCTGTATCATAAAGTTTAGTTTTAAAAGGAGAAACAAACTGAACTGAACGAGCAATATTAGGTTTATCTATAACTCCGCCAGACCAATTTGTTCCACCATCTAAAGCCCAAAAAAGATTTTGGTCTAATGCCTTATTAGCCTGAACACCCTGAAATTCAGCCCTATCATTTGATAAAGCCTGTGTTTTATTGTAGTTGTAGCACTGGGCTACATAAGTGTTATATTGTTCTACACTTTCTAATAGATGAGTTCCAGTCCCATCCCAAGAACGAATATTCAAAAAAAGAGAATGACACCCAGCATCTCTTGATGGAATTGGCTGACCTCTTCCTTTCATTTTTATATTAAAATGAAAATCACTCTGTGATGGAAGCCAATAACCAAGATGAGGAGGTATAAATACCTTAATATTTCTACTTCCATTTTGCTTTGTTATATTAGCCTGATTTTCAGGCTTGACAATGATTGTCTGCGATTGGACTGGTGGCATAGCCGAAGCACTATCTCCTAAATCCATTATATTATACTATTATATAAGATTTTTAATTTTATATAATAATTTTAATTAATTTTAAAAAAGAACTATTTTGCCCCTTTTTTTAAACTCTCGCAGTTTCAGGCATTTCTATATCTCTTATTATCGTATTATTTAAATTGGCTTGATTTATAACATCTCTTTCACACTCAATACAGCAACATTTAATTTGTCTGCATCTTGATTTAATAAGAAATGTTAATACTCTAATAAAAAGAGTAGATACAAAGCCTCCTACTATAATTGCTAATATTTGATTATCATTTAATGTTGTCATATATATTTTAAAAAGATTTAAAATAGGGGCAAAATAGACCTTTTTTGCAATTCCGCTTGCGGTCGGGTTTAAGGGTGTCCCTTATTTTAACGCTGACCTCCATCAGGTGGATTATCACCTAAATTATAAATTCTAACTATAACTTCTGTGCTATGAATTAAATCCCTTAATAATTCTCCTGATACAACATCTCTTAAATTTATATCTAAACTATATAAACTTTGTTCGGTAGGAAGTCTAACTTGTGTAGGCTGATAATATGAAGTTTGATAATAATAATTAATAACTGGGTCGGTTGCTTCCTCTTTAAATTCTTTTGCAGGAACAACACCAACTATAGGGAGACGAGAACCCATACCTTTAAGGGTTTTTAATTCTCCATCATCAAATGATTTACCCAAATATCCACTTAATGGAAGATTTTGTATTTCAACAACAAAAGAAGGAAGGAAAGATTGAGTAGTAGGAACTTCACCAAGAGGGAAATCAACTTCAACATTTAATGGAGGAGATGGAATTTGTGCGAACATAACATCTGGTAAATTAGCCTGATAAAGAGAACCCCCATTTGGTGGAGCAAAATCATTTATTAAACAAGCATTAACTGAACCTGATGGCGGGGGTGTAGTTGTGATTTGACTTAAATTTAATTTTTGTGATTTTATCATCATCATACATTTACTACCTTTTGGATTATCAACAGCCCAATTTGTGCCTGTAGGTGCTGGAACATTTTGAGGTGTCATATATGGCTGGTCTCCAACCATATTAGATATATTTACATCATAATTACAACCCTTTGAGGGGGCTATTTTATCCCAAGGATTAAATAATGGTCTTTCTGGGTATTCACTACCACAACATCTTAATCTAACTACATTAGGAGCAGATGATATAATTGATGTAGGCATAGCAGACATAACAGGGTGTAATGGAAAAAATCGTAATTTCTCATAACTTTCAAATTTTTTAATACCACTTTGTCCTACGGCACCCCGTTTTATTCCAGTAGTGCATAGAACACTTGGTCCATCACCTGCTACCCCACCAAATGCAGGGGCTGCAGGATTATATGTGGTAGCATTGGCTATACCAATTTGATATGAATATGTATCAAGAACATTAATAAATACTTGAATGGCTGCATCTGGGTCTGCTACACCAGGGAAAGAAGCCCAATTAGTTATAGCAGTTCCAGTTCCAGTCCAAGTTGATAATTGGTCTGTTCTTGCATTAAACATTAATTTTTTATTATCAGGCTCACCATAGCCTTGAACTATATAATCATTATCTTGAGGTGATGATGGTTGGAGTTGCCAAACTGCTACTTTAATTTGGGCTCGTGGCGGTAATCCTACTCCATTCTTATCAAATAAAACACTATAAACATCTATTTCAAAATTTTTCTGTAAAGCAAATGTATTAATATCCTGAAGTTTATCCTCTGGTGTATTTTCTAATTTGAGAGTTTGGAAAATATCATCTCTCATTAAACCCATATTGAAAGAAGCATATCTTAAATCATCATCATATTTATATTTATTACTTGGTCCAGATGCTCCAATATCTTGCGCCCGAACCTCAAATCTATATATCTGCTCAAATAAATCATCTTCTTCATCTGCAAGACTTTCATCAATATATTCATATGTATTTGGGTCATTCAAAAACAAAGATGTATTCAATTCAGTTAAAGATGTAGCCGTATCAGTTCTAATTACATATTCTCCACTATCAACTAAAATAACTTCAATAGGAACACCAAGAGCATCAACCTTTAATATCTTATACCAAGGCATCACTACAGCCCCCTTATTGGGTCCATTAGGACAAATGCACTGGGTATTATTTTCTAATACATCTGTTTCTCCTTTAAAATTACACTGACCTACTTCTCCTTCTAAATATCTTATATTTTGCACTGTAGGGGTAATAGGAGCAACTAAAATATCTGCACCAGTAATAGTAGAATGTTCTACAGCACTATTGGCAGCCGTTTGACGAGGAAGACCCTGAATTAAAGGTGATTCGGTTAATCTTACTCTTACATTTTCAGGGGCTGCATTAATTTTCTGTTGAACCACAGACCGAGCATAATATACATTTTCACCATTAGGAGTAGGAGGAATGGGTGCTGCAGCATCATCTAATTCAAAGGTATATTGATAAGGAGTTCTTGCTATTTCAGTTTTTGTTCCTCTATCTCCTCTAAAAGTCATCTGTCCCGTCCAAGTTGCATCATATAATATTCTTCTACTTTCTTGATTAAAATTACCAGCCACAATTTTAGCAGTTTTTGCATAAGGAAAAATTAATTCCCTTTTCGCTGTATATGGGGGACCACGCTCATCAAGTTTATCTTGAACAAAATTAAGAACACCATTAATAGATTTATAAGACCTCCCTGGGTGATTTCTTAATTCACTCTTTTCTTGTGGTTTTGGTGTGAATAAAGAACCATCTTCATATTCATTTGATATTGGTAATCCAGTATTAGCATCTATATTTTCTTCCACTTCAAAAGTCCAATAACAAGGTCTATTAGTAGCACCATTTAAAGAAGTTTTCCCACCATAACCAATATTTAAAGTGGAATCCAAGACGCAAGATGTAGGTCTTAATACAGCATCAAATTCACCACCTCTTGATGGAGGGAAACGACCTTGTTCCCAAATACCCCAATTATCAACAGCCTGTCTAACCTGTGTATCTACTGCTAAAGAACCTAAATCTAATCCACCACAAGTTATAAAATCCTCTGTAGGTATATTATATGGATTAGTAATATTTACACCTGATTGAATTTTCCCAGTAAATTTAGCAAATGCATTACCGCCAGTATTTTCTTTTTCTACAGCCTCAAATTCATATCCAGCACTAATCATATGTTCTGCTCCAGTTGTTGATGGTGAAACTGGAACAAGATAATTAGTAAAATCATTTTCACTTGGATTAGAGGTTTGTGCTTTTCTTAATTGAATTTTTCCAGCACTAATTAAAGAAGACCAACCCCCACCAGTTGATGGAATAAACCCAGGTACAGCAGGTTTATGAATATTAATAGGCATAACTCTATTTAAAGCCTCTGCAATTGCATCGCCTAAATTGGCTGGAGTATAAGACCCTGGCTTGATAGATGTTTTGTATTGTTCTCCTTCAACTTCATTTCCCATACGAACACATAAAGCATTATTATCAGGACTAATAATAATTTTATTTTGTTTAGAAACTTTACAGGATACTAATTCAATATCAGCATTTTTTATTGAAAGGGGTTCATCAAATTCAACTTTAAATGTGGCTGGTGATAAATCTCCAAGTGAATTTAATCCATCTCCAACTTTAGGAGTATAAGCAGTTTTTGAACTAACGGCAGTTATAAACATATATATTATATGAATATATTTTAAATAATTAATTAATTAAAAATTAAATATTTAAAATCTTTTAATATATTATAATGAATAAAGACAAAATGATGAGTGTCCCTGACAAGAAGAAAAACAAAGATGTATTTGAATCAAAACCAAAAGAAAGTCCAAAGGCTAAACCAGCCAAAAAGAAAGGAGCAGAAAAAGATGAAGAAACCCTATATGAAGCAGTAGATGGAAAAATAAAAGAGGGAGGACTTCATAGAAGTTTAAAGGTAGATAAAGATTATACCTTTAAAAGACCTCAATTATTGAAACTTTTAAAAATGGAAGTAGGAGAGAGTTTTAAGTTTGAAGGTAAATCAATTAAGATGACAGAAAGAATTAAAAAACAATTGCAACTTGCTGTGAATATGATGAAACATTAGAATAGTCAAAAAGGTCTATTTTGCCCCTTTTTTTAAACTTTTAAAAATACAGAAAAAGATATTATATAATATATATATATATAATATAATGTGCGATGATAAAGAACATAGTGCAGATTTTGATTTGAGTATATTACCAGTAAAAAAGGAGATAGAAGGAATGCGATTAAGAAGACCTACTCACCCAATGCTTCCTAATTGTAATAGGGGTGCGTCATTATTAATCTGTAGTTCTCAAAATAGTGGGAAAAGTAATTTATTGGTTAATCTTCTTATTAATTCAAATTTTTATAAAGATGCTTTTGATGATGTATATATATTTTCATCTAATATTAATAACGACCAAACTACAAAGAAATTAAAAGAGGCTTTTCCTGCTACTTGTTTTGATAGTTTTGATGAAGGTAAATTGAGAAGAATATTAGAACATCAAAAGTCTATGGACGATGATGAAAGACCAGCAATAGCCATTATATTAGATGATATTCAAGATGTAAAAAGTAAATCTCCTTTTTTTACTCTTGCAAGTAATTTTAGGCATCAGGGAGTAGCCCTTTTATGCTATTCAGTCCAGAAATTTACTATGGTGCCTCCAATAGTTCGTAGTCAAATTACCAATCTATTAGTAGGCACTAATTCTTGTCATCAGTTAAAACAGATGGCTATGGAATATCAAGATGCAGTAGGTGGAGAAGAGAACTTCCTTAAGGCACATAGAATAGCAGTTCCAAAAAGATATAATTTCTTATATTGTGATTTTGCTAATTATCCTTGTAAAATGTATAGGAACTTTGAAGAAAAGCCTATATATGAAGATGATTTTTGATGCAATTCCGCTTGCGGTCGGGTTTTAAAGGGTTTCCCTTTATTTGAAAAGTTTAAAAAAAGGGGCAAAATAGACCTTTTTGACTATTCGGGAAAATTTAATTATTTATATTATATATATATATTAATATGAATAGTATATTAATTGAAAGTAATAGAATTATTGCTGATAGTCAATTACAAAAAGGTTCAACAGAAGAGCAAACACAAACTACAGATAATCACGAAACCCTTGATAATAATGCATCTTGGAATACAACTATAGATACAGGCATTGAATTAAAGGCGGGTGATACTATTCAATTAGAGGCGGCTGCCTTAAATATAAATGGTGCGGGTTCAGGTAATTTCCAACAATTTAATGGTAAGGTAGATGTGCCTGATAGTGATGGTATTTTTAGGAAGGATAATGCAATGGATATAGATATAGTATATTATACTACAAATAATTGTCAATTTAATTTCCCCTTACCATCGGCAAGACATATGGTAGAATTAAATGATGTATTTCAAGGAGATTATGGGGGACCCACTTTTTCAGGGCGATTTTTATGGAGACCAAGACCAAAAAATTTTAATACATATTATGGTGCATCTCCTTTTCCAATTGAAGCCAGTATATGCTGGGATTGGGCGACACCTAATTATGGAGAAGGCGGTTTAGGGAGCGACCCAGCATATCAATATATAGAACATCACTTTATTATGAACCAGTGTAGTTATTTGAATGGACCAGCCACTAATAACCAATGTTATGGAGGATATTATTTTAATGGTATGAATTTAAATATACCTCCTAATCAAACAATCGGGACTGCAGCACAGAAGAAAGCATTTACTGAAGGTTTGGCTAATTGTGCTGCCTATACAAATTGGGGTGCAATGGTGCCTTGGACTAATATGCCTGGAATACAATTTGGAGCAGATTTAGGTGATATTAAATATCCAGATAAATATGCCGTAGGATACGACCAAGGAAGTGGTGGCGGAACAGCAGATGTAAGATTACCTTATTCAAATAATATTAATGTTGAAATAAAATCAAGATTTACGAGTGAAGGATATTTCCCAAGCGGTCAAAATGGTGGGACTGCTCCCCAATTGTTAAGAGGAAATTTGAATTTAACAGCCCCAAAAGTTGCGTCCGCTCTGGGTGGAATAGATAATGGAAATTATCCACAGGACTGGCACGATTATAATGTGAAAGGACCAGGGGATTATCAATATGAAATGCGTGATGAACCAGCAATGTTTAGAGGGTCTGCATATAATAATAAACCAAATTCTAATAAACATTATCACCCTCAATTAGACGAGTTTAAGTATTATTGTAGAGGACCATATTATAACAACGAATTTAATAATTTAGTAAATACTGATAATCCTGCAGTAGTTGGTGATGCTAATATGGACGGATTACAGAATTTACATACATATTCAAGAGCAGGAGGGTGGTGGAAATTTCAAACAAAAAGAATAAATATAGAATTACAAACAGGAAATATAGCACCGAGCCGAGTTAGTGAAATTATTACGGATGCTATGAAGGTGCATGATGGTAATGCTGATGACCCTCAAACTACATTTATTAAACAAGAAACATATCAACCAGATGAAATAGCATTAAGAGATAATATTGCAGGAAATTTAGTAGCAGTAGAACAAGCAGGAATATCAGGTAAAAGTTTTGCTACAGTGGAAACAATAGCAGGGTCTTGTTTATCGGCAGCCCAAAAACCAGAATTATCAAATGGTGAATTTGGTTGGGACGCAATTAATAGTGATAATTTAGATGATACTGCTCTTACTGCAAAAACAAAAGGGATAGGTGCAGATTTTAATATAAATCAGGCAAAAATGAAATATTGGAGTAATATGTTAAGTGGTAATCCCTTTGAGTGGTCTGTTTGCACTTATTGCCTTCCAATTATGCAGTATAGACCATTTGTATATGAAGATGTTAATAATCCAGCAATATGGAAAGGATATAAATATTGGTCTATATATACAGGGGACCATAAAATAGAAAGTGGAGCAAATAGTTTCGCACATATTTTTAATGATAGGAAAAGAGTAGATGGAACAAGAAGTGTAGTTAAGATAGGAGAATATGGAGATAATTCCATAATGATGGAAACACCACGAAAGCAAAAATCACTTATAAAATCAGTTCCTTATAGAGGTTTATGGAATATACAAAGTTGTATATCAAATGACCCAAGCGGACCACCCGGAACAGGCGGACCCGTTTTAAAAGGACCATATAGAATTCAATCATATCCCTATGGTTTATGGGATATTGACCCACCTGTTATTATTGCCCCAGGAAACCCAGAGGGTTATGACCCTATTCGGGGGCAATTAGGACACGACCCAGCATATTATAATTTATTTGCACCAGCATCTCCAAAAAGTTTATTAAGTCCATCATCAACGGGAGAATATGATTGTATTTTAACTAATATAATATTTGACGGACAAATGACAATACGAGAACTTGATAAACAAATGAGACAAATTGAAGGACACGATATTGTAGATGGTAATGATACTTTATTATCACAAAGTAATGAGTTTTATAATAATACTTGGGTAAAATGGAAAATGGGAAGACTTAACGACCAGATGACATTTCCAGACCAATATATAGATGATTATCTAACAAATTACAAAGCATATGAAGGTCAAAAGGGAGTAGCCCAATATTTACCTAATGTTTATCAAACTATGAGAATGTATGAAAATAATAATGGAGTTCCCAAACCAAAACAGGTTTATGAAGCAGGAGTAAGACAAAATATAAGTGATATATTAACCAATGCATCAGCAGAGCCACATTATCCAACGGATTCCATTCAAGGAAGTTATAGTATGTGTCCTTTAAAGATGGGAATTTATGAAGGAGAGAATACAGGGGCAACAGGATATACAGATACTTTTAATCCAGATTTATATCCTTGTCCCGAGAATGGACCACCTCAATATCCCAATCATACTACCCCACTACCTGGAGTTCAAGGTGGGGGAAACGGACAGCCACCAAGTATTCCAGGGAAGGTTCAAGATACTTGGAGATATGGACCACCTTGTTGGGGATTTTTCAAATGTGAAATGACACAAGATTTTGATGGTAATCCATTAGGAGAAAATGAAACTGGATTTAAAAAAATAATAGACCGCTCATTTAATGGTTTTAGATATTTACCACAGGGACAACCATCAAAATTAGCATATACTGCTATTAATGCTTGGAATGAAACTATATATACAGGATTAAGCGATGAATGGACTACAAAACCAGCAACTATGCCTTATGAAGAATTTGAGGATATATGGAGTAAATTACTTGCTTTAAATGATGGAAGAGGTGCTGGTGTAATTCCAGTATTTCATAGAAAAACTAAAACTACTACTTTTAATAATATACCTTTTTTGGCTGTTATTTATCAAAGCCACGAACATCTTGATATGCCTTCTCCAGAAAGGGGGGAACATATTATGTTAGGAACTTCACCATCATTATCACAAAATGATTTAAGTTTCCCAGCAACTACACAGCAAAGATTTGATACACATTTTGCAACTGGGTGGCAAGGAAATCAACAACAAGGTGCAATAATTGGTGATAGAAAACCAAAACCAGAAGAGATACAAAAATGTATAGATGATACAGGAACTCCATCAATTAATGCCCCAAGTATGTATGTAGGAACAAATGACCCTATTTGGAGTTTTGATAATACTTATAATAGATATGCATATTCAAAATTCCATACAAATTTCTTTAAAGGGAATGGTGTATATCAATATGGAAATGCAGGTGCTTCTGCAGACCCAGAAACTCCAGAGGTTATAGTAAAGGGTCAAATGTCAGCATTTTCCAAATCATTAACATTACCGAATTCTTGTTCTATGGTAAGAAATCAAACAAGCACTACAGCATTTTTGCCTTTAAGATATTGTGAAAATATCCAACATAATTGGATATGGGATTCAAACAGCCCTGGTGGTTGGTTAGATGCTACAACACCTACTCCATCTGTAAGTCATACACCTAATATTCAATATGGTTCTCCAAAGTCTGCAACACAATGGGAAATGAAATTTATGCCTAATAGTGGGGGACAGGATAGAAATATACCAAATATTGATGGTATAATGAACCCTGCTCTTTGTGATGGACCACCTCAAGCCAATAAATTTGATAATGGTTTTACAATACCAGATAATATAGTTCCTTATGCTTTTATAAGACAAGCAATTAAAAAATATCCAACAATATCAGCACAATCAGGGGTAGGTATTTTATCTCTCGCTATACCAAGAATAGATGGGAAAGCATTACCAATATCAAAAACAGATTATAAATTATTCAAAGGTTCTTTATTTGCTAAAATGGGTTTTGTATTAAATCAATTTTTACCTCTTTTTTATCAAGTTCAAACACAATTAGACCATATTTTATTTAATAAATATGCAAGAGCAGATGCTCCAGCAGGAGAAGCCTATAGAAATTGTCCTTATCCAGTAAGCACACAAGCATTAATAAGCACTTCATTAACCCCAGCATTATCATCACTCTTTGGGGTTGAGGTGCATGACCCTCCAATTACAAGTCCAATCAATACTCAATATCCTTCTTATAAATTAGGTATGTTAATTCCAGCAGGAAGAACGAATGCAATTAGTGAGAGTGTATTTGCTCTTAATCTTCCTCAAAAATTAAACTTTCCGTATCTTGTTTGTAGAACAAATATAATGACCCCTACTTCACTTCAATATATAGGCGGACCAAACGGACAACAAATATTACCAGCAATTGCTTATTTAATGACGAATTATGCAACTAATGATTTTTTTTATATTCAAAAGAGTGATTTAATCTTCACAGTGAATAGGGCATATACCTTAACTGAAATAAGAACATCTATTCATTTACCAAATGGAGAATTAGCAGATAAAATTTTAGATGGGAATAGTGCAGTAATATATAGAATAAATAAGGCAGCACCTCAAGACCCAAAGACAGCCGAAGAAGATAAGAAGTTCCACGATGAATTATTAGGAATAGACCCAAAGACAGAGAGGTAGTGAAAAAGGTCTTTTTTGCCCCATTTTTCAACTCTTTGAAATACCATACATTTTTTCTTTTAATCTTAAATTTTCATCTTCCAATTCACAGGATTTAATCCAAAGTCTTCTAATAAAATGAACTTCGGCAGCCTTATCAATCCCTAAAACTTCTTTTTCAATATCTTCATACATCATCTCATCAAGTTTTCTTTTTTCTCCTTTTTCTTCCAATTTCAATTTAATATTATTATTATCTTTCATAATAATAATATATGATTATAAAAAAATATGATGTTCTTGGCGAGAAAAATATATGTATATGCTTTATTGCAATATCATTCAGTTTGTTCTGTTATTATTTTATGGCTCTTATCATCTATTGTTTAACAAATTGAATATCATAAACAGGGTCAATAATATCTTTTTTAAAAATTAATGGATTATCCTTAAAATGTTTTATATAATCAATATAATGATGAGTTCTTCCAAATCTCTTTATAACTTTAACAATATCAGGGTATTTATCTTTTAATTCTTTAGTTTTTAATACTCCAGACCCATTATTATCTTCTTTATATATAGTATCAGTATTACCCCCTTTACCTCCAGTTGTTGCCTTATTACAAGTCATATTTTGAAATAAGACAACAGGAAGTTTTTTTAATAAAACTCTCAAACTTAAATCAGTATCTTCATTATATTTACCTAACCAAAGATTATTATTTTCAATAATTGGAACATCATTGCGAATTAAGATAGAGGAATAAACTCTTGTATTATGAATGGCTATTGAATGATTAGCAGTAGGGATACTAAACATACTATAATGATGACCTAATAAATATAAATTTTCATATCTATCCATAAAATCCTCTAACATTCTAAAAGCAATAGCAGAATTTACTTTCATTCTATAACTATCGTGATTATAAACATAGTATGAAATATTATCATCTAAAATCCAATGTGCTTTCTCTCCTCTTGAGAGAGAATAATGAAAAATATAGTTCCTTGCAGGTATTCCACCTTGATTTTTATTCATATATTCTTCAGGCAATACTAATATATATTTTTCAGGTATAGTTTTAGAATAATTATCATATTCATCTTTTTCAACAATAATTTTAAAATCTATATTATTTTTCATTAGCCAATTTGCTGTCAATGGGTTTTCCCATCTACCTTTAGATAAAACATAAATAGGATATTTATTTTGTATATCACATTCAACAATATGGTCTTTATATTTTTTATGGTAAGAGCGAGGAAACCAAATCCATTTATTACATTTCTTTTCTAATCCTAAAGTTTTATATATACTTTCTATATCTTTTTTATCAACACTTAAATAAAATTTTTTAGAGTTTGCTAATTCTTTATTAGGTTCATAATGTGGTAGATATTCAGTATGAATTGTTTTAATAGGTTGTTTTCTTGTTTGTAAGCCAGACTTATATACTAAATTATCTGGAAATTTCATAGTAAATAAATCTTCCAATTTATCTACTAATACATTCATATCATTTTCAGTAAGAGCGTGAATACCAATTGTATGTTTATCTTTACCAATATTAACTCTGTTAATATCCATATTGTTATATCCTTCCTTGAGATAATAATAATTATATATTTTTTTTATTTTATCAATTTTAAATATTTTAACAAGTTTATAAAATGGGGCAAAAAAGACCTTTTTGACTATTCTTCATTTCTTTAAATTCTTTTATATATTTTATATATTTCTTTTAAAAAAGACTTAAAGATAAAGTGCAGCCCCTATGGTGTCCCCTTTTATATGACTATCACTTTAAACAAGACCATATATGCTCTCAAAAAGGGACAGAATTAGACGACAATATAATCATATTTTTAAAAATATGATTATATTGTCCTTATTTTTAGTCCTATTTTTAGACCTATTATCGTCATAAAAA
>TARA_R110002020_G_scaffold189345_2_pt1 | contig 18469 bp, 8 predicted proteins | sample TARA_R110002020 | Tara Oceans TARA_R110002020 (sample SAMEA4396489) | marine metagenome | biome: Westerlies Biome; feature: [MES] marine water layer (ENVO:01000295) within the mesopelagic zone...; material: water (ENVO:00002006), including particulate matter (ENVO:01000060) such... | reverse complement strand
AGTGATAAGGGTCGCATTTTCCAGGCATTTCTGGAATTGTTCCTTTTTCATCGAGCCGACATCTTCATTGTCCCCAACATCGACCTTCCAAACTTCGATATCAAAATCTAGTAAGGTCTTGATAATCTCAAGCTCTTTCTTCTTTGCGTCCGGATCTAGGGCAACATAAACTCCTGCGTCTTCTTTGACGATCTTACGAAGTAAAACTGAGTGCTGATTTAGAGTCGAGCCCAGAATAGGAACTGCATTGCGCCCAGCAACAATCGCATCAAACGCACCCTCGACCAGAACAATGTCGGAACTCCAGTCTACAAATAAGTCGTTGAAGATAATGTTTTTGCTAGCCGGAGGATTCTTATACTTTGGGTAGTAAGCTCGGTCGTAAGACCGGGAAATGAAATAGTTCAAATCACCTTCGTCATCAAACGATGGGATAATGATTCTTCCCTCATATTCGCCGCGGCTGCAATAGCCCATCTTCCACCAAACGAGATCTTGTTTGCTGATCCCTCTCTTCCTTAGATAATTTCTCGCGGCGAAGCCGGTTGGGGGCACGTCCTTATTCGCTAAAGACACAAACCCTTCCGGCAGCTCAAGTATTTGTTTTTCTTCTATTTTCTCGGCAAACAAATCTTCAAGTTTATCGAAATCGATTTCAGATGTAAACTCGCGCCATTGGGATTTGTCGTGATTGGTGCCAAAGCGGCGGACGACGCGATATAAATTCTTTCCACGCGTGTCGCACACCCAGCACTTGTAATAGCCTTTGTCGAGATTTACTGAGAATTTGCGCTTGTGATGGTCACAATAGGGGCACTTAAAAAGGAACTCGTTGTTGGTCCGGTAGGCGGTACCCAACACATTAGTCAGTATTTTGAGCTTCTTGTCTTTCACTTACCCAGCCAGCCTTTGCGATGACATAACTATCAGCGCGGTCACCATAACCAGGCTTTGGATTTCCATGTCTAGTGTATTGTACATCAAACGTAGGCACGTTGTCAATAATAAACTGCATTACAACAGCTTTTGCTTTCTTGCCTTTGGGGACCCTAATACCACACAGTTTGCGGGCAGACGTAGCGGCAAGATACTTGGGTTCTAATGCAAATATATTATAGCACATCCAGGAGACAACGCCATTAAAACGTGACAAAAGAGAAAGCGTCTGCGCAGAAGAAAAGCCAGAGCGGAAGGACTGCAGAGACTGTTCAATATAAATCTCCTGGATCCATGTCGGCGCTTCTTTGTCGATGGCTATCAGAGTCTCTTCCATCAAACGTGCCTTGCGAAAGAAGTTTTTCTCTTTTCGTAGGTCTACGTGACCGATGCTATGAATCTCACCGTCTTCATCAACAATAGTATACCCCACAATACTAGTGGAAATATCAAGTCCTAAAATCATTAAACGTCTAGTTCTATCTTAAAAGTAAAGTCTCTAGTGGCAGTCTTCTTGATGGGGGTGGCTGGCTTAGCAATTGCAATTAAATTCATACTATTATCATAAATACCTATCTTACTAATATAGGTCGTCCTGTCAAAGGATGCTGTAGGTGTATTATACGCCGAGCTAACTACGTTTTTAATACCTAAGAAACGATTTTGTACATACCCCTGACTGCTCGTCACGCCAAACGAGCCAGTATAGTAGTCAACAAAGGTAGGGTTGTTCGACTGATTGAGTTCTGCTTTCGGAGCGGTAGCAAACATGGTTAATGTTTGGGTGGTTGTGGTCCCGCTCATGTTAATGATAAAAGCTGAGTTCGGCGAAGTGACTGTGCCCGAGAGAGACTGAGCAAAGTTTACCCACGCAGGATATGAAAAGGCGGTTTCGTACGATTCCACGTGAGATGGCTGAAATCTTGTTCCGGCAGCGGTCATGTCCCACGTACCAGTAAGTGCTAAGAATCCTTCACTATATAAAGCAACGCCGGCCACAGATCCAGAACCATTTGACCCATAGGGTCCCACCTGGATTAACTCTCCGTTTTGGTTCGGATCTTCGAGTCGACCCACTAATGTACCTGTTACATAAAAATCCAACTGAACGGATCCAGGCTTGATCCGAGAGCCATAAAAAATGGAGGGAACGTTAACCAAGCCCACGTCCACTGAGTCAAATGATCGCTCAAAAATCGACGAAGAATAAGCATAGTGGGGACTTAAATAGATATAATGGTTAAAGGTATTTTTAAGAGCACGCAGTTGGGTAACTGATCCTGAACTCTGTACATTTAATCCATGATTTTCCGTTTCAACAACAATGGGGGAGGTGAAGCGAGCTAAGGTACTAGAATAATAGTTCTTAGTGATGCGAGCTGTGTAAGGATAACTTCCCGTGAACACTTCGCCCAACTGTCCTTCGGTGAATGCCTTCGATGTTACTGAGCCGAAAGCAAGACGAGTGGCGTCCTTCACCATAAACTGGTAGATAAGTCCGGTGTTCTTTACTGATTTTAAAGGCTCTATGTTGCCGAGCGCCACATTACGAAACTCGGTGATATAGCCAAAATCTCCTTCTTGTCGGTCGATATTTAATTCAAATAGGCTAACGTCTCTAGGGGAGGTACACCGAATGGACCCCGTAAAGGAGCCCGAAATGTTAGGAGTATTATTATAGTATGCGCCGATTCCATCACCGGTACCACCGATCACATATCTAACAGCGGGGTAGGTTTTAAGGGTGTTGGTTTGTACGTCGTTTCTATTAAATTTATAAATCGGCATATCATTTTCCTACTAGTATAAGTAGTTTGATCCTGCTTTTCACAGAAGCCGATCCTAATAGTCTAAACGAACTCTCAAAGTAAACTCAGTTGAAGGATCCTTCCGGAGAGGCTCAGATAACTTCGCTACCGCAAGAAGTTCGTTGTCGGCAGAGTAGAGCCCCACCGCCGTAGTATAACTAACAGGGGAATCCGTTGAATTGTTTTTAACCACCATTTTACTAGCACTCAAATAAGTGGGGTTCCCTGAGTAGTTAAAGTCATTATGGTTGGCACGACAGAAATAAATAGTAGAATTAAGCTCAGTGGTATTGTTGTATGAAACGTTAAAAAGTCGCCTACGAAGATCGTTACAAGCGCCCGAAATCGCAGAGCCCGTTAAAACGTCGACAACTGTATCATCGCCCGAGGAGCTGTCAACGATAGCAAAGTCCACGATAGGAGCGGTAAGACCGCTCCCAAAAACAGAAGCTGAGACAACTGCAATTCCAGCCTGATAATACAAAAGGCCGGCGGGGGAGTTGGCGATCCGCAGGGCGGAGCCGGTACTTTCGCTATCTTGAGCAAACAGAATCCCATACTCGCCGGCTGGGGAATTTACCTTATAACTATTGGAGCCACTGGCATCTGTTAATTTAATGCGCGAAGTGAATGGTTTTTCGTTCGATGTATTGACTCCCAGCTCCAAAGAAAAGCTTCCCTTTTTAATTTCGTCCTTATTAAGAAGTCGCGCAAAATTAAAGAAGAAGGCTTCTTGAACTTTCGAGCCACCGGTAAGATCACCGTCTTCATCAAATTCTCTGACCACACCGTTCTCGTCGAACCCCGCAAGCACTTGTGCCATTTCATTATAGATATTAATCTTCTTAGCATTTTGAATGTTGGTAGAAGCCGAGAGGCTTGAATTGTTTGAGTAACCAACCGTTAAATCCATAATGTGGTTAGCTGACGAACTTAAGTAGGGGTAATCATAGACAGACTGAAACATTCCATGAGTATAATTTTTGATATTGCCGCCGCCGTAAGTTCCCGAGACGATCGCTCCGGTGAGCGGAATTGCTTCGTGTAGCAGATTTCTAGTAGATACTATATCTTTTGGATCGATTGTTTTAAATGAAGAAGCCATTATTTAATTCCTTATTTCCTATGTAAGCTTGACAAACCGAACAGGAATGTCTACGCTATAGCCCGTATTAACCCCGGAAATTCGAACCGTAGAGTCAATAAATCTATATGGATTTGTTGCAAAGTTTAAATCATTCCCGGAGGTAGCACTGTTAGCAATGTTGGCAGTGCCCGCCGTACCCAGCTGCGTGAATAAATAGTCACTATTGCGGAGTTCTAGGCTTGCACCAATTCTAAAATTAATCTTTGTGCCGCGGGGTCCAGCAATACTTGACGCCTCTGTGGCACGTAAATTACTGACATATCCTCTTCCCTGGTCGCCGCCTACAAAATAATAGTTTGCTATACTATCATCGTCAACGAACGAAAAAGACGCGGGTGATAATTGAACATTAGAAGCCGCGTTAGAGGTGGTAAAAGAATTTGTATTATCTGCGGCTGGGAAGATTTGTCCCAAGCGGTTATCAATCTGAATAATATATTGGTTTTCAATGAGCTGATCAGAAAGAGGATCTTCTTTCGCTAATTCATTGGTATTCAAGCCCTGCTGTAGTTCAATGCGCGCGGGGTCGTCTGATGGGCTATAGCCGTTCAGAATACCTGCGCCGAGGGCGCCGCCGAAGCCAGTTTCTACCGTGGTTTTGTCAACTGGGACCACAAAAGAATTGGTTGGGCTAGCTACCATTGCTGATCCGAGACCCGACTGAGTGAAGAGTTTAATAACCGGTAAGTATAGAAGATCATTATCATTAACTGTAAGAAGCCTGGACTTCATGCTGGACATATTATTGGTGAACGCCTCCAGCACCGGCGTTTGAAGAATACTAAGATCGTAATAAGCTGAGCCACTAGCGTTGTTTTTATCGTAGAGCCCGTAATCAATCTCATCGTCGCCGAGGGCGAACTTATCTATTTTAAAACTTCCGTCACCTTTTGCTAGGCGCATACGACCAGTATCCGTTAGGACGGCGTCAAGTATAATATCACCTGAATTATCTAAGAAACTCATATTCTTCTAACCTCTCTTTATAAATAGTGAATAAATTATTATTATTCCTATGGAATCACAACTCCTGTATTTTTAAATGTCAAATTTAAGTCGATTTTTCGACCGGTCTTTTTGCTCGTAAGCCGAACTTTAAACTTCTTACCCCACACAGAAGAGGACTCCAGTCTGTCGGCCGTGCCTAAAATGTTGTCCGTGGGGGGACTATTTATCCCCACCGTACCAGGACTCGTATAGCCGCCCACATACGACAATTGCTCCGTTGCTGGGGTGATGGCTATAAATCTCTGACCACTGCGTTTAAAATTGGGCTTGGGGGCATCAAAGGAAAATATCTTTGTTTTTAGATACATTTGTCCTCTGTTGTCCACCATCTCTAATTCAAAAATATGTGTTGGGTTGGAAATATTCTCATGAATGTCCATGGAGCGTGCACAGTACCAGTACTTCTTGTTGGGGCGAATAGTATCAATAAAATTTACCGCAGTAGAAAACTTATCCGGACCCAACTGAGCAGTAATGGGATCAGTGGTAACACTGTGACCCCGGAAATCTGCATAACCCGTCGGCTTTTTGGTTACTCGAAACAGCTCATATTTCCGAATTGGATCATCATTTTTGTACTCCAAAGGCAACAGATCCTCATCTGTTAAAGCCGTAGGTTCGATAGAAATATTGTGTTGTGCAAAATACTCTTCAAGTAAAAACCTTACATCGCTGTCTTTAAGCATAATCGGCTTTTCGATGCGTGAACCAGCATTTGAGTTGAACATGATCGCAATCTTATTGTTCACCCCTACATACGGAATAAAATTAATATCCGGAGGGACGGGGGGCTTATCGGTTACCATAGCGTTCACTGAACAATAGGGAACCTGCATAGCTTCAATATGACGTTTGTTGTCGACTATTATTTCTGCAACAGGGGGACCCTCAGTGGGGAAGGATGCCAGTCCACCGGCGGAACCATGAGGTCCCGAGCGGAACAAGATACTAAAACTTATAGCATCTTCATTAAAAATTCTATATTCTACGTGAAGTTCTTTTCCTTCTCGGGCTGTTTTAATTCGCTCGATAGGCACACTTTGTGCGCCGGTATAACCAGCCAAATCACTCAAAGCAATTCGGCGGATCCGGGCTTCTATTTGATACAGGCGCGGTGCGACACCGCTTTTATAAGCTGTGCTAAATGCCTCTTGAATCTTGCCGATAAGCTCGTGAACTGTCGTTTTCTCATTCTTTTGGAATTTAATCGGACCAATCGAAAAAGTGGACGCCCCGGCACTATGAGTGTCGGGCGCAGGAAAGACCTCGGTATTCACGTTGGTATGAACATCGCTCGATTCTTGAATATCTAAAAACCAATAAAAACTCATTTTTTAATTATTTCCAAACAAAATGCTCATAATATTAGAGGAGGGACCAGATGGTGCCGCGGCGGCGGAGGGTGTTGGCGGCGAAGGGGTGGCAGCGTAACGGCTCGTAGTAGTTGTTGTTGCTGCACGAGAGGTCTTCTTCTTCTTGTTGGTAGTCATCGAGACTGGGGCACGCTTCTTCGGCGCGGTCGGAGCCACTGCTGCCAAGCGCATATTCTTGGCGACAACTCCTCCTGATCGATTACCGTCGAAGCCAAATCCCTCCACAATTTTAATCTCCAGTCTCTGGAGAATATCTGCGTCTGCCCCGTCGTCGCCCGGCTCAACCCAGGATGTTCCATTTATAAATAAGTCTCCGTGTTGAGTAACTCGGTGACTCGTCCAGTACTCATCACTATCAGCGTTTGGCGGCTTAAATATATAATTTCCCGTCTGTTTTGTTTTAGGTCGAGAAATCCAAGAAGGAGCCGAGTCGGGAAGCAAAAGCGCGCCGAGCGGGACCCTAGAATATGGGAGGTCTTTGTCCGTAGAAGCATAGTCGTCAATATAATCATTAACATAATCATCTAAAGCTAGTTTTTTATCAGGCTCTCGATAAAATCCTAAAGCGTTCCCTACTGCGCGACCATATCCGCCGACTGCTGACATAAATAATTTAAGATCTTCATAGCTATACTTGTTACCAAATACCAAACGTATTTGGCTTACATCATATCGGTATCGGACACCATATTTAATCTGAGAATCTATATATGTTATTGGTGCAGTTCCGGCAAACCTGCGACCCAGATAAAAGCTCTGGACTATGTTCCCAGAATCAGTGGCGCCACCACTGGTAGGCGCAAACGCCACCTTGTCCACTCTGTACATCACCAGTTCATTATAGCACGACCGATTCTTAAGAACCTCATCAAAAGTTCTGGTAGGATAATTAATTTCTCCGTCCTCATCCAAAACCTGAAACCCCACAAGGGGATCTTCGGTGGCTTCTAGTGGGTCCTGATTATAGTTGCGGATAAGTATATAATCATCGTTTGTTGTTGTGTTGGTGTTTATTCTCTCCAATACTCTAGAAATACTTGGCGCGCCAGTGGCGATATCATTAAGAAAATCATCTAGATTAAAGTAAACAGGGGGAGTCATAGTCTGCACTGCCATACTAACATCGGCGGCGTTGCTGGGGCTTTGCCTTCTCGTTATTCGCGCTGTATATGACTCGCCCGATCGGGCAGCAGCCATATTTTGTATAATATAAAGTTGCAGAATATCAATAAAAGAGGTTCCTTGTCGATTCCCACTCTGAACGTTAAAGTGTCTCATTAGGCTACCTAGAAAAGATTTCCCTCCAAACTGCTTTGCTGTATCCACCACATCATTCGAGTCGTATCCAATAGTTAGTTTATTATAAAACGGCAGATTACGTAGTCCTGATGTTTTGTCGTCTCGGAGCACCAAATTATTCAGGGCGGCCAAGTCTGAATTGAGAACGGCTATATTTCTATACTTGGCATTAAACTCGCCTCTAAGATTGTCCAGCTGCTGATCTTTTTTAAGAGTAGCCAATCCTTTGCTATATAAAGTATATAGCTGAACAGTTTTTGATTCTGTAAAGGAGCCGTCTTGTCCTTCTATCTGTTGAAAAAGAGGATCAGGTTCTGGGTCGTTGTCGGTGTTCATATTTTGAAGAGCGCCGCCGAGAGTTAGCTGATTAAAATAATCTTCCGAATTAAGGGTTGAGCCAGTATTGCGCATCTCTGATTCTAGGCAATAAAAATTTGTTAGCATCGCTTCGTCCGCGTCTAGCGATATCACCTCGTAAGGAGGGGTAGTGTCGGCATAGTAGTTATACACCGGCTCTACTCGCACATCAATGCCGCTTTTTTTTCTAATATCAGGAACACTAGAAGGCTTATGGTAAAGCCAAGTATTGTCAGTAAACTCACTCTTCCCGAAAACCGGAGCAATATAGGGGTTGTTCCCCAAGAGGCGCCCGGTTCCGACATTGGCGGGGATGCCATCCTTTAAAAACATCCTCCAAAAAGGGTTCCCTTCATAAACCCCCTCTTCTTCAATAACATGACGCAATAAATTATCAGACTTAGAATTAAAAGCCAAACTGTTCCATGCCGCATTGTCTAGCTCAATTCGATATTTGGCAGCCAACGGCGATAAATTACCTCTAGTTAGCTCCAACGGAGTTAAAACAAGAGGAATGTTCGCAACTTGTTTTTGATTATACTTGTTGCGTATTGTTGCAGCCGCATAATTTACAAGGCTATATCCTTTTGAGCCCTTATACGATGCTAAATATTTGCCCAGGACGCCACGAAATCGGTCAGTGGTGCCCCAACTTTCGCGTAAAGCATAGTTTGAGGTTGCGCCGGCTTTAGAAGCGCGCTTTCTCACCCCCACTAAATTAGTGTTTACGAATAGAAAGGTATCAGTAAAAGCATTATTGCGTGCCATTAGTACTTCCCTCCTTTCTTTTTAGCGCGGGATCGCTTTTGTCGCGTTGGCTTTGGTCGGGCGGGCGACTTTCGTCGGGCGGGCTCAGGGACCATATTCTGTATGTCTAGGGGAACACACGTATACGTTTGATCTACGGACGACTTCTCGTCACCAATATTAAGCGGCGTAGATTTCATGTCTGATTTCATTCGATTATAAGTAGATTTAATTTGAGTTTTCCAGTTAGCAGATTTGCTGGTCGTGGGGGGCACCTCGCCGTCACCAAGAACGAAAAGACTGTCATATTCAGGCAGCTTATACTGATTGGGCATCTCTAGGGCTTTGTTTAGAAGCACCGTACGACAGAGTACGCGGGATTTCTCTTGCTGGAACTGCTTAAAAAGAGGTTCTGTCAAGATACGCCATTTTGGGGCATTAAGGTTTGTTACCCCATTTATAATTTCATACCCATCAAAGTATTCAATCTTCGCAATTGCATTAAAGTTAACTGCATTTCCAAAAGAACTATTAAGTTGTACACTATCGGGCGCCTGTACGATTGACTCAGCAGCTAAAGACCCCCTCGCGGCGGAACGACTCAAGTGCTTTGGCATAATTTTTGATTTCCGTCGATAGTTCATTGCTTTGCCTGCCACCAGATGACGTGTTAGCCTAGAGCGCCTCATTTTCTGTTTGCGAGAGTTAACAGTTCTTAAGCGCGGCTCCATCGACCCACTAATAGCAGAAACCCCTCCTATGTTGTCCTTATTAAAGGAAGACATATCCGCCAAATAAAGATCAGACGATAAAGCTTCGAGTTTGATCTTTTTTTCATTTTTCAGTAAAGCAGTCAAAGGTTGTGTTTTCGGAACCATAGAGATATCTGCCGAACCCAAGATGATATCTATCTCGGTATCATAAACCTGGGGAGATTTATTGCTGGGTGTATAGGGGCGACTTTTTGTGTCCGCGCTTAAAGTTGCAGCCAAAATACCGTTTCCACGTTCTTCCTCCATCGCCACACTAGTAGTTTCTACCACGCTGCCGTTAGCAAAGAGTCGCTTTGGGGTCATAAACCCAAATTTATTTATCCCGGGATCATTCGGTCTTGGAACCTGAAACTTTCGTAGCTCATCAACCATCCTTTTCTCGTAGGCTTTATATCCCATAGTGGTCAGGCTCGTCGCATGGTTCACAGTGACTGTATCATCTAAGTAGTCTGTCCCTTCATCCGGAGTGGCTGCCCGCACGTATTTAGACGGGAAAACATGTTCGTACTGCACTTTACGTTTGGAAGCATTTTGAGATCCCATTTTAGATCTAATATTAAATTTAGTAGCACTAGTGGGAGTCGTCGCCCTCATAAACATTTTTTCCAAATTCGTATTAAAATCGGATACCAACTCAGAGACCTTTCTCATCGAGTTTATATCTCCATCGCCGGGATTAGCCATTGAAATAAGGTTTTTGCGCCACATGACTGAACTATGCTCGCCAAACGCCGCGGTGCCAAAAAGAAACTCTATAGAAGTCATATAGCCATTAATGAGCCTCTTCCATTGTTTTTGAAGTTCTAGAATTTGTTTCTTTTTTCTCTTAAGTCGTCCCTTTATGTCAAAGCCTTTTTCACCCATAGAGTCCGCAGCTGCTAAGAATTTGTTATAATCAGCTAAAAATTTAGACATTTTCTTACGAATGTCGCTCACGGCGCTAACAGTAGAGTCTACCATATCAATATAAATTTTATATTCATATGTCCCAGACTTGTAATGAACCATATCGCTATCTGTCGCCACAAAATTCATGACGCCAGAGGTCATATTTCTCACCGCTATAGCTTTAAGTCCTTTTCCTTTTAAACTGGCTATTAAAATTTCTGTTGCGCCGGGTGCACGAATTGATCCACCGTAAACACTAATCTTCCCAGCTGTTAGAGAGGTAGGCTTAACATTGTTTTCTCCCACTAGGGTCCTGTAGACTCGTATGTCTTCAACTTTAAAACACCCAGCTAAAGATTCTTTGTTCTGAATAAAGTGTCCTAGCTTCGTCTGTGTCTTGGCTAATCGATCATAGTCTACTGAAAATGACAGCTTAAGCTCATTAGTCTTCGATCGACTAAAATTACAATTTGATACTGGACCTGGGAGGGTAACAATTTTTTTGGTGGTGGCTAACTCTTTGCGCAGCCGCGGCGAAGATTGTTTAATTTTTTCTTGCGCTGTGTTGAAGGGGAGCTTCTTAATATCGTTAACAAACCGAAGGTCTTGCACCTTTTGGTTTGACACGTGATGAACATCTAGCTCTACGTCGTTGTAGGCGCCTACCCCAATTAAGCCGGAACCATCCTTATATTTAACGTTACTGCTCCAAACGTCTCCCTTCGTTCCTATGCCGGGAGCACTTTTCTTCAAGGTATAAATCGCAGCCGTCAGTGGGGCTTTGCCGTCTATCATAATTGTTTCTACAACAGGGGGCGAAATTTTCATCGCTTTAATCTTGCGATTAACCCCTGTTTTACTCTTCGACTTAGCATCAGTAAGATAGGTGACCGCATAAATATACAGGTCTCCCAGTTCCTTGAGCAAGCACTTATGAGTAAATGTGAGAGATTTTTTACTTACCACCGTTCCCGGTGCCCGGGCAACTGGCATTTTTTCGATTCGTGAGTTCGGCACCTTAAGATAGCGCTTTATAATACTCCCTCCTATAGCTTTGTTGGGGCTACGAATCAAATCCTTTACAAGGTCTGGGTACTTCACCATCTTGGTGAGAGGTCCCTTGTTATGAGCCAGCGCAACAAAAACCATATACGATCGTGAATTTAATCTTCGGGCGCCGCGCGTATCTTGCAAGGATAGCGTAATTTCTACCTCCTGGTGTTTTGTTATTTTGCTGGTGGGCAAAATACGGATCTTCTCTATCCACACCGACGGCAGAAGAGGCTTCGTTTTAAATGTAGCTGGTGCCATCTTCATTAGCAAGCATCCTCATCTTCGGTTCTATATAGATTTCTGTTAAACTCCTGCGGGCTGCCTGCGATGGCGCGGGACGCAGAGGTGCTCACAGAAGCTATATCGAAGGGTATCTCATTATCTAAATACAAATTAAAATAATATTCCACATTCCCAATATTAGTTTCTGTGTTCCCTAATGGTTTTGGCCCACGTAAAAGATTAGATGCAAACTGGGCAGCTGCCTCACTTTCTACAATTGGTTCTAAATATTCCATCTGTTCAAGAGTCGACAAAGCTCCTTCTGAGCCAGTTACAGAGGATTCATAAAACACTTCAATTTCAAAGTTTTCTTTGTCACTATCTGTGTTTTCTTCAACTATTTCAAGAAACAGTACGTCTTCTCGCAGAGCCACATAAATGTTGGGAGAGGCGCCTTCTAAATAGCTACTAATACTATCTTCTAATAGATCACCTTCCCGATAAAAGGTCTGATAATCAATATCAATATTTAATTGTGGGATACTTGTGATGACACCATTGTTGATATCTGCGAAACTGCTTGAAGGATTCGTAATTATAAACTCTTTAGCCGAGGCAATGGTATTTCGAAGCGCGTTAACACGCCACGCAGCCGTATTGTTAGCACGAAGTTCTGCCGTACCTATGGGGTACGATGAAAAGTTAACCGTTTCAATAAAGGATTGTTGATGAAGAGCCTCTACATTGTCCGCCGGGTCGGAGTTCCACGTGCCTAGGGCGCTTGTGACAGCGTTCGTAAACCGTGCCACCCGGGTTTCGGCGCCGGTCCGAGTGGGAACAACTTTCATGTTAGGCGTCTCAAACCGAATTCGACGGTCGATATCGTTTTGAACCTCGGAGATACGCGAGCCGTCAGCTCCCGAAGGGGCATATGCAGCATTATACAAAATTTCATCATCATAAAATGCATAATACTTGGGCTTTAGTTTACCCAATGATAATAGATACTTGCCGTACTCTGTCAATTGTACTTCAAGCATTTCTTCCTTTTTATTAAAAAATTCAGCCATTATCTCTTCTTATTACGGTTGGAGCGGGAGCGTCGACGGCGGCTGTTCCGCGTGGTAGACGAATTCCTAGTGGTGGTCGTGGTAGCCTGGGTAGTTGTACTAGCAGCTCGCCCGGTGGTCGGCACTGTGGTGGCAGCCACAGCCACTGCTGACGCGGCGTCATGACCCGTCGCGCTAGGTGGGGTGCCCTGTGTTGCACTTTGCAGAATAGAGAGCTGCGGCAGGCGACTAAAAGCCACATTCCCTTGTGATGGAATAAATTCTCTCAAATCAGGCATTATCGGCTCACCCTCTGGTTCGGCTGTGATCACGTCCTCGGTTGCGTATACAACATCTTGTTCTATTTTAATTAGCTCCACTAGTGAGAAGTAATCATAAGGCCAGTTATAAGAATAGGGAGACGGAATAGCCGGCTGCACAATGGGGGTGCCTTCCACCAAGTCTTTGCGCGTAAAGATATTATAATCTTTCTCGGCTCGTCTCTTGACTTTGAAAACCATCCACTGCAAGTTTTTATCACTACCGAGCAATCGGTCGACTAAGCTTCGAATCTTGACCGTTGCGGTCTTTTGTTGGAAGGAGCTGTTTAAGGACGGGGGAAGGTTTTGCCAAATATTCATAAGATCGTCCTGTGACAGCGTTGCACTAAACTCAAAGGCATAAAAAGCTATGGGTTCGACGGAGGGATTAATCAAGAAATCAAACGTGGGGGGGAACACATACTTGTTTAGAAGCGCCAATTGTTCCACATATTCCTGGGATCCATAATCTACGTCAAAGAATTTACGTTGAGTTCTGTCAGTCAAGAAGGGGATACAAACGATAGCTTCCTCGATAATCTTGTCCTCAGCAAACTCTCCAATCCGTTTTTCGTCTGGCTCGAAGCCTACAATCTTGTTAAGAGACTCAACTTCAATATAGCCATAGTTGGTAGACTTGTACGCGGTTGGTGCGTCCTGAAGGGACAAATAAATACCCTGAGATCTTTCGAGTTTCTTTCCTAGTTGGTGCCACATGCCGCGGACTTTAGGGGTCGAATAGGGCCAGTCGCCCTCGCCGACGGAGGGAGTAAAGGGACCGCCGTGATTGGCGGATACTTGTGAAAACACATTCCCATAATTACCCGGGCTATTGGCTAGCCCCGTCGAACCGGTGCGCATTGGCTCGGCAGGAACACCATAGAAATTTAACACTGGGGTTTCAAACTTTGTTTGGACTAGCCAGCGCGCCTGTTGAGTATTGGTGTCGTCGGGTACTACCAAAAGTTTCTCAAACAAATTAACACTTTGCGAGATCTGGGGTCTCAGTACGTGGGTGCCGTCAACATAGTCATTCTCGTGGACATGTAAGCCATAAGGTAGCATCTTGTCTGCGGAAACCTTATCATATTCTACCACAGAGTGGGCTATAATATCATCCAGTCCGACCTTTCCGTTATACGGCGCTTTAAAAATTAATGTAGCCTCGGCGTTACCAAACCAATGAGGAGGAAGATGCGGCTCTGGTGTGAAGAGGGTGGTAACGTCGCCGGTGGAACTCGTTCCCTGCAAGATTGCTGGATGACCATAAGATGAGGCACGATTATACATCCCAAAGTTATCCGAACCAGTAATCTCCGGAATCCCAAATAGAGTCATTGGGTCGCTGGTGTATAAATTTACATTTATTCCATAGTACTTGTCTTTTTCGACCGCCAAAAAGTCGTCTTCTGGTTTAGAGATATAGGATTTTAAGGGCTCCTGGAAGAAGTTTACAGCTTCACATAAGAAATTATCAATAGCTAGGCGATACTTTTTACTCTTTGGTTGTCCTTGGTAACGAATGGATACAGTTCCATAGTCCGGGTTGACGATCTCTTCCGTAAGAGTGATCGTTGAGACCTTGCCGTTCCAGGTCCCCAGACTCCCTGTGGCGAGTCCGTTATCATAAAGATATACGTGGTGACCCGGAACGGCTGTCATGGCTCTCCCAGACAAATGCTCCTCGGGATTTCTAAGTGCCTCAAAGGGAACTGGATGACCCCAGGTGGCGATGTTTTTGTGTTGACACGAGGCGCTGCCCCAAAGGCGCATGGCGGGAAAGTTCGCACTGTTCGCTGAGTAGATGCCATAGGCGGAGCCATCAAAATTATTTTCCCACATATAACTAGACGCATAGTCTTCCTCGCCGGCGAGCTGGGGTGACGCGAAGCCTGAGCGTTCCTTCTGCGCTTCTCCGACTTTCCAGTAGTTATTCGCTCCTCCACGACCAGCAGCCACAATTGAACTGCAGGCGATGCCGGATTTAATAGTATTAAAAAGAATGCCGGGACTCATAAGTGGTTCGATAAGGGCTCGGCGAGCGGCGGCGGTGGCTTGTCCATCTGACCCTGTGGGTCCACTTTTAACACTTATGTAACCTAACGACTGTGAAAGAAGCGATGCTAGTTCCATCGTTCTCTCCACCGGATAAAATCCCTTATAAGGTAAAAATTGTAATAGACCATCGCATGACAATTCAATTGAGTGTCTCCGTATAGGAATCCCGGCGCCATTAGTTTTATTAGCCATGTCGTCGTCGACAACTCTAAAATATTTCATAAAATCAGCGGTGGAATAGACTTGAAAAAACTCATCGTATGAACTATCAGGGATGGTCGATCCCGTTAACGTAAACATATTATCAAGTCTGGTTAAAAAGTTGCTACCATGATTGTCAAGATACTCCGCTATATGCTCGCTAATACGAAACTCAGGCACAATAGACATATCTTTACCAAGTCGACGAATATTATCAGCATACTCTAGATAAGGTTTATAGGGGTTTAAACCAGCTTGAAGGGGTGCAGTCCAGGGATGGAATCCACACAAAACATCAGTCTCCTGTCCGTCCAGCTGTCCCACTCCTAGAGCACCTCCCCCCAAAAGAGGAACAGCATAAAGCGCGGAGGCGGTAACAGAGTACGCATTCCGCGGGGGGAGACCGCTATTGTAGTCGTTGAGGGTACCGAAGGAGCTAGAGTAACGACTATAAGTATTCTGTAGTTCCCCCGCGCCGGAACCAGAGCCAGGGAATATGGCTCCGGTGATATTAATCATGGTTCCTCGATCGACTGATCCCGTTGGATTCATGAAGGTAATAGCTGCGTCTAGCGGCCAGACACTTCCATACTGGCTAATAGTAGGAAGACTATAAGTGTAAGAGTTCCCCCGGGTATAGGTGGGGGCACCTTGAGAATTTAAACGCCCGGGGGAGCCAGAAAACAGTGAGGTGGCAGGGTCGTTGCCAAGTAGCGATCGATTAAGGCGCCGTGAATTCCAAATATCGGAGATCTCATATTGTTCTCTTGTCCGGGTTCGATTTTGATATACGTTTGTGTCAGCGGGATAGACTCTCTGTCCATGTTTAATAACGGTCGATAAACTAGCACTAAGAGTAAAGTCAACCATTGTATTGAGGGCATTTCCTTCATCTATAATCACCCTCTCTGATAGTCCCAGGCGATTATTAAGACTTGTATTGGAGAAGTAATCCAAAGTATTTTGATAGCTTACATTAAGTGCCACATTGTTGCCTTCGTCAGGATCCGCATTGTTGTCTTCAAAAGCAAAGAAAACAGGCTTAGCGTTAGAAGCAATAGGCTGCTCAACATAATCTACAGCAAAATTGGACTTAAGTCCTTGGCTCTTGTTGATACCGGTGCCCACAGCTCCTGGAGGGATAACCTGTCCAATTCGGTTTGCTCGACGCATTGCGCGAGCGACCTTCGTTTCTCCTGTGCGTATTTGCTTCCATGTGGGATATCCATATGGACCATTGCGATTCAACAATAGTGCATTAACAAGGTTGTAATTATGGTCCTGAGAGACATCACCGGCGTACGGGTTCGACGGATGATCGTAGCTCGGGTTGGATCCGGTGCCTTGGATAAATGAGAAGTTGGTTGCTTTCCCTTCGAAATAACTTGGTGAATCTGCGTACCCCCGGAGGCTAGCCGTTAGGTATTGGTTTCGAATTAGTGTAGTGGTGTCGCCCCCAAAGGGATTAAAACGCCACCACGCCTGTAAGCCGGAGGCGGGGATGGCTACGTTCGCCTGAGCAACGTCTTCGGGTATACCACCGTTATAGAGGAAGATCGCTACATTCGCGGCGACTGTCAGGACGGGGACTCCGGGCGTCCAGTCGGGGTTGTGCCAAATAGCCACATCGCGCATTGAACCATTAAAAGGCGACTGGGGGGGACCAGGTCCGCCGGCTGCGAGCGTCGAGGTCGGGCTCGCGTACCCAATCTTTGCCGGTCCGCCGGAAAGTGCCTGGAGAGAACCTGACATGTTTACGGCAGTAGCCGCCATTACGCCATTGATGACGAGCATCTGGTATCCAAGGTTGCCTCCCCCATACACTGCCAGCACATGAGACCAAACACCTGGTGGGCATGCTCCAGCTGGTGTCGTTAAATAACCTCCGGGATGACCACCCCGCATTGTGAGCTTGCCCTCTGGGCATGTTACCGTCAGAGATCGATACCCCAAAGAAGTATTGTCAGAGCCGGCATGAAATATCGTCATGTGGTTGTTGGTTGGGCTGCCGCGATCATAGCCGAAGCCGGGGAACTCCGGCTTGATCCACGCTGTGATAATATATGGCAGCGCAGCTGCGCCGGCGCCGCCCATAATGTCGTCCCAATTGGCGGTACCACCGATGGAGGCGCCCACATTAATGCCGGTGGGGTTCATCATTTCAAGTCCGGTGCCATTAAGTAAAACGGCTGCGTTAGGTTTGGGACCGGCACTGAACCGCCCAGAATACCAATCTAGCTGGGTGGGTCCGAAAGGGTTGCCAGTGGCGGGAGAGATCTCCTCCACACCTAGAGTACGCGTTTGTAGATTAACCGGGTCGGCGGTTTTGTCAATGAGTCCGACAAAGTTAGTGGACGAGGAAAAAGCCATTTCCGCCAAACGCGGGCTATATCTCCCCCAAAGGAGTGGATATCTAGAATAGAGTGCCACTCCAGGACCGGTCCCGGCACGAATCGTATAGGGACTCGACGCTGTTATGAGATTATTAAGAGTTGGCGTAAGATAAGTCGAAGGTGCCTGTAGACCAAAGATTCTTTCTCCTTCTTCCAGTGACGCGGTCAACCAAGAATATTGTTGTTCTGAGCGGGGGATCTGATGCTGGACATACCAATTATCATAAACGATGCCTTCGCGTGCGGTGGGCGGGGTTACGAGGGTCTGTAACACCAAATCTGTTCCTGTCCCGTCGGTGGAAGCGGGTGGGGATGGAGCACGATTTACAACGGTTGAGGTCGTGTCTCCAAGCCCCTCGTCAAATCGATACCATGCGATCAGATTTGTGGTTAAAGCGTCGCCGGCGTCTGTCAACAGCGCCTTGTTGGTAATATCTACAACATATCCACCGTTGTAGAGCGCACCAATTTCGGCCGGACCTAGGGCACGGTCCCAAATTGCCACATCATCGATGTATCCGTCCCATGTCTCATTAGGATCGCCCGCGGGGAAGCGATTCCCGATATAACAATTATCACCGGTGATCTCGGCGGCACTAGTGGTTGTATCCGGGACGTCCGTGTCTTCGACACCGTTGATATATACTTTCATTGTGCCCACGCCATCTCCATAGTCGGAGCCGCCGCTATAGGTCACCAAAACGTGAGTCCACGTGTGAAGGGGCAAAGAACCGGCACTAGAGTATACATTACCGTCACCGCCCGTTATTCTAAAATAAGCTTTATATCCACTTTCAATACTTAAGCGGCGGTCGGAGGCTGAGCCAAACTCAAAGA
>TARA_R110002020_G_scaffold293535_3_pt1 | contig 18470 bp, 16 predicted proteins | sample TARA_R110002020 | Tara Oceans TARA_R110002020 (sample SAMEA4396489) | marine metagenome | biome: Westerlies Biome; feature: [MES] marine water layer (ENVO:01000295) within the mesopelagic zone...; material: water (ENVO:00002006), including particulate matter (ENVO:01000060) such... | reverse complement strand
ATATAGGGCAATATTAACTTTTAGTAGAGGTGGTGTATATACTGCAGCGATTGCAGCTGTATTATTTCTTATAATTTATATGCGCGGACTACCGCGGGAGCGAGCTAGTAATATGAAAGCCTACGTCATAATTATTGCCGGGGCGATTTTTATTACCTGGTCTATCACTTCTATAAGAACGATGGGTTTAATAGATATGCGCTATGCCAATAAAGATGCAGCGGGAAGAATAAAAGAAGACCTTAGTACAGGACGAAAAGAATTGATCTCATCAGAATTGACCTTCTTTCTAAATAATCCTGTTCTCGGGATTGGCGTTGGTAAATCAAAAGAATACAGAGAAGCAAAGTATGGTATTGAATCTGCTTCACATAACGAACTTTCCCGATTGCTTTCTGAACATGGGATTTTTGGCCTGTGTGCCTTAGTTCTTTTGATTGCTGTACCTTTAGCATTTAGATTGCAGAATAGAAAAAACTATCTGTTTTATGCCTTTTTGGGTATTTGGTTTCTCACCATAAACCATTCATCTATGCGTATTGCGGCTCCGGCTTTAATGTATGCACTGGCACAATTAAATTTTGTAAATGAAAAGAAAAAGCCTGCTGTACATAGGCAACAAACTCAACCACAGATCGAGCACGCCCACTAATATTGAGAGTTTAGGTTCTTTTCTTGAGCAGGAGGGTTTTGTTGTGAAATATGCTTCGGGAGTAAAAAATAAATTTTTACGTCTTGCACATATGTTGGCGGCTACTGTACTTTATTCAAAAAAAGCTAACTATGTTTTAATCGATACCTATAGCACAACTAATTTTTGGTATGCGGTTTCAGTTGCTAAATTGTGCAGCTTCTTAAAGCTGAGATATATACCTATTTTACATGGCGGAAATCTCCCAAAACGCTACAAAAAATCGCCTTTAAACAGTAAAAAACTGCTTAAAAATGCCCATAAATCGGTAGCTCCCTCACCATTTTTGTTCAATTTTTTTATAAAGGAAGGATACAATAACTTGGTCTACATTCCTAACTCTATTGATCTTTCGATTTACAATTTCAAAAAGAGAGAAACTTTCAAGCCAAAGCTACTCTGGGTAAGATCTTTTGCAAGTATTTATAATCCTTTAATGGCATTAAAAGTTCTTGAGATCCTCTTAAAAAATTATCCCGGTGCCACACTTTGTATGGTAGGACCCGAAAAAGATGGCTCTTTAAAAACCTGCCAGATATATGCAAAAAGCCGCCAATTACCGGTAATTTTCAGAGGTAAATTAGAAAAGGAAGAGTGGGTTAATCTTTCTGTAAACTATGATATTTTTATTAATACAACTCATTATGACAACACGCCTGTAAGTGTCATTGAGGCAATGGCGCTTGGTCTTGCTGTCGTTTCTACAAATGTTGGCGGGATTCCTTTTTTGCTCGAGAATGATACAGATGCGCTGCTTGTAGATGATGATGACACAGAAGCTTTCGCGAAAGCGATTACTATATTAATCAATGATTCTATAAAATCTCAAATGCTTGCGTTTAACGCCAGAAGGAAGGTTGAAAAATTTGACTGGGAGGTTGTGAAAAAGCAGTGGATTGAGTTATTGAATTAAAAAGGTTAATTTAGGCACACCAAATCTACGCCCCTATGTCTTGGTTACCCGATATTCATTTTGAAATATCTGAGCGGAAAGTCCTTCTCCGTATCATGGACATTGTTTTCATATTTTCTTTCCTAATCATTATTTCAGAATGGTATAATGTCAACTATTTTATAATTGATAATGAGCATTACATCTGGGTAATTGTATTGGTTGTTTATTATTCGCTGTTTGCTACTATTTTTGAAATGTATGATCTCAAAAAAGCATCCAGTTTTCAATCTACCTTAAAAAATGCCACATTAGCCGTATCGTCAACGACATTATTCTATATTCTCACACCCTTTTTAACTCCCGTACTTCCTGATAATAGACTACAGATTTTGTCATTTTATTTGGCTATTCTTGGTGGAGTTATAATCTGGAGATATGCTTATTTTTCTTTTATTACATCACCCAGATTCTTTAAAAAAGTTCTTGTTGTAGGAGACTCTTTTGATATTAATAGAATCGTTACAAACCTGCATCAGGCAGATCCTAATTATAAGGTAGTGGGCTTTAGTAATACAGATAGTGAAAATACAATTGCAGCTGACCCCAGTCTTAAAAATGTGAGTATTGACAAGCTTCCTCAGTTTATTAAAAAAGAAGGGATTTCTGAAATTGTGGTTGCCAGTTCATATGCAGAGGGTGTAAGTATTTCTCTTTATAACCAGCTCATAAAACTGCTTGAGAATGGCTTTAGCATACGAGAATACACGCAGGTTTATGAAGAGATCACTCAACGTGTGCCAATAGAATATGTAGAAAAGGATTTTTATAAATTTTTTCCATTTAACAGGAGCAACCGCAACCGGTTTTATCTATTTTTTAATCGCGTATTTGATGTTTTATTCGCGCTTTTCTGCCTGACTTTTACCCTGGCTATTTTACCATTGATTATTCTGGGAAATGCTTTAGGTAACAAAGGCTCTCTGTTTTATCTTCAGGAGCGTATTGGGCAAAACGGAAAGCCATTTAAAATAGTGAAATTTCGCACTATGCAGCCTGATCCTTACAAAGAGGAAAAGCAATATTCAGATCGAGCTGAGCGAAAAATCACCTGGTTTGGTAATGTACTACGCAGAACGCGCTTTGACGAACTCCCACAATGCTTTAATATTCTAAAAGGAGACATGAGCTTAATAGGACCACGGCCAGAAAGACCGCTTATCGCGAAAGAGCTCGCAGGTATAGTTCCCTTTTATGAAACCAGACATGTTGTAAAGCCCGGTCTTACTGGGTGGGCGCAGGTGATGATGAGCAGATATGGCACTTCTTATGATGATGCACTGGTTAAACTACAGTACGATCTGTACTACATTAAAAAACGTACGCTCTTTTTAGATATAGATATTCTCATTAAGACAATAAGTACTATAATCTACTTTAGGGGGCAGTAATTATTTTTTTTCTCTCTTGTATGGCACAAGCGCAAAAAGGAAAATAAAAATCGCCGGAAAAATCGCCATTCTAGCTAAATAATCGCCATATTTTACATAAAAAGTGACATCTTCATTTTTATTTAAACTACCTGAAATTGTTCCCTGTATTCCGTATCCCAGTTGTTTCTCGATCTCACCTTTTTGATTAATAATTGCTGAAATGCCTGTGTTTGCACTGCGCGCAATACTTCTTCTTGTTTCTATAGCTCTTAACCTCGCGTAATTTAAATGCTGCTTATGGCCCTGAGTGTCCTGCCACCAGGCGTCATTAGTGATAACAGCCAGAAACTGTGCACCGTTCCGTACATAACCGGTTACAAATTCGCCATAAACCGATTCATAACAAATTATAGGTGCAACAGCTGTACTATCTGTTCCTTCAAAAATGCTCCTATTTTCCTGCTTGGTTTTCATTGCCACAGTACCACCCAGATCAAGCATTACATCTCCTAAAAGTGGTTTTAAGAAACTTTGATAAGGAAAATTTTCAACTCCTACCACAAGTTTACTTTTATGATAGATCTGGCTTGTGTCTTTACTATTTAGCAAAATAGCCGAATTGAAAAAATCACCCCAAATAGGTTCTCCCATTCTGTCTTTCCCCAGATAATTGCTTGTTGTTATGATGTTATTTTCGTCATGATAAAGTCGGTAAAACTGAATGCCGGCCAGATAATTAAGATGTGGATATTTGCTTAAAAAATCAATTGCTTTAATGCGTTCTGGTGTGTATCTAAAATTGCGTAGATCGACGCCAAAACCTTCAGCCAAAACAGTTTCGGGAGCGATAAGAAAATCTGTTTTCTGCGTTAAAACTTCTGAAGCCTGTGAGAAAAGCAGGTCAGCAATGCGTTCATTAGTGGTGTTGTATTTTTCGGTGTAGGGATCAATATTTGGTTGCAGAATAACAACATCTACAGGATCTATTTTTTCGTCGTAAGAACGAAGAATAAATTGAGATATCACTATCGGTATAAAAAGCAGTAGAGCAAATTGAATTCCCGCTCTTATAAGAATTGGCTTCTCTTTATAAATATTATATTTCAGTACAGCTGAGAAAACGATGAAGTTGCCCAGCAAAATCCATAGCGTACCTCCGAAGGTTCCTGTATATTCATACCACTGTATCCAGCCCGTATAAGTCGCAAAAGCATTACCCAGATTGAGCCACGGCCATGAGAATTCCCAACTTAAATGCAGTTTTTCAAAAAGCATCCATACGCAAAGCAGAAAGATCAGGCTAACTTTAAAACTTTGTTTTTTGCTTACGAAATAATAAAGCTGCCATACGATTGCCATCAGTAGCGCATTTGCCAAAACAGCAAACCACATTCCAAATGCTGTAGAGTAGTACAACCACCAGGTTGTGAAAATATTAAAGATAAAAAATGTGAGATATGCCAAGCCAAAAACTGACAGACCTTTGCGTTTGGCGTTAGATAGTCGTATTGACCGTGTTACCATTAACAAAGGGACAAAGCTAAAAAACAGTAAAAGGGGAAAACCGTAAGTAGGCCAGGCCAGGGCTAGTAAAAATCCCGAAATAAGGGCAAAAAGTAAGCTTTTCATATAAATTATTGGGATTTAAAGATAAGGTGACCACTATCACTATGCAAATACCTTTGCCTCGAAATAATAGTGATTTTGAGAAGGATTTTTTTTTAAAATAAAATTCTTGTTAAACCTATTTTAAAATATGGTTAAACAAATCAGAATGCGCTTAACTTCGGCATAAAAACTTTTATGAGGGTTTTAATTACAGGCGCAACAGGGCTAATAGGTAAAGCCATTACTTCTCTGTGTCTAGATCAGGATATTGAAGTAAACTACCTTACTACCAGCACAGATAAAATTAAGACTGAAAAACTGTACAAAGGTTTTTTATGGAATCCTGCAATGCAAACTATAGATAAGCGGGCCTTTGATGGTGTAGACGCTATAATTCATCTGGCTGGTGCTAGTATTGCACAGCGGTGGACAGATACGCACAAAAAAGAAATTATAGAAAGCCGAATAAATACAGCAAATCTGCTTTTTAATACCATCGCCTCAATTAACCATAAGGTTAGGAAGTTCATTTCAGCCAGTGCGATAGGTGCTTACCCAAGTTCCTATATACATTATTATAAAGAGGATTATCCTGAAAATAATCAAGGTTTTTTAGGTGAAGTGGTAGAACAGTGGGAGAAAGCCGCAGATCAATTTTTAGCGATTGATATGGACGTTGTAAAAATTCGCGTAGGCGTTGTACTTGCTAAAGAGGGGGGAGCATTGCCTCAACTTGTCAAACCAATAAAATATTATGCAGGTGCGCCAATGGGAAATGGTGAGCAATGGCAATCATGGATTCATATTGCAGATCTGGCCGGTATTTTTGTGTTCTGTTTAAAAAATAAAATCAGTGGTACTTTTAATGCAGTTGCGCCTAACGCCGTAACAAATGAGGAGTTGATAAAGGCGTCTGCAAAAGCCTTACATAAACCACTTTTTTTGCCTAATGTACCTGCATTTGCCCTGAGAGCTGCTCTGGGAGAAATGGCAGATGTTGTTTTAGAAAGTCAGCGGGTAAGCTCAGAACATATTCAGAATGAAGGATACGAATTTCAATTTGCCTATCTGGAGGAAGCACTTAAAAATCTTTTGAAGTAGTTTTAATAAAAAACGCCTGAATCTAGAATCGATTCAGGCGTTAATTAGATTGTTTTGCTTGATTTTACATTTGCTGCTTAGCAACAATATCTAATGTAAGCTCAATATCATCATTGATGAATTTATCACCAAGATTATCAAAAACAGATTTAGAACCATAGTTTACATTCCAGTCTGTACGATTGATTGTAAACGTTTCAGATTTAAGAGTCATAGTACTTCCGGCAACTTCATAAGTAACAGGAAACTGAATATTTTTCTTAACGTCTTTTATGGTTAAGTTTCCAGCCATGATTTTTTTACCATCTTGTTCAGAAATACCGGTAATTTCAAAAGCTGCGGTAGGATATTTCTGCACATTAAAGAAATCTCCTTCCTTACCTTCTACAGTTCCTTTTAAGTGATTCTCAAGATTTGTCTTTTGCTCACCCTCAAGATCTGTATCTTCTATAGTAGTCATGTCTATTAAAAAAGTACCACTTATAGTATCTCCTTCAACTTTTACTACCCCAGATTCTAATTTTACATTCCCGGTATGAGTTCCTGTAGGTTTTTTACCTGCCCACTCTATATTAGAGGCTTCATGATCTACCATGAATTTAGTAGCTTGCGTGCTTGCCATTGCAGCAGTTTCCGCATCAGCGGCATCAGTAGCATTTTTTTTATCTCCCTTGCAAGAAACTGTCGCCGTGAGAAGCGCAGCCATAGCAAATAGACTTATGATTCTTGTTTTCATTAGTAAATGGTTTTAAGTGTTAATTAAGGGTCAAAAATATAGGATTGTAGGAGATAACCTCTTAAATTAAATATAAAATATAGCGGTGACATTTTGACATTTTATTTTAATTGGCAGTACTTTTGCCGTGTTAAGTCAAAAATCAGAAGAAGCAATGAGTCAAAATGATAAAAATGAAGATTTGGTTCAAGACCAATCAGAAGAAATAAAGAATAACGGCCAGGAAGTTACTGAAGATCAGGACCAGACCGAAAATATACAAATGGAAGACGTAGAAAACGAGCAGGAACAAACTGAAAACTCTGAACTGGAAACGTATAAAGCAGATCTGGAAAAGGAAAAAGATAAGTTCTTAAGACTGTTTGCAGATTTTGAGAATTATAAAAGACGTACTGCAAAAGAGCGAATTGATCTTTTTAAAACAGCCGGTCAGGAAGTGATGCAATCTATGCTTCCCGTACTTGATGATTTTGATCGTGCTATGGTAGAAATTGCTAAAGCCGAAGATAAGAATCTTACTAAGGGCGTAGAGTTAATTAGCAATAAACTAAGGGAAACTTTACGCGCGAAAGGTTTAACAGAAATGAAAGTAGGAGAAGGCGATACCTTTGATGCCGAAATACACGAGGCTATAACCCAAATCCCAGCTCCCAAAAAGAGCTTAAAAGGTAAAGTTGTAGACGTGGTAGAAAAAGGTTATATGCTGGGTGACAGAATAATTAGATTCCCAAAAGTAGTTGTAGGGCAATAGTGATTTTGTCAAACTAAAGGAATCTAAAAATAGAGAGAAAGAAAATTCATGAAAGAAGATTATTACGACATATTAGGCATTAGTAAAGATGCTTCTACCGCACAGATTAAAAAAGCATATCGTAAAAAAGCAATAGAATTTCACCCAGATAAAAACCCAGGTGATTCTAATGCTGAAGATATGTTTAAAAAAGCTGCTGAGGCATATGAAGTACTTGGTGATGAAAACAAACGCGCCCGTTACGATCAATATGGTCATCAGGCCTTTGAAGGAGGATTTGGTGGCGGTGCAGGCGGGGGCATGAATATGGAAGATATATTCAGCCAGTTTGGTGATATTTTTGGCAGCGCTTTTGGCGGTGGCGGAGGTGGTTTTTCAGGCTTTGGAGGCGGTTTTAGTGGCGGTCAGCGTAGAGTTAAAGGCAGTAACCTGCGTATTCGTGTAAAGCTCACTTTAGAAGAGATCGCTAACGGTGTTGAGAAGAAGATAAAGGTACGCCGTAAAAAACAAGCTAGTGGTACTACTTATAAAACATGTGGTACTTGTAACGGTGCAGGCCAGGTAACACGAGTTACTAATACGATTTTGGGTCGCATGCAAACTGCAACCGCCTGTACAACTTGTGGAGGTTCTGGTCAGGTTATAGATTCTAAACCTGCAGATGCTGATGCACAAGGCATGAAAACAATAGATGAAACTGTTTCTATAAAAATTCCTGCTGGTGTAGTAGAAGGGATGCAGCTTAAAGTCTCAAGTAAAGGTAATGAAGCTCCCGGCAACGGGGTGCCTGGTGACCTTCTTGTAGTTATTGAAGAGCAAGAACACGAGACTTTAAAAAGAGAAGGAGATAATCTGCATCATGATCTTTATGTTAGTGTGCCAGAAGCAATTTTGGGAACTAGTAAAGAAATTGATACAGTTACCGGTAAAGTTCGTATTAAAATTGATGAGGGTACACAGAGTGGTAAAATCTTGCGCTTACGCGGAAAAGGTATTCCTTCAATTAATGGTTATGGTCGCGGTGATCTGTTAGTTCATGTGAATGTATGGACGCCTAAAGATCTCAATAGAGAGCAAAAAGAATTTTTTGAGAAAATGCTAACTGATGAGCATTTTCTTCCAAAACCTCAAAAAGAGGATAAGTCATTTTTTGAGAAAGTGAAAGATATGTTCTCTTAAATTAACAACTTATTAAGAAAAAGTGTATATTTGAATATCACTAATGACTAATTGGTGATATTTTTCTTTTTCATAGCAATTTTTTTCCCATCCTTGATGTCAATTAAGGGTGGGTTTTTGTTTGTACTAATGCGAGATACTAAATAATTCTTAAGAGGTCTATTGCCTCAAAGCTTTTCAATATCTTTAGCCAATATTTATCTATTTATGAATGACCTCCTTGCTGCAGACCATGTTTCTAAGAAATTTGGCAAGTACACGGCGCTCAATGATTTATCTATTTCTGTTCCACAAGGAAGTGTTTTTGGGCTCCTTGGTCCTAACGGGGCAGGTAAAACTACATTGATTCGTATCATTAACCAGATTACCATGCCAGATGAAGGGCATGTATATTTAAGTGGTGAGCCCTTACAGCACAAGCATATTATAAACATAGGTTATATGCCAGAAGAACGTGGGCTGTATAAATCTATGAAAGTAGGTGAGCAGGTTCTTTATTTAGCTCAGCTAAAGGGGATGACTAAAGACAGAGCGAAAGAGAAAAGTCTATATTGGTTTAAAAGACTGGGCATGGACGGCTGGTGGGATAAAAAGATTCAGGAATTATCTAAGGGGCAAGCGCAAAAGGTGCAGTTTATAGTAACGGTTCTTCATGATCCTAAGTTGCTCATTTTTGATGAACCTTTTAGCGGTTTTGACCCCATAAACGCGATTTTAATAAAAGATGAAATCCTAAAGTTAAGGGATGAGGGAGCAACGGTTATTTTTTCTACTCACAGAATGGAGTCTGTTGAAGAAATGTGTGATCACATTGCTCTTATGAATAAATCTAACAAGATACTAGACGGTAATCTTGCCACAATTAAAAGGAACTATAGATCAAACACTTTTGAAATAGGGATTGAAACTCATGATGACAGTAGGTCTAGCCTTGAATCACTACAAGCTACTTTATTAGCAGAAATGGCCGATAATTGGGAGGTTGAACCGGCTTTTTTTAAAACTATTCATGAAAATGACCTTAAGCTGAAAGTAAAGATACCTGAAAGTATGACCGCAAATGATCTGCTCATGTATCTCACAGGTAAAGGAACCGTTAATCACTTTATAGAAGTGATTCCTACAGTAAATGAAATTTTTATTGAAAAAATAAATGCCAATTAATGGGGACGTTAGGCTTAATTATTAAAAGGGAATATAACGCCCGTGTACGCAATAAGTCATTCATAGTAATGACATTTTTGAGCCCTTTAATTGGGGTAGGCATGATCATGCTTATAATTTATCTTACTCAACTTAATCAGGATTCGCAACGTACTATAGTGGTGGTTGATGAATCTGGCCTTTTTTATAAGGAGTTTGAAAGCACTTCTGCGCTTAACTTTCTTGATGTATCACCTGCCGGTCTTGATAATGGTATGAACATGGTCAAGGAAAACTCCTATTACGGTTTGCTTTACATACCAGCAAATGTAAAACAGCAGCCAAGTACGGTTAAGTTTTTTGGCGATGAGGTTCCGGGTTATACTACTCTGGACAGGATGGAGGAGCAGATAGAAAAAAAGCTTACCGATGAAAAACTTATAGACAGAGGGGTTGATCTGGATTTAATAGATCAATCAAAAACCAAAGTCTCAATCAATATAGAAAACTTTACGGGAGAGCGTACCTCTAAGGTATCTAACTGGATAAAAGCTGGCTTTGGCGGTGCCGCCGGTTATTTATTAATGATGTTTATAATCATATATGGAAATATGGTTATGCGCAGTGTGATTGAAGAAAAAACAAATCGTATTATCGAAGTAATAATTTCTTCCGTTAAGCCTTTTAAATTGATGATGGGTAAGATCATAGGTACAACTCTTGCCGGTATTACGCAATTTAGCATTTGGATATTGATAGGTGGTACCTTACTTTTTATATTAAGCACATATTTGGGTCTAGATCCTTCTTCTACTCAAACTCCTGTAGGTAATATGGGAGCTACAGATCTGGATAAGATAGAGCTTATAGTCTTAGATATTCTTAATCTGCCTCTTCTCAAACTTGCGCTATATTTCATTATATACTTTATAGGTGGATACTTCCTTTATAGCTCATTTTATGCAGCCATTGGTGCAGCGGTAGATAGTGAAACAGATACACAGCAATTTATGCTTCCTATTATAATGCCTTTAATGCTGGCGATTTATGTAGGTTTATTTTCAGTAATTGAGAATCCGCACGGTACTGTTTCAACTGCCTTCTCTATAATACCACTTACTTCGCCTATAGTAATGCTTATGCGTATTCCGTTTGGGGTGCCATGGTGGGAGCTTGCAATTTCGGTTACTCTTCTTGTCGCAACTTTTATTCTAACGGTATGGTTTGGTTCAAAAATCTACAGAGTAGGAATATTGATGTATGGTAAAAAGCCATCCTACAAGGAGATTGTAAAGTGGTTAAAGTATTAATTACCATATGCAGCAGGAGCAGATAGGAGATAAAGTAAATGTTGACGTTGACAAGGTAAAAGATGTCATAGAGCAGGATATTTGGGGTAGTATACTTGACTTTCTTGATCTTAGTATAAAAATAGGTCACGGTGAGAAACCTATTACTTTCACGGTAGGTCAGTTGCTTCTTGTGATCATTATTTTTATTGTTACCAGTGTAGTCTTGAGAGGGCTAAGGAGTTTTATAACTCGCAAGATGGACAAAGAGAACGAGCTGAAATTCATCAGCATATTCAAGTTCTTTAAGTACATCGTCTATCTCGTTGTTATCCTGATTACTTTAAGCGCATCTGGAATAGATATTACTGTTCTAATTACCGCATCTGCCGCACTTTTTGTCGGGTTAGGTCTTGCTCTTCAGGAATTATTTCAGGATATAATAGGTGGTATTTTTATTATTGTAGATAAATCTTTAGCTGTGGGTGATGTTGTAGAGGTTGATGGTAAAGTAGGCAGAATATTTGAGATAAATCTTAGAACTACAAGAGCGTTAACGCGAGATGATAAAGTCATTATCGTACCCAACCACAAATTTGTAAGCGATACAATATATAATTATACACAAAATCATAAAACCACCAGAGAGTCTGTAAAAGTAGGTGTAGCCTATGGCAGCGATACTGCTCTGGTTAAAAAAATATTATTAGACTGCGCATACCGTCAAAACGGAGTAATTAAAAGTCCTAAACCTTCTGTATTGTTTGAAGATTTTGGAGACTCAGCACTTCTTTTTGGCATATACTTTTTTATCAATGATAGTTTTGTAGACCCTCGCATTAAGAGTGAGATACGATTTAGAATAGACGATGAATTCCGTAAGAATAATATCTCAATACCTTTCCCCCAGAGAGATATTCATTTCTACCCTACAAATACTCCTAAACCCTAAATATGAAAAATTTACTTCCTACTTTGCTTATCTGCCTCTTATATGCAGCAATTTCTCAGGCGCAAACAACAGATTTGGCCAGAATAGAATACATGAATATTCCATTCTCAAAATCTAAGAATTCCATAAGCCGGTTTCGTGCTTTGGCCCAGCTACCCATACCACTGGACGACGAAAAAAATAAATTCTTAGTTGTGGGTTTAGAGTATCGATACATAGATATAGATATTAAAGATCCTGTCCCTATGGGGTTTAATCCTGATATTGTAAATTCAGTGCAGCGAATTGAAGGATATTTAGGTTATACTTTCAACGTGAGTGAAAACTGGCGCTTTGGTATTCGTGGTGGTGCGCGTATTAATTCTAATCTTCAGGAGAAAATAGGCAGTGACGATATTATTTATACTGCTGCGGTATATATGATCAATGATATGAAAGATGCATCTGAAACAAAACCTTACAGATGGATCTTCGGTTTAAATTATTCTACAACTCCCGGAAGAAATTACCCACTGCCGCTGGTGAATTATTACAGAGAGTTTCATCCTAACTGGACGTATACTTTAGGTGTACCTAAAACAAATGTGAGGCACTATTTAAATGATGATCATAAAGATGCACTGCAAGCCTTTGTAACTTTAGATAACTTTTTCTCTAATATTCAGCAAAACGCTGTTATTGATAATAAACTAGCAGAGAATATAAGTATGACAATTGTATTATCTGGATTGGGATATGAGCATTTCTTTACAGAGCATCTTCTATATTATGCTTACGCAACGCATTCAATTTATAATGATTTTCGTTTAAGGGATAATGATAGAAATACAATTTATACATTTAACGATGATAACACATTCTATTTTAGAACAGGTGTAAAATTTAAATTCTAAATATGGCTAGAATACTCATAATAGAAGACGAAGCAGCTATAAGAAGAGTACTGGTAAAAATACTATCAGAAGAAAGTAAGGAATACATTGTCGAGGAGGCAGAGGATGGCCTTACCGGAATGGAAAAAATTAAGGAAGCAGATTATGATCTGGTGCTTTGCGATATCAAAATGCCAAAAATGGATGGTGTTGAGGTTCTCGAAGCTACCCGTAAAATAAAACCAGAGATTCCTGTGGTTATGATCTCTGGTCACGGCGATCTGGATACTGCAGTAAATACAATGCGTTTAGGAGCTTTTGATTACATATCAAAACCGCCTGATCTCAATAGATTACTAAATACGGTGAGAAATGCTGTAGACAGAAAGTCTTTGGTTACCGAAAATACCATGCTTAAGAAAAAAGTTGGTAAGCAATATGAGATGGTGGGTGAAAGTGATGCTATACAGAAGATCAAAGATATAATCGAAAAAGTAGCACCTACTGAAGCCAGAGTACTTATAACTGGTCCTAATGGTACGGGTAAGGAGCTTGTTGCACACTGGCTACATGAAAAAAGTGATCGCTCAAAAGGACCTTTAATAGAGGTTAACTGTGCAGCTATACCTTCAGAGCTGATTGAAAGTGAGCTTTTTGGTCATGTAAAAGGTGCTTTTACATCGGCTAATAAAGACAGGGCAGGAAAGTTTGAAGCAGCAAATGGCGGGACTATTTTTCTTGATGAAATTGGTGATATGAGCCTTTCGGCGCAAGCCAAAGTTTTACGGGCGCTACAAGAAAGTAAAGTTTCCCGTGTGGGAAGCGATAAAGACATTAAAGTAAATGTGCGGGTCATAGCGGCCACAAATAAAAACTTAAGTGAGGAGATAGAAGAAGGACGGTTTAGAGAAGATCTCTACCATCGTCTTGCTGTTATTCTCGTAAAAGTACCTTCTCTTAATGAGAGACGGGATGATATCCCTTTACTGGTTAATTATTTTTCGCAAAAAATTGCCAGCGAGCAGGGTACAGGATTAAAGACCTTTACGGCGAAAGCTCTGGAGAAGTTGCAGGAATATGACTGGACAGGAAATATAAGAGAACTGCGTAATGTAGTTGAGCGACTAATAATTTTAGGAGGTAGTGAAGTATCTGAAGAAGATGTTGAACTATTTGCCAGTAAATAAAGGCTATGAATTTAGATAAGTATAAAATCACTTCGCATATCAAGATTAGTGAGTTAGAATCACACGAAGATCTTGGTAAAAAAAGTGAGCTGGAAGATGAATTAAATAATGTAAGTGAAAAGCTGGCAGATATCCAGAATGCGATGTATGCACACGATAAATATGCAGTGCTTATTTGCATTCAGGGTATGGATACTTCGGGTAAAGATAGTTTGATACGCGAGGTTTTTAAGAATCTAAACGCACGCGGCGTTGTTGTTCATAGTTTTAAGTCACCAAGTGAAATTGAGCTTGATCACGATTATTTATGGAGACACTATATCGCGCTGCCGGCCAGAGGTAAATTTGGTGTATTTAACAGAACGCATTATGAGAATGTATTGGTTACACGTGTGCATCCTGAATACATTTTAAATGAAAGACTGCCCGGGATCAATTCTGTTGATGATATAGATGAGTCTTTCTGGGAAAAACGTTTTGAGCAGATCAATGATTTTGAAAAAACTATAGCTCAAAATGGTACCATTATATTTAAATTTTATTTAAACCTTTCTAAAGATGAGCAAAAACACAGATTGCTTAGAAGACTGAAAAAGAAGAACAAAAACTGGAAGTTTTCGGCAGGAGATCTTGAAGAAAGAAAAAGGTGGGATGATTATATTTCCTGCTATGAAGAAGCGATAAATAAAACATCAAAACCTCATGCCCCGTGGTATGTTATACCTGCAGATGACAAGCCAAGCGCTCGCCTTATTCTTGCGAAAATCCTACTTGAAGAAATGTCAAAATATAAGGATATCAAAGAGCCTGAACTTGATGAAAAGACAAAAGCAAATATTGAAGATTATAAGCGCGAATTAGAAGCCGAATAAACCATGAAAAAAAACCTCCCCCTAGCACTCATTTTATTTCTTTTTACTACAATTTTTCACGCTCAGTCAACAGAAGATTCTCTGCAGATCAAGAAATTCTACGACCTTTCTTTGCTTAATGGTAAAAGCTACGATTGGTTAGAAACATTATCAAATGATATAGGATCAAGACTAAGCGGTAGTTTGGGTGCCGAAAGAGCTGTAGAGTGGACAAAAAGTCAATTAGATTCTTTAGGTCTGGATAAAGTATGGCTGCAGCCGGTTATGGTTCCTAAATGGACACGGGGTCTCCCTGAATATGCCACAATAGAAACCACTCCCGGCAATAGCGTTAATGTGCCTATTTGTGCATTGGGCGGTTCTATCGCAACGCCGGGCGGTGGAGTGAGAGCTCAGGTTATAGAGGTGCAAGGCATAGAAGACCTTGCCAGATATGGTAAAGAGAATATAGAAGGTAAGATCGTTTTTTACAACAGGCCAATGAGGGCAGATCTTATCAACACGTTTGAGGCTTATGGTGGCGCGGTTGACCAGCGAGGAGCCGGCGCCAGAGAAGCCGCAAAATATGGTGCAGTGGGTGTTATCGTTCGTTCTATGAACTTACGTCTAGATGATCTTCCTCATACAGGAACAATGAACTACGGTGATCTGCCAGAAGATCAAAAAATTCCAGCAGCAGCGATTAGTACAAATGGTGCAGAACTGCTTAGCAACACGCTCAAACTGAATAAATCTAGCGAATTTTACTTTGTTATGACTTGCAGGACGTTACCAGATGTACAGTCTAATAATGTTATAGGGCAAATTACAGGAAGCACATTTCCTGATGAATATATGGTTGTGGGTGGTCATCTTGATTCCTGGGATCTAGGTGACGGTTCTCATGATGACGGGGCTGGTGTGGTACAAAGTATGGAGGTTCTGCGATTGCTCAAAGAAGCAAACTATAAACCCAAACGCAGCATAAGAGTTGTGCTTTTTATGAATGAGGAAAACGGTACCAGAGGCGGTAAAAAATATGCTGAAATTGCCGATAATAAGGCAGAAAAGCACGTTTTTGCATTAGAAAGTGACGAAGGCGGATTTAGTCCGAGAGGTTTTTCTTTTGATTGTAGAGATTCAGCATATGAGCAAGCATTAACCTGGAAACCATTATTCAAACCATACCTTATCCATTATTTTGAAAAAGGTGGAAGCGGCTCAGACATTGGTCCTCTTAAAAGTGATGAGACTGCCCTCGTTGGCTTACGACCAGATTCACAAAGATATTTTGATTATCATCACGCGGCTAATGATAAATTTGATGCAATAGATAAAAGAGAACTCGAGTTGGGCGCAGCTACAATGACGAGTTTGATATACCTGTATGACAAGTACGGTGTGCAGTAAAGAATAGGGTTTACTTTAGCTGTTAAATTTATTTAAATGAAGGACTTGGTTTATGCCAAGTCCTTTATTTTTGAAGAAAACAACCACCATGGCTATTATTGGCTCGATTATAAAGGGAATCATTGATATAAGTGATTCTCTAGTATCAGAATCTAACCCCGTTTCAGAACAAAAAGATGTCCTACAGTCTTTACTTAAAAAAGCTAAAGATACCCAGTTTGGCAGATTTTATAGTTTTGACAAAATTCTACAAGCAGAAAATATTGAAAGAGCTTTCGCGGAAACAGTACCTTTTTTTGACTACAATAGTATAAATAGAGAGTGGTGGAGCAAATTACATAAAGGTGTAGGTGATGTTACCTGGCCAGGTGTGCCAGATTATTTCGCGCTAAGCTCTGGTACTACAGGAAAATCAAGTAAGCGCATACCGGTAACAAATGAGATGATAAGTGCTATACGTACATCTGGAATTAAGCAGGTAGGTGCTCTGGCTAACTTTAATCTAGACCCTGAATTTTTTGAAAAAGAGATCATGATGCTGGGAAGCTCTACAGATCTTATTGAAAAAAACGGTCATAAAGAGGGAGAAATCAGCGGAATTAGCGCTAGTAATATTCCGTTTTGGTTTAGGGGCTATTACAAGCCGGGTGAAGAAATAGCCAAAATTGATGACTGGGATGAGCGTGTAGAGCATATAGCTTTAAATGCTAAAAATTGGGATATAGGCGCTTTAAGCGGAATCCCAAGCTGGATAGAGCTGATGCTCGAGAAAGTCATTGAGGTAAATAAGTTGAATCATATTCACGAGATCTGGCCTAACCTTCAGGTTTATACCTCTGGTGGGGTTGCTTTTCCTCCGTATGAGAAAAGTTTTAATGCACTTTTAGGTCAGCCTATAACAGTGATCGATACTTATCTCGCTTCAGAAGGTTTTATTGCTTTCCAGACAAGGCCAGAGACAGATGCAATGCGACTGGTGACAGATAATGGTATTTACTTTGAGTTTGTACCCATGAATCCAGATTACATCAATGAGGATGGTTCACTTGTACAAGATGCACCGGCAATTACCCTGGCAGAAGTAAAAAAAGACACCGATTATATTTTAGTTATTTCTACAGTTTCTGGTGCATGGCGCTACCTGATTGGTGATACAATTGCATTTACAGATATAGAAAAGGCAGAAATTAAAATTACGGGGAGAACAAAATTCTTTCTCAATGTTGTGGGTTCTCAGCTTTCTGTGAATAAAATGAATGATGCCGTACAAGAGCTTGAGCAGGAGTTTGATATCAAAATACCTGAATTTACTCTCGCTGCAATACGCAATCCTGAAGATGATGAGTTTTATCATTACTGGTACCTGGCAACTGAAAGTGATATTGATAATTTGGCCCTGGCAAAAAAGCTTGACGAAAGTTTAAAATCTGCTAATAAGAATTATAAGGTTGCAAGAAGTAAAGCATTAAAAGGAGTGAAGGTGAAGACCGTCAACCCCGAAGTTTTCTATAACTGGAATGCAGCCAATAAGAAGAAAGGCGGGCAAGTTAAAATGGAGAAAGTAATGAATGCCGAAAAGTTTGCCGAGTGGGAAGATTTCGTAAAAAATAGCTAAACTGTTTCCAGTTTATTCTCTTCAATGAGGTGCATAATTTCTTCTGGTGAGAGGTAAAGTTTTTTAATTCGCTCTTTATAAGTTTGTGAAATATTGGCGTGGTTTAATATAAAATCCTTTGTTTTAAGGATATATTCTCCCATGCCATGTGCTACTGCATAAGTGTCTGCGGCTCGTTCTACTTCCTGAATATGACCGCTTGAGTACAAATATTTTAAGCCAAAAATAAGCATTCCTAACGAACTGCGATCGCGATAATCCATTACGTGACCTAATTCATGACCTATCCAGCCTATCAAAACATCAGAAGGAATATCAGTGATTTTAAAAGCCTCGTCTTCAATTTGAACACGCTTACTAATTAATATAATGTATTCCCTGTTTTTTCTGGATCTAAAAAAGCTTTTATACGTAGGCTGCGCCTGCATTGTAGATTTTTTGATATTATCCTTAAATTGAAATCTAATAGGAGTATTTAAAAGCCGTGGATAATAAGAAAGTGCAATTTGCACTTCTTTTTCTATAGACTTGGGAATGACTTTGTTTGTGTAGTTTAGAACTTCCATACCTGTGTGAAATTAGCAAAGCAGCCTGCAAAGCGCTGTTAAGAAGTTGGTAAATTTAAAATCCCATTTTATTTGAGTCCTTTACTCAGACTTGTTGGTGTTAAAATGTACTTTTGCACTCGCAAAATCTAAGCTGTGAAGTTAACAAGTTATACTAAAGAATTCAAGACAAATTTAAATTTGGCCTACCCTAT
>TARA_R110002020_G_scaffold154730_4_pt1 | contig 18492 bp, 23 predicted proteins | sample TARA_R110002020 | Tara Oceans TARA_R110002020 (sample SAMEA4396489) | marine metagenome | biome: Westerlies Biome; feature: [MES] marine water layer (ENVO:01000295) within the mesopelagic zone...; material: water (ENVO:00002006), including particulate matter (ENVO:01000060) such... | reverse complement strand
AGTGACTTTGCATCGGGGTTCAAGGGCCGTGGGCCGACATAATGCCAGCTTGCACCTTGTGCCCTCTCTATCCTAGCTTTGTCAAAGAACTCTTTGTTGTCGTTAAAAAACATAGTAGACATAACCATTAACACTACTCCAACCATAACTATCTCCTTTTAAACAGCAATGCCCCAAGACTCGTCTGGGATTTTTATTAAATTTCCGTTCCTATCATAAACCAGGTGGGGTGTTGAGGTAATAGAGATGACACGATGCAATTTTTCTGTGGCTACTCTATTTTCGTAGTAAACGGACAAGGGTGGTGCAGGTGGCACCGGTGGCAAAGGCTCTATCATTACCATAAACTCCAGTTCTTTTTAACAGTGTCCTTGTAAGACTCTAAAACAGACACAGCCTCTTCGTAAGCCTCGTTCCTGTTGAGGGTTTTAGGGTTGTCCCCTAAGTATCTACCCCTTCTATCCCTAGCCCTTTTAATTTTTCGTTTCATTACCGTCCTCCACTTCTTTTAAATTATTATCTATTTGACTTGCTAAACAGGATAATAAAAATTGCACACCATGCAGTTGAGAGGGGGCGCTTTCCATGTTCAAATTTGTGCACAACACTGACAACGCAACACATATATGAGGCATGGGAACACCCTCCTCTTCCATTAAAGTTATCTCAGCAACCAACCTAGAGAGAACTTCTTGCATTTGAGCCTTGTCGCCGTCTTCAAATTTTGTATTCACGATAAACTCCCTCCAATGGCAAGTATAAGCATTAAAAAGATAGCAATAACCACAATTCCAAAAAACAACATATAAGTGTTTTCAGGCATTATGACGTTCTCCAGACGCGAACCGAGGTCTGTCTCGCTGTTTTCCAGCCTTTCTTGGTGGCGTAAGTACTAAAAGCCATAGCCTGTTGTTCGTTGGCAAAGTTCACCGAGTCCCCAACATCCATACTTTTTATGTGATCAAACTGCCCGCCGTTGCGGGTAGAAGTGCTGTGCCACACAGGAATCCGGCCTCTCTTTAAACCAAGGTCTTTCGGTATCTCTACGTCTTTGTCTATCTTAACCCTTAACTCTTCTTTTAATTGCATTAAAACCTCCTATCTGATTACTCCCATATAGATAGGTAAAAAACAATCCTTTGTCAAGAGCTGTTTTAAATTAACCGTGAGCCGTGGTTCGTGGTCTTATAAATAGTCACCTGGTTTACCCAGATCCAACCAACTTTGATAACAGTCATCGGTCCACTTAACCATAAAAGATTTAAACTTTTTATATAAAGGGAAGCTGTATGATTTAGAAAATATTTCAAACGCATGGGCAACGGAACTGGCTAGCTCAGTCATTATTTACTCCTAAGTTTTAAGGTAATTAATATGCTATTTAATTAATACGGTTAGGCTTGTTTAACAACATCAATTACAACAGACCTGTTATGTTGTATTGTCGCACCTTAATTAAATAATTTTTTAGCCAATCCCATAGAGAGAATTATAACGGACACGCCGTTAAGCAGAACCAAGCTCCGGTCTCGCCACCACAATGCAACTTGCAACCAGCCCAGAAGGCCTATCAAAGACAAATACAGGTCCCAGTCAGAATAACCCACGGATCTACATAGGATAGCCGCGGTTAATATTAAACTCGAAAACCACTTTAAAAACCATGACTTGTCGTATAAAGGGGTGACTTTCATGTAACTACCACCTCTGAAGTTGTTTCAATCCAAACCCTCGCCCCACAAGACAAAGGTTTATCGGGGCTGTACTTAATTTTACATGAGCCTAATATTGTAACTTCATGTCCATACTCGTTAGACTTATATGTTTTAACAGTAATCACGGGTTTATTGTCACCCGTTTTTTTATTGTGTCGGATGTTGTGTTGGTTAATGTGTATTCTTTTTTTCATTAATGAAGGATTCTATCCCCAAGTTTGTCATACATTTTCTTTCTTAAAGAGGGTAAATCAGTAGAGATCTCTTCAAGGGTATCTTTAATCTCTTGGTCCTTCATAACTATTGTGTAAAGTTGGAGGGATATTTTCATCATACTTCCAGAAACAGCAAAAAGACCAGCAGCATCACTGTCATGGGGTCCCAGGTACTTGCTCACTACATTCCATAAGTCTTGTTGAATATCTGCAATGTCGCTACTTTTTATCTCCATGTTTCCCTCCAAAGCCAGCCATCAAGTTTAGAAACTTTCCGTGCAAACCATCTAACCAAACTTGTTCTAAGAACTTTCTTCTTCATGCTGTTGTCTCCTATTCTTTCGTAGTACATATTTCCTCCATCCATATTGGCGTACCTTCACCAACCCAAGCTCCTGCTACATTAAAATCAAAATAATCTTTGGCTTCATCTAAAGTCATTCCGTCCCTGTCTACTAATATTTTTAAAGCCTTGTCAGTGTCGTAAACTAAAATAGCTGATTGCCCACAGCGGTATCCAATTCCAATGATTGCGTCATCAAACCCCTCGGCCAGCATTGCGTCACTGTCGCCGAGCTGTTCGTGAACAAAGTCTACGATCCTTGGCCTCTCTTCTTCTTTCTCGCGTTGATCCATGCAGATTTAGGTCCTAATTTCTTTTTTAAATTAAAGGGACGGGGCTTTTTCCTTCTTCTGTTTTTAGTTCTAGCCTCGTATTGGTTGGATACTTTTTTAACCATCAAACAAATCTGGGTCCGGTGTAAAAGTAATTTCTTGTTCTTCCTGCCATTGCTGTGTTCCGCAACTTGCACATCTTACAAGCCCGTCTAAATAAACAAAAAAAGTTTTGCCATTACAGTCGTGCATTGAACAAACAATGGGGGGAGAAGGGGGCATTGGAGGCATCTGTATTACTTCTGCTGACATGATGTAACATCCTTTCCGCAAATTTCACATAGTAGACTAACGCCAGTGTACATAGCCCAGCAGTATTCAGGGTCAACCATCTTTTGGCACCATTGGCACTCTTTTAAAGAACCGGAAGCCACACGAGGCTTCCGGTCTAGTTTCTGAGCAACTGAGTCGAATAAATTGCTCAGGTGGGAGTATAAAATTCCAAATTCAACCATGTTACATATATATAGGATTTTTCATGTTAATTCAAGGGGGGTTTTTCACCTTCGTGCCAAATCCAATGTTCGTGGACCAGGGGCCCTGATTCGTCTATCAACACAGCCATTCTCCCTAATTTTTTTCCATCTAAATTCATAATTTCTGCTGATCCATTGTCTTCTTTGTTAATTTTTAACGCAACCCGCAATGTTGCATGAGCCATGTCTTGTGCCTGTTCGATACCCTCTAATATAAAAGGCACTTCCTCAGAACTTTCTTGTCCAATAGAATATTTAATGAGGAAAGTAATTGGGTCATTAATTCTTCTCAATCTCATTTTCTATTTCAGGCCTTATTGTTACTTCCCCGTTTGAAGCGACATAAAACAACCTCACCCCTAAAAACTTCTGTTGTTCGCTTAAAACTCGTACTGTAAAAGGGTCTCTATTTTTTCGAGGCTTACTTCCAATGTATTTTACATCTAAAAGTAAAGTTAAACCATCTTTTCTTACAGCAATAATGTCAAATGGCGACAAGTGCGCTACATTTCTAAAAACCCAAAAATTTCTTTCAATAAGCCATTGAATGGCGTGAGCCTCCGCCCAAGCGCCCTTCTCGTTATTGTCTAATAATTGTATAGACTCTCTAAAGGGATGTAACGACTGCGATGACAAAACATACGCCGTAGAAAGCGGCTATAGCTAACGAAGGTGTCATGCTCTCTTGCTCTCTTGTGTAGCTGTTTCAAGTATATGAGTAAACTGGCCGGATATAGTTCGATGGTTTTGTTTAGCCAGTTCTTTAAGTTGTTTATAGGCTTTTATACTTATAACAACACTTTTCCATTTGTCTGCGTCCATAACTTCTTCTCCTTCTGGGATAATACGAGATTAATTATCTAAGTCAAGCTTTTGTATGGTTCCCCAATCTTTTCCTAGCGATATGTCGCACGGCGTTGGAACCTCCAGGTTAACTGAGTCCTCCATAATCTCACATATATTTTTAGCCTCCTTATCATTTTCAACAGAAAAAGCCAGTTCATCGTGTATCTGTACCAGCGGGATCTTCTTAGTTTCCTTGTACACAGCAACCATAGAGGCCTTAGTTTGATCGGCTGCACTAGACTGAATGAGCCTGTTTAGCGCCTTGTATGTATAGGCACGTTTAATATTGTCACCGTACTCCAACAAGGCCTCGTCCCTTTTTAAGGCCTTAGCAGAGACAAATAAATTAGGTTCCCACAAATCAAACCTGCATTTTCTGCCTAATAAAGACCTTACATAACCTCCAGCATCTTTACTAGATACCCGCCGTTGCACAACTTCCTGTAGCTCTTTTACAAAGGGAACTTCGTTATGGTATTGCCTAATGAGTTGTTTAGCCTCGTCTATGGTAACATCAAGCTGCTCCGCGAGCCGCGTTTGCCCCATGCCGTACATAAGCGCCAGATTAATGGTCTTTGCCTGAGACCTTTGTATCTTAGCGATGTCCGCAACCATCTGGTGGAAATCTGTTTTCGGATCGTCATTATAAGCTTTAACAAAATCACCAGATCCGGTCAGGCCATTTTTAGTAAGGCTTGCATAGTGAACTAAAATACGAGGCTCCTGTTGGTCAAAATCTAAAGAAGCCCAACTGTTGTTATCTTCAGGTAAAAATAAACTTCGTATCATTTTAGAAGTGTCAGGGTTACGGGAAGGTATTTGCTGTAAGTTAGGATTCGACATAGATATGCGTCCTGAAACAGTCCCTCCGCCGTCACTCCTTAGCTGGTTAATGTGACCATGGATACGTCCATTAGTGGTAAAGCGAAAAATACTGGATAAAAAAGTATTTCCTATCTTATCCAATTCCCTAGCCTCAGCTATCTTTTGCGCCATGGGGTGATCGTGGTGCTTCAAAAAGTTTTTAGTAAAAGAAGGCATACCTGTTTTAGTTCTACTGTAGGGTATGTTGTGGTAATCGAAAGCCTTGGCGATAGAAGCCGCGGCCCAAAGTTCAATACCAATTCCTGTATCCTTTTTAATTTCTTGAATAGATTTTTTAACTTCCTGAACTAACCTCTTTTGCAAAGCCTCAGCTTTATCTAAATCTACTTTCACCCCCTGCCATGTCATGTCTATACACAAGGGCAATACTTCTGTTTCTAAATCAAAGACTTGCCACAAATCTTCTCTTGATAAACCCGCTTTAAAATTTTGCCATAACTCTAGTGTCAATCTCGCATCTGCTTCAGCGTACTCACCAACAAAAGCCGCAGGTAATTTGTACATCTCTGCCTTTGGATCAACACCAAATTCTTGTGCTGCCTCTCTCAAAGCTACTTCTGACTTCATTTCACCTAAATATTCGTAGGCGACTGCGTTGAGACTGTAGGACATCCTGTTTTCATTAAGCAAAGGAGCTGCAATCATTGCGTCAATCAACCGTCCCTTTACCTCAAGACCTAACCTTTTAAGCCACCCCACATCGTATGCGGCGTTGTAAAAAATTTTATCGGCCTTATGACTACCAACTTCTTTCTTAAACCATTTTAAAACAAGGTTTCTATCTAAGTTTCCCCCTCCCTCGTGACCAAAAGGTAAATAGGCGTTGTATCCTTCATAAGCAATAGCAATTCCAACAACATCTCCGTTACCGGTAGCCCACCCAGGTCCATGAGTTTTTAAATTTGGATCTTTTGTCTCCAAATCAATAGCTATTTCTTTTATATCAGAGGGGATTTGAGGTAGAGACTCCACCGGAATCCACTCAGTCTTAATGCCAAAAGTAGGTTTTTTAAGATTGTGTTTCATATTTTTTACACTCGTAAGATACCGCGGCGTATCCTGCGCCGTCTATGTAATCATCAGGGTTTACATCGCCAGTCTTTCTTCTAGCAACTTTTAATAATTCCATCATGTTAGCAACATCCGAAGCGGTTAAATTGTTATTACCTAATTTTTGCCATAAATAACCCTGCCAAAGTTGAGCAATGTTTTCATGGTTAATCCACATGTTACCGTGTTGTTGGGCCCGTGAAGAACCAATCAGCTCCGCCGCCTCTTCTAAAATTCCCTTGTCCTTCATAATATAAACTCCTCATTAATATAGGTGTTTGTAAAAAATGTGCCTTATCAATCCCCTGCCTCATGCCATCACTTATGCCGTGGTCAACGTAAACCACAACTTTATCAGCAACTTTGTACCATTGTTGAGACATAGAAAGTCCTTTTTCTCTTTCAACTTCTTTAGTGTCGTCCAAAACTTTAGGGTAAATTAAATGAAAAGCTATCGGAGCTTCATTCATTTTTAAACTATGATCCACGCAATCCAGTGCATATTGAATATTCTCTTCCACCGAATGTTTTTTAGTCCCCTGATAAGGTGTTTCAAGTATCACTCTCATATCATCCATCCCCTGTGTGCGTCTTCGGGCATTTTTAAAATCAAGTTGTTCTTAGCTCTAGTAACTCCAACATATAAAACCCGGTACGCATCATCAGGGTTTCTTGCCATCTCTTCCAAAGCCTTTCCGCTAAGATCCATGTACAAAAGAACGTTGTCTGCCTCACCACCTTTTGATCCGTGGATCGTGGACAGCTTTATCTTAGGCTTTTGGTTTAAATCAATACCCCTTCTTAATAAACCGAGAACGTAAGCGCGGTCATCGTGGTTTATTTTATCTAAGACATCCTCCCAAGTACCTTGCGCTTTTAGACCGTAATGTTTTTTTAATATACCTAAGTCAAACATCTGATCTTCAGGTGCCATTTTTAAAGACTTCTTGGCCCCCCTAGATAACCTAGAGCTAGCCGGAGACATGTGGTCGTATAAGTTCTTTGCTTCCTTGTAGCTTATTTCATGGTTAAAGCCAGAATTAAGGTAATCCCATGACGTAATTGCAGACCTAATTTTTTTACCTAATGACGGTTGATTGTACCTTTCAAAAAAGTAACCATGATTTTTTAAATGAGAACTTATACTGTCCAGCATATAATTAGCTTGTGCCATTATGAGCCATTGGCCGCCGTTAAAGTTTATACCCCAAGGGTCATACAAACGTGCCACACTACCCTCCTCCTCACGAGGGTACCATTTTTTCTTTTGCCGATACCTAATCCTATTAGCAACGGAATCCGCTACCTCGTAAACAGATCTAGGTATCCTGTAAGATTGGTTTAAAACCTCAGAACCCCCTTCTAAAGATATGAAATGATTTATGTCGGCACCAGCCCACCTGTATATACCTTGGTCGTCATCACCAGCTATAAACATACGATCAGATTTTTCACTTAAATGATGCGCTATTTTCCATTGCAAAGGAGTTAAATCCTGAGCCTCATCTAAAAATACAACCTTTAAATAGGGAATATACTGCGGATTATTAGACAAGTCTAGCAGCATGTCAGTAAAGTCTTTTAAATTATTTTTCTTTTTAAAAGCCTCGTACTCCCGATACACATGCTTAAACTCATAAAGGGTGTAAGAAAGAGAACTTGCGTTGTAAGCGTGGTCCTCTCCCTTCAAAGTGTTCTTTGCAAGGTCTATGCAACGCATGATGGGGTGATCTGATTTAAAGACTAAAAAACCATCCTCTTCGGACGCAGAAGACCCTGTGCTTAAATCAACACCTACTTTTTCACCAAATTCTTTTAAATGCTTCGCGCTTAATATATCTGAGGCGTTAAGACCAAGAACTAAAAAAGCAAAACTATGAAGCGTTCTAAAATAGTTAAAGTCTTTGTCTGGATCTAAATTAAACCTAGCCACCGCTCGATCTCGTGCCTCGTAGCTAGCCTTCCGTGTAAAAGCAAAATAACCTATGTCATTAGGAGAAACACCTTTTGTTAAGCAACTCTCGACTTCGTTAAGTAAGGTAGTTGTCTTACCTGTACCAGGAGGCCCAAAATATCTCAACATTAAGTATCTTCCTCAAACCGTATGTTTGGTACAGGAACATACTCTCCAAGGCTTGGATCTTTGTAAACAGCCTCCAAATCATATCCCAAACTCTCCAATATTTTTTCAACCTTATATATGGATAGTTGCCGAGGGTTAGTTGTATTTTCATACTCTGAGATTGTTCTTTGCGGAATGTTTGTTCTTTCACTTAACTGTCTTTGAGTAAGACCATTCTCTATACGAAGCTCATGTATTATCTTAGACCAGTGCGCTAAATTTATCAAAACGGAAGATCCTCCTCTTTTTCTTCAAACCTAGAACTAAATTCATCTAAAAGAGGTTCAAAAGAAGGTATCGACCAACATCTTACAGAACGGTCTTTAATCCTAAGCTGCTCTGCTTTACCATCAATGTCCCTTAATCTTTGAGCTATCTTGTTAGATTTATATTCAAAAAACTTGTTGCGTTTTAGATAAGCCTCTAAATCTTTCAGTCGAAAATAAGTGCGACCTGTCTTCTCATCAGTCCAAGGTCTACGCAAAAGTATCTCTTCCCTGTCCAATGCCTGTTGCATGTGCGTGGTGTACTCCTCCAATAAGTCATAAAATTGCCCTCTTATGCTGGTATCATCCGAAGTAGATATTACGGCCCCTTCGGTATTAACCATAAACATTAACAAATTGTTCATCATAGTTTCCCAAGCAATTTTAGAAATAGTTCTTGGCATAAAGTTTATCTGCTCCATGCAGAGTATCTGAAAACGAGCTTGTTTTTGCAAAGACTCCGTATCAAGTTCTACAGGGGCTCCATTAACATCCAAAAACCAAAGAGGTGGTTCACTATCGTACTTTCTTAGATTAGCTATAGTAGCTGTGTTCTCACCGCCTCCGACACCGTGCTTGCGACTTTTGCAAAGATCTTTGTTACAAAAGTTACATATAGGTTGGTCGTTGCATTTATACTGATAGTCTTTTTTCTTTAACTGCTCCCCAACAGTGTTGACTTCTTCGAGAGCTAACGGTGGGTCCATAATCTTTTGATTGTACTCAAGTATTTTTGCAGACCAGTCATCAGGGTGAGCTTTCCTTGCGTAAACACCTAAATTAAACAAACCGTTGTTCCTAGTCCCCTCTGGAAAGCCGTGCCTAACCAAAGCTTGTAAACAAGGTGGACCTTCAGGAAGCGTAGGGTCCGCTTCAGAAGTCTCTTTAGCAAGAATCTTATCAAGCTCCTCCCTGGTGATAGAGGAGTCTTCTGCTAATTGTATAAATTCTTCTAAAGACGCGGCCTCGCCGTCCTTTTTAAAAGCGTATCTCAAGCCGTTCTCTTGGTCAAAGTAAGGTAGGTTTAAAAAATTACCTGTGTCGCCCCTTTCTAAAACTAACTGTATCTGCTTTGGAAATATTTCTGTGGTAGATGCGTACCCTAATTCCCCAGCTATTTCTTTTAATTTATTCTGAACAACTTCCGCTGGAGAAGCCTCCTTTAAAAATAAATAAACATGACCACCACCGCTCTTGCTTCTGCAAACCACCAAAGGAAAATTTAAGCTGTTTACATGCTTAACTAACTTTGAGTGATCCAAAGGGTACATGTCAATGTCTATAGCCCCCCACCAACAGTTATTATCCTCGTTGATAGGAACGATACCCACACCCTGCTCACCCTTTAAATGATTTTCAAAAGTGGCCATGGTCCGTGGTTCGCGTACAATTCTTGCTTTACCCTTAGCCTTGCCGTTAGACCCTTTATTAGTAATGTCAAAGGTTCCGTAAGCTTTGTCCAAGCCGCGAAATAGTAAAGCAAATCTTTTTATTAAATCTTGTGTCATAAAAAAGAAGGGGGGACAAAGCCCCCCAACACCCTAAAATGGTATGTCGTCACCAGCAGATTCTTCTTCTCTTACATGTTGGACTTTAACTTGTCCAGCTTGAATAGACTCTGCAAATAATTTAGCTTCTTGGTAGAGGTTAGCATCCTCGATCAAGTCACCCTTTTCTATAACCCAGCCGTGCCAAGAACCATTCTTGTTCTCTTCCAACGTAGTGGTTAAGTTCCAAGTATGAGAAAATCTTGGTGGTGTAAATAAATTATCGTGAGCATCTTTCATCTTTAAAGCCTTCATTGCTGAGTTCCACTGCTTAGACTTTTTAAACTGAGTGCTCTTCATTGGAAGTAACGCTTGCTGTGTTACCCCTTCTTCATCCACAACCAAAACGTAATGCTGTGCAGTTCTCTCAAGGTAACGTCCACTTCCATCAACAACCATATCACGATTGTCAGCATCTCTCTCCGTAGCAGGTATGTCATCACCAGCTGAGTAGATGCGGAAAGGTGCGCCACTTCCGCTACCTCTTGGTTCCCATTCAATGTAAGTAAGTTGATAAGCGCAATTAATAAGCATCACGCCATCCTTCCCCTTAATTACATCTTTGGTCACTGTGTTGTATACATCACCAGCTTTAGCATCCTCTAACTCGTCTAATTCATCAGACATTTTTTGTAATATCTTCAGAAAAGGTATTGCTAAATCTTCTGATCCTAGATCATGTACACCAACTCCTGCATCTTCTAAAAACATATCAGGAGTCATAATAGCAACAGCGCTGTTGCTTTTCTTAGTTTTCGCTACTTGTTTTTGAGCCATTTTACTTACCTCTCTTAATAGTTGCTCGTTGTGAAATGTATGCGCCAAATAAATCTAGCGGGATGGCGTGACCCGCTTCTACTCGCTCCCGTAGCCAACCCTTCAAAGTCATAGGCTCGACTTTTTCAAGTTGCACAGGCTCGAATCCATTGGACCTAGCTAAGTCCTGAAACTCTAAAGCGTTAGTATCCTCACCACGCCCAAAAGTAACTGTAATGTTATTCTTAACCAAGTCACCAAAACCTTCTTCCCTTAACCAATCAAACGCCTCATCTTTCCTATCTTTTGGAATAGACGCAGAATAAATTGGTTTTACTGAAATCTCACTTCCGTCCTTCAACGTAAAGTTCTGCAAATTCATTTCTTCTAAAGCCTCTGGCAACTGCTCGTCTGTAATTTTATGTAAAGCCGCTTTAGCTAACTTTATTTTTTCTTCCAACTGCTCAATCATAGACTCGTGGTCAGCTGCTTGAGATGCCAGCTTTGCAACTGCATCTAGCTTACTGTCCTCTAACTTGTCTAATTGATCTGTGGATTGTCCTGAATCGGATGCCATCTGTGAAAGTAAATCGCTCATGCCTTATCTCCTTTTTCGTTAATCGGCGGTTGACTTAACCGTCAATATCCTTTATATGGGTGTTTATCAGAGATTGCAAGAGTTTTTTTATGTCAGATTATTTTTTTAAAACTAAGCCCTATGATCATCAACTTGAAGCGTTTAATAAAAGTTGTGACAAAATTGATTATGCGCTTTTAATGGACATGGGTACTGGGAAAACAAAGGTTAGTATTGATACCATTGGATATGCTTACAAAAAAGGTGTCACAAACTTAGCTTTAATTGTAGCACCAAAAGGTGTGATTGCCAACTGGATAGGAGAGATTGAAACTCACTTACCAGAAGATCTGGAACGAGCTGTTTGTTTGTGGAAACCTGGTTTAACAAAAAAGTTTAGGGAAGAACTTACTGCTTTGTCTGAAACAAAGTTTAAAGGTATGCGTTTTTTATTAATGAACGTAGAAGCTTTTAGCACTAAAAAAGGTTTGGAGGTGGCTAAGTTTTTTGTGGAAAAATTTAAAACTTTTATGGTAGTTGACGAAAGCACTACTATAAAAAACCGTAAGGCAAAAAGAACTAAAGCAATCACAGCCGTGGGCCGTGAGGCGGTGTTCAGGCGCATACTTACAGGTTCCCCTGTTACAAAATCCCCACTTGATTTATATAGTCAAATGAATTTTCTTAATGAAAAAATCTTAGGCTTTAATTCTTTTTATGCGTTTCAAGGAAGGTTCGCACAAGTAATGAAACGTAACGTAGCTTCTCATTCTTACAACGAGATTGTGGGTTTTAGGAGATTGGATGAGCTGACAGATAAATTGAAAGGACATTCTTACAGGGTGCGGAAAGAAGACTGCCTCGATTTGCCAGATAAGATATATGTTAAAAGGGAAGTGGAACTTACCAAAGAACAGAAAAAATCTTATGAGCAAATGAAAAGGTTTGCTTTGGCTAAATTAGAAAGCGGTGAGTTGTCTACTACCCAAAATGTTTTAACTCAACTGATGAGGTTGCAACAAATATGTTGCGGTAAATTAACTGATGACGCGGGAGTAGTGCATGACCTCCCCTCTAACCGATTAACAGAATTGTTGGATATATGTGAAGAGATACAGGGTAAAGCAATCATCTGGGCGACATGGACCATGGACATTCGCTCGATTGCTGAGGCCCTGCGTGACCGCTTCAGCGTACAAGCGGTTGCAACGCTCCATGGTGAAACCCCTGATTCGGATCGACAAAATATCGTGGAAAGTTTCCAAGATAAAGGATCTGAGTTACGTTTCATCGTGGGGCACCCTAAAACAGGCGGTTACGGGTTGACCTTGACCGCTGCTTCTACTCTTATATATTACAGCAACAGCCATGATTTAGAGCTACGGATACAATCTGAAGATCGTGCTCATCGCATAGGGCAGACTAATAAGGTAACTTACATAGACCTTATATCACCCGGAACTGTAGATGAAAAAATTGTTAAAGCTTTAAGGGATAAAATTAATATTGCCGATACGATATTGGGAGAGTCTGCAAGAAATTGGCTTGTCTAGGTAACAACGACACAAGGCCGCCTTGGTTAAAAAAACCAAAACCTTGGTCATCAGTAAAACTGGGCGCAAAATTAAAATCAAATTCCGATTGTGGAGGAGCAGCTAAATTTTCTGTTGTTACAGCAGGTCGCTGTCCCAAAGCAGTTCCCGGGGGTGCTGGTGTACCGGGAAGACCCTCACCTGTAGGAAAGTTTGCTGGATCTAATGGGTCTGGAGTTTCACCTCCTGAACCGCTAAAAGCTTTTTGTATTTGAGTTCCAAAAGGAAGAAGTGCAAAAGGATTTCCTGTTCTAAAAAAATCAAACAAACCTATAGCTATACCAACAGGACCCGCAAATTTTGAGAGTTGCGCTATACCTGACCCGCCCACGCCTAATTTTCCTGCAACACTTAAACCCCCAAGCACAGCATCTCTGACGTTAGGAGCAGTTGCTAAAGAAGCTATTCCTTCGTTCATTGTAAATCCATCCAATTCTTGCCGTCAAATTTTTTTGCTTGCTGCCTGTTTTCTGTGTTGGTTACATAACTACAATGAATCCATCCAGAATCAGGCACACCTTCTTTATAAAATTCTAATATTAATTGATCATAGTGCAAGTTTTTTATTATCCATTCAGCTACTTTCATGTTTGAAAAACGAGGCACTTCAAAATCAACAGCTTCTCCAGATACATGTTGTGAATTATCAGAAGAACCTACAGCTCTGTTTAATTCTAAACATCTAAATCCACTGGAAGGACTAAAGGGTATTTCAAATTCATAACGAACAGGTTCTAAAATATTTTCGCAAACTTCTTGTAAATTGTGTGTGGCTTCTTCATGGGGAGTGTTATCTATGCCTAACCTCAAAGCAGTTTGAGACTTTGTTAATTCGTCTAAACTAAAGTTTTCGGAAAGTTTCATGCTACCGTCTGCTTTCTTTTAGGTGGGCACAAAGAAACTAACCCGCCGTGTTTTGCAAAAATAGGATCTACTGCGCCGAACACCTGCTGACCTCTAACTTGTGTGTCAGGAGCCGTGGGCACTGGAGCAGAAGCCACGTTTAACGGACTTATTTTTTCTAACAAAGTGCCGGGTCTGGGTCGGGGCACTTCTATTTTAGCAACCTGTTGAACTCTACTCGGCAGTGGTGCCATGCTTATTTCTTCAATCACCTCTTCTTCGATCTCTTCGGAAGGAGGCGTTGTAAGGACCTCATACAAGGCTCCAGGTGCTTTATCAAACCTAGAACGATTATATTGATTGGTTCCTAATACAGCTTCAAGTTCTTTAGTTACTTTTGCTTTTTGTGCTTTATTTAATTGAGGAAACTTAGCCATTAAAGTAAAAGCTAATTCAGGGTCTAGCAAAGCCCTAGCTATAAGCTGTTCAGCATGTTTACCTTTTAGTTCACGAGATATTTGAACACCTAATCTTCGACCTACACCAGCAGCAATCAAAGGATTAATAACTCCTGATTTTGCAACGTACAACCCTGCTATTCGACCTAAATTTCCTATAATTTCTTCAGAAGCCATATCTTTTAGTGGAATTGGTTTACCTTCACTCGTTAGAGCTACGGTCTTTGCACCCTCAGCATATTTTTGCAGTAAAGGAAGAGCATCTTTTCCGTAAAGTTGAGTAAGTAACTCTTGCATACGAGGGTCTTCAAAAGCCGTTGCAGCTTTTGGTCCGTCAAAAAGAGTGACTTCACCAGCTGTCGTTTTTTCTAGTTGGCCTGCTATTTTTTTTACTGACGATGTTCCGCCTTTTGTATTCTTACCTGTTACTAATGTTTTAAATAAAGCTTCCGTAACAGCGTTTTTAAAACCGTCTAAAGCAGGGTTTGTGCCGTCAGCTAAAGCTCCCTTTTCTAAAACAGTTAATATTTCTTGTAAATCCTGTCTTGGGTTTTTATTATTAGGGTCTAAAAACTTTTTTACTAAAGTTTCTCCAACAAGGTTAGGTTGTCCCTCTAAAATTATTTTTGCTGCTTCATTGGCACTGGTTCTTTGTTCATTAGCTTTAAAAGCTTCTCTCAACATATTTTCGGTAAAATCTTCTGTAAAAGCACCCCTGTCTCTTAAATCTTTAATTGTTTTTTCTAAGTTTCTTAATTTTAAATTTGTTAAAGCCTGTGCCTGAGACTCTGCAACTTGTAAATTTTTAAAAGGAGAGTCTTCTCCTTTAGCTTTTGCTAACCAATCAATAGCAGCTTGGTTGTTGTCGATCCATTTTTGAGCCGCGGGAGTGTTCAGTTGACCTGTAGAAGAGTCGTAGTAACTCATAAATCTTCGCCACAAAGTCCCTTCTACAATTCTAATTGTATCTGGGTTAACAGGGGTTCCTTCTGCAATTTTAAAACCTAATGGTCTTCCCGAACCGTCTATAGTTATTTCTTCAAAAGGCGGTGGAGGCTTTTTAGACAACACCTCCCAATTTGCATTTTTATTTATAACAGCATTGTTGTCCTTATCTCTATTTATAGCAAGACCTTCTTTTCCGCCGTCACCATCTGTATAAATTTTAGTGGTTGCTGCTTCTATGTCTCTAAGATCTGTAGCTTGTTTTTGAGAATCTATAACTTTTCCCGTGGTTCCCGCACGTAGTATGGCTGTTTCAATAGCTTCAAGTTCAACTCTGGGTTCTCCTGTTGCAGTATAGCCCCTTATTTTTCCTACGGGCCCTGTTTCAAAAACAGATTTTTTAAATTTAGTAAGACCTCGTGCAGTGTCCAACATTTCCTGATTAATTCCTGGAAAATTTTCTACTATAGCGTTTTCTAATTCACTAATCATTCTACTTATATTGGCTATTTTTTTAGGGTTTCTTGTTGTTTTGCCTTGCTCCCCTCTAAGTTGTGTTTTTAAAACACTGATAACGTTATTTACTTCTTGTGCGGTTTTTCCTATTGGCTCTGATGCTGTTCCTTTTGCGCTTAATTCACCTATTTGTGTTAACTCACCTGCTATATCAACAACATTACCTTCAACGTCAGTTATGTTTTTTGCGTCTTTCGTAGCTATATTTGCTAATCTACGTGCATCTTTGTCAATACTTTCTCTAATTTCAATACTTTCTTTATCTATATCTTCGAGATTTCTTGTTTTAGGGTTAAGCAACTGGTCTTCTATAGCTATGTCTTTTTCAACAGCTGCTTGAAGCTCGTTAATCCTCCATTTTTTTCCGGTAGATGGGTTTATGTCGTCTGTGTTTTTTATAATCCCTCTATTTTGTGCTTCCTCTATAACAAGGTCAGTGTCTCTTTGAGCGTCTTTAAACTCACTTACTTTAACTGAATCGTCCGCGGTGTATACTTTATCACCGGCAGCTTCTTTATTAATAGCGGCTAATAAATCATTTTGATTATTTATGTTTTCAAACCCAAGTTCCTTTAATCTTTCTATTAAACCATCAAGATTAGTACCTTTTGGATTGTCAGTAACAAGTCGTGTTTTAAAAGGTTTTGCTTTCCCTGTATTCTGGTTTATATGCCAATTTTTAATGACATCTAGTTCTCCTCGTATACCTTCCTTAGCTGCTGCATCAACATTTATTCCCTTCATAGATTGTATAACATCAAATAAAGACACAACACCGGTAGGTTTTGTAGGACCGCTTGTTATAAGAGGTCCCGGAACTTGTGATAATGCTTCTGCTTCAGCGTCTAATTGAGAAGCCTTATTTTGGTTCCGTTCAAGTCTACTTGTAATGTTACCTACATTTGGATCGTCTGAATTGTCTAAAATTGCGCTTCTTCCCGCTAATTGATAAAGCACAGCGGTTTGATCTTGGCTTGTACCCGCCTCTAAATTTTTTATTCGGTCTGCATAGTATTGTGCAATAGGTAAACCATTAATTGTTATTTCTGCGTCAGGTGCGCCGTCTTTGGTTGTAGTAGCTTTAGGAGTTTTCATACCTGGAAGGTTATTCCAAATTAAACTTTCATAATTATCTACTTCCTTATAAGCGTTTTCTAAAGTGCCTCTTATCCACCTATCAAAGTTTGCTCTATCTGCGGCAGTAGCATCTTCAGGTATATTATCTTTTATTGTCTGTATTAAATTTTGAGCCTGTTCTAAAGCTTCCTCTGTAGCTTTGCTGTGAACTGTTTCAAGGTCTTTTAAAGCTTCGTCTAACTTTACTTTAGTAGCGCCTAAACCTGTTTCAACATCAAAAGAATCTTCAGCCTCTAACACTTTTCTAACAGCTGCGTTTATACCGTCTGCACGATTTATTATATTATCCGCTATTTGACCGTAAATTTGTACTGCTGTTTCTTCATCACCAAATATTGTTCTTAACTGACTATCTTGAAATTGTGCGTACTGAGTTAAATCTTTAAGATTTTTTTCTGCGGATTCTCTTTGTTCTTTACTTAATTTAATTTCTGGATCATCTAATTGCGCTCTTAATATACTAGCCTCATTCACAGCCATTTCCGTAAGAGTAAGAGCAATTTTACTATCAGGATCTATATTTCTTCCTTCAGATTGAGCAAGCAGCAAAAGTTCTTTAACATTTAATATATTTGATTTATCAAGGCCTTGTTGCAAAGCATAAGCCGCTTGCCGTTCAGGATACAAAACAGAAACAAGACCTTTTGCTTGTTTTCCCACTTGCTTTATTACTGGTACTTGCCCTAACAAACTACCAGCTTTTAATATAGCCGCAGGAGCAGCAATACCTGAACCAGCCATAACCATTTGTTTTACCCATGGGGGTGCGTTAGGCCAAGCGAGTTTTAAAGCTTCTTCAGAGATTACCATACCTGAACCAGCTAAAAGACCTATACCTGTTTCAACACCCATAGCTTTTCTAGGATATTTTACTTGAAAATCAGCTATAGCATCCGTTACTTTTTTAAGGGTAAGATTTTCTGGGTTTATTTTAGCTAATCTTGTAGCTATTTTAGCAATACCCATTCCCTCTATCGGTGCGGCTGCGGTTATTTGCGCTATTAAAGAAATAATTTGTCTTGCTCTAGTAGATTCGTCAGGGGTTAAATCAAAACTTTCAGCTCCTCCCAAAAAACTTTTAGTTCCAGGATAGTTTCTACCTAAAGCGGCTCCAGCACCAGTAACCTCTTCCAGATATTTAAGAGCAGATTGACCAGCTTTTTCTACATTTCGAGTAATGTTTTCAACTCCAAGAAGAGGCCTGTCGGTAGATGCAAACCTGTCAGTAGGCATGGTTCCTGAAAAACCTCTCGCAGCCCACCTTGCAAAATTAATTGGAAGATCAACACCTGCTGTGATAGCCATGTTTGCTAACTCTACGGGCATACCACCAACGCCAAAAACAGCTTTTCCTAAAGCAGGAGCAATAGTTTCTGCGTACGTACCCCTGTCTTCACCGGGGCCTCTAAATTTACCTAAAAATTCTACAACACTTTGGTAATTCTCATCGGTTGGATTACCGACTGCTGCTTGCATTTCTTGAGGGTCTAAATCTATAGTTGTTGAAACTTCCGTAGTTTCACCAGGACTATAAAATTTATAGTTATAAAGACCCATTGAGTCTTGACCCATAGGCTTTACAAAAACTTTAGGATTAATGGTTGCCAGATCAGCCATTGTTACATACCCGCTTTTTTCTTAAAAATTCCGTAATTAAGATCTATTAAGTTTTTATACTTTCTTCCTAAAGGAGTATTTTCTTGTGCTTTATCAAAAAGTGTGTCTATGTCTACAACTATTCTACTGCTAGGCCTTCCACCTATCAAAACTTGTACTGGCTGCAAAGCACCATTCACTATTCCTGCTCGTTGTAAATTTACACGTTTGGTACCAGGACTAGAAAACAATTCAATAACACCCCGTACTTCTAG
>TARA_R110002020_G_scaffold37705_5_pt1 | contig 18496 bp, 15 predicted proteins | sample TARA_R110002020 | Tara Oceans TARA_R110002020 (sample SAMEA4396489) | marine metagenome | biome: Westerlies Biome; feature: [MES] marine water layer (ENVO:01000295) within the mesopelagic zone...; material: water (ENVO:00002006), including particulate matter (ENVO:01000060) such... | reverse complement strand
CCGGCGTGTCGCCGATGCGCAGCAGGCCCGGTTCGAAGGGCGGCAGGCCCTTGTCATCAAGCGGCACGCCCAGGGTCTCCAGGCCGACATCGTCGAGGTTGGGGCGGCGGCCGATGGCGGCCAGCACGGCGTCCACTTCGGCCGAGGTTTTGCCGGCGCGTACGCGCACGCCGTCGCCGGCGTTTTCCAGTTCCACTTCGTGGCCGGTGTGGATGGCGAATTCCTGGTCCAACAACGCCCGCAGCGTGGCATTCACTTTCTCGTCGTGCAGGCCGGCCAGGCGCTCGCTGCTGCTGAAGGCGCTGACTTCGATGCCCAGCCGTGCCATGGCCTGCGCCATTTCCACGCCGATGGCGCCCAGGCCGATGACGGCGATGCGGCGGGGCAGGTCGGGGCGTTCGAACAGCGAATCGGTGGTGAACACGCGATCGCCCAACTCGGCCCAGGGCGCCGGCAGCACGGGCCGCGAACCGGTAGCCAGGATGATGCGCCGCGCCTTGAACTCCCGCTGGCCCACCGCTACCCGGTCGGGCCCCAGCAGGCGGCCGCGGCCGGCGAGGTTGCGATCGCCCAGGCCTTCGGTCGCCTTCAGCACGCCCGAGACGTAGTAGTCGCGCAGCTTGCGCACCCGCGACAGCACCGCCGGGATGTCCACCGTCAGCTGGTCGGCGCTGCTGACGCCGAATTCGCCCAGCTTGCCGCGGGCGTGGAAGGCGTTCGCGGCTTCGATGAACACCTTCGACGGCATGCAGCCCACGCGCGCGCAGGTGGTGCCGTAGGGGCCGTCGTTGACCAGCAGGAAGTCGTCGGTGCGCTTGCGCACTTCGCGCAGGGCGGCCAGGCCGGCCGTACCGGCGCCGAGGATGATGGTGTCGTAGTCGGTGGCCATCGGGGCCTCCAGTGGGGCGATGCCCCATCCTCGCGCAGGCCGGCCGCCGGGCGCAAAGGCAAAACACCGCCGAATCAGCGAAAATGGCCGGCATCCCCTCCGGCAGCCCGCAAGCCATGGCCATCGACCAGATCACCCTCATCCGCCCAGACGACTGGCACCTGCACCTGCGCGACGGCGAGATGCTGGCGCGCGTGTTGCCCGACACCGCCCGCCAGTTCGCGCGCGCCATCGTCATGCCCAACCTGGTGCCGCCGGTGACCACCGTCGCCCTGGCCGGCGCCTACCGCGACCGCATCCTGGCGGCGCTGCCGGCAGGCATGGCCTTCGAACCGCTGATGACCCTGTACCTGACCGAGCGCACGTCGCCGCAGGACATCGCCGAGGCCAGGGCCAGCGGCTTCGTGCACGCGGTGAAGTGGTACCCGGCCGGTGCCACCACCAATTCCGACGCCGGCGTCTCCAACATCGAGCGCTGCGCCGACACCCTGCAGGCGATGCAGGACCACGACCTGCCGCTGCTGGTGCACGGCGAAGTCACCGGCGCCGACGTGGACGTGTTCGACCGCGAGGCGGTGTTCATCGAGACCCTGCTCAAGCCGCTGCTGCAGCGTTTCCCGAAGCTGCGCGTGGTGCTCGAGCACATCACCACCCGCCAGGCCGCCGAATTCATCGCCAGCGCGCCGGCGAACGTGGCCGCCACCATCACCCCGCACCACTTGCTGATGAACCGCAACGCGCTGTTCACCGGCGGCCTGCGCCCGCACCACTACTGCCTGCCGGTGCTCAAGCGCGAAGAACACCGACTGGCCCTGGTCGCCGCGGCCACCGGCGGCAGCCCGAAGTTCTTCCTGGGCACCGACAGCGCCCCGCACACCCGCGGCGCCAAGGAGTCGGCCTGTGGCTGCGCCGGCATGTACAGCGCCCACGCGGCGCTGGAGCTGTACGCCGAAGTCTTCGAAGCCGAAGGCGCGCTGGACAAGCTGGAAGCCTTCGCCAGCTTCCACGGCCCCGATTTCTACCGCCTGCCGCGCAACAGCGACCGCATCACCCTGGTGCGCGAGACCTGGACGCTGCCGGCCGAGCTGGGCGAGGGCGACACCGCGCTGGTGCCGCTGCGCGCCGGCACCGGGCTGGCCTGGCGCCTGGCGCGCTGAGCCTCCGCCCATGGCCACGCTGGCGGAAATCCACGTCTACCCGGTGAAATCCTGCGCCGGGCAGCCGCGGGAGCAGGCCACCGTGCAGCCGCGCGGCCTGGAACACGACCGCCGCTGGATGCTGGTCGACGAAGACGGCAAGTTCATCACCGCCCGCCAGGAGCCGCGCCTGCTGCAGGCGTATGCCGTTCCCAACGAGGACGGGCTGACGCTGGAAGCGCCCGGCATGCCGTCACTCGCCGTCGCCGCGCCGCATGCCGATGCCACGCTCACGGTGAAAGTGTGGAAGGACCAGGTTGATGCACTGGCCGCCGATACCGCGGCCGATGACTGGTTCAGCCGCTATCTGGGCCGCCCCGTGCGCCTGGTGCACATGGACGAAGGCGTCTCCCGCCACAACGGCTCGTCGCGCGCCCGGCCCGGCGACCAGGTCAGCTTCGCCGACTCGATGCCGCTGCTGCTGGTTTCGCTGGCGTCCCTCGAGGCGCTGAACCGGCGCCTCGACCGGCCCGTGCCCATGGGCCGCTTCCGGCCCAACCTGGTGGTCGAGGGCGTGGATGCACACGCCGAAGACACCTGGAAGCAGGTGAGCATCGGCGACGTGGTCTTCGACGTGGCCAAACCCTGCACCCGCTGCGTGCTGGTCACCATCAATGCCGACACCGGCCAGCGCGACGAAGGCGGCGAGCCCCTGCGCACACTCACCCGCTACCGCCGCACGGACGATGGCGTGACCTTCGGGCAGCTGCTTATCCCGCGCAGCGGTGGCGTCGTGCGCTGCGGTGATGCGGTGATCGTCCGCAGCCAGGCCTGAGCCAAAAGAAGAACCCCGGCCGAAGCCGGGGTTCTGGTTTGCAGCGAATTACCCGTGGATCAGAACGTAACCGACCAGCTGTTGATGTAGCCCGTGTCACCACCGGCGTTGTCGTTCACCCGCAGCTTCCAGGTGCCGTTCAGCGCTTCCGAGGACAGGTTCACCGTGTAGGTGCCGACGATGTTGTTGGCGCTGCCGCCGCTGCGGTTGTGCAGGTTGTACAGCGAACCGTCCGGCGCCACCAGGTCGACCTTCAGGTCGCCCTTGTAGGTATGCACGATGTTCACCGCCACCGAGGCATTGCTCGGGGCATTGCCGCTGCGGCCGGACACGGAGATCGGGCTGTCGACGGTGGTGTTGTCGCGGATCTGGTAGTCGGCGGTGTTGCTGTAGGTCTGCGGCGAGCCACCGCCGCCACCGGCGGTGTAGTTGCCCACCAGGCTCACGCCCGAGAAGCTGCTGTAGGCCTTCACGCGCACATGGTAGGTACCGGCCGACGGGGCCGCGATGGTGCAGGTTTCGGCGTTGCCGCTCAGGTACGGACGGCAGACGTACGCGGTGTCGGTGGGCTGGCTGCCGAACTGCACGTACATGTCCGCGTCACCGGTGCCACCCGACATGTTGAAGGTCAGGTTGGTCGAACCGGCCGGAACCGACATCGTGTAGTACAGCGAGTTGCCCGCGGTCGCGGCCAGGCCGGTCACGGCAACACCCTTGGTCAGCGAACCACCGGTCGGCGGCGGCGGGGGCGGCGGCGGGGTGCTGCCACCGGCCAGGTCCACCAGGGCCCGGGCGTCGATGATGCCCGCACCGCAGCCACCCGAGCAGGCGCCGGAAAGCGCGTACGCGGTCGACTTCAGGTTGGCTTCCACCTGCGCCGGGGTCCACAGCGCCAGGCCCAGGGCCAGGCGACGGCTCTGCGCCAGCGCCACGGCGCCGGCCACGTGCGGGGCCGCCATCGAGGTGCCGTTGTAGGACACGTAGTTCTCGGTGCCCGGACCCTGCGTGCCGCTGTTGAGCGTGGACAGGATGTTCGAGCCCGGCGCCGACACGTCGATCGAGGTGCCGTAGTTCGAGAAGCTCGAACGGGCGCTGGCGCTGGTGACCGAGGCCACGTTCACCACGTTGTTGCAGCTGGCCGGGGTGAAGCCCGAGGCGTTGGCATTGCTGTTGCCCGCCGCCACCACCACCGTGGTGCCACGGCTGACCGCGCTGTTGATCGCGTTCTGGGTGGTGGTGTCGCAGGAACCGCTGCCACCGAGCGACATGTTGATGACGTCGGCCGCGTTGGCCGCGCTGAGCGTCGGCACGCCGGACACGGTGCCACCCGAAGCCCAGATGATGGCGTCGGCGATGTCGGAGGTGGAGCCGCCACCGCGCCCCAGCACGCGCACCGGCATCACCTTGGCGCCCCAGGCCGTACCGGCCACGCCCTTGCCGTTGTTGGTGACCGCGGCCACCGTGCCGGCCACGTGCGTGCCGTGCCAGCTGGACGGGTCGCCGTTGTAGTAGTCGCCCGGGTCGGACGCGTCGGAATCACGGCCGTTGCCGTCGCCGGCGGTCGTGGTGTTGGAGATGAAGTCGTAGCCCGAGACGATGTTCGCCGCCAGGTCGGAGTGGGCCACGTAGCCGGTGTCGAGCACCGCCACGATGATGCCGCTGCCGTTGGCCACGTCCCACGCGGTGTTGGCGCGGATGCCGGCGTCGGCGTCGGTGTAGCCCCACTGCTGGCTGTAGCTGGGGTCGTTGGGCGTCAGGGCGTGCTTCATCACGCGGTCGATCTGAACGTACTCGACGTTCGGATTGGCCGCGATCTGGCGCATCAGGGTTTCGGCTTCGGCGGCGCTCAGCTTCTGCGAGCTGGCCACGACGTCGGCGCCCAGGGACATGCGGCGCACGTGGCTGGCGGCCAGCGGCTTGTCGGGCGCGCCGCGGCCGGCCTTCTGCAGGCGGGCGGCCTGCACCAGCTGGTTGGCGTTGACCGAGGCAACCTGAAGCGAACGGTTCAGCGCGGCCGGGCTGGAAGCCTCGGGCGTGCCGTCCTTGTACTTGACGATGAAACGGTCGAACTGCGTGTCCGATGCGATCGCGCTCAGGTCGACCCGAGGTGCGGGCTGGGCGCCCGCTGCGAAGGCTGCCTGCGCTGCAAGGGCGAAGGAAGTAGCCACGACGATACCGCGCAAACGAAACTTGCGAGTGTTGTTGCTCACGTTGGTGGATCCCCGAAAAAAGGAAAACAGCGATTGCCGCAAAGCGGCCGTGTTTTGCATCCCTGCCCCGGGTCCCCTGGGAGCTCTACCCGCCTACGTGAGCCTTTGAGGCTTCTCGTGTCAGCAGAAGGTTGCACGCCACCCGGACGTGTAACGCAGAGGTCGTCTGCATGACACCCGCCTGACGCTAGCCGTGGGAATTTTGGCCGTCAAGCGGCAGCGCCGCAAAACCCGGCGGGGTGCCTCCGGCCAGTCGGTGATTGAAAAAATACCGCGGAAAACAAGCCGCTTATTTGAAGACGTCCGGAGCGGCGGCTGGGTGCCCGGGCGGGCGCCCGGGTTGCCGCCGGGGCAAATTGCGCAAATCCGGGCCGACGAACGGTCGTGGCGGGGGGCATCCGGGCCGGCGGCGTCCGGCCGCTTCCTGGCGCGGCAGGATTCGAATCGGACCTTATCCGCCAAGTGAACGTGCACTGATGCAGCACACTTCAGTCATGATGCGTCATCAGAATCTAACGGTAACAGTGAGCCGGAACTCCAGCTCCTCCTTCACCGCTTTGCCGTACTCCGCCGAGAGCTTCAAAAACGTCGGAACCTTGATGCGCGCAACTACACTCAGGTTGCTTCGCACCTCACTTGAAAGGCTTATCGACAGTGTGCGCTCTAGGAGCTTGTTTGCGCCGTCCCGCCGAAGTTCAAGAAGAGAGCGCATATTGGCGTCTGACGTCAGACCTGTGCGCATCAAAAGGGCAGCTGCAGAGTCGAGGTCCGGTGGTCCGCCCGTGAAGGAGTCTCGCAAGGACATTTGTGTCCGGAGACTCTCCGCTTCTCCGACTTTCACGCCTACTTGGCCGCCAATGCCATTGCGTTCGCCTCCAAACTTGTACGAGCCGCTTGTCGAGCCTTTGCGGTAGTCAAGTTGATCGACCACAACCTCCCGGGCGCCCAGGTGCATACAGAAAGTCGAGAAGTACATGTGCTTTGCGAGTGCAAACTTCTGCTGTGCCTCGGCAGCATCCTCGTACAGGTCAGGGTCAAAAGGGCTTTGGGCCAAGACTTTGCCAGGACGCATAAGCCCTGTATTCGCCAATTGACGAAGCGCGATCGGTGAGTGGTCGTCGATTGGCACCGGGAATTCGACTATGTAAGCCTCGTCATCAGTGAGGGAACGCATTGCGCCAGGTTCGTAGGCGCACCTCTCGAGGTCTGTGTTGCTCAAGACATACACAGCACGTCGCCGCGCCGGATGCTCAGGGAACGCTGTTTGATTCACGTCTCGTCCTGTCCTGAAAAAATTGGATTTCGGGTATCCGGTCGAAATGGGGCGCTTATATGCCTCTTCCTCTAACCCAGGCAATCGCGATCGCCAATAGGGCTGCGCATACCAAGAGTGCTATTCGGCCACTTTTTCGGTTGTTTTTTTTTATTGTGTCGAATATCGATTCCAATTGATCCAGAACTACTGCGTCCATCGTCCGGCCTATGCTTGAGGCAAATCGCAGAAGTTCCTTTCGTAGTTCATTGCCGCTGGCGAACGCATTCTTGCGCGCGCAGCAAACCACGTAACTGCTGCGGCCAAGACTATCCCTATCGGCGCTCCTGGCCTGCAGCGCAATGTAGAGCGGGGAGCTTGCAAAGCGGATGTCCTGGCTGCTGGAGCGGGCGATACCATGGTTCATCTTTCGCGCAGCAAAGCTCACCAGTTCGCTGCGTAGTGCAGGGGAATCGGAAGAAATCAACTCGCCATTCATCTCAACTTGATCTGGAGATCTATTGTCGAGTGCCTGAGCCCAGAATATGACCCTGTATTTCATGCGATCAGTCGCTTGAGGATGTCATGAACCACTGCCTCGCATTCCGCCTCTGACTTCAGGCTGCCCAAAAGTACTGTCGCCTGCGCTTGCCCGCCGCCGTGGCTAATCAATTGTCTGACAACCGAGTTGCGAGTGAATTCATCAAGATAGTCTCCCTTGTTTGCAGGACTCAGGCGTTTGAACTTCTCGTCCAAGTCGCAATGGGTGCCAATGATGAACAGTCGCGGTCTTCTCTTGGTTCCTTCCAGCCAATCTCCCAGGTGTTTAAGATCCTTGAGGGTGCGCTTCGTAACCGCAGGGTCATCCTGGTTGACCAAGTCCGCTCGAAGTAGATAGAGAATCATGTCGGCGCCAAGGACCTGCTTCTTCCATTCGGCGTAGGCATCTTCGCTTCCAGACACGTCCGTAATGTCCTTGACCTTTAGATCCAGGTCCTTGAGTGCGAAGCGTCTTCCCGGATTCTTCTCCGGAGCCAGCGTCTGCGCGACATCAGTTGGCAGGGTTCCGGAAGTCAGAAACTGGACTAGCGTTGTCTTTCCAACGCCGCGCTCTCCCAAGACAGTGATTCTCTTTCCTTTCAGCGCAATCAGGATGTAATCCCAGTTCAGCGTTACGACTGCAGCAGTGCTCAAGCCTGCCACTATGAGGATGACAGCAGCAATTACGGGTAAAGGCATTGATGCATCCCGGAGGAAGGGTTCGCTGTTAGCTCAATCATCGGAGCCAGGCGCGCGGAGTCCTGCTTTCGCTGGGTTGAGTCAGAGCCAAAGGGTTGGCCCCTCGATTCCACAGCATGTACACGGCCTCTGCAATTGGAATTTGTCACTATTCCTCCAGCTGGAATACTGCATAGCGGTACTTGCAGGCCCAGAAATTCTGACGGTCCCTCCGAGGTGTGGCGCACATCAGTGCCGGGGTCGGCGATCTCGGGTGACCGAAATTCCGTGCTTGCTTGAGTCACAGGGAAAACTACCCCGGCACAACCGTGCTTGAGTCAATACTGTTGCTTTCGAGCAACGCCGGGTGGCACAGAACTGCCACAGGAGGTGTCACAGGCCGGTTCGAACGCACGCCTTGACCGGCGTCAAGCCACAAAAAAAACCCGCAAAAATGCGGGTTTAGTGATGGTGGCTATGGGTGGACTCGAACCACCGACCCCGTCATTATGAGTGACGTGCTCTAACCGGCTGAGCTACATAGCCATCGGCCGCTATCCGTTGCGGATAGGGCCGCGAATTTTGGGGTGTCAGGCCCCTGCTGTCAAATCCGGCCCCCGACCATCAGCCCGCGAACTCGCCGGGCCCCGGGGCGGGGCAGGCGGCCACGGGCACCGGGTCGGATCGTTCGGCGTCGCTGCGGGCCAGCCAGCACTCGTCGAAGATCGAGCAGTAGCACAGGCTCAGCACCGTGCCCTCCCGGCCGATGGCCGCCTGCAGCGCCCGCACCAGGGGCGGGTGCCGGGTGCTGAACACCTGCACGGTCTCGCCCGGCGCAAGCACCCGGTGGCTGATGAAATCGCGCCCGTAGGGGCTGTCGGCAGGCTGGTCCAGGCGGGCCAGCAGGCCCGCCCAGTCCGGAACCGGCTGGCCGTCGACCTCCATGCGCAGGGTGCGCACCTTGGCCGGGCCCACGCCCGTATTGGTGAACGACAGCGACAGTGCGGCCTCGTCGCCCTGGTCGAAGTCGTTCATCTGCACCTGCACATAGGGCCATACGGCGGCCGCGGTCTGGCGGCGAACCTCCTCGGATTCACGCAGGGTCGCGAACAGCGCCAGGATGGCGATCAGCGCGCCAGCGACGGAAAGCAGGGTCTGCCAGAAGGTCAGCCGCACCATGCGTTTTTCGGTGCGGGCCAGAGCGGCCAGGGCATCGGAACCGGTGGGTTCGGCGGGGCGCGGCGGCGGGGTGGGGTCGTTCGTCACGGGCAATGGCCTCTCGTGGCGGCGAAGGCGGTAAGTCCGATGCTAACGCATGCCTGCGCACGGGCCGTGCTTGTGGGGCCTCCGCACGCTGTGGCAGTCTGGCCCCAGTAGATTTTTTGGAGTCCGTCCCGTGGTCGATCCGGACGGTTTTCGCCCGAACGTGGGCATCGTGCTTATGCACGGCGACGGCCGGCTGTTCTGGGCCCGGCGGGTCAACCGTGACGGTTGGCAATTCCCGCAGGGCGGCATGAACACCGACGAGACGCCGCTCGAGGCCATGTACCGCGAGCTGCGCGAAGAGGTGGGCCTGGCCCCCGAACATGTGGAAGTCCTGGGCGCAACGCCCGGCTGGCTGCGCTACCGGCTGCCCAGGCGCTGCATCCGCCGGGGCAACCGGCCGGTGTGCATTGGCCAGAAGCAGGTGTGGTTCCTGCTCAAGCTCACCGGCCAGGAGTCCGACCTGCGGCTGGACCTTACCGAGAAGCCCGAATTCGACTCCTGGCGCTGGGTGGATTTCTGGTACCCGGCCGAGCATGTGGTCAGCTTCAAGCGCGAGGTTTATGTGCGGGCGCTTGAACATCTGGCACCGCATGCGCGGGAGGTGGCGGGGGAGGGGGCTGTCCCGCCGGCGGGTGAGACGGTGCGGGCGCTTGTTGCGGCGGCCGGGGGGCGGTGCCGGTAAGGGCTTCGCGCCTGAAGGCGCTCCTACAGGGGTGCCGGGGGCTGGCTGAAGGCGGTTGACAATGATTCGCATTTGGGGTTGAATGCGAACAGTTCCCATTTATGGACCGTACGCCATGTACGTCTGCCTCTGCCATGGAGTCACCGACCACGACATCCGCCGGGCTGCCGAAGCCGGGTGTTCGACTGTGTCCGAGCTGACCATGCGTACGGGGCTGGGAAGTGGGTGTGGCAGCTGCGGGGAGTTGGCGGCCGAGATCCTCAGCGAGGCCAGTGCGCCGAAGGTGTTTCCGTTGCCGGTGTTTGCGGCGGCGGCTTAAGAGCTTCGCGGCTGAAGCCGCTCCTACAGAAAGTCCCCTGAAGGTGAAAACGCTAAGCATTCCCGTTCCGGCAAATGCTGGCGGGACGCGTTAGGCTGCGGGCCGAATCCACGGAACAGGAGGCCAGCCATGAAAGGCGACGCCAAGGTCATCGAGCATCTGAACAAGGCGCTCTACAACGAACTCATCGCGATCAACCAGTACTTCCTGCATGCCCGCATGTTCGACAACTGGGGCCTGAAGGAGCTGGGCGAACACGAGTACAAGGAATCGATCGACGAGATGAAGCATGCCGACATGCTCATCGAACGCATCCTGTTCCTTGACGGCCTGCCCAACCTGCAGAACCTGGGCAAGCTGCGCATCGGCCAGACGCCGAAGGAAGCCCTGGAATGCGACCTCAAGCTCGAGCACGACGCCGTGCCCGACCTCAAGGCCGGCATCGCCCACTGCGAACAGGTCGCCGACTACGTGTCGCGCAAGGTCCTGGCCGACATCCTCGAGTCCGAGGAAGAACATATTGATTGGCTGGAAACCCAGCTGGAACTGATGGGCCGCGTCGGCGAGCAGAATTACCTGCAGTCGAAGATGGGCAGCTAAGCCGGACGAACAAAACCGGGGTCAGAGTCGAGTTTTTGGCAACACCGAAAACTCGACTCTGACCCCGGCTTTCATTTCAGCAGGGCATTAAGCGCCAAAGCCGCGCGCCGGAACTCACTCTCCACCACCGCCACCGCTACAGCCGGGCGGGGCAGCACGCCCTGGCGGGCGCCGAGTTCGATGCGCTTGGCGGCCGCCGAAAGGGCCATGGCGCCCAGGTTGGCGCTGGCGGATTTAAGCGTGTGCGCCGGCGCCACCATGGCCGGCATGTCGCCGGCCGAGGCCGCGACTTCCAGCGATTGCACGTGCCGGGGCGCGTCTTCCAGGAACAGGCGCACCAGGCTCAGGTATTCGTCGCCCATCACGGCGCGCAGTTCGTCCACCACTTCATTGGCCAGCACCGGCGGCGGTGCCGGCGGCGCGTCGCCGCGCAGCTGGGCCGACATCGGCTCGGGCTGCGGGGCCGGGGCCCGCGACGTCGTGGTCGAAGGCGCAGGCGCGCGGGAAGGCGCGGGCGCCGGCGGCTGCGGTGCGCGTGGGGCCACCGGGCCAGGCGTGGAACCCCGGGACACCTGGTCGGAAGGCGGCACCTGTGCGCCGGGTCGCGGCGGGAAGGGCGAATTCGGCCGCGGGATCGCCGGTGCCGGCGGGCGCGAAGCCATCGCCGGGGCGGGTGCCGACGCCGGCGGGGCTGCCGCGGCGGGCGGGTCGGCCGACACCGGCCGCGCCGCCAGCCAGCGGGCCAGCGTGGCTTCCAGCAGGCGGCGGTCCACCGGCTTGGACAGGTAATCGTCCATGCCGGCGTCCAGGCACTTCTGCCGGTCGCCGGCCATGGCATTGGCGGTCATGGCGATCACCGGCAGGCGCCGCAGGTTGTTCGACAGCTCGTGCTGGCGCCATTCGCGGGTGGCGGTGTAACCGTCCTTCACCGGCATCTGGCAGTCCATCAGCACGATGTCCAGGTTGCCCTGCATCATGCGCTCCAGCGCCTTTTCGCCGTTGTCGGCGGTTTCGCACTGCAGGCCCAGCAGGCCCACCAGGCGCTGGGCCACCATCAGGTTCACCGGGTTGTCCTCGACCAGCAGCAGGCGGCCGCGCAGGCGGCCCTTTGGCGGCTCGCTGTCGGGTACGACGCCGGGCACCACCAGCTCGCGCTCGGAAAGCGCCTGGGCTTCGTCGCTGAGGCTGGGCTGAGCCGGGCCGGCCGACAGGAAACCCATCAGCGCGTTGCGCAGCTCGGTGCCGCCGATCGCGCGCGGCAGCGCCAGCGCGTGCGCGCCGTGCATCAGTTCGGAGGCCACCGCTTCGTCACCGTGCAGGTAGGCCACGCGCAGGTCTTCAAGCTCGGGCGTGCGGCGCAGGTTGCGGTGCAGGGCGATGGCCGTGCTGCGCACGCTGTGCAGGTCCACCAGCATCAGGTCGAAGCTCCAGTTGGCACCGCGCTGCAGGGCGCTGCGCAGCTTGGTCAGGGCGTCCTGGGTGGTTTCGGTCTGGGTGAGCGTGGCGCCCCAGCCGGGCGCGGCCTGGCCGATGCGCTGGCGCAGCGCGGCGTCGGTGGACAGCAGCAGCACGCGGGCGCCGTTGAGGTCGGTGCGCTGGCCCTGGATGTCGCCGGCGGCCTTGAGCAGCGGCACTTCGAACCAGAAGGTGCTGCCGCGGCCGGGCTGGGATTCCACTCCGATCGTGCCGCCCATCAGGTCGACGATGCGCTTGCAGATGACCAGGCCCAGGCCGGTGCCGCCGTACAGGCGCGTGGTGCTGGCGTCGGCCTGGCTGAAGGCGCGGAACAGGCGCGCGTCCTTGGCGATGCCGATGCCGGTGTCGACGATTTCAAAACGCAGTTCGTGCTGGCTGCGGGTTTCGCCGCGGCGGCTCACGGCCAGGCTGACCGAGCCACGTTCGGTGAACTTCACCGCGTTCGAAAGCAGGTTGGTAAGCACCTGGCGCAGCCGCACCGGGTCGCCGCGCACGGCCAGGCGCACGGAGGGTTCGATCTGCAGGTTCAGGCGCAGCCCCTTGGACTCGGCGGGTTTCTCCATCAGCCGGATCACCGAATCCAGCAGCTCGCGCAGGTTGAAGCTGGTGGTTTCCAGCGTCACCTTGTTCGCTTCGAGCTTCGAATAATCCAGGATGTCGTCGACGATGCGCTGCATCTGCCGGGCCGAGGTGTAGGCCGTGCGCACGATGTCCTGCTGGTCGGCCTGCAGGCGGCTGCTCATCAGCAGGTCCAGCATGGGGATGATGCCGTTGAGCGGCGTGCGGATCTCGTGGCTCATCGTCGCCAGGAATTCGCCCTTGGCCATCATCGCCGACTCGGCGGCCTGCTTGGCTTCGGTCAGTTCGCGTTCCAGGCGGCGGTGCAGGGCCAGTTCTTCCTGCAGCGCGTTCACTTCGCGGGTCTGTTCGCCGGTGGCCTGGGCGGCCTGGTGCAGGGCGCGGCTGCGCAGGGTGTAGGCGCGCCACACGCCGGCGGCGCCGGCCAGGGCCAGCAGGGCGGCGATGAGCGCCGCCGACTGCCACAGCCAGTTGTCGCTGAAATGTCCCATCGCCGCGGCGATCGCCGCGCCCAATGCACCCGAAATCGCCAGCCAGCGGACGATCAGCGCGTCTTTCGGGTTCGGCGTCATCTAGAGCACTGCCTGCTGGAAGTCGAAGTCCATGTCGCGGTCGGCCTGCTGGACCAGGTTGCCCTGGATGAAATCGATGCCGCTCATCCACAGCGTGGCGGCGGCCTGTGCGTCCTCGACGCCGTGGCCGATCACTTCCAGGCCGCGGCGGTGGGCACGGTCGATCAGCACCTTCAGCTCGTCGCGCATGGTCGGCGACAGCGCGGTCGAGGTGTACTTGCGCGCCAGCTTGACGAAGCCCAGCGGCAGTTCGTCGAACAGGCGGTCGGTGCTGTCGCTCGACTCGAACTGGCTCAGGCAGAACTGCAGGCCGTCGGCCACCATCGCGTCGCAGAAGGTACGGATGGTGCCGGCGTGGATGGCGGCGTCTTCCATGCGCAGCTCGACCACCAGCGAGGTGCCGGGCACGTCGTGCGCGGCCAGCTCGGCCTTCAGCCAGGTGGCCTGGCCCGGGTCGGCAAGCGTGAGCGGCGATTGGGTGACGAACAGGCGCAGCGACTTGCCCTCGGCGCGGCGTTCGCCGATCAGCTTCATCGCGGCCTGCATCACCCAGCGGTCGATGTCGGTGATGAAATCGCCGCGTTCGGCCAGCGGCACCACTTCGGCGGCAGGCAGCAGCTTGCCGTTGGCGTCGCGCAGGCGCAGCAGCACCTGGTACTGGCTGTCGTCGCTGCCGGCCACGGCCACCACCGGCTGGTACAGCAGTTCCAGGCTGTTGCGGGCGATGGCTTCGCGGATTTCGTTCACCAGCGCGATTTCGCGCGCGGCCTCGGTCGGCTGGGCCGGCTGGTAGCGGCGCACGCCCTTGTCCTGGGTGCGCGACTCGCGGGCCATGCGTTCGGCCACGTCCAGCAGCTCGGCCACGTCGGTGAAGCGGTGCTTGAACGCGCACACGCCCACCGAAACGCGCAGGCGCAGCGGCCGGCCCTGCACGGTGAAGGGGTGCTGCACAAGGGTGGCGCGCAGCTGGGTGGCGAAGGATTCCAGGCCGGCTTCGTCGCGTTCGGTGTCGAGCACCACGAAGCTGCCGTCGCCGAAGCGCGTGGCCGGGCGCGAGCCGGCCTGTTCGCCGACCACCTTGCCGACGGCGCCCAGCAGCTGTTCAAGCACGGTCAGGCCCAGGCGGTCGCGCAGCAGGTTCACGCTTTCGACTTCCAGGAACAATACGCCGCCGGGGCTGCTTTCGTGCGAAGCGGCCAGGGCGTCGACGATCTGCTCGCGCACCTCGGTGCGGTGCATCAGGCCGGTTTCCGGATGCCGGCCGGTGCGCCGGGTCTGCCTGGCCTGCGAAGCGCGGTGGCGGGCGACGCGGTTGCTTACCGCGGCGATCAGGTGCTTGGGCCGCACCGGCTTGCTGATGAAGTCGTCGCCGCCGGCTTCCAGGGTTTCGAACTGGCGGTCGGTGTCCACTTCGCCCGACAGGAACACGATGGGCGTGTGCAGGAACGGGTCCTGGTCGCGGATCAGCACGGTCAGCTCGATGCCATTGGCATGCGGCATGTGCAGGTCCATCAGGATCAGGTCGGGGTTGAAGCGGTGCAGGGCCTCCAGCACGTCCAGCGCATCGAGCACCACGTCGGTCTGCATGCCGGCGTTGCGCAGGATGCCCTCAGCGAACAGGGCCTGGTTGCGGTCGTCTTCGACGATCAGCACGCGGAAGGGCTCGCCGCCGCCGGGGCTGACCAGCTGGCCCAGGCGCTTGAGCACCTCGGCAGCGTTGGGTTCGACCAGCAGCAGGTCGACGCCGGCGCGCTTGGCGTTCAGGCGCAGGGTGATGTCGTCGGCCTCGCTCAGGGCCACCAGCTGGATCGGCTGGCTGCTCAGTTCGCGGGCGGCGCGCACGGTGGCGCCGATCTCGTCGAGCTGGGCGCTGAAACCGGCGTCCACCAGGGCCAGGCGCGCGGGCAGGGCGCCCAGCAGTTCGCTCAGCTCCTCGGGGGTGTCGAGCAGTTCGACCTCGTAGCCGGCGGCTTCCATGCGCTGGTCGAGTTCCAGCGACAGCGGGCCGTGTTCGGTGAGGTGGTAAACGCGGATGCCGGTGACGTCGGGCGTGGTGTCGGCCATGTTCGCCACCGGGGCGCGGGGCGCGGGGGCCGCCATGGCGGCAGGCCGGGGCGCCAGCGCAGGCGCCGGGGCGGGTTTGGGTGCCGGCGGAGGGGGCGGCGCGGGTGCGGGCACCGGGTCGGCCTCCATGGCCGTGGCGGTGGCGTCGGGCGCGTCCTCGCCCCAGCGGCGCCAGTAGTTGGCGGGCGGGGTTTCGGCGCGGCCGCTTTGCTGCACCACGCGCGGCGGCGCGCTGATGTCGGCGCCGGCTTCGGCGCCCATAGGCACGGCCTGGCCGATCTCCTCGACCAGGCGCCAGAGCCTTTCGCCGGTTTCCTGGTCGGGCAGGGCCTGCTGCTGCAGGGATTCGTGCAGCGCTTCGTGCAGGTGCAGGAAATGCTGGCCGGCCTCGTCCAGGCCGTGCTGGCGGCAGGCGTGGCCCAGGCTCAGCGCGTCTTCGTTGAGAAGCGCCATGCCGTTGATGTCCCAGCCGTCCTGCAGGAAGTTGTGCAGGCGACGGCCGATCTTCTCCACGCGCCGCGGAAGGTGGCGCAGGAAGGCGGGTCGGTGTGCGGCGAGTCGTGACTCGTCGTGCGGATTCATCGCGTGGCCCCTGTTTGGCCTTGGATTATGCATGAAGGCTAACGGCCGGCAGCCGCCCTGCCGGACAGCCGCCAGACCCACCTCGCCACCCAGGCCACGAACAGCGCGCCGGCCAGCAATACGCCCAGCAGCAGCGCCAGCGCCGCCCAGGGGTAGATGAACACCAGCGACATCGCCCCCAGCGCCGCGCCGTCCTCGCCGGCCGATGCCGCCCAATTCGAAACCGGCTCGGGTGAAGCATTGATGAGGGCGCGGGTGCCGGACTTCAGGAGATGCGTGCCCAGCGCCGCGCCGCCGCCCAGCGCCAGCGCGCTGCCGGCCAGCTGGCCGTCGTCGGACAGCGTGGCCGCCGCCAGGAAGGCGCCGGCGGGAATGCGCGCCAGCGTCTGCAGCAGGTCCCAGCCCGAATCCACGCCCGGGATCTTGTCGGCGGCGAACTCCACCACCGCCAGCGCGCCGGCGGTGCCCATGACCCAGGGCGACATGGTCACTTCCAGGGCGCTGGGCAGCTCCACCCAGCCCATCAGCCCGGCCAGGCCGACGCCGAAGACGGTGAAATACGCGCGCACGCCGGCCAGGCAAGCCAGCGCCAAACCCAGTGCGAAGATGTGCGCTTCGGTCATGCCGGCCCCCGGAACGTGACGTGGTTCACAGTATAGTGGCCCTCCGCCTTGACGCTGGCAGGGCGCGCCCGCTTAAGTTGGCCGGTTCCGCGTCCCGGCGCGACCCCCCAAAGGTCATGAATACCCCCGCCCCCGAAAAACACCGCTTCGTCATCGTGCCGCACCGCCCCTATGCGCGGGTGCTGCTGGTGCTTGGCCTGGCGATCTGGCTGTCCAGCCTGGTGGGCGTTTGGATGGTGGCCTCGGAACGGGCCGCGCCCGGCCGCGACCAGCTGCGCCAGGAACTGAACCTCGCCAGCGAACGCGCCAACCGCTCGGAGGAAGTCGCCCGGCAGCTGCGCCAGAACGTCGCCACCCTGCGCCGCAGCGACCAGATAAGCCGCGCCGCCAACACCGAACTGCAGGCCACCCTGGCCGAACGCGAAGAAGAAGTCTCGGCGCTGCGCGCCGACGTCGCCTTCTACGAACGCCTGGTCGGCGCCACCGGCCAGCGCCGCGGCCTGAGCGTGCACGAAGCCGTGTTCGCCCAGGAATCGGGCGGTACCTGGCGCTACACCGTCACCCTTACCCAGAACCTCAACCGCGGCGCCATCAGCAAGGGCGAAGCGCGGCTGTCGGTCGAGGGCGTCAGCGAGGGCCGCCTGGTCAACCTGGGCTGGTCCGATCTACTCCAGAAGCCGGATGCCACCGGACAGCCGTTCTCGTTCCGCTATTTCCAGCAGCTCGAAGGCAGCGTGATGCTGCCCGAGGGCTTCACCCCCCAACGCGTCCGCGTGCAGTTGCGCTCGGACGGCAGTACCGTGGAGCAGGCCTTCCCCTGGGAAGCGCGGGCGCCGCGAGGAGACTAGACATGTTCGGCAGCGACAAAAAATCCCCCCGCCACGGCAATGCCGTGGAAACCCTGGTCGGCCCGCGCGCCGTCATCCGCGGCGACATCAATTTCTCCGGCGGCCTCTACGTCGAGGGCACCATCTACGGCAAGGTCGTTGCCGAAGACGGCTCGGCGGCGGTGCTCACCCTGGCCGAAGACGGCCGCATCGAGGGCGAAGTGCGCGCGCCGGTGGTGGTGATCAGCGGCACGATGACCGGCGACGTGCATGCCGGCGAACGGGTCGAGCTGGCCGCCAACGCCCGCGTGAACGGCAATATCCACTACAAGGTCGTGGAAATGGCCGCCGGCGCCATGATCACCGGCCGCCTGATCCACGCCGAGGCGCCGCTGGCCCAGCTGACCGGCCCGGGCGCCGAATCGTCCCCGGCGGCGGTGCCCCTGCGCGGCAAGCACGGCAAGGCCGAGGCCCAGGAAGCTTGAATAAGGGGCCCGCAGGCCCCATCTTGCCGCCATGGAAATGCATCCCAGCTACCAGCAGCTCGACGCCCCGCTCGAGTTCACGCCCGCCGCGGCCGCCAAGGTCGCGTCCCTGATCGCCGAAGAGGGCAATCCGGGCCTCAAGCTGCGGGTGTACATCACCGGCGGCGGCTGCTCGGGCTTCCAGTACGGCTTCGAGTTCGACGAACAGCAGGCCGAGGACGACCTGGCCCTGCAGCGCGACGGCGTCACCCTGCTGGTGGATCCGCTGAGCCTGCAGTACCTGATGGGCGCCGAGGTCGATTACCGCGAAAGCCTGCAGGGCGCGCAGTTCGTCATCCGCAACCCCAACGCCAAGACCACCTGCGGCTGCGGCAGCAGCTTCTCGGCCTGAGCCGCCCATGAGCGCCGTGCCGCCCGGTTTCGCCTTCCGCGGCCCGGGCCTGGACCGCGCCGAGCTGCTTCGCGAAAACCCCGAAGAACTCAACGCCCGCTGGCCCTCGGCGCGCGTGCTGGTGGTTGATACCGAAGGCCAGGCGCGCTTCCATCGCCCGCCCAAGGAAACCGCGCCGGCCACCGGCGCCGAAGCCTCGCCCGAAGACGTCATCTGCACGGGCCGCCGCCTGGCCGCCGAACGGCCGGCCACGGCCAGCCTGCTGGGCCTGGACGGCGACACCGCCTGGTTCGTGCTGCCGCACGAAGCCCTCGAAGAGCCCCTGCCGGGCCGCCTGGGCGTGCGCGAGGCGGCGGCCACCTGGCCGGCGCTGCCGGCCTCGGCCCTGGCCCAGGCCCGCGCGCTGGTCCACTGGCAGCAGCGCAACCGCCACTGCGGCGGCTGCGGCGAAGCGGTGGTGTTCGGCCGCGCCGGCTACAGCGCCCGCTGC
>TARA_R110002020_G_scaffold6366_26_pt1 | contig 18500 bp, 9 predicted proteins | sample TARA_R110002020 | Tara Oceans TARA_R110002020 (sample SAMEA4396489) | marine metagenome | biome: Westerlies Biome; feature: [MES] marine water layer (ENVO:01000295) within the mesopelagic zone...; material: water (ENVO:00002006), including particulate matter (ENVO:01000060) such... | reverse complement strand
TTGGCGTCGAATTCCGGGTTGGAATGCCCGCTTTCGTTCCACCCTTCGCCCGACTTGTATGCAACGGCATAAACCTGCACGCCCAGCGGCCGGCCGCCCCAGGACGTGGTCGAGAACGGGTATTTCGTCCAGTTGTTCCAGAAGCTGGCGCCGGGCAGCACGCTGCGTTCGATGTCGAAGCCCGCGTCGCGCAGCTGCGCCCCGACCGTGTCGGCGAAATCCTTCAACTCGCCATCGTCGATCGAGATAAGCTCCAGTGTCGTGCCGGCATGGCCCGACTCTTCCAGCATCTGGCGGGCCAGTTCGGGATCATAGGGCGGACGCGGCACATCGGCGTATTCCGGGTGCACCGGTGCCACGTGGTGGTTTTCCGCGACCGTGCCCAGCCCGTTGATCGCCAGCTCAAGGCACAGTGCATTGTCGACGGCACGCTGCACGGCGTTGCGCAGGGTCTTGTCGTCGAAGGGCGGCTGGTTCACGTTCATGCGCGCCACGGCGGTGGTCGCCGTCAGCGCCACGGCCCGGTTCAGGCCCATCGCGTCGAACAGCTCTTCCGAGTTGCTTTGCGTTTCGTCGTTCATGTCGATGATGCCATCGTCGAACGCCGCGGCGAAGGCGGAATCGTCATTGCCGAGGTCGATGAACTCGATCCCGTCAAGGTAGACCTCGCCACCCCACCACTTGCCGTCTTCACGGCGCTTCAGGACGGCCGATCCGCCGATGTCGAATTCGACCAGCTCGAACCCGCCGGTTCCGATGGGGGCATCCTGCAATTGCCCGGCAAAGGACTGGTGCACGCAGAGCGCCGGGTAATCGCCGAAGGACGGGATCAGCGAGATGTCGGGGCGGAACAGGTTCAGCTGAACCGTTTCCTCGTCCACCTTCACAACGGCGCCCTCGGCCGCCTCTGTCGCGTCGCCTTCGCGCAGCGCCCCAAGGCGGGCCGCCATCGAGTTGCCTTCGGCGGTCGAGTCGGCCATCCGGCGGATGTTGAACACCACGTCGTCGGCGGTGAAGGGATCGCCGTTGTTCCACACGGCGTCCTGCCGGACCTTCAGCGTGTAGGTCTTCGCGTCGTCGCTGACTTCCCACGCCGTCAGAAGCGAGGGCGTGAACGAGCCGTCGGCTTCCCACCGCACAAGCGGTTCGCAGAACTGCCGCGCGACGTTGGATTTCTGCGGCCAGTCATAGGTACGGGGATCGTTGATATCGAGGATCTGCTGCCCGATCCGCAGCACGCCACCCTTCTGCGGCTCCTGCGCATAGGCGGCCGTGGGCGCCACGAGGCCCAGCGCGCCATAGGAGGCGGCGGCGGACATGCCCAGAATGGAGCCCAGCGCCATGAACTCCCGGCGGTCGAGCTGTCCTGCATTGACCGAACGCGCAAGGCGCCGAAGCAAGGATTTGCGATCTTCTTTCATCTTGAAACTCCCAAAGCATCATCAGTGAACATGTCCGGATCCGCCCCCCAGGGGCGGCTTCCCATCGAGATTTCCGGCATGGCCCCGACGCCAGCTTGCATTTGTCAGAATTCGGTTTCCCGGCGTTATGCCATCGTCCGGCCGGCTGCGGCCGACACGACATTCAATGCAGATGATCGGGCCGGGTTCAAGGTGACCTTGCACCCGATCGGCCCGGCCGAACATTTGTTGCAAAATATCTGGACGTTTGCGCCCGTGACCGGCCAGTGGCCGGGCGATTGCACGTAACGTGACACTTCCCCAGCCCGGCCCGGCCGGATTCGAAACGCCCGCCGGCGCTGACCCGCCGCGCAGATCAGATGAATTCGAGGTCGAGCGCCTTTGCCGTCGCTTCCCGGCTGGTGCGGCACGCGTCGGCATCGACCTTCAGGTCGATCCCGTAAGTCGGGATTATGGATGTCAGCTTTTCTTTCCAGCCGTCATTGGCCAGCTGATCGTCGAAGCATTTCTCCAGCACCTCCAGAGCGATGAACGCGGCGGTCGAGGCGCCGGGCGAGGCGCCCAGAAGGGCCACGAAGGACTTGTCGGCGCTGGCGACGATTTCCGTGCCGAATTCCAGCTTCCCGGTATTGCCCTCGTCGGGCTTGATGATCTGCACCCGCTGGCCTGCCACGGCCTCCTTCCAGTCGGATTCTTCGGCCGTGGGGAAGAACGCCTGAAGCGCCGCGAACTGGTGGGCCGAGGTCTGCAGCACTTGGCCGACAAGGTATTCACTCAGCTCCAGATTATCGCGCGCCACTGCCAGCATCGGCAGCACGTTGCCCGGACGGATGGATTCGAACAGGTCGGCATAGGAGCCGTGTTTCAGGAACTTGGTGGAGAACCCCGCATAGGGGCCGAAAAGCATCGAGCGTTTGCCGTCGATGATCCGCGTATCCAGATGCGGCACCGACATCGGCGGCGACCCGTGCGCCGCCTTGCCGTAGACCTTGGCGTGATGGCGGTCGCTGACGGCGTCCACGTCGCAGCGCAGCCAGATGCCGCTGACGGGGAAGCCGCCATAGCCGTGGCCCTCCGGTATCTTGGATTTCTGCAGCATTTCCAGCGCGCCGCCCCCGGCCCCGGCAAAGACGAATTTCGCCGACACCACCTTATGCTCGCCACTGGCGCGATCCTTGACCTTGACCAGCCAGCGCCCGTCGGCGTCCTGTTCGACATCGTTCACCCGGTGCTTGTAATGCACCGAAAAGCCCGGCTGCTGTTGCAGGTGGGCCATCAGCAGATGGGTCAGCGACCCGTAGGAGACATCGGCCCCCGTTATCATGCGCGTCGCGGCGATGGGTTCGTCGGGATCGCGGCCTTCGATGATCAGCGGCGCCCATTCGGCGATCTGGGCGCGGTCTTCGGTGTAGTCCATGCCGTGATAGCAATGATGCGCCGCCATTTCAGCGTGGCGCGCCTTCAGGAAGGCCACGTTTTCGGCGCCCCAGACAAAGCTCAGATGCGGGCAGGCGTTTATGAAAGCATGCGGATCCTTGATCGCGCCCTTGTTCACCAGGTACGCCCAGAGCTGCCGCGAGAGGTCGAATTCGGTATTCACCTCGAGCGCTTCGGAAATGTCGATGCTGCCGTCGGCGCGTTGCGGTGTGTAGTTCATCTCGCAATTAGCGGCATGCCCCGTCCCGGCATTATTCCACGAGTTGGAGCTTTCCTGCGCGCAATCGCCAAGCGTTTCGTAGACCGCGATATCCAGCGACGGTTCCAGTTCCTTCAGCACGGTGCCCAGCGTCGCGCTCATGATGCCGGCGCCGATCAGAACGATGTCGTGGGTTTCCGAGGGGGCGTGGCTCATGTCTGTTGGTCCTTGTTCAACGCGCGGAACCCCAGATCGGCCCCGTCTTCATAGACGACATAGGCGCGGCGCCAGGGTTCGTCCCCGATCAGCCGCCAGGTGTGCCCGGTGCCGGAATTGTCCTGCGCCAGCAGGATGTCCCCGGGATGGATGGTGAAGGTTTCACCGGATTTGACTTGGAATTCGAGCGTGCCGGTCAGCGTGATCACGAAACGGGGCACCGGATCCTGATGCCATTCATAGGACCCGCCCGAACTGGTTTCCTGAAACGACAATTCCCGCGCCGGCATCGGCTTGCCCACGGCATCGCCGCGCATCCCGGCGTCCAGGTCGATCATGCCTTCCTCGAACCGGGAATTGCCGTCCTCGCCCGTCCACAGGCGTACGCAACGTATCATGGCGATCCTCCCCGAAAGCGAAGGCCCGGTCCGCGCCCGCGATCTGACGTCGGCGACCTTTCCCGTTACGCTACAACAGCAATTTGGGACAGGCCAGTACTGCCGGTGAATATGCGAAACGTTTTCCGGGGAAACATCTTGCGCCTTTGGGTCGCATGCAATCGGGCCGTCCAATCACATGCGCCGCGCCACGGTCGACAGGTCGTTCACGTTCGCGCCCAGCCGGTTGCCGGCCATCAGCAGGATGACCACCGCCACCAGATCGTGGCGCGATGTCATCAGCCCGGCGGGCAGCAGCGTCGCGTCCCGTGTCGTCAGCCGGCGTTCGAAAGCGGGGGCGTCGGACACGGCGCTGTCATCGCGCAGGATCTTTTCCAGCTGGTCGAGCGCCGCAAGAAGGCCGGTTTGCAGATCGTCGACAAGCGACTTGGCCTGTTCCGGCAGGACCGCCCGGCCCAGATCTCTGCGCGAGACCTCGTACTGCCCGAGATAGACGACGAAGGCATTGAGCAGGAACACGAACGCCTCGAAATTCCGGCCGCTGTGCCCGAACATCCGCCGTTCGGCGATGATTGCCGGCGTGTCGGCCTGCAGCGTCTGCAGATCGCCCAGAAGCGAGTTGGTCAGGTAGACGCGGTCCTCGTGCTCCATCCGTGCCAGCGCATCGCGGGCGCGCGCGACCAGCGCGGCGAGCCGGGGCGCGGCCTGATGCCCCGTGTAGCTGGGAAACAGGACCAGCGAGATCACAAGCGCGATGCCCGCGCCGATCCCGGTCTCGTAGGCGCGGGCCAGCAGCGTGGCGGCGCCTGCGTCGACGGTGATGTGCAGCATCATCCCCACCAGAAAGCCGATGCCCCCGGCGGCGATGGTGTAGCGGGTTTCCAACGTCAGCATGACGAAGGGCAGGACAAGGACCATCAGGGCAAGCGCCAGCGGCGTGTTCGCGCCCACCAGCGGAACAACGACGATCGCCGCGATCACGCCCGCGACGGTTCCAAGAAACCTTTGAAGCGTGCGGATCAAGGTCTGCCCCGCCCCCCCGTTCAGCACCACGAGAACCGTCAGCGTCGCCCAGTACGCGTGGTTCAGATCGAAGGTGAACTGAAGCGCCGTCGTGATGCTGCAGGCCACCAGCGCCTGCAACGCGGAGCGAACGGCCGGGGACATGGTGCGCGCTTTCGTCCCTTCGCCCGCGGCCGGCGACGCGGGCACCGGCTGGACCACGTCGATGGAAAGTCGGGCTTCCAGAAAGTCGTTCAGCGCGCCTTCCAGCCGGATCAGACCGTGGATGAAGCGCATCTCCTGCACGTTGCCCGCGGTCACGGCCTTGTCCGGTTCGATCAGCCCGTTCAGGATGTCGTCCAGCTCCGGGTTGGATACCCTTTCGGACGGGAAGGCCGCGGCATGAAGCTCTCCCAGCCGGCCCGCTAGGCGATCCAGCACGCTCTGAAGCCGCGTGTCGCGAAAGAGCGTGTCCTTCTCGGCTGCGTTCATGTCGACATAGGCTTCGCGCAGGGCCATGGCCGCGACCGAAATCCGGTAGGCCGCGATAAGCTTGGCATCGAACCGGGAGGCCAGATCGGGCCGTTCCTTGATCGCACCGGGGGCAAATTTCTGCAGGATCGTCCAGCGTTGGCGCAGCAGGTCGTCCGGGTTGCCGTTGCGATCGCGGGGCAGCGGCTGCACCAGCCGATAGCGCGTCAACTCCGCGGCAGTGACCTGCTGGAACCGCTGGCACTGCGATTCGTACGCCAGTACGAGCGACGGGCGGATCGTCAGGAACCGGACGGCGAAGACGACCACGATCACGATCAGCGCGACGGCGGGATACCAGAAGCCTTCGTCCCGCGTCGGATTGAACAGCGCGAAGGTCAGCCCTGTCAGCCCCAGCAGCATTCCCAGCTTGCGCATCTCCGGGCCCCAGGCCCGCATGAAGATCCCGAAGGTGATCAACAGAACCCACAGGATCGCCATCGGCACATCGCCCATGCCCCATGAACCGGGGCCGGCCAGCCCGATCAGGACGAAGCCCAGGAGAATGGCCAGCGCGACCCGGAAGAACCACCAAAGCTCAACCCGGTAACGATCCTGCGGCAGCATCATGAAGAAATTCGCCCCAAGGATCGCCGACATGACCGGGAAGGTCCTGCCGAAGCCTTCGACGGTGCGGGCCGCCTCGAACGCCGCGGTCATCCGTGCCGCCAGGGGCGCCAGCCCGTCGGGCAGCCCGGTCGGCCGCGGGACCGCGACATGCGGGATTGCGCGCGTCATCATCAGGGTCAGCACGAAACACAGGAAGATGGTCAGCCCCGTCTTGAGCGCGAGAGACAGCTTGAGCCCGCCCGGATCGAGATCGACACAGATATCCACCAGTCGGCGGCGCGCTCTTTCAAGCGTCGGGATCTTCGGGGGCGTGCCGGACTGAATCATGCCGCACCCTATCCGCAAGACCCGCGCGGTGAACAGCCGCCGAAGAGCCATTCGAACGCTCCCGGCCGTCACCCCGCGCGGTCCCGTACAGGCCGGCGGTCCAATGGGTATCCCGAGGCCTTGCCGACGCCCGGCGGGGAAGAAATTTACGTAGGGGAAGCCTTAACATGGCAGCGCCATCTATTTAGTATGTTCACCATTTCGACGCGCGGCGCATTGGCTCGTTTGCGCATAGTTAAGCGGGATCAATCGAGGGCTATCGGGATCTCGAGACGACGCAAGGGACGACACGATGGCCGCAAAGAGCTCTGCCGACACTTTCAGTGACCAGTTTTTCAAGCCTCTGGATGCCACCGCACAGGCAATAGATCTTCAGATCACGGAAGTGGAAGTTCTTGTCAAACGATACGCCCCGACGCCGTCCAAGATTTCGCAGAACCTGAAAAGCAGCACCCTGACCGGGCTCAAGAAAGTGGGCGCCGGCGCGAACATCGCGGGCGCGGCGATCTCGGCCACCGCCGATGCCTTCGAGACATACGAGAAGGAGCTTGAGGAAGGCGACAAGAGGGCCCTTGCCCTTGCGGTGACCGATGGCGTGGGTGTCGTTCTGGGAACCGCGGCGGTCGGCCTGATTTCCCTGGGCTCCGTTCCGATCCTGACGCTGTCTGCGGGGTATCTTGCCACCACGGCGCTGACCGGCGCCTCCAAGAAGGTCCTGCGCGGGCTTTTCGATTTCGTCGATGACAACACCGACTGGTTCTTCGACGAAAAGCTGGACTACAGCGCGGAAACATCGTCGGTCCTGATCCGCGGAACGACGAAGCGGGATATCATTCTCACCGGATCGGGCGCGGACAAGATCGACGGCAACGCAGGGGCCGACAGGATAAAATCCGGGGCCGGGGCCGATGTGATCGACGGCGGCAACGGCAAGGACGAGCTGCGAGGGCAAGGCGGACGGGATTTCCTGATCGGCGGAAAGAAGTCCGACGAGCTTTTCGGCGGCAACAAAAGAGATATCCTTGTGGCCGACAAGGACGGTGCAAAGGACACACTGAACGGTGGTGCGGGCAAGGACATGTTCCTGTCCGGTGACCGCAAGGATCACTACAACGGCGGACGCGGACATGACGAAATCCTGCTGAGCGGGGCGAAGTTGAACATGTTCCGGCAGGCCAAATCGATCGAAAAGGTCGTGGCGGTTGCGCCCGACGGAACATCGCCCCGCCAGTTCACCGTCAAGATCAAGGGCAACGATGAAGGCACCGTGATCGATGCGACGCAGGTAAACGCAAAGAAGATCACCGGGCGCGACGGCGACGACACGATCCTGGTCGACCACGGGATAAACCGGCTTTTCGGCGGCAAGGGCGATGACACGATCCGCGGCGGACGTGACGACGACAGGATAAAGGGCGGGGATGACACGGACACCCTGCATGGCGACGGGGGCGACGACAAGCTTTGGGCCGGCGATGGCGTGGGCGATCGGCTTTTCGGCGGCAAGGACGACGACACGCTGTTCGCCAACGGTTTTACCCACGCGCGCGGACAGGCGGATGACGATACGTTCGTTCTGAAACTTTCGAACGCCTCCCCCCTTTCGCATAAGCTGAAACTGGTTGGCGGCTCGGGCGAGGACACGCTGAAGACCAATGCCGCCGTGATCGATCTGCGCGACGGCACGGTGGAGCATGGCCAGACCTCGGTCGCGGGGGCGGTCAAGGGCATCGAGAACGTCCGCCTTCTGTCCTACGGATCGCAGGAGCCCGCTGTTTCCGCCATCTACGGCAACGGCAAGGACAACGTGATCCGTGGCAATGACGGCGACAATTACATCGACGGGCGGGCCGGACAGGACAGGCTGTTCGGTGGCGGGGGCGACGACACCTACAAGTACGATCCCGACGACATCATCCGCGACAACCAAGGCAGCAACACGCTGGACCTTCGCGGGTTCGATCCGTCGAAGGTGGATGCGGACGTCCTTGCAGACTTCGACACGCTTCTGGTCGACGAGATGTTCGTCACCAACGATGTGCGCTACAGCGGCGAGGTCGTGATCCACGAAAGCTCGGCCCTCAACCTGGATGTCGCGATGGTCGATGGATATGCGTCCGTCGGGGACTTCGAAGGCGTTCTGGCCGGCGGCGGGACGTTCCGGTTCAAGGACGGGGCGACATTCGACCTGAAAGTGAGCTTCGATTCGACCACATCGGCCGTCACGCAGGGCTTCGGGGCAGACCATTATTTCCATACGGAAGACCATTGGCCCGGATCTAGCGTGTTCGGATACGACTATTGGGAACAGACCTCGGACAGGTATTACGCTGGCAGCGGCTCGGTTTCGAACACGGTCGAGGTCAAGCACGGGGCGGATCGCACCGATGGCGACGACCTTATAGAATACAGTTTCCGCGGCCCCTATGACTTCTATCACAGGGAAAAATTGTCGACCGAGACCAGTTTGATTACCGGCTATTCTCCGGCCGACTGGCGGGGCGGTCCGACGCTGGACCATGGCGTGGATACCCTGATCATCCGAACCACGGATTCCGTCGATCCGTTCGATCCCTACCTGTTCAAGGTCGGCCTCTCCTACTCGGTCCCGGATACGCTGCGCGGCGTCGACCTTGGCGCCGACGATACCTATCTCACGGGTCGGTCCGGGATCGCGGTTTCCAGCGAACAAGAGGTCGAATACACCTTGGCCCGCCTGAATGACGGGGCCCCGACAGACACGGTGCTGACCTTTGCCTGAAGCACCGGCTTCATCGTGCCGCCCAAGAACAAGGTAGCCGTCTGGCGCGCGGGCCGCGGTTACCCCTTGGCGGCGTTGGCGCGTGCCCGCACCCCGGCCTGATGCACCGCCAGCGAACTAAGGCCCGAAATCGCGATCAGCACCAGCCCGGCAAGCGCATAGATGTCGGGCCATTCCCGGAAGACAAGCACGCCCATGACGGTGGCCGACAGAAGCTGGCTGTAGACCAGTGGCGCGATCAGGCTGGCCTCGGCCCGGCGGTTCGCGATCACGAGGATGAAATTGCCGATGGCCGACCCCAGAACGCTTACCCCGATCAGCGCGCCGACACGCAGATCGAGCTGCGGGACCTCCGACGCCAGCCCGAACGGGGTCAGGATCAGCGATCCGACCAGGAGTTGCGAAATCAGCAGGAACCCCGGCCGATAGGAGCCGGCCACGAGCCGCGTCATGACAAGGTAGGCGCCGTAGAAGGTCCCGGCCGCCAAGGCAAAGAGCATGCCCACCGACACGCCGAAGCCCGGTTTCACCACAAGCAGTACACCGGCAAACCCCAGCCCGAGCAGCAGGCTGCGCGTCAGGGACGGCCGTTCCCCCAGAAACAGGATCGCCAGCACGTAGGAGACGATCGGCCCCACGAAGAACGCGCCGAATACATTGGCGATGGGCTCGGTCCCCAGCGCAGTCAGGATGCAGCAGATCCCGCCCGCGATGAACCCTGCCCTGACCAGCAACCGCCAGTCGCGCAGGGACCGCAATTCGGGCAGCGACACGCGGCTGAACGGAAGCAGCACGATCGCGGCGAGAAGGAACCGTGTCCACGCCACGAAGAACGGATCGACACCGCCCTGTGTCAGAAGCTTGCCGGCGGTGTCGCCAATGACGACACAGGTGACGGCCGCGAAGACCAGGCCGGCCAGACGCCAGAGATCCGACGCGAACATGATGACGGCCTCCGTGGATTTGGCCGGTCGCCCGATACAGGCGCCCCGGTCGGGCGGGCGGCCTTTCCGGCCCGCACCCGAAGCTGCTAGCACGCCCCTTGGCCGAAGAAAACTCTGCCCCGCGGGCAGCCGTTGGCATAACGCGGCGACGGGAGGGTGACCGCGAGGCCCGCGCGCGGCGCTGAAAAATCGCTGTGGTCCAGCCTATCAAATGCAACACATGCGATGGATCTGCCGGGCATCGGTCGATCAGCGGCCCCGAAACCGGCCATGCCGTTTATCGAAGCCGCGCGACGAGGCCCTCGACAACCGTCTACCGGCTCAGCATCGTCGCGCCTGACAACCGGGCCCCGGATTGCGGGAACCGGACGCACGACGTGAAGGGAGCGACCATGACAGAGATGCGCACCGAGGTTCTGCAGGAAATCCTCGACGAGATCGCCCGTGACATGGCGCACCAGACCGAACGGGGGGCCGTCGCGTCCTATATCCCCGAGCTTGCCAAGGCGGATCGCAGCCGTTTCGGTATCGCCGTTGCGCCCATCGAAGGCGATGTTCTGGTGGCGGGCGATGCGGACGAGCGGTTTTCCATCCAGTCGATCTCGAAGGTCTTCACCCTGACACTGGCGATGGAACGGGCGGGGCGCGAACTGTGGTCGCGGGTCGGGCGGGAGCCGTCGGGGAACCGCTTCAATTCAATCGTTCAGCTTGAACAGGAACGCGGCGTGCCGCGCAATCCGTTCATCAACGCCGGGGCCATCGTGGTGGCCGACATCCTGCTCGAAGGACGCGCGCCCGACGCCGCCATCGGCGACGTGCTGGCGCTCTGCCGGCGGCTGGCCCAGGACGAGACCGTGGGCATCGATGACGCCGTGGCCGAATCCGAGACCCGCACGGGGGAGCGCAACCGCGCGCTCGCCTACTTCATGTCGGCCGAAGGCAACCTGCGCGAACCCGTCGACAAGACGCTGGATGTCTACTTCCACCAGTGCGCGGTCGCGATGAGTTGCCGGCAGCTGGCGCGGGCGGGCAGCTACCTGTGTGCCGCGGGGCGGAAACGGGGCTTCGCCGACAAGGTGGTGACGCTGGACCGCGCGCGCCGGATCAATGCGCTGATGATGACCTGCGGGCTTTACGATGCCTCGGGCGAATTCGCCTTCCAGATCGGCATTCCGGCAAAAAGCGGCGTCGGTGGGGGTGTTCTGGGCATCGTACCGGGGGTGGCGTCCATCGCGGCGTGGAGCCCGGGGCTCGACACGCATGGCAGCTCGCTTCTGGGCCAGGCCGCGTTCCGGGAACTGGCGCGCCGGACGGGATGGTCGGTGTTCGGCCCGGTTTCGGAAGACGGCTGAACAAGACCACCGCCAGAGACAGGTGCATGAGAGCCGCGCGGGCCGGGGGCACGGCGCGGCCATCCTGCCTCTCCGCCTTGCGGTCGCCAGGCTTTTGACCGATTTGCCAAGCCTGCGCTCGCCCCGCGGCGGGCATGCGCTATTTGAGGGTGTCATGCGCAAGCTGCACCGGTCAGGGGGCCGAACATAACGATGGCGTGAACGGCCTTCGGTGTTCATTCCGGTGCGGTGGTTGCAGACTGGCCCGGAACTGAAAATCGATTGTGGTGACAATGACTTTACCCAGACAGGCGATCACGGCCTTCATGATGCTTTTGACCACGGCCTGGATGGCACTCGCCCCCAGCGTAACGCAGGCGCAGCTGACTCCTCCGGCCCAGACCGAGACGGCATCTGAGACGGAGACGGCGACCGGCAACCTCGATCTGCTGCTGGATGTCATCGAGAACGATGAAAGTCGCGAAGCGTTGATTTCGGAACTGCGGGCCGCGCGGGCACAGGCCGGTCTCACCCCGGGAGACGAGATCGTCGACACGCTGGCCGATGGTCGCCCGGTGCCCGACGAAGGCTTGTCGCTGGGCCGGCGCATCGCGCTGATCACGCAGGAAACCGCGCAGGACGTGGCCGCGAGCGTAGAAATCGCCTGGGCAAAACTGAGCCAGGCGCCGGATGTGTTCGAAGGGCTCGACGGCAGCGAAATCGGTGTCGTGTTACGCGCGCTGGAGGAGCTTGCGCTTGTCATCGTGGCGACCATCGCGGTGTTCCTCGTGCTGCGCTGGTTCGGCAGGTCCCTGTTCGGGCGCATGGGCGCGCTGGCGGGCGACAGCGGCATGTTGCGCACGGGCCTGATCTTCGTCGCATCGGCGGTGATCGACGCGTTCATCGTCATTGTCTCATGGGCCGTGGGCTACCTGATCGCGACCACGCTCCTTGGCGCCTTCGGTCAGATCGGAATCCGGGAGACGCTGTTCCTGAACGCCTTCCTGATGGTCGAAATGGCCAAGGTCGTCGTGCGGATGGTGCTGTCGCCTTCGGCGGGCAACCTGCGCCCGCTGCCGATATCGGACGGCGCGGCGAAGTACCTGACGGCGCGCATCAACCTGATGGTCGGGCTGGTGGGCTATGGCCAGCTGCTGATCGTGCCGATCATCAACTCCAACGCCTCGCTGGCGGCGGGGCGGGCCACGTCGTCGCTGATCGCGATCGTCGTGGTGGGCATCGCCGTCTGGCTGGTGCTGCGCAACCGCCGGCCCGTGACCGACTGGCTGCTGCGCGGCGGTCAGACCGAGGCCGAACATGCCGAAGAACTGCGCATGATCGAAGAGGCCGAGCAGGACGAACAGGACGTGACCCCGGTTTCCGGTGCGCCCGAGGAATTCCCGATGGGCGAGGCCCCGCCCCCCAGGAAGAAGCGTGACACGTTCGGCTTTCTTGCGCGGCACTGGCACTGGCCGGTACTGCTGTACCTGGCGGTGATGCTGATCGTGGTCCTGATACAGCCGGGCGAAGCCGCCTTCCGGTCGCTGATCAGCTCGGGGCAGGTGCTGGCCGTGGCGCTCCTTGGCGTCATGGCTTCGGGCGCGCTGACGCGGGTCATGGTGCGCGGGCTGCAATTGCCCGACAGCGTGAACGCACGCCTGCCGCTGCTGGAAAAGCGGCTGAATACCTTCGTGCCCAAGGCCCTATTCGTGCTGCGGATGGCGATCGTCCTTCTGGTGATCGTCTTCGCACTGAACGCGATCAGCGTGATCGACCTGCGGGGCTGGATGGCCAGCCAGGTCGGGCTGCGGATGACCTCGACGATCTTCTCGGTCGCCTCGGTGCTGCTGGTATCGTTCATCGTCTGGGTCGCGATGACGTCCTGGGTGGATTACCGGCTGAACCCGGAATACGGGTCGGTCGCCACGTCCCGGGAACGCACATTGCTGACGCTTCTGCGCAACGCCGCGACCATCGCGCTGATCGTGATCACGCTGATGTTCGTGCTGTCGGATATCGGGCTGGATATCGCGCCGCTTCTGGCCTCGGCCGGGGTGCTTGGGCTGGCCATCGGGTTCGGTGCGCAGAAGATGGTGCAGGACATCATCACCGGCATCTTCATCCAGCTTGAGAACGCGATGAACGTGGGGGACGTGGTGTCGGTGGGCGGCACGACCGGCGTGGTCGAACGCCTGACCATCCGGTCCGTCAGCCTGCGCGACGTGGCGGGGGCTTTCCACGTGATCCCGTTTTCGTCGGTGGACATGGTCACGAACTACATGCGCGAATTCGGCTATTTCGTGTGCGACATGGGCGTGGCCTACCGCGAGAGCATCGGAGAGGTGAAGCAGGCGATGCTCGATTCCTTCGACGAACTGCGCGCCGATCCCGAACAGGCCGCGAACATCCTGGGCGATCTGGAATGGTTCGGCGTGAACGAATTCGGGGACAGCGCCGTGGTGGTCCGCGCCCGGATAAAGTGCGTGCCCGGCACGCAATGGGGCGTCGGACGGGCCTATAACGGCGTGCTGAAGGACGTCTTCGACACCCGCGGGATCGAGATCCCGTTCCCGCACCAGACGATCTTCCTGGGCGAAAGCAAGGAGGGTGCGACGCAGCCGTTCCACATCCGGATGGACGACAGCGAAAAACCTGCCGACGCCTGAGCCGTCGGTGAGCATGTTCCGGGAAAGCCGCGCCGTCACCGCGCGGCTTTTCCTTTTTTGCGGCAGGATCAGGGTGGGCCCATCGGCGATTGGCATTGTTTGAACCGATGTAACGTCTGGACTGCGACTCACGAAATTGACGATGGTTCATCGGCATGATCCGGATGTCGTGCCTGTTCATTTTCATCAAGCACTCCCTTTGGTTGCGACGCGCACGGCCACAAGCCGGGACGGTCACCGCTTGCACTGCCAAACATTCCGGTGAAGGCATCCCACGCCTGCAAAGGCGATCGCTGGAAGTCAGCAATTCCATACCAGCACAATCAACCCCTAAGGTTGTGCGAATCGCCCGCTAATGGTAATTTTATCAACACTTTATTGACGCGAGGGGGCGCCATTAATGCGTATTAAATTTCTCGCCGCTGGCATTCTGGCGATTGTTCTGAGTCTTTTCGGCAGCATTTCGGCCGCACGTACGATAGAAACCCATGCCGGTCCGGACGAGCGCGTTCGTGACAGGTTGATCAAGGCGTCCGGGCAGATCGGGGACGAGACCGACCGGAAAGCCAAGCCAATTCGTGAACGCTTTGCCCAATGGTACAATTGGAGCAACTGGTCGAACTGGAACAACTGGGGAAATTATTAGGACCTTGCCATGTCTCTGCTCAGGCTGGTCGACATGCAGCTTCTGGTGCTGCAACCCACGCCGTTCTGCAACATAGATTGCGCCTATTGCTACCTGCCGCAGCGCAATGACCGGCGCCGGATGAGCCGCGAGACACTGGAAGCGATCGGACATCGCATCGTGTCGGGCCCGATGTACCGGGATCAGACGACGATTGTCTGGCACGCGGGGGAGCCGCTGGTGGTGCCGCCGGACTGGTACCGCGATGCGGTGGATATCCTCGAAGCCGCCAGCGGCCGCACCATCACGCACCAGAGCTTCCAGACAAATGCGACCCTGATCAACGATGCGTGGCTCGACCATCTGGCCTCGCCCGGCGTTTCGGTCGGGGTCAGCCTGGACGGGCCCCAGGACCTGCACGATCTGAACCGCCGCGACCGTCGCGGCCGGGGCACATGGCGGTCGACGATGAACGGGATCGACAGGCTAAATGCACGCGGCATTCCCTTTCATGTCATCGCGGTCATCACCCGCACCTCGCTGGACCGGCCCCGGGAGGTCGCGCAGGCGCTCGTAGCCGCAGGCCCCACGTCCATCGGGCTGAACCTGGAGGAAATCGACGGCGTGAACGACGTGTCGAGCCTGCTGGAATGCGACGCGCAGGACCGCGTCCGGCGGTTCCTGGACGGGTTCCTGGACGTGCTGGACGCAACCCCCGACGCCCCAAAGCTGCGGGAAGCCGACGCGCTGCGGAACCTGCTGGGCACGATGAAATCGGGCCGGGGCGCGCGCAGTCAGGAGAACACGCCGGGGGCCATCGTCTCGGTCGATGTGCAGGGCGATATCTCGACCTATTCGCCCGAGCTGCTGGGGGTCGAGGCGCCGCAGTTCAACGGGTTCAAGTTCGGCAATGTGCACGACATCCGCGATCTGAGCGACGTGTTCCTGAGCCGGGCGTTTCTGAACACCCATCGCCAGATCGCGGCCGGCGTCGCGAAATGCGCCCGAAGCTGCGCCCATTTCCCGCTGTGCGGCGGTGGGGCGCCGTCCAACAAGTTCGGCGAAACCGGGCGCCTGGACAGCACCGAAACGGCATTCTGCCGGCTGTCGGTCAAGACGGTTCTCGATCACCTCGCGGATCGCTTCGCGGTACCGGCAACGGAAGGGACAAGCAGATGACCGGCAGCAACACGCCCCCGCCCGGCTCCGATGGTAAAGCACCGCATGATGGCACCAACCGGGGCGTCTTCGGAAGTATGGTCGCAAGCGTCAGTCAATGGACGCCGGCGATGGCGGCCAAGCGTGTGCTGTTCACCGTCGCCATGCTTGTGTTCCTCTTTTACCTGCCCTTGCCGTGGATGGTGAATTCGGTTCGGGAATGGCTCTACGATTGCTGCTACGGTGTTTTCTACAACCCGGAACGGGAAGGTTTGATCTCGGTCGCATCGCCGCAGCTCTTTACCCGGGAACGGCTGGTCAACCAGCGGCTCGAGGAAAGCGCATGGCTCGACGGCCGTATCAAGGACGTTGAAGACCAGTTGGAGAAAAAGGAATTCGCGACGTATTCGTATATCGCGAACAAGGACGAATCTGTTCGTGCCGTAACGAATGCCGGCACGCCGCCACGCGAAACCGCAGGTGCCTCCGGCAGACTGGTAGAGGAGACCACCGCCGACGACGAAACGGTGGTGCTCACTGAGGTGCGGACACCGCCGCTGCAGGAGTTCAAACAGGCCAATTATTACCGCCAGCATCTTGTGCAGGAGAAGTTCCAGTCGATCCTAGACGACGCGCATGACACGTCGTCCAACACCTTGCAGCGCCTGAATTTCGATCTCAGCATCGCGCCCGCCCGACGGCACAGCACATCCGTTGCGGCGGTATCGGTTACGCTAGAGCAGCCGAAGGATCCGGAGTGGATCCTGCAGAAATACGGCGAGCTTCTGTTCGACGTCCGAGAAGAGCTGCAGGAAATCACAACAAGGATGATCGCGGACCGCCAAAGCATCTTCCGGATCGATGTCGATGGCGACTATACGCTCAACGCCGAAACGGCCAGCTTGCTGAAACGGGAATTGGCCGAACGGAACCGCAGCGATACCCAGACGGATATCGCCACGCTAAAAAGTACGGCCTTTGATCAGTATCTGGGGAATACCTTTTTTGCACTCCGCCAACATCTGATGTCAATCGGCGAAGATCCAGCCATCGGTGCGGCCCTGGTCGAAGTCTTTTTTCCCAACAACAACCGTTGGACACCCGAGATGGGCGGCCGCATGCTGGAAACTTGCTCGACGCGATCAACAAGCATTTGGGCCCTGCTACCGCGCAACGCAACAAAGGGTCCAAAATACACGGCGCTGGAGCAGACATATGCAGCCTATCAGAACGCCCAAGGCAACGATCAGGACCCGGGATCGGCCCTGAAACTGCGCCAACTTCTGGCCGACTCCAGATTTTCCGCTCCCTGCCCTCCTCCGACCGAAGAAAGATTGAGACAGGGCGCCATGATCGAACTTCTGGGAAGGTACTTTCTTGAAGTGCACCGTCCGCTCGATCCCGACAGAGAATGCACCGACGAAACGTGGAACGCGGCCTTGCTGGAACTCAAGTCCGGACTGGGGCCTGAAAAGGCGAAGGCAAAACAGGATATCCTCCAGAAGTGCGGGCCAATTCTTCATGAACGCAAGGAGGCGGCGCGGGCGGCAGGTCTTGTCCAACTCGTCAAGGCCGAACTTGAAAACACACCGGTAGACACCGCCGGTCGTCTGCGGCGCCTCTCGGACTATTTCTCCATCAGCGACGCGCATTGTGACTGGAACAGCTGCGAACTGGTTATCTTGACGAAAGCGGAACATTCTCGGCGCGAAACGTTCGCCAAATTGGAAACTTTATTGGGGACTCCAGCTGGCAAGCGACAAGACGCAAGCATCACCTTGTCAAAAATCGCCGGTGATAGCGGATGTAACGAGCTGACCTCCGCTTCTACGTGGAACGACGGGGACATTAGACGCGCCGCCGACGAATGTGCACTGAATATCGGTCGGCAGGAAGCCTTGCGGCTGTTCGCCGAACTGTCCTGTTTTGCCTCGGCGCGCAGCTATACCATCTACCCGCGCGAGGGCATGGGGCGGAACGTCCTTGAACGAAGCAGCCAGAACTGGTCGCTCCTGTCGGTGTTCGGGCAAAACCGTGCTGAGCGGACATCCTTGGCCGAAGAAGCGCGCGTCAGGCATACGGTTCCGATCCTTGGTATGGGCGACATGGGAAGTCGCGACGGCAATTGGCCGGACGAGCGCCAACCTATCGAATGCGGCGAGGATTTCCTGAAGATCCTGAACACTTTGGACATACGTGAACCGTTGACCAATGCGCTTCGCAACGGCTTGAACAACAGTTGGCGGAACGCAGATCCGAAATTCTCGGCCCCCTGGAAGAACAGGATGAAGTGCTTGCTCAACACGGCAACCGCGGCAGCAGGCAACCTGGAAACATTCGAGACCGGTGCCGAAGCCTGCACGACGGCAGAGGTCGGAAAAACATACACCAAAGACGCAGATGAGTTCGATCTGAGCACGCTTACCATGGTCGTGCGACATCTGCGCGAGCAGAGCACCACGATCTCGTGGATCGTGTTTCCGCAGAACGAAGGTCTGTGGGGCACAAGCCATGTGGCGCAAAGTTTCCCGCTATCAGCCATCGTGTCGCTGCCCAGCTGGTGGCCGGGCGCCCAGATCGTGACCCAGACCTGCTGGCAGCGACCAATGCGGCTTGGGTTGAAAAGCGGTCGCAGCCTGTGTCCAGAGCCCGAGCGGCCTCCGGAATCCGAGAGTTCGGCCCGGGTGGAATCCCGCCAGATCATGCCCCTGCCCACGAATATCGAGGACGTGTTGCCGAAGCTCGGGTTCTTCCTGATCCGCTACCCCTATCTCGACCGGCAGGATACCCAGCAAATCACGCTTGAATCGGGCCGCGAAGCAACGTTGCGGCTGTCCGGGAAACGGTTGTGGAAGAACCCCCGTGTGCGGCTGGGCGAACAATGGTCGACCAGGATTGAGGTCATGCCGGACAT